>Ga0256845_1000403_pt1 | contig 41650 bp, 34 predicted proteins | sample RiftiametaG_FD_189101 | JGI IMG/M metagenome (GOLD analysis project Ga0256845, IMG submission 189101) | Tube worm associated microbial communities from hydrothermal vent at the East Pacific Rise, Pacific Ocean - Riftia | ecosystem: Host-associated > Annelida > Integument > Unclassified ...
GCCGTCGCCGTCGCCGTCGCCGTCGCCGTCGCCGTCGCCGTCGCCGTCGCCGTCGCCGTCGCCGTCGCCGTCGCCATTTTGGTTAAAGGTCGAGTCGGTGAAATTGTCGCTCGAGTCGCTGGTATCCCCGGCAACGGTGCCGTCGTCCGAACACGAGAATGTAGTGGCGGCGAGGCAAAGGAGGAGAGTGATGGGGGTTACATTAGGTTGGTTCACGGTAAGACCTGGCTCCGGATGCGCACGTTTACGTACGGCACGGCTCTAGTATCGACCTCTGCTGCCGTGACCTTTAGACGGCGTCGGATCCCGCGCCGTTTTGAGACCCGATACTTTACGAGGCTCCGTTTTGTTTGCGGTCACGATCGGTCCGCTTGCATTTGTTTTGGTTGTTGACGGTGATCAGCGGACCAATTCGATCCACTTGTTGAAGCGGTCTGCGGCGGACGAAGCGTCCCATTCGTCATATGTGACAAAAAGGGATGTTTTGAAGATAGGGCGGTGGGACCGCCCCATCTTCAGGCATGGACGACCAGGAAGAAATGTCGGAACCCCGCGTTGCTCTGCGGGCTTACAGGCGAGACAATGCCCGTATGTTTCGCTGTACAACTTATTGGTCGCCGGTGATCGCCGCAACGTTTGTCGCCGGTCTGGTGGGGTGTAATCGATCGTCGGGTGACGATCGGAGCTGGATGACGACCGATGGCGCGACACCGGGAGGCGGCGGGGCTGGGACCTCGACCGGACAGGGACCAGGTGAGGGGAGCGGCGAGGGGAGCGGCGAGGGCACGGATACGGTGGGTATACGCCTCGATGTCTCAAGCCCGGGTGGACCTGGACCTGGCGACGGTGAGTTTCCTGAGGATCCGAAGACCTGCGCAGAGGCTGAATTGTTTCACACCTACGTTGGCTGTGAGTTCTGGCCGACCGTCACTTACAACCCTGTATTGACGAATTTCGATTTCGCTGCTGTGGTCGCCAATGGAGGGGATAGCGATGCCGAGATCGAGGTGTCCCGGGATGGCCAGCTCGTTGTCGAACTCACGGTGGGGGCTGGGGAGGTCGGAGAGATTCATCTCCCTTGGGTCGGCGCTCTCAAGGGTCCCCAGTTTGGTGCCAACACGAAGGGCGCTCGGCCGAATGAGTCCGTGCGTGTCGATGGTGGTGCATTCCGTCTCACGAGCTCGATTCCGGTTACCGCATGGCAGTTCAACCCTCTTCAGTACACCGACGAGATCTCCAATTGTTCGTTGGTCCAAAATATTGGATTGGGGTCGACGTGCCTTTCTGTGAGCAACGATGCCTCGTTGTTGATCCCCTCTTCTGCCATGACACCCAACTATCGAGTGTTTCTTGGAGCTTCAACAAAGGGAATCTTCGGCGGAGACGATGACACCCCGGCATCGTTCGCGGTGACTGCGGTTGAAGACGCCACGACCGTAACCGTTCAGCTAACGGAGCTCGCGGAGGTGATTGCCGGCCCTGGGATCGAGGCGATCGAGGCGGGTGGCGTGGCGGAATTCTTGCTTGATGCCGGAGATGTGATCCAGCTGATGGGAACACCGGGTCAATTTTGGGGTGATGCCAACAGTGATTTGAGTGGAAGTTTGGTCACGGCGAACCATCCGATTCAGGTGATCGGAGTGGTTGCGTTGACGTCGGTGCCCAGTCCACAGCTGCCGGGGGAGGGCTATGCCGATCATCTCGAAGAAACCATCTTGCCGGTGGAGGTTCTTGGTGATCACTACGTGGTGGCTCCGCCAAGTTCATCCCAGGGCGAAAATATTGGTCACTATGTGCGGATATTTGGCAACTTTGATGACACGGTGTTGGACTACTCGGGGGTGAAGCCCGCGGGTGCTCCCGAGACCTTGGAGTCTGGTGAAGTGGTCTCTTTTGAGACCAACAAGGGATTTGAGGTCAGCGCCAACTCCTCTTTCGCGATTGGTATGTTTGTGAAGGGCGGTTTGGTACATACACCCGCCGAGGTCCCCACGGTGGGAGATCCAGCCTTCAGTCTCGCGGTGGCCGTCCCTCAATTTCGTGATCACTACCTGTTTCTGGCACCGAAAGACTATATGGCGAGTTTTGTCGACATCGTCATGCCCGAGGGGGCCGACGTGACTCTGGACGGCTCAGCATTGCAAGGGAGTCCCGAGCCGATCGAGGGTACGAGCTGGGTCGTGGTTCGCGAGCGCTTGGGGTCCAATGGAGACGGTATCCATCGTCTGGCAGCGATGGGCGCATCGGGGGGGCCGGTAGGGGTAGGTATCCAGGTGATGGGCTACGGCCACGCGACAGGGTACATGTATCCTGGTGGCCTGAATCTTCAGTTGATCTCCGATATCCCTGCGGTCCCATGAGATGCCGCGCGGCCTTCGATTGAATCGCTTCAGCCTGGGAATGTCCCAGCCCGGGCTGGGAGCTTGCTGCGGCCTGTGTTGTCGAGGTCGATTCGTCTAGTCCGTCGCAAAATCGTCGGTGCCGAAGCGGTGTAAAAGTCGAATGACGCCCATGAGATTGTGTTGGGTATTGTCCACCCGAATATCCCACCGGTGGACAGATGTGCGGATTCCTCCGATCGCCATCTCGGGATCCGGTGCGCAGAAGGTGTCCACCTCGTCTACATATTGGATCTGCATGAGACTACGCATGGCTCGGGCCAGCGAGAGGCGGAACTTTTCCGTGAGGTCCTTGTCGCCGACCTCCTTGGCCATCGCGTAGGCATCGATCAATCCTTCGATATAGACGCCTGTGGAAGATGAATTCGCGGATCCCCACTTGGATCGGCGAGAGTTGTAAAAACGTCCGTCCGCGTCTGGGTAGGAGTTGTCTCGGTGCTTCCAGCGCTGCATATTGTCGATCAACCAGGTGTTCATACGGAACACGAATTTTTGAAGATCTTTGTTTTTCGTCTGTGTCCAGACGTTGTAGTAGGCCTGTGTATGCCAGGGGATGAACGCAGGCGCGCGATTGTCGTCGTTGAGATGCCACTGTTTGTAGTAAACGAAACTCTTCATCAACATTCGTAGCAGTTCGGGATCATTCTCTCGCCTGATGATGAAGGACCACAGCAGGAGGGTCTCGCCCGGGTAGTAGTTGTTTCCGAGCCCGGTCTTGCTGCGCTTCGGCTTTAAAGTCACGTGAAATGAGCCGTCTTCATTCCAGTGTTCCTTGGTCGTGGCCAAGAGGGCCTCGTATTGCCGCGAGAATCGCGCCCGATTGGGGTGTTCATAGATCGCTAGAGCTGCCAGCGCTTGTTCACCGAGGGTGGCACGTGACTTGTAGACAATGAGGCCTTTTCCTTCTTTGTCTTCGACGTAGAAATTCTCGAGATTGTAGGCGATGTTTTTCTCGGATTTTTCCAGCAATTCGGCGTTGTCTTTGTCGATAGCGAAGCGAACCATGGCCACGCTGGCCATCCACTGGCGGATCATGTTGTTGTCTTCGGCCTCTTTATGCTCACAGGGAAACCACCGATAGGTCTCTCGTCCGTCATCGCGCATATGCTTGAACAGCCAGTTTCCCATGAGGTCTGCCGTGGCTTGAACATTGCTTTTTGTGACTGCTGAGGGCTTGACGTGTGTGTTTCCACGCATCATGGGCAGCACGCGGATGGGGTCTTCGAGTTTGACCAGAAGTTGCTGCGACTCCCAGCGCCTGAGCTCCACCTTATCCTCGTAGTCGGCCTTGTTGAGATCGTGTTGACGGGCGAAGCGATTGAATTCGTCTTTGTATGACGTGACATAGGCGAGCATTCGCGTGGGGGTCACGTAGCTTCGCTTGCCCTCATAGAGGTATTCAATCCCTCGAATTCCTCGGCGCCGGTGGGTCAAGCTACCGCCTCCGGCATCGTCGGAGGGTGCTTGGACAAAACCATATCCGAGGTTCACCTCGAAGGTGTCCACCGTAGATGCTTTGTCTCCGGCAAGGGCCTTTGCTTGCTCGATGGCCGTCAGGCCGGCGGCGACCAAGCTCTCTCCATCGGCCCAGGCTTGCGCGACTTCGCCTCCCTTCGAGCGCAGCATGATATGAACAACTAGATCTCCTGAACTGATACGAGGGGGAATCCCATCATCGCTCTTTGGCGTGGAGCCCGTGAATTTCGCCGCAAGAATTGCCCCAAGCTGCTCTTGTTGGGCCTCCGTGAGAAGTGTGGAAGCCAGCACGTTTCCCTTCTCGTCGAGGTCGATCTTGCCCGCTTTTGTATAACTTTTGTGCGGCTTTTCGGCCCCCAATTTCGCATCTCTCGCGCCGGAGCATGCAGGAGAAGACACGATGAAACTACAAAAGAGTAGAAAACGCAGTGGGGAGTGGGCGTAGTCGATAGTCATGGGTCCCTCATGTGTAAGGTACCCGGCTTCTCTCAGGATTTGAACCGCAATGGCGAAGCGCGGAGCCCCGCACCGAAATCCTTAGAGTCGCAACCCGAGCTTATGGCGGCGAAGAATCCTTGAGCGGGCGGGATCTTGGGACCAGCAGCTTCGTGCGGGATCGGTGAGCCCCTGGGGCGAGAGTTCTGCGATGGCCGCGACCATCGGGCCCACATCAAGGGGAGAGAGGACGTCCATCTCTGCGGCGGTCAAGCCAATCATTCTGAGAAAGAGCAGCGATCCGTTTGGCGTAGAGGTCTTGCCAAGCGTGGGGTCTGGGATGCAAATCATGCCCTGCAAAGGGCTGGAGACTCCCGGGACCATACCTTCACCGAGGTTGAGGATTTGGCCAGTATCAAAATCAGCACGTGTGGAGAGCACGTGCTGGCCGATCCCTTGCAACAGGCGCAGCGCCCAGACCGGCGGGTGAGGGTCTTCTTGTTCTGCGCGGGCAAGCAAGAGGGTTAACTCGTATCCGAGTCCAGATTGCTGCGTATCGGACGAGGTCTTTGCGAACAGTTCACTCAGCCCATAGGTTACAAAGTGCCAGGCCTTGGGCTCGGGGCGGGCCCATACCGTGATGGCGGGAAGCGGACTTGGACTGTCCAGTTCGTAGGCAGTTTTGCTGGTGAATTGATGCGGCGTTTGATCGTCGTAGATCTCTGCTAGCGCTCTGTCGATCGCGTCCCAGCCAGGGGCATCGAGCGGCCCATGCGGGTCGTGTGGGGTCTTCACAGCGTGCTCAGGCCTTTCTCTCGAACTCGCGCATGAACTCGACGAGAGCATTGACGCTGGCGATAGGGAGCGCGTTGTAAATCGAGGCACGGCAGCCTCCAACGCTGCGGTGGCCTTTCAGGCCACTAAAGCCCGCGGCTTGAGCCTCGCTGAGGAAGCGCACGGTCAGGGCATCGGGCTTGGCGTCGGGCTTGGCGTCGGTTGGAGCGCGGAGCGTCCATGGAATGTTCATGTGCGAGCGGTGTCCGGGCAGGGCGTGGGCATCGAAGAGTGAGCTTGAATCGAGAAGTGTGTAGAGCTTGCTCGATTTCTCCGCGTTGCGTGTGGCCGCGGCCTCGATGCCGCCTTCGTCCCGCAGCCACTCCAATACGAGTTTGAGTACCAAAACACCAAAGGTGTTGGGGGTGTTGTAGACGCCAGGGGTTTTCGCGTGGGTCGTGTAGCGCAGGTAGTGGGGGACGCTGGATACAGTCGCGGCGGTGTCTTTAAGCAGGTCTTTGTCCGCGAACACGAGGGTGACACCGGACGGCCCGAGATTTTTTTGGGCACCAGCGTAGCCAAGCGCGACGCGGCTGAAGTCCAAGGGGCGGCTGCCGATGTGGCTAGAGGCATCGACGACGAGGGGTATATCGTCACGGACCCGTGGAATCTCGGGATATTCGGTGCCGTAGATCGTGTTGTTGGTCGTGAGGTGCAGGTATGAGGCGTCGCTGGGGATCTCACCGATCTCCGGAATGTGGTCGAATCCGGTTTCCTGTGCACTTGCAAGCACTCGTGTCTCGCCCAATACGCGGCTCTCTTTGATCGCCTTCCCGGCCCACACGCCGGTGTCGACGTAGCAGCTCACCCTGTTGGGCCGGTTTAGATTCATCGGGACCATGGCGAATTGGAGGCTAGCGCCTCCCTGCAAGAACATGACCTGGTGGGTCCGAGGGATGCCAAGGACCTCATGGCAGAGGTCGATGGCTTGTTCATTGATCTCGGTGTAGTCGCGGCCGCGGTGGGAAATCTCGAGTATCGAGAGTCCCGCGCCGCTTGCTCCGTCGGAGTGTCCCTTTGATTTTAACTCGTGCACCGCAGCGCTTGCGCGCTCAAGTACTGGTGCGGGAAGGATCGCGGGTCCGGCCGAGAAGTTGTGTAGGGGGCGTACCGGGGACATTCACCGAGGGTAGATCAGCGAATCGGGGGATGGTAGCTCAGGATGTTCCTCGGTCAGGCCCATCGGTATCCGTGCCGTTGGCTGGGGCTGGGGCTGGGGCGCCTCGTTGTTCTCCAGCGCTCGCTTGTGGGGTAGCCTCGTCGAGCAGGGTCTGTTGAACGGCGAGGGCCTCTGATGGACTGAGATTTTTGGCGCGCCGCAGAACCTGTAGCGCATCGCGCGCCGATCGTTTTTTATCCATCTCCTCGGCGCTGCGTTTCATCATCTGTCGGGTCTGTTGAGCGAGCAGGCCCAGCACAAACTGAGTCCGTGCCTCGGACAGGCGATTTCGAAGGACAACCTGCTTGCCCTGAACCGCGACTTCGGTGTTCGAGTAATCGCTACCGATCATGAATCGGATGTGTGGCTTGCGGATGATCTCTCGAAGTTCGGTATGCCAATAGTCAGCGAAGGCTGCAGCATGGGTGGGCTCCAAAAAACCGAGGCGGACCATAATTTGCGGATTTTTTGTCGCCTCCGCCATGATCTCCAGATCGTCAGGAAGCTCGAAGGGTAGGTTCCGTGCTCGCTTCACCATGGAGCGGATATCCTTGAACTTAAGTTGGAGGCCCGCGGAAGGTTCTTTGTTGGTGAATCGACGCATCCGCGAGACGTTGGCGACAAAGTTGCTTGCGGTCTTTTTTGACCCATCTGGGCCGGCGATAATTTGCGGGAGATATTCTTCGCGGACGTACATCGCCACCTTTTCGTCCTCAAGCAGCACGAACCAGCGTACGTCTTGATCTTCGAGATTCGGATCCAGGGGCCGCGGGTTGGCCATCTCCATTCCGCCACGAACTTCCCAGGTCAATCCGAGGCCGCGCAGAGCGGCGGCCCGCTCAAGGCCGGCCTTGATCTCTCTGGTGGAGAGTTTGTATTGGACCGCGAGAAAAGTTTGGGAGACCACGCGGACATTGGGGCTGGCGATGACGATGTAGTTGAAGTCGCGCCAGGTATCGAAACCGCCGTCGCCGATAATGAACTCGAAGTCCGGCAGCGGGGCCATGATATCGGCGGCCTCCCGCGCGAAGGGCAGCCTACGGATGCGCTTGTTGGCCAACATCATCGAAAAGGTCGCGTTGGTGGGGGCGAGTTTGTCGATGCTAGATTTTTTTTCTCCGAACTTTGGCTCGGGTTTTTTTGCGTCCTCTTCGGGCGGCTGTTTGTCCGTCTCCCCATCATTGTCCGGTGGCAGTTCCGCCGCAGGCGGTGGCAAGACGACAGGCGGTGGCTCGAGGGGGGCAAGGGCAGGTTGTTCGGCCTGCTCCGCATCGATATCAACGAGCTGAATGTCCGTAAATTCCAGCCCAAGATCGGGATCCAATCCAAGGCCGAAATCGAAGGACCAGAAACCCGCGAGCACGATGAGCCCGTGGGTGGCCACGGAGAGGCCGCAGGCGATGAGCAGTCGTTTGAGTGGCCGGTTCACGGTGGACGCAGAACTCGCGAAGTGCGCTTGCTGCGGCCAACGATACCACCGCCGCCGCCCGCGTTGTCTGGGCATTGTGTCGTAGGGGATATTCCGCGCTGAGGAGCCAAGAGCCCTGCTGTGGGACGGGTATGTCCCAGTTTCTATAGGGCGGTGTTGGGGGGGCGGTTCATCCTTGGAAGCGGTCATGCCTCCCGTGAAAATTGTTGATCATCCGGAGTCGTCCCCAGTGCATGTCGGATGTGTGATGCGCGCTCTCTTGTGGTTCGGGGTGGGGGTGATCGCTCTGTTTGTGGGCGCTCCCGCAGCGGTTGCCGGGAACAAGAAGCGAGCGAAGCCGCGATCTCAGGCCGCGGCGGTTGTGCGAGCTTCGCCGGCGAAGAGACTCGAGATCGAGCTTGTAGTGATGAGCCGAGAGCGGAGGAACGCGAACTTACACATTCTCGCGCTCAGCAGCCGTGGGTTTGTTCGCCGCTCTCTTGTGCACGTTTCACGATCTGGATTGATGGCAAATCTCGGCGGGGGTGATCACTCCACCATCCCCCAGGAGGGAGCTCGCTGGGACGCAGAGGTCGAAATGGCGAGCTGGTTGGCGGCTCGTCCGGGTGCCTCGGACTTTGCCATGGCGGGGGCTCTCGATCTGCGCGGTCACTCGTCCTTTCGTGGAGCGATGTGCAACGAGTGCGTGATCGTCAAGAGTCGCACCACCGTGATTCTTGCCCGGGGAATTCCACAGGATGAGGTTGAGGCCATTCTGGAAGAAATAGAGACCGCGAAGCTCGAGCGGGGCGTAGCGATGCTCGATGCCGCTGCAAACATGCGCCAGCATTGGCCGGGGCGCGCCGTAATTCGCTCCGCGAGCTATGGCTTGCGTACGAAGGATGAGCGGGGTGATGAGACTCTGACGGTCGACATTCATGGTGGGGGCCGAGCCAACGAACAGCTTAGGCGGCTGCATCACTGGCATCTTGGGGAAGTCACCGGGCCTGTCGCACTTCAATACGCGCGGGATGAGCTTGCGTTGGGTCGCGCCGGGGCCTACGACGCCGCTCAATCCGCGGTGCAGTCGATGCGTGCCGCCATTTCGGCCTACGGTTCCATACCTTTGTGGCACGCACGTTATGCATTGGCCTTGGCGTTGGTCAACGCGAACGATGACAGGTCAGTCGTGGCTCTCGATCATGCATTGTCCCTGGCTCCACGGGCGAGAGAGATTCGAATGATCGCTGCGGAGGTTCTTCTGTTGCGGGGCGAGCGTGAGGCCGCACGGATGCATCTCGCCGCCCTACTTGGCGCATCGCCTAGCGATAGGGCGGTGTTAGAGGCTCTCGCAGGGATCGAATAGCATATTGTGCGAGCCGGTCCTCCGCTCGCGGTTTACGCCTTGGACGAGCCTAGGTATGGTGTCGCGTGGCTTGGATTGAGGATATCGATGAAGCGCATGCCGAGCCGATAGAGCCGACTCGGTCGACTCTATCGGGGATCGATCGATCCGGAGCAGGGTGTCGTGGCGAATGTTCTGCGGATCCACGGTCTGCGTCCCGACACTCTTGATGGTCATCTCCGGCTTTATCGCGCGGTGATGCCATCATCGGACCCGCATGGATTGAGCCGCCGGGAGCGTGAGATGGTGGCCGTGATGGGTTCCGCCTTCAATGAATGTCGCTACTGAATTGTCCATCATCGAGCCAGTTTGGTTCGTGTGATGGGAGAGTCAGGGACCCGTGAGGACCACGCGCGAGATTTTTCGAAATCCCTGGAGCCGGCGGTTGCAGGTTGGCGAACATCGGGTGAACTGTTGATGCACGCGCTCAGCACAGGGGCGGGAGCAGGCGATCGCGGGCTACGCCCTCAAACTTACCGCGGAGCCGGCGGCGATGTGCTCGGAGGACGTTGACCGCCTGCGCACCGCCGGATTGGATGATGGCGAGATTCTCGACGCAAACCAAGTCACGGCCTACTTTGCCTATGTCAATCGCTTGGTCGACGGGCTTGGGGTCGAGCTCGAGCCTCACGATCGAGCTCGAGCATGACGTTCGCATGCTCGCGGCAAGAACCCTGGCAACCACGAGATCGATTGTAGGTTGCTCATTGGTGACGAGGGCCCTGTCCGGAGGCTGATGGCCAAGCGTTGTTGATCGAGCAGCGGCACTCGATCGTAGACCTGATGAAGAACGATAGCGTCTCTGCTTGGGTCTGAGGTGCCCGATGGATAGCGGGGGGTTAGCTTCCGAATCGTTCGACGATGCTCTTGACGCGCTCACGAAACTCGCCCTCATAGTGGCGACGAAAGGTCTCCCATGTGCAGAGGGTGTGGGTATCTTCGACTCGGTCGAGGAACAGCTTGCCCTCCAAATGATCCACTTCGTGCTGATAGGTGCCCGCCGTGATTCCCTTGACCACGTGGTCGATCGTGCTTCCGTGTCGATCAAGCGCCTGCACGCGAATGCTGGCCCAGCGAGGCACAACCCCGCGGAGGCCGGGCACGGAGAGGCAGCCCTCGAAGTTTTGGAAGGTCTCATCCGCGACGGGGGTAAGGACGGGGTTGATCAAAATGGTCAGCGGGATGTTCGGCTTGTAGGGGTAGCGAGGGTTGTTTTTGACCTCGATCGCGCAGACTTGCACGGGACGAAATACCTGATTCGCGGCGAGGCCAGCACCTTTAGCGTGGTGCATGGTCTCGACCAGATCGTCGATGAATCGCTGAATCTCCGGACTTTCGAGCTCCTGCACTGAGAGCTCGCGGGCTTGTTCGCGAAGGACGGGTTCTCCAACATCTGCAATTTCAAGTACGGGCATGGTGGGCCTGTTCGACTATTTTTTGACGATCTTGGCCTTAAGGGCGGCTTTGCCGTCTTTCACGTACACCGAAAATTTCACCTCTGCGACGCCAGGCTTGCGCATGAGATTTTCAGTGTTTTTACGCAGTTTTTTGGCAAAACGATCGTAGGTGAGATTTTCGGCATTCTCTCCGCATTCTTTCTTGGTAGCGACGAATTGGTCGAAAATCGACTGATAGTAGACCTCGCGCGGACTCACGTCCGCGGTGGGCATCGCTGAACGGCTCACGAGAGATGCCTTTCGGGGCGAGACTGCGTTATCGGCCTCGTCGGTGAGCGTGAGAGCCGGGCTGTCCTTTTTGCCGTCGACGAGCTTTGTCGAGGTTGGCCCTGAGGGCGCGGGGCGAGATGGCAAACGGGGTGTCGACGGGCTCTGTTCAGCTCGACGTTTCGAGGGAGGGGGCGTATCCGACGAGCCATCGCTCACAGAGTGGGAGTGATGTTCGATCGTACCTTCATGCTCTACCGTGGGTAGATCGATCGCGGCAGGAGAGCGATGATGGGCTTTGTGACTGGCGTGGGCACCACTACGCTCGCGGGCGGGTTCTTTGGTGCCGGCATTCGAGGGGGCAGAGGGAGAGTGGTCCTGGCTGGAAGCTGCGGAAGGACTTCGCATGCTCGCGGAGCTCGGGTCGGCAGGTTCATCCTCGTCGGTACCCATTGGCGTCTCGTCGCGCATGGCATGTCGAAGCGATTCGATCGCAGCGGCGGCGGCCTGGGCCATCTCTCCGATTTTTCCACCGTAGGTCTCATGAAAAATTTGGTGTTGAGCGCCGGTGGCCAGGCCTAAAAATTCGTTTTTGAGTCGAGAGAGGGGGCGCGCCGACTCGAGATGCGGGAGATAGAGAGACACCATGAGCCCAAGCACAAGCAGGGCCGCGAGCACTGGCCAAGGCAGCCTTGAGACCGCGCCCGTCGCCTTGGCGGCCTTGACCGCGGCGGCGAGGTCGGTGTCCGTGGACCCGAGGGCATTCTTCGAGAGCACGACAAACACGGTTGTCTCTCCAGCGGGCCCAGGAAGGCGGCCCATGGCGGCGAGCCGTTGCGATGTCGACTCGCCGACTTCAAACGCAGGCGTGACGGTGTTTTTTGGAAGATCTCGGGCTGCGACTGCGGCGGCAAGATCTTTGGCTTGAGCGCCGCCGATTGTTTCGCCAACGACATTGCCCTCGCGGACGATTCCCGCCGGGCTCGCGTGGATGACCTTGCGAAAGAACGAACCTGCGCCCAGCTCCACGGGGTTGATAGCGACGAGCCGTCGCTGTGCCGTGCTGATTTCAGGAGCAGAGACCTTCACGGCGTGCAGGTGTCCGTTTAAGGTGACGGAGAAAGGTCGAGAGTCTTGCTCTGCACTTTGTGCCTTTTTAAAAGCGGGTATCTCCACGAGCTCGTCGAAGTGTTGGTCCGACATTCCGGTTCGGGCGATGATCGTTCCGTCTTTGTCGATCAAGGCCACGCTCATCTTGTTGTGGCTGTCGAGGAGGGTGTCGCCCGCGACGGCGCTGAGTGCCGTCTGGAGGTCTGGACTCGCGGGATTGGGCACGTCACGCAGGCTCTCTTCGAGAGCCATTCGAAGACGGCTGTCGTTGAGTAGAGACGGACCCAGCGACGCGGGAGAGGACTCGATGTCTGCGGAGAGGGCCGCCAATCCGGCTTCCGCGACCGCTTCGACCGCGGTGCGGTCAGCCTCGGTGAAGCCCTTTGGCGAGCCTGTGGCGAGCAAGAACATACCTCCCAGACACATGGTGGTCAGGAAAGTGAGGATTGCGGTCCAGGTCTTCGTAAGAAACACGAGCCCCATGATCTTAGGCCCTACCGAGCTACGTCCGCAATGTGAATCACCAGGAAGTCGCGCTTTGCTCCTCGGTAGTCTTCTTTGCGTGCGCGGTTAGCGTTGATCTCAGTGGGTGAACGCACCGGGACCTTGCTGGCCAAAAGCGCGCATTAAATCTGCAACGGCGGTCATCTTGGGGCCGAAGACCGAGTGTGCGAACGATGGCCCTATGCCTGTGTTTTTGCGGAGGTGTCGTCGTCGCTCGTCATTGGTGTCCTACGCCGGTGCTAGCGATGCTCGGAGCCGCTCTTTTGGTCGCCGGTGGCATCTGGCAAGGCTCGCAGACGCGCCTCGTCTCAGCCATGGCTTTCGCGGTCGCCCTTGGATTGGGTCTGCTTCGCGGCAGCGCGCTGTCAGCCTCGCAGAGTTTTCCCCAGCCGAAGTCTGGGGTTGTTGTCATGGAGGCCGTACGGGCCAGCCGGCCGGGGCCCCGTTGTCGGGTGTGGGCTCGTCATGTTGGCGGCGAGGCTGAGGAGGCGCTCGACCTGGCGGCTTCGATGTGCCCGATCTCGGAAGGGCAAATCATCTACCTTCCGGCGTCGGACTACCGAGCACGGGGGAGGTTGCCCGCCGATGACGGCCAAGGTGGGCGCTGGATCGAGGCCGCCTGGATCGCTCGGAGTCCAAGCTCGGCCTACTGGCGGGCGGTCGCCGAACTTCGGGAGCGGGGATGGGAAGAGTCTCGTGGAGACCCCGCGCGTGGCCTGGTGGTCGCGGCAACGCTGGGTCTTCGGACTGCGCTACCGCCGGAGTCCCGCTTGAGTTTGAGACGTGCGGGTCTCGGTCATCTGCTCGCCGTCAGCGGGCTACACGTGGGTCTGGTCTCGTTGATTTTTCGTTTCTTCGCCTTGCGCCTTTGCCTGTTGTTGGGGCACCGACCCGGGCTCAGCGTCGTCTTGGCCTGCATACCGATCGCGGCCTATGTGGCTCTGACCGGGGCCGCCGCGCCGGCTGTCCGTGCTTCGCTTCTGATCGCGTCTGTCGGGGTTTCGGATATTTTAGGTCGCCCGACCCACGGCCCAAGCAATTTGGTTGTCGTGGCAAGCGCGATGGTCGCGTGGAACCCCGACTGGATCGCGGACCCCGGTTTTCAGCTCTCGGTTGTGGCGATGTGGGCGATCGTGGCGGCGCCGCCGGGCCTCGGCAGTCTCGCCATGAGCTGGCGGATCACTTGGTTCATCGCGCCACTGTGCTGTTTACATTTCGGCGGCGCGCCGATGCACGCGGTTGTGGCCAATGCGGTAGCGTTGCCGATTTTTTGCGGGTGGACGCTTCCTGCAGGTTTTTTGGCTTGGGTGACACCCCGGCCGCTAGGCCTGCTTCCAGAATGGGCGGCACATCAGGGGGCGGCGTTGTTGCTCGATGGGGCCGAGCTGCTTGCGCGCATGCCCGCGCTGGGTCCTGGCATGCTGGGTGCCACGGCGCTGGGCGTGAGGTGGGTCGTCCGTATCATCACGCGGCGTGTCGAGGGCGTATCGCTTGCGGCTTTGCTTCCCCCGCTGGCTCCTGTCTTGTGTCTCTTGGTCATGAGCCTCGTGCCTGAGCGCTGGAATTCGGGCACTTCGCGGTCGGGGCTCGAGTGGGCGGCAATGGGGACGAAGCGCACGATGTCCGTGCTCTCGCGGTCGACAGGGCTGGCGAGTGTCGGCAAATTTTGTCTCCGAGAGCCGCAAGGCGCCGGTTCGCAGTGGTCCAGGCATCTTCGTGCGTTGGGCGTGACCTCGGTGATTCAACTCCGCGGGAGCGCAGGCCATTCATCCGAGGCTCCTCATTTGCGTCAACTGCGAGAATCCTTGAGCCGTGCGGGGCTCTACCACGAAGCGCTGAATGCCGATTGCATCGCCCCGGACCGCGCAAAGATACGGCGTCTGCTCGATCGCTGTCTGCGCCGTGGTCCAGGGGACCGCGCGGCGGTGAGAGGGATGAGCACCGAGCCCTTCGTTGAGTGTAAGCTATCGAGCGGATGGCAAGCGCTCGACCTGCTCCCGTCGACCCGCTAGATTTGAAGGCCACAGGAGCCCAGGCCGTCATGAATCAAAGTCAGCCATTGCCAGCCACCGCGCCTTCGTTGATCCGGATCGACGGCGTGTCGTCGGCCCGGCGCGAAAGCCCTGGACAAGAGCACAGGCTCGCCCTGGGAAAATACACGATCGGTCGTGACGACGACGTCTCGATCCGCATCGATCATCCGGATGTATCTCGCCGGCACGCTCGCCTACATGTGGGACCCGACGAGGTCAGAATCGAAGACCTCGGGAGCACCAATGGGGTTTGGGTCGGTGGGGATGCCATCTCTGGAAGTCGTGTGATTCGAGATGGAGATCGGATCGAGATGGGGGAGGTTGTCCTCGAACTTCGTCATCCAGCTCAACGTGTAGATGCGGTTTTGACCGCTGGCGGGGAGGCGACGGTCACACGCCGGCGCGTGACCGTCCGAGCAAGAGTTGAGAAGTCTGAGCCGCAACCAGGCTTGAGAGGCCCGCTGCTCACTGCCCTATTGCTTGCGTTTCTTGCGCTGGCGCTCCTGATTTGGGGATGACGCGGGCAAGCAATGCAACTGCCAAGAGTGGGGTCAAAGTGACCCGATGGAGCTGATTGTTACAGGTTTTTAGAGTGAGGCCGATACCCGTTGCGTCGTGAGTGGAACGTTGGAACATCCGTCAGAAAAAGCGAACCTGCTTCGTTCGTGGGGGAAGATTCAGCATACACGGCTTTTTGCGCTTATGGCGCAAAAAGCCGTTTCTCCAATTTCGACGTCAGAGTTCGATCGGGAGAAAATGACTGTCGCGGTGTTGCTGAGCCTCGCGGTTGTCCCCGTGGTCTGTGGGATCTTCTATGTCGCTCTCGGAGCGATTGCTCTCGGCCTGATCTCGATCGGATACGGGCTGATTTCAGGAGCGATTTTTGCTGCGGTTCCAGGGGTCATTAGTCACCGCGTAGCAAGGTCCTTGATGTTGTGGGCGCAGTGGCTCGGCTCCGGAGTGGGAATCGTCGCTACGGGCGGAACGGAATCACCGATTTACTATGCGGCGTTGATCCTGCCGGTCTGCGCTGGCCTCGTGGGTGGTCAACGGGTCGCCTATCGTTGGGCCGCGATGTTGGTGTTTTTGCTGGGGGGACTGGCTGGAGCGCAGGCCTACGGTCAACTTCCAGCCCCTGCTCTAGATCCAAAGGACCTGCACGTGGCAATTGAATGGGCGATTGCAACCGGGTGCACACTTTTGGTCCTCACTGTCTCGAGCCTGCAAACGCGTGTCCATACTCGAGCGCGCACCGAAGCGCTTTCCGCCTTGAAGGCCCAGCATGACGCCGAGCGGATTAAGGCGAGGTTTATCGTCAATGTGAGCCACGAGTTGAGGACGCCGATGAATGGCATTCTTGGCATGATCGAGGTGCTCGAGGACGGGTCGATAGGCGCCGAAGATAGCGAGCATCTTGCCATGTTGTCGACCTCCGCGAAACGTTTGTGCGACCAGATCGAGGATCTCTTGCAGATCGTGCACACACAGGCGGGCGAGCTGAGAGTGAAAAATGTTTCTTTTGATCCCGCGCACACAACTCGCATATCCGTAGAGTCGGTGCGTGAACTCGCAGAGTCGAAAGGGCTTTCCGTTCAGGTGACAAGTCCCCCCCAAATGGGGACTTGGTCGGCCGATCGCCAATTGGTGCGTCGCTGTCTTTTGATCTTGCTCGACAATGCGGTCAAATTTTCGCACGAGGGATCGGTCGCAATAAACTTGGTAGGGGGAGAAAATTCTCTGCGATGGGATGTCAGTGACTCTGGACCTGGAGTCCCAGAGGCGCTCCAGGAGAAAATATTTGGTGAGTTCTATCAGCGCGATACAAGCATGCGCCGAACGGCGGATGGGCTCGGGCTCGGGCTTTCTAATCTGCGGGCGATGGTGGACGCCGCAGGCGGACGCTACGGGGTCGAAAGTTTCTCTGGGCGGAAAGGGAGCCGGTTTTGGTTTGAGTTTCCAGCGACATGGATCCGCGACGCTTGCGAAGCCAATCACCAGACTCAACCCCGACCTGAGCCACGGCGTGAGCACCAGCCCGACCTGGGGCCGGCGCGCGCCGAAAAACCGGACCTACCTGCGATAGAAGCCCCGGGATCGGTATCGTCCACCGTTGTCCTCATCGAGGATGGAAACCATGAAAGTGCTGAGCAACCGGCCCGAAAAGTGGTTCTGCTGGTGGAGGACGATCCTATCAACCGGAAGGTTCTCTCACGGATATTGAGGAAGCTTGGCTATGACTCGGATACCGCCGAAAATGGTGAGATCGCGGTGAAAATCGCCGACAGCGATCGTCACGCGTTTATCCTCATGGATTGCCAGATGCCGGTGATGGATGGCCTTGAGGCTACGCGGCAGATTCGAGCGAAATTGGGTCGAGATATCGCCATTATCGCCGTGACGGCTCACAGCGGTGCTACGGAGGTTGAGGCATGTTTCGTTGCCGGCATGAACGGGCACCTCAGCAAGCCGGTGAGCGTAAGACTCTTGAGCGAGGCGATTCAGACCCATATTGGGGATGCAAAGCGGTCATCCAACTGCGCGGCGTGAATCCCGTGAAAATGTGCTCCTACCCGCACCGGCAGTGATGAAGCGATGAGTCCTCGTACGGCAATGCGTATGGGTCGGTCACCTCTCGAGGCCTGGAGAGGTCGTCGTTTCGTTAGCGAAGAGGCGGTCGACATCGCTTCGACCTCGGGAGTATCGAGTTTCGAAACGATGCCAGCGGTCCATGCCAACCAGCACATCCATCAATGCGCCAACCGCGAGCTGGGTCTCTCGATTTCCTTTGTTCTTCAGAAGTAAGCCGCGACAGCGCTCGACGATCGACTCATTGAGCGCATTGATACGCTGGACAACTCGTGTTGGTCCTTCAATTGCGACCGCATTGGGTTCACAGGCATCGGAGTCATCTTGAACACAATAGATGTCATTGAGTAACGCGGTCGACGTGGCGACATCTTCGATGATGTGTCGATCGATCGTTGGCGTAGTGCGAGTGGAGATCAACAAGAGCAGCTCGAGCGTGCAGGACATGCCTCCGCGTGTTCCCCGTTGTTCAAAAAATCTGGTCTCATATCGTCTTCGTTTTTCCGGATTCAACGCGAACTCAGCCTGAGCACGAACGTGTTTCTCCAATGAGCACCAGTAGTCGGGGGCGGCGGCGACCCCCAGTCCAAGACTGACCATCGCTTCACGGTGCGCAACCATCATGCGATAGAGCTGCCGACCATAGCCAGGATGCACCGACTCCAGAATGATCTCGGCTCCAGCGACGGCTGCGTCCCGATCGTGAATCGCCGCGGTCATGAGCTCGCGTACGGCATTCACGGCAACCGGTGTGACGCTCGGGCCCTTGGCGTCCAACCATTCGTCGAAGTGCCAGAGGTTTGCGAGCAGGGCTGCGATCGCGTTGACGGATCCTTCGGCGAGCCGCTCCGGCTGGCGAATCACACAGCCGAGGTAGCGCCCGACGAGATCGGCGAGACCGTCCCAATAGGCGGTGCGTGGGACCCTGAATTCAGGGCGGGCGAAGATCGTCTTTAGGTAGTCGTCCCCTGTTGGGTGCTCAGGTTCCAACCACGGCGTCGATTTACGCTCAAGGCAGCCATGGCCGAGCTGGAGTCGCCATAGACACCGGCCCAACATCGATTCATTCCATTCGGTGATTGGAGCCATCGATGTTGTCGATGATTGGGATATTGTTGAACGTGAGCGTGGTGAGTTCATAGGTACAAAATCAAGACATGTAATGTTTTACTGCCTCGAATGTGCCACAAATATTGACGCATATCGATGTTGTCGACGGTTGATTGTGCGCGGAAATTCGATTTCGCCCCTCTCGACCCGTACGGGGGGGGGGGCATCGGCGAGTGCCGCGGTGTCTGTATCGGTGAGATGCCTCAACGTGGTAGCGTCGGGCGTGTCGGATTTCGCGAAACTCCCTAAAGTCGATCGGGTGCTCGCAGCGCCCGCGCTCACGGGGGGCCCGTGGCGACGAGGTCTCGCCAAGCGGACCGTAGTACGGGCATTGGACGACCTTCGATGCCAAATTCGAGCAGAGGGGGACGGCCGTGTGGAGATCCCAGGCGCGAGCGAGCTCGCCGAGCAGATCGCGCTGAAACTGCAGGACTGGTTGCGGGCGACGCCACGCAGAGTGCTCAATGGCACTGGAGTGTTGCTGCATACCAATCTTGGTCGGGCGGTGATGGGGGACGGAGCGATCGCGGCGATGGCGGCGGCCGCGGGGGCCTGCGACTTGGAGTTTGAGCTCGACACCGGACGGCGCGGCAGTCGATACACCCGTCTTTGTCCGTTTATGGCCACTCTGTTTGGCACCGAAGATGCCTACGTCGTCAACAATGGCGCCGCGGCGCTTCTTTTGGCATGCACCGCTTTGGCAAAAAGTGGCGGGGTCGCGATCTCGCGAGGGCAGCTTGTCGAGATCGGCGATGGTTTTCGCGTGGGGACCATGGCGGCCGCCGGAGGGGCAAAGTTGTGGGAGATTGGTAGCACCAATCGTACACATGTAGGCGACTACGAGGCTGCCATTGCCGGTGAGTTGCCGGGCCAAGAGCAAGGTGTTGCCGCGCTCTTGTGGTGCCATCGCAGCAATTTTTCCCAGTCCGGATTTGTCGCAGAGGTCGACCTCGCGCCTCTTTCAGCCTTGGCCCGTCGTCATGGAATCCCGTTGATCGCAGACTTGGGCAGCGGCTCGTTGGGGCGTGGGCTTCCCGAGGCTGAGCCTACAGTTTCGGCCTATCTCTCCGCAGGTGCCGATCTGATCACCTTTTCTGGCGACAAGCTTCTGGGTGGGCCTCAGGCTGGAATTATGGCTGGGCGCGCGGACCTCATCGCAGCATGTCGAAAATTTCCGATGGCCCGTGCGCTGCGTCCCGACAAGACGAGCTTGGCAGCGCTTCATGCCACGTTGATCGCTCATGGCCGCGAGGCCGAACCAGATCTCCCGCTGCATCGCATGGTTGGCGCGGATCTCGAAGCCCTGCGTACACGCGGCAAGGCCCTGTGCGAGCAGTTAGGATGGACAAGCTCTCAGCTTGTTGGCAGCCGTTCGACCATCGGTGGTGGGTCGTTGCCAGGAGACACCACGGCGAGCATCGCCCTGGCGGTTCCGTGCGATCGGCCATCAAAAACGGCGCGCCTGCTTCGGCTAGGTACACCCGCGCTGGTGGGGAGGATCTGCGATGAGCGTCTGCTGATCGACCTGCGCAGCATCTTGCCTGAGCATGACGTGCTCGTGTTCGAGGCGCTTCGTGCCCTCAAACACGTTTAGCGCGGGCTCACGACGAGGGAGGCTCGGTTTCGAGTTCTGCCTTGGGACCAGGGAGACGGGTGTCGGCGCGGCGTAGGGTGATGCCTAGACGATCGAGGTGTTCAAGAAGCGGGACAACAAATTTTCGGGAGAGTCCGGTGATTGCCTTCATGGCCTGTACATCGATGTTTCCCTGGTCTCGAAGATGGTCGCGTGTCCGTGCAAGGATCGAGCTGTGGGCAGGGTGCGTGAACGAAAGTTCCGCCGTCACTTTTACAAGCAGCTCCGTACGCTGAAGGAGCCCGACGATTTCGAGGATTTCCTTCGGGCTCATCGATGTGCCGTCTTGGACGTCCTTGAGTGTGGGAGGCGAGATCCCGCCGGCCGCGTAGAGATCGTAGACCCGCTGCATCTTGGGGGGAAGCGCATCGAGAGAGAGTTTGCCTTTCCCCGGACGGGCGAGACTGCCTTGGCGATCGGCCACTCGAAGTTGTCCGCTTGCCAGCGTCGCCTCGATGGCCGCTGCCGCGACCGAGGGTGCGAGTCGCCCGGGCAGTGAGGACTCCAGTGTCGCGCGGGGCATGCCGGGTTGCATCGAATGTTGAGCGTGAAATCGGTCGACGAGGGATACGGCGGCTTGCTTGAGAGGGTTGAGCAGCTCACGCAAGATGTAGCGTGCGCCTGCGATTTCAAGGAGGCGCCCTTTGGGGCCTTTGAGAGAGTTAAGAATCGGCCGTAGATCATCGATTCCGGCGCGAAGATGCAGCGTCGTGGTGTCGATTCCCATGCCGCCTGAGTCTTCGACGAGGGCCAATATACGTGTCTGAAGCTCGTCGCTCCTAAGAGCCTCGGCGACCTGAACCCAGCGTTTTCGTTGGCGCTTTCCGGTTGATGGCTGGGGATCTACGACGCGTCCTCCACCCACGGTGAGCCCATGGGCGGCCGCAGAAGGGTCGTTGAAGGCCCTTAGCACGATCGGCTGTCCGTGCCAGACGGGGATAGGCACATCGAGACGCAAGCGAATCAGCCCACTCATGCCAGGCCCGACGATGATCCCAGTCTCGACGTCGCCCAGCTTCCCCTCTTCGTCGATGAGCGCCAAGGGGTCCATGCGGGCCGCGGTGTTTGCCGTGCCCGCACACACCTGAACGCAGCTACCGCTCTTCCATTCTCCGGAGCTGTGTGAAAGATGTTTGATCTCTACGTGGATCGAGTCGGATGCGACGACCCGGGCTCCGCTTGTGATGACGTCACCCCGCGAGAGCTCCGAGACCTGGACGCCTCCGAGGTTCAAGGCCGTGCGTGTACCCGCGACACTACGTCCGGCGGCGTCGCCACGAACTTGCAGGGCCCGCGCTCGAAGCACACGTCCTTCGCGACGGGCGCCGGTCGGCACCAAGCGCAGTGAGATGTCCTTGTCGGGCTCGATACTACCCGCGAGCAGCGTCCCCGTGACGACAGTTCCGTGGCCTTTGACCGTAAATACGCGGTCGATGGGGAGCAGTGATTCCCCTTTGCTAGCCCTGCGCGGGATCTTTTTTGCGAGGGAGATGATGGCCTGCCGAAGCGCATCAAGCCCCTGGCCCGAGGGCGCCGCGACGGGAAGGATTGGAGCACCTTCGAAAGGCGTCTCGTGCATCGCCTCGCGGACATCATCGATAGCGAGCTCTATCGCATCTTCGTCGCCCTCGAGACGGTCGACTTTGGTGAGAGCGATGACGGAGTGTTTGAGGCCCAAGAGCTGGCACACGCGGATATGCTCTCGCGTCTGAGGCATGACACCGTCTTCGGCGGAGATGACAAAAATGACAATATCAAGTCCACCTGCACCCGCCACCATCGTGCGCACAAAACCCTCATGACCGGGAACGTCGACGATGCTCGCGCTTAGCTTGTCGGAGAGAGGCCATGTGGCGAATCCGAGTTCGATGGTGATCCCGCGTCGTTTCTCCTCGGGAAGCTTGTCGGTGTCGGTGCCGGTCAGGGCCGCAACAAGGGTGGTCTTGCCATGGTCGATGTGGCCGGCGGTTCCGATAACTAAGGATCGGGAAGGGGCGCTCACGGGCCCATGATACGGGAATTTGGGGATCTCTGCCCGAGGAAGGCGATGACGTCTAGACGTTGCTGTCGTCGAGATACGCCACCGTATGGACTCGCGCCAAGATCGCGCTGCGTTGTTGCGGGGTCGTCTGACGAAACTGCACGCCCATTCCGCCTTGTCCAGGATGTTCGCGGTTCTTGGTGTTCCACTTGACCACACCCGCGAGTTCGAGAATCTCGGGCGTGTGGGGTCGCGGAGCGCTGCTAAAACTGTGCGGGGGGTCGAGCTCTGCCGTGATCGTGACGGCATTGATCGGCCGAAAATGCAGCGTAATCTCGGCACCGACCTCCAGTGGGCTCTCGGTCCGGATAAAGATCCCCATGGTGGAGATGTCTGTCACATAGGCAAACAGGTAAGTCCCGTCGGCGGAATAGTCGACCTCGAACTGGGAGGGCAGGCGAGTTTCGACCCTTCTGTCTTTGGGGTCTTGGTCGCTCACTCGAGCGTGCACTCCACAACCATCGCGGTGATATTGTCGGTTCCTCCAGCAATGTTGGCTTGCTCGATCAGCTCGTGGATCGCCTGCTCAAGATCGTCGTGACGAGCAACGATCTCGCAAATTTCTGAATCGCTGAGCATTCCGGAGAGGCCATCGGAACACAGCACGTAGCGATCTCCGTCTTCGATCTCGAATTTGGCGATGTCGACCACGACGTTGTCCCGCATACCGAGTGCTCGAGTGATGACGTTCTTGTGCGGGAAGTTGCGAGCCTCCTCTTCGGTCATCTCGGGGCGAGCATCTTTGTAGTCTTCAAACAGTGAGTGGTCGCGGGTAAGGGGTTGGAGTTCGCCACGGCGAACCCGATACACTCGGGAGTCGCCGACGTGGGCGACAAACGCATGCTCATCGTCGATGAGACAGCCCACGAAGGTTGTGCCCATGCCTCGCAAGCCCGGGTCGTTTTGCGAGGTCTGGTAGATACGGAGATTTGCGAGTCGCACGCTGGCGACCAGACGGTTTTCTGCGTAGCTCAGCGACGGATCGTAGCGGTAAGGCCAGGTGGCATCTTTGTCGCGGGAGTGATGGTAGAACTCTCCGATGACGTCGGCGGAGAGCTTGCTAGCGACCTCACCACAGGCGTGCCCTCCCATCCCATCGGCCACGAGGAAAAGCTGTTCGTCTTCAATGAGGGCGAAGTAGTCCTCGTTGTGACTTCGCTTCATTCCCACATCGGTCTTTGCCGCGTAGCGGATTCGCACAGGGAGTAATCTTAGCCGAGCGGGTGGGCCGTCGGAAAGTAGGGAGGTGAAGGGCTGCGGTGGAGACGTGATCCGAGCGGGATAAGGCATCTTGACATTTGAACAGTGGTGGCACAAGGTCTGCGCAGATGTCACCCACCACCGCATTTCGCCGTGAATCGGTTCGCTGCTGTGTTTTGACCATTGGGGATGAACTTCTGGCGGGCGACATCGTCGACGGGAACAAGGCGATTCTCGCATCTCGCGCACGAGCGCTGGGGATCGATGTGATTCGCGCGTTTAGCGTGAGAGATCGAAAAGAAGAGATCGTTGAGACCTTGCGGGAGATCGCACCGACCGCGGAGCTTTGCCTGGTCTCGGGCGGCTTGGGACCGACGACAGATGATCTCACGGCGGAGGCGGTGGCCGCGGCCGCCGGAGTCGCTCTTGTTCGTGACGAGGCTACCGCGCAGGCGCTACACGAGTTTTTTGCGACGCGGGGGGCCGAGCTCGTACAGGCGAATTTGTGCCAAGCGGATATCCCCGAGGGAGCCAGCGTTTTGGACAACCCAATCGGAACCGCACCTGGGTTCGCCTTGGAGTTGAGCACCGGGAGTCATCGTTGCCTGGTCGCGTGCATGCCTGGAGTGCCACGAGAGCTTGAGCGCATGATGACCGAGCAGGTCGAACCGCGGTTGCGTGAACGGTTTATGACGACCCCTGTGCTTCGTCGTGTTCACCGAGTGGTGGGCATCGGCGAATCGGCGGTGCATCAACGTATCGAGGCGATGCTTAAAAGCGCTCGCACTCGCTCGCCGGGATTAGGCAACATGTTTGTCCACTATCGGGCGGGCGCGTCGGAGGTGCAAATTTGTCTTGAAGCGTTGCCGATCGCCGAGGGGGAGCACCGAGGTGTGACCGCGACGGAGGCGGAGCTCGCGTCGCTCGATGGAGCGTTTGCCGAGGCTCTGGCGCCCGGCTACGTCGGCACCGGAAACCAAGAGCTTTGCGCTCGATTGGTGACTCGATTGCTTCAGCTTGGACTGACGGTGGCGACCGCGGAGTCCTGTACCGGGGGGCTCGTCGGCCAGCTCTTGACCTCGGTCCCCGGCTCTTCTGGCTGTTTTCGGGGGGGCGTGATCGCCTACACCAATGAGGTCAAACGTGAGCTTCTTGAGGTCCCGGGCGAGAAAATCGAGAGTCACGGCGCAGTCTCCGAGCCTGTGGCCCGCGCCATGGCCATCGGCGCACGTCGAGCACTACGAAGCGATCTCGCTGTGGCGATCACGGGTATCGCAGGCCCCGGAGGAGGAACCGTCGACAAACCCGTCGGAACGGTTGATCTCGCGATTTCCGACGCCCACGGGACCTCCTACCTCCGCCTTCATCTTCGTGGAAACCGTGCCATCGTCCGTAGAGCGGCCGCATTGAGGGCACTCAAACTTTTGTGGGATCGTCTCGTTGAACACGATTCGAGCCCGACCTAAACCCCCAAACCAATCCTACGATTCGGAGCATTCGCCATGGCTAAATCTTCCTATACAAAGTTGCCCCCTAATCCCGCCAAAGAGCGTGAGTCTGCGATTGAACTCGCGTTAGCGACCATCGAGAAACAATTCGGTAAGGGGTCGATCATGCGTCTGGATGGCAATGGGAAGCTTCCGAGTCAGGACACTCCCGTGGTACCGACAGGGTGTCTTGGTCTGGATATCGCGCTTGGCATCGGTGGATTACCACGTGGCCGAATTGTAGAGATCTACGGACCCGAGTCCTCGGGTAAAACGACGATGACATTGCACGCGATCGCCGAAGCCCAGCGTCAGGGCGGGGTCTGTGCCTTTATCGACGCGGAGCATGCACTCGACGTCGGCTATGCACGGAAACTGGGGGTGAAGACCGACGATCTTCTGGTCTCGCAGCCCGACTATGGCGAGCAGGCCCTGGAGATTTGCGACATGCTGGTGCGCTCTGGAGCCATCGATATCATCGTGATCGACTCGGTCGCAGCGCTAACGCCCAAGGCGGAGCTGGAGGGTGACATGGGGGACAGCCATGTGGGTCTTCAGGCCAGGCTGATGAGCCAGGCCCTGCGTAAGATCACAGGATCTGTGGCGCGTAGCAAAACGATGGTGGTGTTCATCAATCAGTTGCGTATGAAAATTGGGGTGATGTTTGGCAGCCCCGAGACAACTACGGGTGGCAACGCATTGAAGTTCTATGCATCGATTCGCCTTGATATCCGTCGAATCGGGAAGATCAAGTCTGGCGACGAAATTGTTGGCAACCGGACCCGCATCAAGGTGGTCAAGAACAAGATGGCACCGCCGTTTAGGGAGGTGGAGTTTGATATTACCTATGGCGAGGGGGTGAGTCGCGAAGGCATGCTTTTGGATCTCGGTGTTGAGGTCAAGGTTGTCGACAAGAGTGGATCATGGCTGTCGTACAAAGGTGATCGAGTGGGGCAGGGACGTGAAAATGCCAAAAAATTCCTCAAGGAGAATCCCGACATGGCCAACGCCATCGAAGCCGAAATCTTGGCGAAACACGATATTTCCCGCCCTGGACAGGCGAATAAAGAAACCCGTGACGCCGCTGCTGCTGCTGCTTCCCCAAGCAAGGCGGATGCGGATCCGGACGCGAAGCTCGATCCAGATGCGCCTGTTGGCATGGTTCCCACCGGCAAAGGGGCAGCTGCGACGCGAGCGAGAGGCCGTCCGCGGGCAGCGAACTAGCGGTATGTGTTGCTGCGGGCGTCTGCAATCTACGATCTGTAGTCTATGAAATACGAGTGTGGGCCACGACAAGAGTGTCTAGCACGATCGAAATGATAGTTTTATTGTTCCGTCCTGGAGCGACAAAGCTTGTGTGCCGATTCGATTCAGTGGTGAATTACATCGGAGGCTTCGTGCATGCTAGCATTTACCTATGGGGATCAAGCTTGGATGTGTAGCGAAGTTTGCTGGCGCGGTCAGTATTTTTGGGCTGGGGGCCTGTACGGAGCGCTCATCAAAGGAGCATTCCGAGAATGAGGATCCAGGAATCTCACGGGGCGGGACGGAAGAAACGGGAGCGGATCCGGATACGGATACGGGCAACAAGCCGCAGGTCTTCGATTTTGGGTCGGGAGGTACGGGGGAGGGAATAAACTCCCAGGATAGTCCGGGCTGTAAAAAGGTCGACGTCGTGATCGCGGTCGACAACTCAGGCAGCATGGTGGAGGAGATTGCGGCGCTGCGAGGCCCCGTGTTCGACTCGTTCCCAGCAACTCTCCTGGAGGTTGGCGAGGGTCTCGAGGACTTTCGTCTCGCAGTGATCGATGCCTGCAATCAACCCGCGGCCTTTCATAATTGGGGCACAGGTGGTTCCTGTTCCTTTTCGACGGGCAACAACTATATGGTCTCGACCTCTGAGGCGCTGCTTGATGAGTACTCTTGTGTGATGAACTTGACGACCGCAGGCTATCAGGGCCAAGAAGATGGTTGTTCGGGAAACGACGACGACGAACAGCCGGCCAACACGGCAGCGACAGCGCTCACTCAGCCTCTGTTGGACGGGACCAACGGAAGCTTTCTTCGCGACGATGCAGTGCTTTTTGTCGTGGCCATCACAGATGAAGACGAACAGGCAAATCCCGCCCGCAGCGCCCAAGAGATCGCCGATGCGCTGATCGATGCCAAGGGATCGATCGATCGCGTGGTATTTTTAGGCATCGGCGGCGGCCAGCCTGATTTTTGTGAAGGTGCATACGGCACCGCAGAACCGGCTCCGATTTTGCAAGCGGTCGCCAAGGTCTTCTCTGATCAGGAACGAGGATTGTTTTGGGACCTTTGCGGAGGAAGCCTCGAAGAGGCCTTTGCCGCCGGCCTTAAGATCGTCGACGATGCCTGCGATGAATTCGAACCCATTGGCTAGTCGCTAAACTAGGGAAGATCGCCGGGGAGCGTATTGGTTAGGATCCTGGCGCTCAACAGCGTGGCTCGGTCGCCGAAGCTAGGGCAGTTGGGGTTCATCTTGTGGCGTGTCTCTGCTTCCCAGCGGCGCGCCGACTTCATGAATCCGAGCCGGCTCTGTGTATCAAATTTTGGGAAGGTAAGGGCGCTGAGCGCAAGCAGGTGTTGAAGCTCTGGACTTTGGTTGTCGAAGGGGTCTCTGTTTCCAAACAACAGATCGGTGTCATCGCGGTCCAATAGCCGGCTCAGTCGCTCGATGGTGCCGACCTTGATGTATTTTCCGCTATCGTAGCTAATGCGGCTGTAGGTCCATGGAATACCATTGGAGGCGGCTTGAAGTTCGTCTTCGTCGTTCCGAGTATCTCCGTGCCCGAGAAGGTCGGGCGTGGGGTCGGCGTCGACGACCGAGCGCGGAACCTCAAGTGCTCGGGCCAACTGATAAACCTCACCTTTGCTGAGCATCGCTATGGGGTTGGAGTCCACCTCACCATCACCACCCTTTTGAAAGAAGCGTAGCCATCGATCTTCGCACTCGTTTCCCGTGCCGTGGCGTAGGCCTCCACCGCTCATGCGGTTGAGACCCCTGCCCAGGGGGGCACGCAGGCATGAACGAATCGATCCGAGCACCGTGGGGTCGGTCGCGTTACGAGCATCGATTTCCGCAAGTGGGTAGCCCGCAACGCGTAGGCCTCGTCGGCACTCATCGATGATGTCATTGAAGATGCTGCCAAGCTCAAGCTCGATCAGCGGTAGATCGAGCGCGCTCGCGGCTTCCCTCGCCCTCGTCAACGATTCCGATGAGCTTTGAATGCTCGAGTACACCGCCGTGATCTTGTCGGAGCCAAGAGCGCGCACAAGCAGGGCGAGGAGCGTAGAGGAGTCGACTCCGCCGGAGACGTCGAGTTGCGCTCGAGATACTCCTGTTTGTCGGTGCGCGAGGCGGATCGCCTCGACACGGTCTTCGATCAGGGCGCGGGTATCGAGTACGGGCATCGGCGCATCAATCTAAAATGCCAGGTCGACGGCTTCGTCTACGTGCGAGACCAAGACGAGCTCTAGACCTGGGTGCTCGGTCGCCTTGCGTCCCTTGGGCAGCATGGCACGCGTAAAGCCTAGGCGAGCGGCCTCGGTGAGCCGGAGTTTAAGGCGGGGAACGCTGCGAATCTCGCCGGTCAGTCCGACTTCACCAAGAACGACGGTACCAGGCGAGAGCGGCTGTCGCTTGTGGGACGACGTCACCGCCAGCAGCACCGCGAGATCGACGGCAGGCTCACGTAGACGCATGCCTCCAGTCACATTGACAAACACGTCTTGGTCACTGACTGCAAGTCCCGCGTGGCGTTCGAGCACGGCCAGCAGCATGGCGAGTCGGGCTGGGTCGGTCCCGACACAGGTTCGTCTCGGATTGCCACCCCGTGGACTAGAGCTGAGAAGTGCTTGGACCTCGATGAGCAGTGGCCGGGTGCCTTCGAGGCTTGCGGTGACGCAGGAGCCTACCGCTTGGCCTGGTCGCTCGGCGAGAAAGGCCTCAGACGGGTTCTTGACCTCGATGAGACCCACTCCGCCCATCTCGAAGACGCCGAGTTCCTGGGTGGAACCAAAACGGTTCTTTGTTGCGCGGAGAAGCCGGGTCGCGCGTTCATCGTCGCCCTCAAAACTGAGCACCGCGTCCACCATGTGCTCCAAGAGCCGCGGCCCGGCGAGCTGTCCGTCTTTGGTGACATGGCCGACGATCAGCACCGGGATGTTCCGGCTCTTGGCCCACGACATGAGGTGTCCCGCGACGGCCCGGATTTGGCTAATATTTCCCGGGAGTCCCTCTTGGCTGTCGCTGTAGACCGTTTGGATGGAATCGACGACCAAGACCGCGGGCTTGTGCTCGGCCGCGGCATCTAAAATTGTCTCGATGCGGGTCTCGGCCATGAGCAATAGACTCGCGGGGGCGGCGTTGAGCCGGGTGGCCCGACCCCCAATTTGAGAAACGGATTCCTCGCCGCTTGCATAGAGGACGCGTGAGCCGCTGCGTGCCAAGCCGGCACAGGCCTGGAGCAAGAGCGTCGATTTCCCGATGCCTGGCGCTCCACCCAGGAGCACGAGGCTGCCTAGCACCAGGCCTCCACCGAGCACTCGATCGAACTCGGTGATCCCCGTGGCGAGACGCCGTTCTTGCAGCGCTGCCTGACTGGCCTCGGGTGCCGGAACTGCCCGGTTTTTTACGCCGGTCGAGAGCACCACCCGAGCGCCAGATTCGGGCTCGGCGGTGCGTTCTTCGATTGTGTTCCACGCACCGCAGCCAGAACACTTTCCGAACCATCCTGAGCTGCCCCGCTCACAGGCGGTGCAGATCCAAACAGACCGGGACTTTTTGGCCATGCGTGTGTCTGTCGTCTCTGAAGGGGGTTAGAACTTGATACCGACTTGGGCCTGTACGGTTTGCGCCGCCTTGGCGTTTGTGCCGCCGACCTCAAGACCCTTGAAGGGGAACATGACGCCGTATTGCAGCTGGAGAAATATCGGCTCGCGCACGTCGTGATAGCGAAGCGCCCCATCGAGCTCAAGACCGTAGCTACGCATATTTCCTGGCATGGAGGTGGCTTTGGGGCCAAAAGCGTATTCGATGTCGACCCGTATGCTGGCGTTGCGCTCGAACAAGTAAAACGCCGCCCATGGCTTGAAATAGACCGCGTTGGAGGTGGTTCCTAGGATCTCTCGAAAAAGCAGCAGATCGCGCACGTAGCCGCGATTGAAGCGAAATGCCTTGTTGATGTTGTCGCCTGTATCGTCGCCGACCGCGGCCAGCCCGTTTTGTTGCAGGTAGGGGCTCTGGGGGTTGTACGCGATATTGGGCGAGGCATCGCCACTCGCGAACCCCTGATCAAAGCCGAGATGAAAACGGTCGTCGAAGAGCCCGTATTTAAACTCGAAGGCATAGCCGCCCTGGCGCAGTCGGGTTTTTCTCGAACCATCCAACTGAATGGTGTCGGTGTCGAAATTTGCGGTGCCCGGTAGCAGAGAAAGATCGCGGTGCTGGTAGCTTCCGATGACGGCAGCACCCTCGATCTCGACGCGGAGGGTTCGCCAATTCGCTCGAAACCAAAGGTCAGGCGTCAGTATTTTCGCACGTCGATGAACAAGTGAGTTGGCGTAGTTTTGGTAGCCGTTGTCCCCGTTTTGATCCACCGCGCCGTTGCTGAGGGCTGAACCATTGTGGTTGAGGCCGGCAGGGTCGACCAACTCTTGGTTCTGCAAGGGCTCGGAGCCGAGTCCGTCACCGAGGCCGGGCGCCCCCATGGCTCGGTCGACGTCTTGCGTGCGGTACCAGACCTTGAAGCCGAAGTTCAAGACAGGGCGGCCCAGAGAAAGCTTGCGACGGAGCATCTCCGGCGAGTCCCGGCGCTCGACAAAGGCGCTGACCTGGTAGACGTTGTCGTATCGCTCAGCGCTGAAGTCCTGGCCGACCATGTTTCGGGAAGCCCAGCGGGGTCCAAGAAGTTGCGCGGTCGTGGGGCCGGATGCCGCCCAGTCGTAGGTGGCGCCGACCTGTATCAGGCGTCGCTTGTCCTTACCGAGGTTGAAGGCGAGTCGCACCGAATCGACCGAGTCGCCGTAGTCGGCGTCGAGCTGGCGAAGAATATCGTCGCGCTGCAGCCGGTTGTAGCCGCCACCGTTGTTGGCGACCATGCCCATGCCCCATTGGTTCGGCATGCGACCGAATTTGAGGTCCAGACCCCAACCAAAATGGATGTGGCCATAGGCTTGCTTCACGGAGATGCTGTCGGCGAAGCTGTTGATTCCCGCTTGCGGTGTCCGTTGCGAGACGGTGTAGAGATCGATGGGCGCGAAAGGATCTTCGCTCGCGTAGCTGTCGGGCGTGCTTCCGAGCACGAGGTTGTCGAGCAGATCGATTTGGGCATGAACTTTAACGGTGTCCGAAATGTGCAGGGTCGGTTCGAGGCGCAAGCGCAAGTTGGCCGAGCCGATTCCGTCGCGTCGCGCGCAACGGCTGTTGACCTTGGCCGGGCTGACCCCTTGCTGGGTGAGTCGAGCCGCACAGTTGGCACCGTTGGCCGGAGCGGTGCCGTCGTTTCGAGTTTCCCACGATTCTGCCGGAGGTCGGTAGTATTTCCCCCCGTCGCCCGTGGTGTCGACGTTGTTGAGGTGCAGCCGGTGAAACATGTCGGCGCGCATGCGCATGTAACCGTTCAACTCAAAAAACTGCAGACGCCGCCGTACTTTGGGCTGGGCTGGGATCGCTTGAATTGGCTTAAGCGCCTGCTTGTCTTTGGGTGCCTCCTCAGCCGGGCCGTCTTTTTCTTCGCTCGTGGTGGGCGGGGCACCCGCGCCAGGCCCCATGGGGGAGCCCGGACCCCCGGCCATACCGCCAGGCGGACCTGCCTGGGCGAGAAGAGGAATGGTCGCACACCATCCGCCGGCCGCAAACGCCAGCAAGGGTGCAACGCAAGAGAGGATGCGCATTCGCCGGGGAGCTTGAGCAGGCATGAAAGCGGGGCACGCTAACAACCTGGGTGTGAGGCGTCAACAGCCATCGGCGGTCTTTGACGTATGAATCCTTGTGCGACTTTCGCGGGTGTGTCACCCGAAGAAGCGACCCTGGAAGCTTGATACAAGGGACCATGGTGAACGAAGACCGTCCAGGAGCGAAGAGTTGGCAGCCCGGCCAGCTGTTGATGGTGGGTATACCTGGTTATGAGCTTCCCTCAGATCTTGAGGCCCTGCTTAGCGCGGGTCGGGTCGGGGGGGTTGTGCTCTTCGGTCGCAACATCAAGGACGCAGAGCAGGTCCGGCGTCTCGTCGCGCACTGCCATGCGAGCGCTCCCCCCGGGGTCCCCCTTCTCGTGGCCGTCGACCAAGAAGGAGGCCGCGTACAGCGCCTCCGGGAGCCCTGGACTCGCTGGCCGCCGATGCGCAAGGTAGGAGATCTCAGGGATCTCGAGATCACCCAAGCGGTCGCACATGCAATGGGGGTAGAGCTCGTGGATGCCGGATTTAACCTCGATTTTGCGCCGGTGGTCGATGTCGATTTTAATCACGAGAACCAGGTGATCGGCGACCGGAGCTTTTCGAGCGACCCCGAGGTGGTGGGCCGCCAGGCGGCAGCCTTTGTTGCCGGAATGCAGGGCGCGGGATTGGCGACCTGCGCGAAACATTTCCCAGGCCACGGCGACACCTCCTGCGACAGTCATTTTCAGCTGCCACGTATCGACCATGACATGGCGCGGCTCGAAAAAATCGAGTTTGTGCCCTTTCGGGCAGCGATTCGTGCCGGGGTGGCGAGCATCATGAGCGCCCATGTGCTCTTTCCACGTCTCGACGCCAAGCGACCCGCCACGCTGTCTCCGGAGATCATCGGTTTGCTGCGCCATGAGCTGCACTTTGAAGGAGTTGTGTTCTCGGACGACCTGGAGATGAAGGCGGTGGCCGACAATTTCAGTGTCGAGGAGCGCTGCTTGGGTACCTTGCGCGCGGGGATCGATTCGCTGCTGGTCTGCACACACGCGGACCTCCGCAATGAAATGCTCAAGATGCTCGAGCGCGCCCCGGATGCACTCTTGGAAGGGGCGATCGGGCGGATCGTTGCGCTTAAGGGGGGCATCGCAAATAAGACGGAACCATCGGAAGCCGTGGACGGTGATGAGCCCGGGCTGGAGCCGCCTGGGCCGCCATACCCCGAACACCGTGAGTTGGCAGATTCGCTGACCTGAGCGGCAGCCATTGGCCCCGGGAGCCCCCGGGAGCACAATATGACGCTTCCACAAGGTCAGCACACGGCGCAACGATCCGATAGACTTCAGCTTCGATCACGTGGGAGGTCCGCGACGATGGCAACAAAAAATCATGACGAGCCGGCGAAACTCGCCCTGCGTCTCGGTGACAAGGGCAAGGCCGTGAAATCCCTGCAGCGGTCGCTCTCTCGGGTTGGCTTTCCTGTGCGTGTGGATGGTGACTTTGGCACAGCGACACTTCGCGCCGTTGCGGCCCACGTGAAGGCGCAGACTCGGGTCGGGATTTCATCGTGGCAACTGGCGGCGCTGATCGGTGAAGCGGCAGACTTGGGCCCCAAAGCGATGCCTGTTCACAACGAGACCCGCGCTCGGCGGGGGCTCACCACGGTGGGAGCGTGGGCTGGCTCCGCAACGCTCGCCAATCCAGCTCGCGACGTGAAATTTGCTGCCGACCACGGCATTAATCGGCTCGATATCGTGGTCAACGATCACTCGAAGTCTAGAGAACCCCGTCAATTTTCCGTCCGCAGCAGGGATCGAATTTTGCGCTTGTGCGACGCGGCTCGTGCCAAGGGTATCGAGGTTCATCTGATGTCGTGGGTGATGCCTCATCGCCAGTATCTCGACGGAGCGGCCGCTGCCTTGGTGCCGCTGTGTCGTGAGGTCGGCGCCGTCTCGCTGCAGTGGGATGCGGAGGAACCATGGACCTTAGCAACGCGGCGCATGACCTATCCGGCCGCTGCATCTTACATGCAGGAGATCTTTTCGGACCTCTCTTGCGCGATGGGCATCACCGGGATCGGATACGCATCGATACCCAAGCTTGGGCCCCTTGCAAAACTCTGTGACTACGTGGTCCCGCAAGCCTATTCAACAAGGTCCAGTGGTCTCAAGCCAGGGACCGTGGCGAGTAAATTTTACAAGCGTTGGACGACGAAGTTTTCGAAGCCCGTCGTGATAGGGCTGGCCGCCTATCGTCAAAAGGGGATCGCTCACCACACTCCCGAGTCGGCGATGCGGGCGGCGGCCGAAGATGCCGCCCGAAACGTCGACACCGTGATTTATTGGAGTCTGTCCGCCATCCGAAAATCATTGACAGCGGCGCGTGTGGTTGCAAGTCTTCGCGAATGGTTCGCAGGTTGTTGGGTCTCGCGTTGCTTCAATCCGGCTGCGCGTTGAACTCCCCCGCGGATGCCGTTGAGTCGCGGACCTTCACTCAACGCGGAGTGTCGTCACCCGTGCTGGATTCAGCGACGGGGCGGAGTTGTGCTGCGGCATCCGGGCTCTGCACCGAGCATGGTTTTGCCAACGCCGTTCGCGAGAACTCGCAGATTGATGGCCGCTGGGTGAAGCTCGAAGAAGGGAGAGGGTTCCTCGTTCTCCCCGCGTCGGGAAATCCGCCCACCGCAGCCGTGGTGCTGTTGCACACGGCGTATGGTCTCGACGACGAGATGCGGTGGTGGGCCGCCCGCCTCGCTGCCCACAATCTGGCGGTCATCGCCGTGGATCTCTACGGAGGCGAGGTGGCGAAGACCGTTGAGGAGGTGCCCGTGCTCCGGGAGGCCGCGAACGCTCGTCTCGGGCAGAATCTTGCGTCGATCGTTGCCGGCGTGAACTTTCTTCGTGGCGACGAGTCCGTGAAGGCATCTCGTGTCGCGCTCGTTGGGTTTTCCTACGGCGGGGCCTGGGCAACCTACCTTATCTCCAATCTCGAAGATGTCGCTGGAGCGGTCAGCTATGCGGGAGAAGCCTTTGGAGCCGAGAATCCAATCGCAGCGCTGAGTCGGCCGCTCTTGCTGGTTGCTGGGGGCGTCGATCATCAGCTGACGGGAGACCGTTTGGGTGAGATTCAAATTTCTGCGGACGAGGCTGGCGTCCCGCTCGAGGTCCTCGCGGTGCAAGGCGGGCATGGACTTTGGAGCCCGACGCGGAAGGCCTACAATCCCGCGGGGGCCGAACGTTCTTTTTCGGCGATGCTTGATTTTTTGTCGAGGGTGCTGGACCCGCCGAGCCCTTGATTGAGTGCTTGGCGAAACCCACGGAGCGTTGCATGGTCGGCCGTCCGTGAACTGAAAGTGGCAAGTGGGGCCAGCTTATCGCCGGTAAAATTCTCGCTGGATCCTATTCTCCACCCAGTCGACGCACCATGATCGTCGATGTTTGTGCGATGGCCCACTCGTCTTCGAGCAGGAGGTGGGTGTAGGACTCCGCGGCATCGCAGCCAACGAGCAGCACAGGTTTCCCGTGTGGGAGAGCGCGGAGGAGGGCGGCGAAGACGTTCACGGTCATGCCCCGTGGTTTGGATGTCTGAGGAGCCTCCACTCGATGGACGAGCAGCGCCGACCCCTCTTGGGACACCCACGCATGTATGGGTCCAATACCCTCGGCATGGGTCGTCAATGTGAGTCGAAGTTTTGCGGGGGTACCCTCCCAGGCTTCGTGGAGCCAGTTGCAATAGGCCGAGTCTTCAGACAATTGGAAATCATCAAGAAAGCTCCCCCACATCAATTGTGTCGGCGGCTCCGCCCGACCGAAGGCGATGAGAGTATGCTGGCGTCGATGTGCCAAAAAGGAGTGCTGTTGATACCAACCGAGATACGAGTCCTCTGTGAGTATTTGCATGGTTCGCAAACCAAAAGAGTGGGCGACCGCGACGGCCTTTTCGAGCATCGCGGAGCCGAGACCCTTGGCACGCGCATGCGGAAGCAGGCCGATTCCTGCGGTTCGAGCAACACCGGGTAGCGACAAGGGGGCGCCAACGAGCACATAGCCGATCGCTTGATCGTTGTTCACGGCGAGAACCGAAAGCTTCGGATGTACGACCTCTCGAATCGTTTTGGTTCGGAACCAATCGTCGCGGCGGGGGCGTTGGATGCCGCGACTTGTTGCAGGCAAGGTCCCGGCGAAGATGGACTCTGCGAGCGGGCCCAACTCTGCCATATCCGACGACGGGAACCATTCGGCGCCCGTCGTGAGCCGAACAGAACACTCGCTCATCGGCGCCTGTCGAGGGGCTTGTCTGCCGGGTGGCGGCGCAGAAGATTCATCGTAAAAGAGCATGCCACGGCCTTATCGGCGGCACAAATCTTCGCTCGGGTGTGGTGCGGATCGGTAAGGATGTCGGCTATTTCTGAACGGGAACGGGCGCAAGCTGATAGATGAGCACCTCGTCGGTCATCATCTTCGGCACGAGAAGGCGGTCTCGCGTGGGGTCGTATCCGATACTTGCGGGCGCCTGGAGGTCTGCGAGAAACAGCCTGAATTTTTCACCCGGGCGGCCGCGATAGATGCCCGAGGCTTTCCAACTCGAAATAAGAAACGATCCGTCGTCCAGGGAGACAAGTCCATCGAGGGCGCCGGCGGGAAGCGTGGTGATATTCGAGACTACGCCGTTGTGATCAACTTCGAAAAAATCTCCCGATAAATTGACGGACCACAAGCGGTCGCCAGTCGACACCAATCCGTTGGGGTGGCCGAGAGGACCGCCGCGGCGAAGCTGGTGAATCGTCACGCCGTCTTTCTCGATCCGATAGACGGCGCCGGCACTGGCGGGACCCGGGGGGCGGTTGGGGGTGCGATCCCCGGTATCCGAGAAATACACGGTCCCTTGAGCGTCGGCACAGAGGCCGTTTAGGAAGGTTGCGTTCGGAACGATAATCGATGCCAGCGGGGCTCCCGTATTGAGGTTGAACCTCCGGATCTCAGTAATGTCAGCGACGTAGAGGTTGTCCCCCGAGATCGCCATGCCCTTGGGTGCGCTCAGCGAGATTCCGTCTTTGGATCCGTCGATCCACTTGAGGTCGATAATTTGTCCCTCGGGGCTGAGCTTTGAGATGAAGCCGTTGCCGTCAGCATCGCTAGGATCACCATAGACGTTGCTGACTAGATAGATATCGAGGGCACGAGAATAGAGAATCGCTTCAGGCTTCTTGAAGCCGACCTCGGTCACGGTGTGGACCAGTCGTGGATCCAGTGAAATTTCGGAAGACAGATCCGCTGGGGAAAGTGACAGGGATGTGGCGGTTTGGGCCTCGTGGGAGGAACCAGGAGGTGGATTGACGGTCGCACACGCGCATCCAAGAACGAGACTGGCGGGGAGTGTCAGTGACCGTAGCGACGGTTTCATGCTCGTCCTTGTCACACGCCGAGGCCCGGGCACAAAATTGACCGTGAAATGCAAAACGCAGCAGACGTTTGCGTAAACAGCACTCTTCGCACCATTCGCGCAGATGCCGGAAGATCTTCCCAATTTATAGAATCAATGAAAAGTGTGTGATATTGGTTAATATAAAAGTTGAATAAATCGCCCTTGACCTGTCATTGACGGTTGTCGTGCATCCGTACATGACGATAGACTATGTACGGCTCAGCATGGTGGGATGTTGGTCGAAAGGGGTTGAAGTGATGCGCAAAATTTGTTGGATTTCTGATTTGGGATTGCCGTTGGCTCTATCCGTGGTCGCCTTGCCCGTCGGGGGCTGTTATTCGGGCTTGGATGGTGGGTTGGCCGTGGGAGAAACAGGCCCCACGACCGGACCGAACGATTCGCCTGAGGCCCCGGGCGAAACCACGGGGACAGAGACCACGGGGACAGAGACCTCGGCAACCGGAGACGACCCTGACGATGGTTGCGCGGATATCGTCGACATCCCGCTCCGGCGTCTCACGAGCCGCGAATATCGGGCAAGCGTACTCGCGCTGCTCGACGTCGATGTTCCCGAGGTGAGTACATTTCCTCTCGACGAGAAAAACGGTCAGTTCGGTGCAAACGTCAAAAGTGCGCTGGGAGCCCAAAATCTCGAAGAGTATATGCGGGCGTCCATGGCGGTCGCAGCCCGGGCACTTGAGGCGCGTCCGGACAGGCTGCAAAGCTGCGAGGGCATCGCACCAGAAGACCAAGACAATTGTGTGGAGGCAAATCTGACCTCCTTGCTCGCTCGTGCCTATCGGCGACCGGCGGATCCTGAAGAACTGCAACAGATGCTTGATTTCTACGGGGCATCGGTCGAAGAGTGGGGCCGCGAAGATGCCGATCAGATGTTTATCGAGGCGGTTTTGTTGTCTCCTCAGTTTTTGTACGTTCTTCCGCCTTACGATGGCGCTGTGCAATCGAGCCTCGCCTCGCGGCTGTCCTATTTCCTCACGGGCGCCCCGCCCGATGACGCCTTGCGCGAGCTCGCGGTACAGGGGGCCCTGAGCGACAGGGAGACTCTCGAAGCTGAGGTCGACCGAATGTTAAACAGCGACCTCACCGTGGGCTCAATGCCTGGGCTGTTTTCAGAATGGGTTGGATTAGAGCGAATGGACGAGGCCCACAAACTCGCCGAGCCCTTCCCGACCTGGTCCGACGCATTGCGCGCAGATATGCTTGAGGAGACGGAGCGCTTCATCGAGCAGGTGATCGCGCAAGATGGTGGAATCTACGAGCTGCTCACGTCCCGAGAGACGGTTGTCAGTCCGCAGCTCGCGGAACTCTACGGCGTCGCCGAGCAGCATTCCGGAAGCGGATGGGAGCCCGTTGTTCTGCCCGAGGAGGAACGAGCGGGTATGTTGACCCAAGCGAGTTTTCTGACAGGGCATGCCCACGCTGATTCCACGTCGTGGGTCTTACGCGGGAGATTCATCCGTGAAAATTTGCTCTGTGACGCGCTCCCGCCCCCTCCGGACGACGTCGACCTCAGCGTTCCCAATGACGACGGTCGTCTTGAAAATCCTGAATGTTCGCCATGCCATTTCATGATGGACCCCATCGGACGCGCCTTCGATCGCTATGACGCGATCGGTCAATATGCGGAGACGGCGGCGGATGGAAACATGATTCCAGCGGCAGGCGAGGTCTTTCAGGGGGGAAACGAACTTGATATTTTGGGTGGATTCTCGAGCCCCGTGGCGCTGGCAGAGGCGATGGGGGACAGCGAATCCATTCGCCGTTGCATGTCTCGTCAGTTCTATCGTTTTGCCCATCGCCGAGACGAGCACGAAGAAGAACGCTGCCAGATTGCCGAGGCCGGTGATCGTTTTGTAGAGACAGAAGGGGATTTTCGAGCGTTGATGCGATCGATTGCTTTGTCGCCAAGTTTTGTGGGTCTTTCGGAGGGTCAGTAGCCATGGGGATTCGAATCAAAAATCTAAGGTCCTTTAGCCGTCGCGGATTTCTTGGCACGTCAGTGGGCTTGGGCGCCTTGCCATGGCTCACTCCTGCTCGTTTCGCGGGTGCGGCTCCATTGGCATCTCGGCGCCGATTGATCGTGTTTTTCACGCCGAATGGCTCACTTGGCCCGACATTTTGGAAACCGGAGTTGGCCGAAGGAGCGACGCGCGCCGAGTTGACAGCGACCGCCCTACCTGACCCAATAAGTGCGCTTAACCGACATCGAGAGAGTCTTTTTATGGTGGGCGGAGATATCCGGCTGCCGTGCAATGGCAACCATGCCGGCGTCAGTGCCGTTCTCACGGGCTACAAACCGACCCAGGCTGGGTCGCAAGATATGGCTCGAGCCGCCGGAATTTCGATCGATCAACTGCTGGGGCAACGAATGGACGAGACGCCGCTGGTCTTAGGGGTTGGAGGACGGCTCAACTCGATCCGAGGGCAGACACGGATGTCCTATCTTGGAGCGGGACAGCCGGTCGCACCGATTCTCAGCCCCCTGGAGTCCTTCGCGGATGTCTTTGGCAATGGTCCGAGCGACAACGAGGTGGCTGCGCTTCGTCGACTCGCACAGCGACGCAGCATCCTCGACAAAAATGCCGAACAGCTGATGCTTCTGAGGCAACGTCTTTCGGGTGAAGAGGGCAGCAACCTCGACCTCCATTTGGACAGGGTACGTGATCTCGAGTTGAAGCTCTCGGACGGTTCTGCCTTGCCCGAGGCTTGCGTGGGGCCCGAGGTGCCTCATGGGCTGCTGTGGAACAAGGCAAAGAACCGAATGACGACGATTCGGCTGCACATGGATATCATGATCGAGTCGATGCGTTGTGGAGCGCGGAACCTCGGTGTGCTTCAGTGTGGTGACGGTGGTCAGATGATGACTCAGCCGTTGTTTGCACCCGAGTACGGCCTTGACCTGACCGTGAACGAGCACGATGCGGATCACAAATTTAATCCCAGCAAGACGGGTGAGATTCTGACAAATAGGGTCGCCATCGAATACGCCTACTACAGCCTATTTGCAGAGCTCATGGACAAGCTGAAGGCAGCGACCGATATCGATGGTCTCCCTCTTCTCGACAACACTGTCGTGCTCTGGTGCAAGTCGCTCGCTCAGGGTCATGGCTCACAGAAACAATTTTTCATGTTTGGAGGCGGCCAAAATTCTGGAATCACGAAGCTTGGCTTTTACGAAGATCCCGGATCTCATTATGCAAATGACATCATGATCAGCACTCTTCAGCTGATGGGACAATCGGACCAGACCTTTGGTGACCCTGATCTTGTCGGGGGAAGCATCGTCGTCTAGGCGAGGAGTTGCGCCGCTTCGTCGATCACCCTTGTGCTTCGACGAAGCGCACACCTTCGGCGAGCAGAGCCCGCCATTGGCGGGGATCGGGTTCAGGGACCGACAGCCACTCCCGAAAGATTCTCTTGGCTGGGGCGAAGGCTTGGCCCTCACGCCGCTCAATGAGTTCGGACACCCTGGCGCGCGGCAACTTCACAACAAGCCCCGAGCCCGTATAGTCGACCAAGGCCAAGAACTCCTTACCCACCCGGAGGCATCGACCGCTCATGATGGTTCCTTCGACCACTCGAGAATCGTTGGCCTGTAGTTCCGTAGCCAGTTCCCAAAACAGGTCGCCTGCGGACTTCATGATCGAATCGTTTCGAGAGTGGGAACGACGGGCGTGACAGCGACTGTGCCGATAATTCTTGCACTGATTTTTTGAATCATGATGATCGCACTGACACTTCCGCTTCGCTCGCCGAGGGTCAAGAGCCGATAGGCAGATATCGCGCGACCACTCGATTCACTTCGTGCCAACGATTCCGAGGACAAACATCTGTACGTCATGAGTGGACCTCGGATTCAATAGCGATATCACACTTCGTTTTTGTTTTGATATCGAACATGTGATGAGCGGACCGCTCAGGGGACTTCGAATCGTCGAAACGATTGCCTCTCTGTTGTCAATTTGGGAATCGTATCGCTAATATTGTCGGGGAGTTTCACTGCGCTCATGAAAAAGTGACGGTATTTGTCGGTTCGTTCAGTCTCTTGATTGGATGCGGAGATCGGTTGATGGCCAGCGATGTGACCAGAGATGGCCCAGGATTGTCCGGAGACGGAGACGGAGAGGAAACCTTCGACATGACAGGGCTATCCTCATGTGATTCGTGGTCCCAAGATTGCCCGGACGGTGAAAGATGTGTGGCCTATGCGAGCTCGGGGGCCACTTGGGATGCCAACAAGTGCGTAGAGATCAAAGGAGACAAGAAGATGGGGTAACCTTGTCAATATGATGGTTATGTTGCGGCGACGGATGACTGCGATGGAACTTGATTTTGCTGAGATATGAATGAGGACGGTGAAGGAGTCTGCGTTGTGTTTTGTCGAGGTGATACAGTTGCTTGGATCTGTTCAGCTGGAACGATCTGTTCGATATCCGGTACGGGGGTTGTCGTCTTCTGCCTTGAATTGTGCGATCCCATTATGCAGGATCGTATGGAAGGAAAGGGCTGCGATTGGGGCATCGATGAATTTGTCTGTGCGAATGCAGGAGACTTAGAAGAAACCGAGCCATGCGAATATACTAACGATTGTCGACCGGGGTGCTATTGTACGGATAAATGGGTACTGCCTTCTTGCGATGGGAGTGGGTGTTGTGCGACGTTGAATCCCCGCTCTGTCTCGTCGACAGGGCGATCGCATCTAAATTCCGTGTAATTCCGATCATGTAGCCCGCCGTTTGCCGAGCGCTGCCGTCCGTGATCTCGTGTGCTTGATGGCACGGTGCAAAGCAAAGGCGAAGGCGACAAGGGGTG
>Ga0256845_1000404_pt1 | contig 41589 bp, 35 predicted proteins | sample RiftiametaG_FD_189101 | JGI IMG/M metagenome (GOLD analysis project Ga0256845, IMG submission 189101) | Tube worm associated microbial communities from hydrothermal vent at the East Pacific Rise, Pacific Ocean - Riftia | ecosystem: Host-associated > Annelida > Integument > Unclassified ...
CATCGACGCTCGTCGGCCGCGCTACCAGGAGCCGTGGGAGCCGTGGGAGCCGTGGGAGCCGTGGGAGCCGTGGGAGCCGTGGGAGCCGTGGGAGCCGTGGGAGCCGTGGGAACAGTGGCCCGGATCGCCCGGCGCCCCGATCGCGGCGTTTTGCAGCGAGGCATTCTCGGCGTGTTCGACAGCCCGCTCGGCGATCTCGCGCTGGTCCGAGTTGAGGAGGGCGCCGGCGCGGCGCGGGATCGTCGGCAGGGCGGGCAGATCGTCGTCGTCGTGGGTGCTCATCGTGCTGCTCCTCGGGCTCCTCGGGCCGACAAACCGTACCACGGAAGGGCGCCTGGAGAGGGGCGGAGGGCGAGCTTCGCGGTCCGCAGAAGACGGAGATGCAGGGTTCCTCAAGAGGGCCAGCGTCGATCAAAATCGCACGCTTGAAGTTTCGCGGAATTCCTTGAGGCTGCCTGCAAAGAGTCGCAAATGGCGAGCTGCCTGGATGGGCCCAAGGAATGCGTTGGCCGTGACGAGGGGTCGCAGCGGCGCGTTGCGGTGCTGTACGAGAGCGAGTACGGTTTGCCCGTGATCGAATGCCCCTGGTGTGGTTCAGGCTGGAAAGACCATCCTCTGACCTGTGAAGAGTGCGGCGGGCCGATGCCCGCGTTGCCGGGGTTGGAAGCGGGCGATCCTCCGCCTCCGACGCCGCGCAAGGTGCCGCAGCCCTTCGAGCGGAAGGTCCGCTACACGTCCAACGTGTCGTTTATGGCCGGGGCGATCCTGCTTGGCGTGGGGCTGCTCCAAGGCCTGGCATTTACGATGATCGGTGCGACCTCGGGCATGATGGTCTTTGTCTGGGTGGGCCCGGGCATCATGATCATGCTGGGTGGCCTTGGCGCCATATTCTTGCTGCACGGGCGCAAGAAGGCAGCGGGGGTGCTCAAGGCCTTTCGCGACGGGCGAGCGGTGGTCGGGAGGATTGTCGACGTGCACCGCGATACCTCGATCAAGGTGAACAATCGTTCGCCGTGGGCAATTGTGTACACGTTTAGCGCCGGCGGTCGCGAGGTCCAGGGCAAGGCACAGTCCTGGGATGTCGGCGCTCAAGCGCACGAGGAGGGGCGGGCTGTGCACGTGCTCTATGTACCGGACGAGCCCGAAAACAATACCCTCTGGCCGCCGGTTCGCTAGCGGTCCTGGGCGAGGCGAGACTCAGCGCTGGCCGCTGCGGACCACGGTGCGCAGCATTTCGTCGATTTCGGTGCGTACGCTCGCGAGCTGCTTGGAGCGAAGTGCCCCGTAGGCGCCGCCGAGGATCGGCCCGGTGATCATGCCGACGACCGGCAGGATCGACGCCGCGAGGCCGATCTTGGCTCCCGAGACGATCGCTCCGCCGGGGGCGATGCGCTCGCGAAGATCGACGATCGCGTCGTGCAGGGCGATACGCTCGTCGGAGGAGAGCTGCTTTGCACGGGCAACGCCAGCGCGCAGGACGATGAGTTCCTCTTTGAGGTGCTCGTCGCTGAAGGGGGCGATGTTAACCATTTTTTTGGCTCGCTCGCCCTGGTCGCGGGCCCAGCCCTTGGGATCACTGCGGAGGCGCTCCGCCTGGGCGAGGGCCCAGGCCTTGGGATCGTCGGGGATGGCCATCGCAGCGATCATAGTCGTCGCGAGGGCCAGTCGCTAGCTCTCCTAATGGAAGAGCGCGGAGGCCAAGTGCCGAGGTGATTCGCGCTACTGCTCGAAGGTGCAGATTATGGAGTTCGCGCGGAGTCGGCCGGCAGAGATCGCTGCAGGTCGTTGTGGTTGCCGCTGAGGTGATCGATGAGGGCGACGAGCAGGAGACTGGCGCCGAGGATTTCGAGCGGTCTTTGAAGGATTTCGATCGCGGTGAAGATCAAGCTGCGCTCACCGGAGCCGCGGGCCCAGAGACTGAGCAGCAGCTGGAGGAGGAGGGCACCCAGGAGGTAGAGCGAGCTGGCGGCGATAAAGAGCTGGCGGGAGCGCAGTGGCAGGCGGCGGAGCCAGGGTAGAGAGAGCCGCAGGATCGCGGCTGTGAGCGCGAGGGCAGGCAGCAAAAAGCCGAGCCCAAAGATGCCCGTTGTGCTCTCGTACATCGCGGCGATCGCCATGTGAATGCCGGCGCTCTCGTCGAAAGAGAGCACGAAGGCGCCGGTGCTCGCGAGCCACCAGTGCCAGCGATCTTCACCGGTCGTGCTGGCGCAGAGGGCAAGTGCTCCGCCGCAGAGGGCGAGCAAGGTCGAGAGCCACCAGCTCGGTAGGTTGTTCTCGAAACTCAGAGAGAGCACGGTCAGGAAATCGCGGCGGAGTAGCGCCGGCGGGGGTAGTCGCGCGGCGATTTCGGCGAAGACGCCCAGGCCCATCACGAGCGCCGTGAGACCACCGATCGCGAGACGGAGGTGCGAGCGTTGGCGGCGGAGGAACTCGGTTGGGGTCCCGCTCACATCGTCGATTTTGAGACTGTCGATGCTCGGGCCCATGTGATCGCGATTGTGGAACTGTGATCTCGCCGCGAGCCCGCACGGCCGCTCAGCAGAGGCGGTTGAGCCCGTTCAGTGCGGCGACTCGATAGGCCTCGGCCATGGTCGGATAATTGAAGGTCGTATTGATGAAGTACTCGAGGCTGTTGGCCTCGCCGGGTTGGGCCATGATCGCCTGGCCGATGTGGATGATCTCGGCCGCCTGATCACCGAAGCAGTGGATGCCGAGAATCGCCAGAGTCTCGCGGTGAAAGAGGATCTTCAGCATGCCGGTGGTCTGGCCGGTGATCTGAGCGCGGGCGAGGTTTCGAAAGCGTGCATGGCCGACCTCGTAGGGCACGTTGTCGCGGGTCAACTCGCGCTCGGTCTGGCCGATCGATGAGATCTCAGGATCGGTGTAGATACCGGTGGGGATGTCCTGTACCAGGCGCAGGTTGCACTCGCCGTCGACGATGTGGGTCGCTGCGAAGCGCCCTTGATCGTAGGAGGCAGAGGCCAAGCTCGGGGGCCCGACGACGTCGCCGACCGCGTAGATATGCGGCTGTTCGTGGGTCCGGTAGGCCTCGTCGATTTCGATTTGACCGCGGCTATTGGCGGTGATGCCGAGGGTATCGAGGCCGATGTTTTGGGTGTTGCCGGAGCGCCCGTTGGCCCAGAGAAGGATGTCGGACCGCAGCCGTTTGCCCGACTTGAGGTGCACGAGCACACCGTCGTCAACGGGTTCGATGCGCTCGTAGATCTCGTTGTTGCGGATCAGCACGCCGCGGTCGCGGAGGTGATAGGAGAGCGCGTCGGTGATCTCGTCGTCGAGGAAGGAGAGCAGCCGGTCGCGTTGGTTTATCAGGTTGAGCTTGCAGCCGAGCGAGCGGAAGATCGAGGCGTACTCGCAGCCGACCACGCCGGCACCGTAGATAGTGATCGTCGGTGGTGTGTGATCGAGGGAGAGGATCGTGTCGCTGTCAAAGACTCGCGGGTGGCTGAAATCGATGTTGGGCGGTCGGTAGGGGCGTGAGCCGGTGGCGATGACAAAGTTGGCGGCGCTCAGGCGTTGGACCTGGGAGTCGGCGCGCTCGACCGCGATGGTGTGGGCGTCGACGAAGCGGGCGCGGCCGGAGACCAGGCGGATGTCGTTGCGCCCGTAGAAGTCGCGGCGCATGGTCGCCTGTCGCTCGATGACCGAACCCGCGGTCCGCAGCAGCTCGGGGAAGGTGGCTCGGTGGCCCGCCGCGAGTTCGCGAACGAGCGGATTTTTGCGGAACTCATTGACCGAGCGCGCGGCCTGGCGCAACGCTTTGGAGGGGATCGTTGCCCAGTGAGTGCAGCCGCCGCCGACTTGGCGGTATTTCTCGATCATCGCCACCGTGCGCCCGGCCTTGGCCGCCTTCATCGCCGCTCCCTCGCCGCCGGGGCCGCTGCCGATCACGATGAGGTCGTAGTCGTGGTCATGCTCGGTCATTGTGCGCTCCTCTGCTGGGTTGCCCGCGTCGGCTCGTCTGCCTAATCGCTCGCTTGGGCGCCGCGAGTCTACCAGCGATGGTCGGAGGGGGACCCCGGTTGACAGGAGCGCGCGGCTCTGCGATCGCTTGCCGGCGATGACCCGAAAAGAGCTCGTGACTGCCCTCCGTGATCGCCTCTCCGAGGGGGAGAAGAGCGAGGCGCTCGCCGGCCTCTCGCGCCGCGATCTCGCCCTCCTCATCGACCTGACCTTTGAGACAATCGGCGGGGCGATCGCGGCCGACGGACGTTTTTCTCAGCCCGGCTTTGGCACATTCTCGGCGAAGACCGTGCCGCCGCGACCGGGTCGAAACCCGCGGACGGGGGAGGCGATCATGATCGGCGAGCGGCGGTCGATCACCTTTCGCGCGAGCGATCACCTGAAGGGGCTCTGAGCGCGGGCGGGTGGCTTCCAGACCCTAATTGCTGCCATCTTTTGGGATCGTTTGTGCGCCGGCCGTCATCGGTTCGCGGCGGAGCACATCACCGAGCGAGCGCGCCCAACCTTCGAGGTCGCCGAGCGTGCTCTCGAGCTGCATCTTTGTGACTGCGAGCTGCTCCATGCTGCTGCGGAGCAGCTGCTTGGCCCGGCGGAGGCGGCTTTTGACGGTGCCCGCGGGGATCTCGAGAACCGTGCCGATCTCGGTGGCCGACATGCACTCCCAGTAGTGGAGTTCGAGCGCGATCTGGAGGTCCATCGGCAACCGTCGCAGCGCCTCGTGTAGGAGCTGCTGCTCTTTGTGGTCGGCGACGACCGTGCTCGGTGAGGGGTTGAGATCAAAGAAGGACTTGCCCTCAAAATGCAGCTGCGCATCGAGCTTACGCCGACGGCGATAGTGCGAGAGCAGCTCTAGGCGGGCGACGCCGAAGAGAAACGTGCGAAAGCTCGAGGCCCGGCGAAAGCGGTCGCGGGATTCGACGCAGGCGAGCAAGGTGCGCTGCATGACCTCGTCGGTCTCGTCGCCGACCTTGTTGCGCAAGAAGCGATGGATGCTCTCGAAGTGGCGATCAAAGAGGCGCGAGCCCGCTTCGAGATCACCATCACGCCAGGCGTCGAGAAGCGCGAAGTCATCCTCCATGAGCGCAGGCTATCACGAAGGCGATGCCCGCCGATGTAGCCAGGGTAGCGCCAGAGCTGCGGCCTTGGACGGCCTGACGACACCGAGTGTGCCTAGGTGGATCTCGATTTCGCGGCGTGATGTGGAGTGTGCATCGCTCAGACGCCAGCGGCAGAGGGCAGCGCGGAGGTGGAGCCCGGCGGCATCGAGGGATTCGGCGGCGCGTCCGAGCGTGTCCTCCTCCAAGTGGGTGTTGCGGTGGATCGCGAGGCAGCTCGCGAGGGCCACAGAGAGTGCCTTGGCGATCGCATGTGGGTGTCGGCGGAGCAGATCATAGTCGCAGTCGACGTCGGCGAGTCGCTGTGCACCGGCGACGAGACCTGCGCGAGCCCGGAGATCAACGGCGAGTACAAACACGAGCGCGTCGGGCTTGCTCGCTCGGATCGTAGTGTCGAGAGTCGTCCAGGCGAGGTCTCCGTCGCCGTTTGCGAGCATTGCTTCGCAGCGGGCGGCCCAGCGGGGCCAGGAGAGCAGGTCGAGGTGGTTGGGCTCGGGGTCGGGATCGATCTCGCAAGTGGGCGGGTCATCGCCGGCCGCGAGCGCGAGGCGCAGGCGAAGGAGCCCGAGGTCCGTTGCGGCTGTGTGCGAGCAGCGGATGGTCGCCTCCAATGACCATCGTTCGCATTGTGTAGCGGCGTAGACGAGGTCGCCCTCGAGCAGCGCGGCCTCCAGGCGGAGTGTGCGGGCGATGCGGTGCTCGAAGTTGCAGATCGGGACGTTCTCCAGGTGGACGAGCGCTGCATCGGCGGCCCGTGCCGCCTCGCTCGGGGTGCCGCGCTGGAGAATGATGGCCGCGAGGGCGATGGCCGCGAGGGCTTGCACCTGGGCGGCGTCGTTGCGGGTCGCGATCTGTACGGATTGATCGTGGAGATCGGCGGCGCGCCCTAAATCGTCGCCGCCGATCGCGAGCAGCAGCGATTCGAGGGCGAGCGCACGGCCGATTCGAAGGGGCTCACCGACTTTGAGTGCGCGTCGAAGATGACGCGCTTGAGCCTCCTTGGCGAGCGGTACATCGGCGCCGAGGAGGCCGGAACTCGCGGCCCATGCAGCATCGACCTGAAGGAGTTCGCGCTGGCTGACATCGGTGCCTCTGCGCTCGCGAAATCGGGTGCCACGGAATCGGTTTCGGCCCCGACGGATCAGCGCGCCGAGGGGGGTCGCGGGCGCGTCGAGGGTCGGCAAGCCGAGGTCGGCGAAGACCTTGGTAAGCACTCTCCGGCCGGCCTCCTGTTCGCCATTGGTGAGCAGAAGCCGAGCCGCGTAGAGGCGCATCTCTAGGGTCTGCTCGGGGTCGAGATCGGTGAGTGCTCGCAGTAGGACCTTGGCGGCCTGAGTTTCGTGGCCAGCGGCGGCGAGGGCTTTGCTTTCGCGGCGGAGAAAAGCCGCGCCTTTGGCATCCTCATGACCGAGCTCATGGGCGAGGCGAAAGAGCTGTGCGGCGCCGAGGTGGTCGTTGCGGAGCAGCCGTTGTTCGGCATGCATGAGCGCGTAGCGCTGGGCCCTGTCGAGATCACCGGCGCCGCGCAGGTGATGGATGAGCAGCTCGGGCTCGCTTTTGCCGCGGGATTCGATGGCGGCAGCGAGGCGACGGTGTTGTTCGCGGAGCCCGGGTCCGTCGAGGTGGGAGAGGATCGCCGTTCGAATGCGTTCGTCGAAGGGCGTGATTCGCTCGCCGTTTTCAGTGATGCTGAGGCGCAGCAAGTGGGCGGCGATCGCTCGCCGGAGACTGGCGTAGAGCACCTGCTCGCGGATGCCGGCGGCGGTCGCCAATGCCAAGGGAAGCGGTCTCTGGGCGATCGCTGCAAGGCTGATGAGCTTGACGCCGACGCGGGGTTGCTCGCGGATGCGGCGGCCGACGAGGTCGGCGAGTGTCGGTTCGCGGACGCCCTGGGCGACCATCAGCGCCAGTTCGTGGATCCACAGCGGGCTGTGCTCGGCCTCTGTGGCGATTTGCTCTGCGACCGTGGCGTCGGCGTCGGCATCGAGCAGACTCGCCGCCAGGGCGACGGCCTCCTCCGCCGAGAGCGGGTCGAATTCGATAAGCTCACCACCGAGTGTATCGATGAGCCGAGCGAGTTCGGGCCGGGCACTCGCATCCTCGCTGCGGTAGCTGAGGATCACCATCAACGGCGGCGGATCGGGAGGCGCGAGCAGCCCGACGAGGCGGCGCAGCCCCTCCGCATCGCTCCATTGCAGGTCGTCGACCCAGAGGATCATCGGTCGCAAGTTGGCGATGCCGATCAGCAGGTGGCGGAGCGCTGCAAAGGCGGCGTCGCGGGCCGGCGGTGCGTTTGCTCTGCGGGCGAGGTCGGGCACCTGAGAGAGCACCGGAAAAACACGGACGATCGCATCTGTCTCTTTGGGCAGAATCGCTGTGAGGTCGTTGCGGTTGAGGAGCCGAAGGTGACGGGCGAGGCCGTCGACCAGGTCGTCGATCGCCTGGGCGGGGACCGCATCGCCGGGGTTGCAACGGGTTCGCAGGATCAGCGGCTTTTGGCCCACGGCCTCCAGCCGTACCTGATCTAAGAAGTGGGCGACGAGGCGGCTCTTGCCCTGTCCTGAGGCGGCGGCGATCCGGGCGATGCGCAGGCCCGAGGGGTTGCGGGCGTAGGTCTCCCGGAGGCGGGTGAGGGGCACGGCGAGGCCGATCGTCGAGCTCTTTCGCCGGCGGGGGCGGGGTTTTCGTGTCGACAGGGGGGCGCCGCCGCGGATCCAGGCGGCGGCGGCTGTGCGACGCATGATCGTGGTTTCGTCGGGGCGATCACACGGGTTTGGGGCGAGCAGATCGATGCAGAGATCGCCCAAGTCGGTCGGGATGCCGCGGGCGAGCAGGCGCGGGTGGGTCGGCGCTTGTGTCTCTTTGAGCAGGAGCATCTCGGCCATCGCCAAGCCGCTGTAGGGGGGCTGGCCGGTGAGCGCGAGGTAGAGAGTGGCGCCGACGCTGTACCAGTCGGCGGCCGCTGTGAGACGCTCGGCTCGGGACTGCTCGGGCGGCATGAAGGCCGGCGTGCCGAGGATGAGCGAGCCCTGCGTCGACTCGAGGAGGTTGAGCTGGTCGGAGACAAAGCCGAAGTCCATGAGAACGACGCGCCCCTCGGCGGTCACCATCACGTTTGTCGGCTTGATATCGCGGTGTAGTTTGCCGAGTTCGTGCAGGGCCGCGATCGAGGCGATGAGCTGCGACAACACCCGGCGCAGGCGACTAAAGTCGAGCACTGGGGAGGGCGGCAGTTCGCTCTTAAGTGTTGGAGGCGAGTCGAGGCCCCAGAGATAGCGGAGCAGCGTCACTCCGCGGATCAGCTCCATTGTGAAGAAGAACGTGCTGCCGTCGCGGCCGAGTTCGTAGAGGGCGACCAGGTTCGGGTGGGTCACCCGTGCCAGCGAGCGGAACTCTCGCTTGAAGAGCCCGAGAGCCCGCGGGTTTGAGCTGCGAATTGTCTTTAGGGCCAGGTGGCCCTGGGTGCGAGGGTCGATGACCTCGTAGACCAAACCCATCGCCCCGCCGCCTAGGCGCTTGACGATCTCAAAGCGACCCAGGCGGACCTGCTCTGCGGGCTGTTTGAAGACCGCCCGCTGCATCTCTGCGCGCAGCCTCGCGGCCTCGATATCCCGCGGCACGCCCCTACGATGCTCGCCGTTGCTGGGCTTCCGGCTCAAGGCGCTAGATTATCACGGGCTGCCGAGGCGTTGCCGGAGGGGCATCGCAGGGGGCAAACGCGGACACCTGCGTTCAACTATTTTGCGGGGGTGTTGGCGATCGGTGCCGGTTTTGCGGTGCTCGGGGCCGGGGCAGGAGCCGGGGTGGGGGCGATTGTGCCGGCGTAGGAGGAGATCGCAGCCTCGATGAAGCTGTTGTTGTCGGTCATCGCCTGCATGATCGCATCGCAGGGCACGAAGTCCTTGATCACGACCTGGCTCTCGGGCGGATCACGGTGTGGAACCGTGTCCGACTTAAACTCCACGGCGCCAGCCCACGGCATCAGCTTGATCGGACTGGAGCCCGGGGTGCCGATGAGCGCGACGACGATGCATGAATTGCCGTTGCGGTTAAACAGAACATTGATCGGCATGCCGTCGCAGCCGTCCTGGGGACAGACACGCTCGGGCTTGGGTCGCACGTCGATCGGTCGGCCTGGCAATGCGCGCTCGATCGAGGCTTTCACGTGCTGCTGGATTTGAGCGGCGAGGGGGGCGTTTTCCTCGGCGAGACTGCTGGGGATGATCCGCGGGTAGAGCAGCACGACGCCGCCGGCTTGGCCCTTGGAGTGGGAGATCTGCGGGCCGATAAACCGATTTGGATCGGCGGTGGTCGCTGGCTGGCCGCCGGCGATCTCGGTGCCGCCGGTCTGAGGATCGACCCCGTCGACCGGCACGCCTGCGTCGCCGTTGCCTGAGCCATCTGCGATCGCCGGGTTTTGGCCGTCGCCTGGGGGGTTGGAGTCGGCTGTGGACTTGCAAGCGAATCCAGCGACGACGAGGGCGAGGACCCCGACCTTCAGGGACTTGAGCATGGCCGGGATTGTACAGGAGGATCCCCTTGCCTCCGCAAGGCCGGAGAATCGCTGCGGAGCCGGAGCGCATGCGCAGATGAGATGGGTGTAGGTGGCCCCATTTTGAAGGCGCGCGATTTCGCAAAAATCGTTATGGTGCGGGCGATGCGTGCAGCCCTGAAGGCTCCAAAAATTCACAGGATCCTCGATCGTCTCTACCCCGAGCCGCCGATTCCGCTTGAACATCGTGATCCCTTTACGCTCCTCGTGGCGGTCGCCCTGTCGGCGCAGACCACCGACGTGCGGGTCAATTTGGTCACCCCAGAGCTCTTCCGGCGGGCGCCGACCGCCGCGGATTTAGCGGCGATGGAAGTCGCAGAGATCCTCTCGATCATTCGCACCTGTGGTCTCGCGCCCGCGAAGTCCCGCAACCTTCAGCGCATGGGCGAGCTCTTGGTCGAGCGTCACGGGGGCATGGTTCCGCGCACGTTTGCCGAACTCGAGGCCTTGCCCGGCGTCGGCCATAAGACGGCGAGCGTGCTGATGTCGCAGGCCTTTGGTGTGCCGGCGTTTGCGGTGGATACACATATCCATCGCCTCGCCGCCCGCTGGGGGCTCTCGGATGGACACAGTGTCGTCCGCACCGAAGCGGATCTGAAGGCGCTATTTCCAGAGTTGGCCTGGAATCGCCTTCATCTGCAGATCATCTACTTTGGTCGCGAGCACTGCCCCGCTCGCGGTCATGATCCGGCGATCTGCCCGATTTGTTCGTGGGCTTTTGTCCGCGAACCTGCGCCCGCGAAGGCCCGCAAGAGGGGCGCTGCTGCGAAGAAGAACGCGTCAGGCCAGGAGTCGAAGAAGAAGCTGACGAAGAAGAAGCTGACAAAGAAAAAAACGACAAAGAAGAAAACGGCCTAGAAAAAGACCTGAGCGCCGAGGCTGCCGGCGACGGTGAAGTCTGAGCGCAGGCTGACCGGTCCTTGGATCGCGCCGATCAGCGACCAGCGGGGCGTAAAATTGTAGGCGAAGCTTGTCAGCACGAGTGCTCGAAAGGCGCCGACGGGTCGGTCTTCTTCGCCGGCGCGGCTGTGGCTGCAGAAGCGTTGTCGGCCCTGGGGGTTGGCGCAGAAGTTGGCGAGGCGGAGGTCAAAGAGCACGCCTAGGCCGAGGCTTAGTCTGTCCTTTGCGACACGTGAGCCGCCCTGCACACCGAAGGAGAGATCGACAGCGGTGCCCGCCCGACGGATTTCGACCACCGAGAGGCCGATGAGCTGCCAGAAGTGGCGGCTGTAGGTTCGGGTGAAGACGACGAAAGGAGAGACCGCTGTGACGGGGCCGGGATCGACCTTTAGCTTGACGGTCCGGGTGGGGGCGACGACGGTCACGCCGGCGCTGAGGACCCGGTGGATGAGTTTGCGAGCGTGCGGGGTGATCCGCAGCTGGAGGCGAGTGTCGCCGTAGCCGATGCGAAATTTGTCGCCACCGTCGAGATCGCGGAGCACCAAGAGCGGGGCCTGCAGGGCGAGCGAGACCTCCGGGATCGGTGCGTACTCGCCAAAGAGTGAGACCGAGTTGGCGAGGTTGGGACTCAGCCCGGTATCGGCGTACACCAGCTCATTGAGTACGAGCAGTCGGGATTGCGAGCGACCTCCGCGACCGCCGAGACTGTTGATACTGCGCACGCCCTCGGAGGCGCCGTGCCCGGGTACGTGGTGAGCGAAGGCCGGGGTTGGGAGGAGAAGACTAAGTGCGATGATCACCAGCAGGAGCCCGGCGCTCGCGAGGATTCGGCAGACGGTCATCGGCGGGCTTGCCTTGGGCTTCGCAGGCGGTGGCAAGCGAGACAGCCGCGATTCTCTTCGACCATCCAGTCCTGGACGAGCGGCGGATCATCGCTCGTCTCCATCGCCTCTAGGTGTTGGCCGAGCAGTGCCGGATCCATCGCCGCCATGCGTTCGGCCATCGAGGACTCGAGTTCGTGGCAGCTCATGCAGCTGTCATCGCCGTCGATGATGTCGATGCCCGAGTGATGGGCGCGGGGGCTGATCGCAGGTGCGTAGACCGAGAGGCAGCCCGCGGTCGCCGAGAGCACAAAAGCTGCCGCGATCATGGGCCCGGGTCGCACGCCCTCGCGTAGCGGATCCTGGGGGCATCTGCGAGGGCATGCGCGAAGATGCGACTCATTGTCGCACGTCTCGTGCAGGGCTAACTGGAGACTATTTTGGGGCGGTGCAAGCCGCTGCCGGTCTCAGGATGTTTGGACTCTGCCTGCTCATCAGCGGGGTACTGGGTGCTTGCGCGGGGGATGACGGGGCCGGTGACGATCTCGGCAGGCCCTGTGCCTACGACGGTGATTGTGGCGGCATGTTGGTGTGCGACTTCCATATGGGGCTTGGCACCTGCCAAGAGGCGCACGGGCACAGCAGCGGCAGCAGCGGTTCTTCGGGCGGCTGAGCCGATCTCGGCGGGCGATCCGTGGCACATTAGCGTCCGTGCACGACGCGCGGCGGACCTCGGAGATCGCCCTCCGCACCTTTGTGATGGCTCGCTGGGTGGTGCTCGCCCTGATCGCGCTTGGTTGGTCGGTGCAGCATGTGACCCCGGCTGCGTTCGAGCAGATCATCTCGTGGTTCCCGCCCTCGCCGGAGCCCCGCGGGACCGCGGCGATCATGGTGATCCTCGCCGCCCTCAACCTCGGTACCCAGCGTTGGGTTTTGGCTGGTGGGCGTTCGACACCCAACCTCGCGGGCGCGCACCTGCTGATCGACGCGACCTCCCTGACCGTGCTCCTGGCGCTCTCGGGCGGGCTCATCAATTCGTTCACGACGATGTACTTCGTGCCGATCACCCTGGCGACACAGATCTCGCCGCGGTGGACCTGGACGGTGTCGGTGTACTGCCTGGTGATGTTTGCCAGCCTCTTCGCCCTGGGGCCGGTCGATCACAGCCATGCGGCTCACGACTTCGAGGCGCATCTGCGGGGCATGTGGGTCGCCTTTGCGATCTCGGGGGTGCTGATCACCTACTTTGTCCACCGGATCGCGATCTCGTTGGAGAAGGTCCGTCACGAGGTCGCGCGTCTGCGTTTTGAGGCGGCACAGGATCGCCATCTGGCGGCGATGGGCACACTCGCTGCCGGTGCAGCGCACGAACTCGGCTCACCCCTGGGCACGATCCGCATGCTTGTCGACGACCTCAACCTCATGGAGGGCGGCGAGCGCAACGCGGCGATCTCGACGATCTCGGAGGAGGTCGGTCGATGCAAGCACATCATCCATCAGATGGCCTCGCCCGAGCTGCGCCTGCCAGCCCTCGGCCTCGACAGTCCGCGATGGTCGCTGCGCGAGATCACCGTGGATCTGCCCAAGAAAATCGGTGACGTGAGCGTGACGATCGTGATGAGCGAGGCCTTTCACGGTTCGCACGAGCGTTGTTCTCAGCCCCAAGAGGTACTCGGTCAGATCCTCAGAGAGTTGCTCAACAACGCGGCGGAGGCCTGTCGGCGGCGGCCGGAGAGCGCCGGGGTGCGCGTGCAATTTGATCTCGTGCAGGGGTGTGTGAGTGTGCTCGTCGAGGATGATGGTGTCGGTATGGGTCCCGAGGTGGCGATGGCGGCATTTGATCCCTTTTTCTCGACGCGCGAGGAGGGGCAGGGCATGGGCCTAGGTCTCTACCTGGCGCGGGCGCATCTGCGTCAGCTCGGCGGCTCGATCAAGCTCACCTCGGAGCTGGGTGTTGGGTCGACGTTCAGGGTCCGCTTTCCGCTGGTTGTCGCTCTCGATCGTGGCTCGGGTCCGGTCTGCGCCGAGACTCCATAGGGTGCTTGGATCGGCGGGCGCCCTGTTGATGGTGGGCGGTGTGTGCTGGTGTACGTGCGGATCGGGGCTTGTCCCTGTGCACGCCCCGTGATGTTCTCTCTGCAGGATGCGTTTCTTGCTCGTCGTAGCTACTGATCGCGAATCGGGGGTGGCCCCGCTGGAGCTCTCTAAGCTCGGTTTACGCGCGATTCGATGCTCTCTTGCCGTTACGTCAGGTTCGAGGCACAGTTTGTTCGGAGGACACCTCGATGGCTGAGACATCTGGTGATGATCAAGAGACTGTTCTGGTCGTCGATGATGACAGGGCTTTCTGCGCCGCACTTGCGGGGGCTCTGCGGCGTCGCGGCCTCAAGGCGATCATCGCTCACTCGCACGACGAGGCACTCGCTGAGGCCCAGGCCTGGCGACCAGGCCGGGCCGTCGTCGACCTTCGCATGCCCGAAAAAAGCGGGCTCGAAGTGGTGGCCGCACTCAAGCGCTTAAACCCCGAGATGGCCATTGTCGTGCTCACCGGCTACGGCAGCATCGCGACGGCGATCGAGGCGATCAAGCTCGGCGCGGTCTATTACCTGACCAAACCTGCGGATGTCGAAGAAGTGCTCGCTTCCTTCACGCGGGAAGCTTCGTCACTGGTCAAATTGCCCGAGGCGACGACACCAAAGCCGCTCGGTGAACTCGAGTGGGAACACCTGCAACAGGTGCTCACGGATTGCCAGGGCAACATCTCCGAGGCCGCGCGCAGGCTCGGCATGCACCGTCGAAGCCTTCAGCGCAAGCTCGCCCGCGGTCGCCCGCAGCACGCGACGACACCAACAGATCCTGTCCCCTAAAACATGACCCTTGGTGCAGGTAACTTGGTGCAGGTTCTTTAGGACATATGCCACGTCTCTTTGTCGGTATCGATCTGCCCGAGGCGATCGACGAGCATCTGGAGCTGCTTTGCATCGGCCTGCCCGGAGCTCGCTGGGAGGGTTCCGATCGATTTCATCTGACGTTGCGCTTTTTGGGCGATGTCGACGGCGGTCTGCAGCGGGCGATCATCGAGGCGCTTCGAGTTGTGCAGGTGCCGGCGTTTGGCCTGACGCTTAAGGGCGTCGGTTTTTTTCCGCCGCGGGGGGAGCCGCGTTCGCTCTGGGCGGGCATCGCCGACGACTCGGCGCTCCGCGAGCTCCGGCGGCGCGTTGACAGGGCCCTCGATCCGCTGGGGCTCCCGCCGGATCGACGAAAGTTTGCGCCCCACGTCACCCTCGCTCGCCTGCGGGGCGCTGATGTGCCGCGCGTCATCGAGTACATCTCGGCCCACGTGCTCTTTCGCAGCGCGGACTTCCAGGTCGAGCGATTCCTGCTCTATTCGAGCATTCGCAGCCACCACGGTTCGAAGTACCGGGTCGAGGCGGGCTATCGCTTGGCGGCTTGTTAGGACCGGCGAAAGCCGCTCGATCCGCGCTATGCTGGCGCGGTGGCCCGTTCTGTGCCTCTTGCTCGGCTGCTCAGCGCGCTCGTCACCGTCGTCCTTGTGGTTGTGATCGTCTTTGGCATCGTCGATGCGCTCGTCGATCCTGCAGCGCTCGCGCTCGGGCAGACCGCGGCGCCCGAGGAGGTCGCCCGTCTGCGCGCGGCTTGGGGTCTCGACCGACCCTGGACAACCCGTCTTGGCGAACTCTTGCTCGGCCTTGCGAGCTTCGATCTCGGCTTTAGTCGGGTGCAGCAACAACCGGTCTCTGGGCTCATCATCCGGGCCTTCGCGCCGACGCTCGCGTACGCCGTACCGGGTATGGTTCTCGCGACCTGTGCGGGCATCGGCGGCGGCCTGGCTGCGGCCCGACGTCCGGGTGGCGCGATCGATCGATCGCTCACCGCTGTGGCGACCCTGCTGATGAGCACATCGAGCCTCATCCTGGTGATCGCCGGCCATCAGATCTTCGCCCATCAGCTGGGACTCTTTCCGATCATCGGCTGGCCGCTGGTTGGCTCGAGCGTCGCGGCTGCAGGCCTGGTGATCCTGCCGGCGCTGCTCTGGGCGCTGCTCCAGCTGGGGCCCGATCTGCGCCACTACCGGGCGCTTTTTATCCGCGAGTTAGCCGAGCCCTACCTCGACGGATTGCGCAGCCGTGGGATCCGCGAGCGGGCGGTGCTGGGGCACGCGCTGCGGGGGGCGAGCGCGTCGATCCTCGCCCGTCTTGCCGGTCGACTGCCGCATCTCGTGGTCGGTTCGTTGCTGATCGATCAGGTCTTTAATATTCCCGGTGTTGGCGGCCTCGCGATCGGCGCTCTGCAAAGCGGTGACTTGGCGCTGGTCGAGGGTCTGGCGGTGGTTCTCGCACTTATCACCGTTGCGGGGCAGCTGTTGCTCGACCTCGCGGCGGCGGCGATTGATCCGCGCCTGCGCGCCCGAGGTGAGCAATGAGCGACGGTAGGCAGACAGCTGGCGAGCGTGCGAGCGTATTGACTTGGGTCGCTTGGTGCACAAGCGAGCGGGGAGAGCGATGAGCGACGGCGGGCAGATGTCGCTGCCCGAGCGCGCACTACTTGGGCGCGATCGCCTGGGTCTTGCAGGTCGGATCAGCCTCCTTTTGCTGGTTTGTTTTGTGGCTGTGGCGATCGCCGCGAGCCTGGGCTTGATCGCTGCGGACTACCGGAGTTTCGTCGCCGATCCCTACGCGCCGCCGGGGCGGGGGCTCTGGCTCGGAGCTGATGCACTTGGTCGAGATCTCGGCGCCCGGGTGCTCCAGAGCGCACAGGTCAGCCTGCTCGTCGGGGTTTGCGGCGCTCTCCTGACCCTTTGCACAGGTTCTCTTCTCGGCGCTCTGGCGGGTCTGCGCGGCGGCGCGGTGGATCGAATGCTGGTCGCGATCACCGACGCGGTCGCGGCGATTCCTCCGCTCATCGCCCTGCTCGGTGGCGCTTTGATCCTCGGGCCCGGCGTGTTTTCGGTGATCGTTGTCATCGGTCTCAGCCAGTGGACGGGCGTCTTTCGCAGCGTGCGTGCTGAGGCCCGGCGCCTGCTCTGTGCTGATTTTGTCCGCGCTGCTGAGGCGATGGGGGCGGGTCCTTGGCATCAGCTTCGCGTCCATCTATTACCCCACTTGGCGCCGCTGCTGCTGACCTCGGCGGTGCTCTATTTTGTGCACGCGATCAAGGTCGAGGCGGTGCTCGCCTACTTCGGTCAGAGTGCGCAGGAGCTGCCGAGTTTTGGGGGGTTGCTCGCCGAGTGTGGCTCTGAGCTCGCGCGCGGGATTTGGTGGCCTCTGGTCGGTGCGAGCGTACCGCTGGCATTGCTGGTACTCGCCGCTCAGGTGCTCGCAGATCGCCTCAGCGATGAGTCCTGAACGGCTCGCGGGACCGTGCACCCCAGCCCCGGGAATGGATTTTTCCGAAGAGCGTGCGGAGTTCAGTCTAGCTAGGATCGGCTTCGTTTGGACCGGGCTCGCTAGCGTCGGGCACGACCGTACCGGGCTCGCCGGCATCGGGCCCAGTCGTGGGCATGACCGTGTCGGGCTCGCTGGTCTCGGCCTGGGGCGCATCGAGTTGGACCGCGGCGGTGAGCCCAAAATCGCCGAGGATCGCGTACATCGCCGGCAGCACCAGCAGCAGCAGCAGGGTCGAGGCGCTGATGCCAAAGACGATGCTCGAGGCCACGGGGATCAAGGTGGCGGCCTGCTGGCTGCGCTCAAAGAGCAGCGGGATCAGCCCCGCGGCGGTTGTCGCCGAGGTCAGCAGCACTGCCCGGAAGCGGGCGCGGCTGGCCATGCGCGCTGCATCGGCGGGTGACTGACCCTTGGCGATGCCGCTCTTGATGAAGACCATCAACAGGATCGAGTCGTTGACGACGACGCCGGCTAGCGAGATGAAGCCCAGGATTCCTGGCAGGGTCAGCGGATCATTGAGCAGTACGTTGCCCCAGAGCACGCCGATGAGCGCCAGCGGGATCGCGATCATCACGACCATGGGCTCGATGTAGCTGCGAAACTGAAAACTCAGGAGGAAGAAAACGCCAAAGAGACCCAGGCCGAGGGCGGAGAGCATCGATCGCGCGGTCTTTTGCGACTCTTCGGTTTGGCCGCCGACCTCAAAGCGCAGGCCCGGGTAGGACTCCTGCAGCGTGGGCACAAGCTCGGTCTCAAAGCGGCGCATCAGCTCGCTGGCGTTGGCGACTTTGGTGTCGAGATCGCCGGTGATGGTGACGGTGCGGAGGCCGTTGACGCGGCCGATCTTGGCGAAGGTCCGGTCGGCGCTGATGTCTGCGACCGAGCCAAGTGGCACCCTAAAATTGCCGAGCTGGAGTTCGAAATACTCGAGATCGGCGAGCGTATCCCGACCTGTCTTCGAGAGCATGACCGCGACTTCGTAGTCCTCGGTACCGGCTTGCACCTCCTGGGTGGCGACGCCTGAGAACGCGGCCCGCAGCTGGTTGGCGACAACGGTGCCCTGGGCTGCTGTGCCGAGTGCGCCCGGCCGCATGCGCACGCGCACCTGCGGGGTACCTGGTTCGAGGTCGAGGCTGAGATCAAAGACGCCGTCAAACTCGCCCATCCAGCGCCGAATCTCCTGGCCGGCATCGGCGAGATGATCGAGATCGTCGCCCTGGACCCGGAGCTCGATCGCGGCGCCGCCCGGTCCCATGGCTTTGGAGGTGAATCGAGCCGTGGTCGCGTCGGAGAGCGGCCCGGTCTGCTCCCGCCAGGCGCGGTTGAACTCGGTGATGCTGGTCGTGCGCTCCTCGACGGTTAGCAGGTCGACCTGGACGGTGGCGATATGCGGCCCCTGGTCGGGGGAGTCGGGGTTAAAATTGTGGCGAACAGTGACGTTGCGAACGAGCTTTTGGCCGCCTGGCTGCTCGGGAGAGAGCGACTCGTTGACCCGCTTGAGGGCCTGGAGAGAGCGCTCAACTTCGGCCTCTGTGGTCCGTAAAGAGGTGCCTGCGGGCATTCTGAGGCGGAACTCGACGAGGTCGCCGTCGGTGGCTGGAAAGCCCTCAAACTTGAGCACGCCGCCGGCGAGCAGCCCGAGCGAGAGCAGGAAAATGCCGATTGCGGCACCCAAGGTGAGGTACCGATGGCGCACTGCGGCGTCCGCAGCCCGGCCGACAACACGCTCGCGCAGTGACTCAAACCAGGTGTCGAAGCGCTGCCGAAGGGGGTGCCTGTTGTTGACGTCGTAGTTTTGTAGCGAATGCCCGAGGTGGTTTGGCAGGATGTAAAACGCCTCGATCAGACTGACCGCCATCACGGCGATCAGCACCACCGGGATGACCAGGAGCACCCGGCCGATCTGCCCGTCGAGCATAGTCAGCGGTGCAAAGACGCAGATCGTCGTCAGGAATGACGCGAGCACACCGGGCCAAACTTCGATGACGCCGTCGATCGCCGCATCGACCGAATTTTTGCCGCGGCGCAGGTGAGCGGCGACGTTGTCGGCGAGCACGATGCCGTCGTCCATCAGCAGACCGAGCGCCAGCAGCAGCGCCATCATGGTCATCATGTTCAGCGTGTAGCCGATCTGAGACATGATCCAGAGGCCACCGAGGAACGACACCGGCAGGCCCGCGGCGACCCAGAGTGCCAGGCGAGTATTAAAAAAGAGCCAGAGGGTGATGAAGACCAGCAGCAGGCCCTGGATGCCGTTGCTTGTCAGCAGGTCCAGGCGCTCGCCGATCGGTGAAGCGGCGTCTTCGGTGATCGTCAGAGCGACCCCAGGGGGCGCCGTCGCGGAGCGCAGGTCGACAAACTCTTGCATCGCCGCGAGGATCTCGAGGGCGTCTTGGGTGCTGGTTTTGCTGACCCTTAGCAGACCCGCGCGTTTGCCGTTGAAGAGGATTTTTTCTTCTTCGAGTTCGAAGGAATCGCGGATCTCTGCGATCGCGCCGAGCGGCACTTCGCCGCCCTGACGGCTGGCGACGATCGGCAGCTCGGCGAATTCCTCGGTGGTGAAGCGCTGCTCGGCGAAGCGGATCCGGATTTCACCGTCTTCGGTCTCGAGCGCGCCGACTGGAAGGTCTAGGCTTTGGGCCGCGATCAGATCGCTGAGGTCGGCGACACTAAGGCCGTATTGGGCAGCAGCTGCCTGTTTGAGGCGGATCTGGAGCTGATGTGTCGAGAAACCAGCGACATCGACCTGGGAGATTTCGTCGTAGAGCCTGAGTTCGCGCTTCAGCCTCTCTGTGTAGAGCTTGAGGTCGGGCGCGGACATCGGCCCGGTGATCGCGATCGAAGCGACCCGGCTGGCGCCGCTGCTCTCGAGCACAGAGGGCTCTTCGGCGTCCTCGGGGAAGTCTTTGATCGCATCGACGGCGCTGGCGATGTCGGCCTTAAACGCTTGAATCTCGCCGCCGTCCTCCATCTCGAGGGTGACCTGGGCGATGCCTTCTTTGGCCGAGGCGGTCATGCGATCGAGGTACTCGGTGCCGTCGACGGCATCCTCGATGCGCTGCACGATCGACTCGTCGATGGTCTGAGCGCTGGCTCCGGGGTAGACGACGCTGACCGTGACCTTGTCCGCCGCGAACTCGGGGAAGGTCTCGCGCTGCAGATCAGCGAGCCCGAGCACGCCCAGAAGGACGAACGTGAGCATGATGAGGTTGGCAGCGGTCGGGTGCCTGGCGAAAAAGCGGATCACGGCTTGACCCCCGCCGCGCCTGCATCGGTTTTTTGGGCAGGCGCTGAATCGGCCTGTACTGCCTTTAGAAGGGCATTAAGGGCATTTTTGTCGTCCTGCGGGGCCAGCAGCATGCCCTCGATCGCCGGCACCAGGTTTGTCAGCACCAGGACCTCGCCGGGCTCGATGCCGGTGTCGATGCAGGCGTAGGTGTCTTGCATGAAGGCGATCTCGACCGGGCGGATCTCGAGGCGATTGTCGGCGTTGACGATGTGCACTTTCTTGCCGTGCAGGGCCGCTCGCGGCACCGCGCGACAGCCTGGCCGAGGCAATCCGCGGAGTTCGACTTCGACGTACATGCCGCGGATCAGCGGCGGCTGCACGCCGGGTCGGGTGCGCTCGAAGGGCCTATCGACGGTGACGACCACGCCGATCGTGCGGGTCTCGGAGTCGACGTTCTCGAAGCGGTCGACGTCGGCCTCCCAACGCGCGCTCAGCGAGCCGCTCTCGAGGCGGATGGTCGCCTTGAGCAGGTTTGCGATCGGTAGCCGGTTGATCGCGCTTGGAGAGATCGCGGCCGAGTTGATCGGGCCCGACGGTTGTGAGCCGCGGAGAAGCGGCGCCAGGGAGCCTATCGAAAAGTGGGCGGGCACCTCTGCGACATTGATGCCGTCGCCTTCGGCGAGGATTTTGCCGACGCTGACGAGTTCGCTCTGAGTGACGTTGACCGAGCGGATGCGGATGTCAAAGGGCACCACGAGATCGGTGCGGGAGATGTCGAGTTCGGCGCCCGCGACCCCGGCCCGGTACTGATCGGCCTGGGCCTTGAGTGCGCGCCGATTTGCCGGCATTTGGGCCAGCGTATTTTTGAGGTTTTGCACCGAGGTCTGGTCGCTCAGCATCTTGCGCTCGGCCTCGTCGACTTGGGTCTCGGAGACCGTGCCGCTGGCGAAGAGCTGCTTGGAACGCTCGAAGTCCTTGCTGGAGAGTTCGAGCGAGCGCGCGGCGATCTTGAGGCTCGCGTTGGTATTGCGCTCCTTGGCGGTGAGTTCGGAGAGCTGCGCCTTGGCATTGGCGACCGTCGCTTTTTGTTGCGAGGCGGTGATCCGATAGGCCTGCGGATCGATCTTGAGCAGCTTCTCGCCCTTTTTCAGGATCCTTCCGGTCTCGAGCTTGTCGCTGACTTCGACCACACGCCCCGAGACTTCGGCGACTAGCTCCCACTCCCGTTGCGAGCGCACGACGCCGTAGCCGATGGCCCGCGGCGTGGCTGTATGTTCGGCGATGCTGAGCACACGGACCGCGCGCCCCTGCTCCTCCGGTGGCCGACGACCGGGCTCGCTCCGGGCCTGGATCATCGCGAAGAGGGCGAGCGCCCCGAGGGCGACGGGTGTCGCGAAGGCTATGGACTTACGGAGGAGATTAGACATGGGATCGTTCGCCGGCGAGGAGGTCCATGGTAGTGCAGCGACCCCGAGCGCAGTGGGTCGAGTGAGCGGGGCTAAGGCATGCAGTGTCGAATTCGGATGTAGGCGCGGAGTCGACTCAGACCCAACATGTAGGCGAAGCTGTGGTCGCTCTATGTTGAGGTGGCCAGAGATACGATCTCTCGCAGGCGAGAACGCGTGACTTCTGGATCTTCGCCCGGCAAGTGCCCTTCGATCGAGATATCAAAGTCACGATGGGCTAACAGCGTGGCTGCCACAGTCGTCGTTTCCGCGGGAGAGAAAAGCCTCCAGCTTTGTGCCGAGGAAACATGGTCCGGTGGCAATCTTGATGGATTGGCCGCCGGGTAGCTGAATAGCCATGGCAGTGGCAAATGCGAGCGGGAACCACCGGTTTGGGAACTGGAGGATCACCGGATCGGTAGGCATCACGTCGAGCGTCATTCCGGTACGACTGCGCCAGCGGCAGATCGGGGCCCCTTCTTGGCAATCCTCTGTGAAGTGGAGAGACCGCAATTTGTCGCCGAGCGCCTGGGTGTATTCGAAGTTTGTGGCGACTGTGACAATCACGTCGACGTCCGTTGTGTTGCTCGGAGGGGGTGCTGTGGGGTCTGTGATCAGTACCGGGACAATCGCTCCGCCGACAAACACAAGCTCGTCGACGAGGGTCGAGAGGTCGCCAGCGATGGCCTCCAGGAGTTCAAGGGAGGGCGATGTGAAGTTTGCCCATTCATGCGCTGTGGTTTTTCGCACAAATGCAAGAAGGCGAGGCATTCGCAGGGCGGATACCGAAACACGGACTGCCTGCGAACAACTGCCCCGAATAACTGCCCCGAATAACAACACTAAAACTCGAGGGCCAGGCCCACGAACCACGTTGTGTCGCCGAGGCTCACCGACTCTTTACGACCGAAATTGTCGATCCGCGAGAGCTGGAACTCGCCGAAGAGATAGGTGTGATTGATCCCAGAGGTGCGGTCGAGGTTGCGCGAGGTGCCGCGCTCGAGGAAGTCGAGTTGCAGCATGCCTCCGGCGTTTATCTGCCAGCCCCAGACGCCGCCTAGGGCCTTCTCGCCGCGGCTGTTTCGGGAGAGGTTGCCGTCGCCGTCCTTTGACCACCACAGCGCCCAGGCGAGGCCTCCTTTGGCGTAAGGCACGATCGGCACCCGCCAGCGGTCGGCGAAGAACTCGAGGCGATAGACCAGCTGGAGGGCCATCGGCATCGTCCAAAATACGGTCGAGTCGGCTTCGGAGCGGATCGAATCGGCGTCGGGATCGGGATCGGCGAGCAGCGCCTTGGCGGAGTCGCGGAAAAAGGAAAACGTGTAGCCGATGCCCAGGGGGCCGATGCCCGCGGGGTTGATAAATTGCCACTCAAAGGCCAGCGCGGGCATCAGCCCGGATTTGGGCTCGGCGGTTGTGACCCCACGATCGTCGGTCTTGCCAAAGACTTTGGCGTAGGGACCGAAAGTATCGGGGCCTGCGTAGTTGCGATCGATCGTCGGCAGGTAGGGCCCGAACTTGAGCTCTAGCGCGAAGTGCTGCGGCGACTCGTACTTGTCGTAGCCCTTTTTTTTGGGGGTCTCGCTGAGGGCTTCGCTGAGGGCGGGGTTGGCCTGGCGACCGACGGCCTCCGACGTAGGGGGCAGCTGTTGGTTTTTTGGCCTTTCGGCCCAGGGATCGGGCTCGCCTGTGGACTCGCTGGTGGGCGTCGGCGCTGGTGGAGACACGCTGGCATCGGCGTCGGCATCGGCATCGGCATCGGCATCGGCCGCGGGGGGCTCGTCGGCGTTGACATTGTCGGCCGTCCCGGGCTCATCGGTAGCGGTTTCGGGTGCGCTCGGCGTCGACGGAGACGTCGTCAGCTCGCCCAGGAGGAGCAGGGTCGCTAAGGTTGTGCTCACGCGATCTTCCTGGTGCGTCGACGGCCCGCTGTGAGCAGACCGAGTGCGAAGACAAGGGTGAAGCCGCCGCGGCTCGGGGCATCGGGATCGAGGTTGCAAAAGCCGGAGCGGCCGCAGGCATCGCCGTCGGCCTCGCACTGCTCCCAGAGGTCGTGGGTCTCGACAGGTGTGATGCCGTCGACCTTGCCAGCGCTCACCGGGTTGCCCGCTTGATCGTAGGCGACGAGCAGGAAGTTGTACTTTTTGCCGTTTTCGAGGCCCTCGATCCGGGTGCTGTTTGCGTTTGCGGCCAAGTGGTCGCTGCAGACGTAGTCCCACTTGAGGCTGCACATGCCGGTTGCGGGACGCTCGCTCGGGCAGCCCGCCGAAACCGGCTCAGTGCCGCCAGTGGTGCCGTCGGTGTCGGTGCCGTCGGTGTCGGTGCCATCGGTGTCGGTGTCGGTGTCGGTGCCGCCGGTGGTGGTGCCGTCGGTGGTGGTGCCGTCGGTGGTGGAGCCGTCGGTGGTGGTGCCGTCGGTGTCCGTACCGGTGCCGTCGGTGTCGCCCTCATCGGAGCCCGGGGCCGTCCAGAAAGCGCCGTCGGGGCAGAGGTTCTCTTTGGTGTAGTAGAGCGAGCCGTAGGTATTTGAGGCGACGGCGTTGTTGCGCTGGCTAGCGGTGACAAGCCCGCTTAGCGCCGGCTCGCCGGTATCGGCCTCCTCGCAGAGAACGCGAAAGCCGTAGGCATCGGAGCCGCCGGTCGGCAGATCCCAGGTGACGAGGACCGCCGAGTCGCCGACTGCGGCCTGTAGGCTTGACTCTGCGGGTAGGCTTAGCGGCGCTTGGAAGTCGGCGGTGATGCCCTTTGATTCGCCATCGGTGAAGTTTTTGTTTTGCGTGCCGGTGATGAAGAACTCTTCGTCCAGGCAGCCTGCGTTGGAGTCGGTCTGTCCGCAGAGCCAGATCCCCGCTTCGCCGACGGGCCCGCTGCAACTACCGGCGGGGGTCGCTACATCGGGGTGTCGGGCGGCGACATCGTCGAAGTCGCTCAGGTTGGCGATGCCGCTGACCAGCCACAGCGGCGAGAAAGAGATGCTCTGCCCGGCGTAATAGACGTTGGTCTGGACCGACGGAAACTCGGTGCAGGGTTTGTACTGCTGGCTGATCGCGGACTCGGCGGTCGCGCATTGGGTGCCGACAAAACCGTCGATCAGAATCTGGTCGTAGGTCGTGCCGGTGTTGAGCAGGCGGATCTGGGCGTCGATCTTTTGCCCGCATTCGCAGCGCGCCTGGTTGACGAAATACTGCATGTCGTTGGCCGTCATCTGGCGGCCACGCGTACCGTTTTCGTCGGTGATGTAGTAGCGGATATCGAAGGCGTCAGCGCCCGGAGCCGAGCTGCCGTCGTCGGGCGACTGGGCTGCGGCTGGCGTGGCCATCAGGAGGAGGAGTGCCGTGCTAGCGGTGATGAGGAAGGTGCGATCTCGCATGGGCTACGTCCCGGCCATTCTGCAATGATTCGTACGATGCAACCAGGGTGCCAGCGCACGTCTTTGCCGGCTGGCTGTGATTTGCCGGAGATAGGCGTCTGCGAGGCCTTGGCTTCGTGACAAAATGTCAGGCAGCAGGGCATCGGGCTGCCGCATCGGCGCGTTTGACCTCGCGACCTTCGCGCGGCAGTTGTCGGCCGATGAGCTGGGCCTCGCGGGATCTGGGCGCTCAGTCGCGGATCTTGCGGGCGAGCATCACCCCGTCGCGGACCGAGAGCAGCACCTGCTCGACCCTCGGGTCAGCGACGACCTTTTTGTTAAACGCGACGATCGCGTGGTCGCTGGCTGTCTTGGGTTCGATGACCTTGCCGCTCCAGAGCGTATTGTCACCGATGATGAGGCCGCCAATCGGCACCAGGGGCAGCACGGCATCCCAGTAGCGGCTGTAGTTTTCCTTGTCGGCGTCGATGAAAACGAGATCGAAACGCTGCTTTTGGGCGCTGAGCTCGGCGATGGTCTCGAGCGCCGGGGCCAAGCGGATGGTGATGCGATCGCCGAAGCCGCTTTGATCGAAGTAGCGACGGGCGACCGCGGTCGCGACTGGATCGATGTCGCAGGTAATGAGCTCGCCGCCCGGGGGCAGGGCGCTGGCCATGGCCAGGCCCGAATACCCGCTGTAGGTGCCGATCTCGAGTACCCGGCGGGCGCCGGTGATGCTGACGAGCATTCGAAGGAGCGCGCCCTCGACCCGGCCGACCTGCATCTGTGGGATCGCCAGGTCGCGTTGGGTCTCGTCGCGCAGACGGGCAAAGAGCTCGCCCTCAGGACTGGTATGGTCGTGCACGTAGTTGGCGATCGCCGGGTGGAGGAGCGTGATCTCGAGGGCTGGTGCACTCATGGGCGCACACTAACACCTCTTGAGCCAGAGCTGCGGCGTCAGGAAATTGGCCCTCGTAGCGCGATCGTGAGGCTGATCATCGCCTTGCTGCCGACATTTACGCCGAGCCTCCGAGAGTGTGCTTCTTTTGTGGGAAGGCGCGAGTGCACACAGCATGATTATGAGTCATCCACATGCTGCGGATTGGCATACGCCTATTTGTAATGACACGATGGGTCTGTCGATGTTCGAGCAGACCATCTGCACGAGCCGTACAGGATGATGGCGGCCAGACCAGTGTCTCGGAGCGCTACGCCGGAGGTATTGTGAAGCCGATTTCGTCGCTGGAGCGGTTGCCGCTGAGGTCCTGCGAGATCACTCGGGCGTTGTAGTCGCCGGGGGCTAGGACCTCGAGTACACAAAAAGTGTAGCGAAAGGCGTATACGGTTTTTTCTGTCTGCGCGGAGGGATCGACATCGGGAGGAAATGGATAGATGCGCACGCTGCCGGCCACGTCCGTCAGGGCCTCACCCGGTAGCGGCAGGCCGATCGCTCTGCCGGTGGGGAGGTTGTTGGTCTTTGGGCTAAAACCCTCGCGGTGCCCCTTGATCGCGAGGTTGAAGAGCGCCGCGGCCCGCACGAGCTCGCCCCCCTGGCTGATCTCGAGGGCGATCCCTTGGAGATCGATGCGCTCGGTGGGATAGAGGATCTCGGAGACAACCTCGACGGGGCAATTGGAGTCGTCGCTGATACGGATTTCTTCGATGGCGGCGGTATGACCAAAGTTTACGCCCGCATGATCGCTGTACATCATGATCGGCGGGAATCGATAGGCTTTGTCGTTTTTATCGTCTTCGGGATCTTCGTAGCCGTCTTGGTTCTCCGGGGAGGATTTAGTCGAATCGCAATGGAGCACACCGTCGCCATCTTCGACCAGATCGGCCCGCTTGGCGCTGAGAAAAAATGCTTCGAAGTGGAGATTTTCGCCGTACACGTCGTCCTCGCGGCGTGTGCCGATTTGTTGGCCCGCGTTGACAGCGGTGCCAAGGGCGATGGAGGGCGAGTCCATGTGGATGTAAGAGGTAAAAAGGATGCCCTCGACGGATTTTGCGTAGGTTATGCCGCCAACCTCAAAGCCGCCGATCGTGGCACCGGTAGCTGCCGTGATCGCCTGGTGAACGACGATGATCTGACCATTGGAGCTGTTGTCGATGTCGCAGACGATCCCGTCCGCGACCGCGTAGACCTCGAGTCTGTTGTCGAGGGGGCTTCGAAGATCGCGGCCGCCGTGGCCCTCGAGGGGGTCGGGATTGAGTTCTACCGTGCTGTAGGAGGGCGCCGGTCCGTTGTAATCCCAGGCTTGATAGGGGTAGGTGTCGTGGGTCCGGTAGAAGACACCAGAGCTCAGCGAGAGAGTCATGAAGTCGTCGCCAAAGGGGGTCCCATCGGGGCCAGGAACCGGAAATACGCTGAGGGTGAAGGGGAAGTTGGGGCCGAGTCCGTCGCTGTCACCGGTGGTGTCACTGGTGGTGTCGCCGGTGGTGTCGCCGGTGGTGTCACCGGTGGTGTCACCGGTGACTCCTGTGCTGCCCATGAGGAGATCGTTGCCATTGCACGCGAGCACGAGCACGAGAGAGGGCTTGATGAACCGAAGGGGGAGGAGCCGCATAGTGATCAATGCATCCGCATCGATCTTCTAGCTGATTTACAGATCGGGTTCCAGAGCAACCACCGCAGGACTGCGAAATCGTCTGGATTTGATGTGCACAGATGTAGGCCAGGCGAGGGGTGCCAGCGGAATCAGCACTGGATGTATGTACTACGATTACCTGTCCGCTGCGGGTAGATCCACCGTGCAGCGCATGCCCTCGCCGAAGGCCTGAAGGTCAAGGCGACCATGGCTGAGGCGGATGATGCCGTCGGCGCGGGCCAGGTCCAGGCCGAGCGCGGGTTGTCCCGCAAGGCGGTGGAAGGGGCGGCGGGCGATGCCCGCCTCGACCTCGCTCATTGGCCGCAGAGGTGCGCTCAGGGTGATCCGCAGCGGGAGCGGGAGGCTCGGGTCGTAGGTGGCAGAGATCACGAGGGCACGCCCCGCGAGTTCGCGGCTGGCAAATGTGATGAGCGATGCGAGGGCATCGACCATGTGGTGCGAATCCCCCAACAGGGGGGGCAGGTTGGGGTCTGTACGGAGATCAATTTTCAGATCGGGGGACCGTTCGCGTGCCATCGAGGGCGCTGCGGTGAGCCACGCAGCGACCGGCAGGGGCTCAGGGGTGAGCGTGAGCTGCCCCTGGGCGATCGCCGCCATGTCGATGACTTCGCTGATCGTGCGATTGAGATTGCGAGCGCCGTGGTTGATCGCCTGCAGACACTCCTGTTGCAGATGATTGCGGAGGGCGAGGTCTTGGCTCAGGGCGTCGGACTGTCGCGTCAAGACCTCGATCGGGGAGCGGAGGCCAGCCCCGAACTCTGCCATCAAGCTCAGGCGGCGGCGATCGGTCACGTCGACCGCCTCCTCGGCGAGGTAGCGAGCGGTCGTTGTGTCTTCGATGCGTGTACGAAGAGCGTCGATTTTTGGCTGGAGGATGGACCACTCGAGGGTCTGCGGGCACGCCTCTGTCGGGCCGCGTGGGTCTCTCGGCGGATCGGCGGCGGCGAGCGTGTCCTCATCGACCCGGCGCAGGATGTCGCCCGCGGCGAGGGCTCCTGCCGCCAGGCAGATGAGCGTGAGCAGACCAAAGGGCAGGAGGGGGGGGGGCGGATGGGGTGTGCTAGGCACCACGACCTCGACCCCGAGGTCGCGGACTCGATGGATCGGCACCCCGGTGCTGTCGTTGAACGCGAGGGGACGGCTCCTTGTTGCCGCATCGGTGTTGCCGTAGAGGGTGCCCGAGGTGCTGCGCACTCCGACCTCGGGATGCGCCGCCAGGAGCTCTCCCAGGTCGTTTTCGTGGCCGGCCTGCGCGGCTGCGATGAAGCGTTCGGCGAGGGCGAGCGCCTCCTGCTCGGCGCGAGTCTTGGCGGTGTGGCCGAGCCAGAGGTGGGCGGCGAGAAGGGGGGAGAGCGTGAGGCCAGCGGTCGCAACAACGAGGATTCGCAGTGGTGATCGTGAGACCGATCGATGGCCCCCGGAAACCGTCATGACCGTCGGGTTGAGGAGGATCTCGCGGCGCGCGAGGAGCCGGACCCCGAGCCCGCCGATGAGGATCATCGTCACCGAAATCGCCGCCGAGAGGGCTACGTTTTCGAGGATGCGGCCGAGAGGCCAGTAGCGCAGCAGTGTTGGCAAAGAACCTGCGATCGCGGCTGTCGAGACGGCCGCCATGCGCACGCAGACCCAGTGCGGCAGGTGCAGCCAGCGCTCTGGAGGGGTCCGCTCGCTGCGGCGCCGGAGGTGAAGGGTGGCGATCGCCGGCAGGGCGAGCGCGCCGACCAGGTAGAGGGGCAGGCGCCACCACGAATGGTCTGTAGTCAGGGTGTAGGCACCGCTCGGCAGCCGGCGGGCGAGGGCGATGAGCAGGAGCGAGAGACCGACCAGAACCGGAGTGATCGTCGGCCACAGAGGCACCGTGCCGATGTCGCCGGTGACCACCGAAGTCAGCACGAGGAGCAGGCCGGCGATGGTGTAGAGGGCTGCGACCCAGGCCAAAATATCCTGCGCTGTCGCCAGACCTCGGCCAGGGATCGAGGGGCTCGCGCTGCCCTTAATGCTCATGCGGCCCTCTCGGGGTTTGCGGTGAGCCGCCGCTCCTGGGCGCTTGGGGTTGGGGGGCTGAAATCGACGGATTGGCAGAGCTCAGCCGAGAGCGGAAGGGCGAGCGTGAGGGTCGATTTGCCGGTCTCGGCTGGGTCGCGAAGCAGCTCTCCGCCGTGGCCGTTGGCGATCGCCTGGGCGATCTCGAAGCCGAGCGCCAGGTGGGTCTTGGGCAGCGATTTTTCTGTGTCTGCTCGGTACTCGCGTCGCGTAAAATTGATCGAGATTTCGAGCACGCCGATCTGGTTTTGGATGTGCGTCGAGATCGAGATTGTGCCCGCCTCGGAGAGTTGGATCGCGTGGTCGAGGAGGATGTGCATCGCCTGGCTGAGGCGTCGACTGTCGGCGCAGATCATCGGCAACGGGCCCGTCTGACGACCTCGAACGAGCTTTAGCCCCGCGGCGAGGGCCGGCTCTGAATGATCGCGGAGCGCACGATCGATGAGCCCCTCGATGTCGGTCTTGGCCAGGTTGAGGCGCAGTTCGTCGCTCGCCAGCATCGCGATGTCTACGAACGTTCGAAGCCGGTAGAGAAGGCCCTCGGCGAGCGACTCCAGGATCACGAGCTCGCGCTGATGGTGCTCTGTCCAGGGATCGTCGGCGGTGTGGAGGAGCTGGAGATGGCCGAGGATTGTTGTCAGCGAGGTCCGCAGGTTGTGGTTGAGAGCCGATACAAGTTCGACCTTGGCGCTGTTGGCCTCGCGGAGCTGTGCGGTCACTTCGGCGTGCTGTGCGAGCATGTCGAGGAGGATGCGACGTTGGTCCTCGAGGGCGGCCTGCACAGTCCCTAGGCGATCGCCACGCGTGACCTTGAGGGGATAATTAGGCTGGTCGAGGTTGCGATCCAGGGCTCGCGAGAGGCCGAGAACATCGCGGCTGAGCACGAGGCCGACGAGGCCGCCGGTCAGCGCCGCGAGACCGACGGTAATCGGTACTCCGATGAGTCCGAGCGCGATGTCGAGGAGCGTCGGTACCGGGCCTTCGTCGCCACCGATAGCGGCGCCGGTGATCAGCAGCAGCGCCGCTGCCGTGGTGCTTGCACAGACCCATGCGAGGTGCTCGGGCAGCCCGCGTTTCGATGCGGAGGTCAGCCGGGCATTTGGAGTGTGGACGACCGCATTGAGGAGGGCAGCGCCCCAGACCGCGGCGATGATCGGCGGTAGCTGGTGGAGCTCTGTGAGTGAGGCGAGCGAGGCGACAGCGGCGAGCGAGAGCGGCGGCAAAATCCACGGGGTAAAACGTGTTCGAGGCCCGCTGAACGCGCCCAAGAACAGGCCTGAGAGCCGATAGAGAACGAGGGCAGAGCCGCTGCACAGGAGTGTGCGGGGGTGCTCGAGGAGGGCCTGGGGGCCGACCATTAGGTTGAGGAAGAGCGCCGCGGCGAGGACCTCGACGAGCAGACCTGCGGCCGCTTGCAGATGGGGCCGCGCATTTGAACCGGGCCCAAAGACCATCTTTCAAGCTCGGCCGAGCGTATCACCGCTGGCACAAAGAAAAGGGCTCCTGGTGGTCCAGGAGCCCCTCTGTGCGCGCTTGTGCGCGATTTGCAATCTGCTATGCGCTCTTGTGAGCAGCCACCAGTTCGGTGAGGCGCGGGATTGTATCTTCCCACTTTGCGACCAGCCCGTAGTCGGCGACCTGGAAGATCGGCGCCTCTTCGTCCTTGTTGATCGCGACGATCACCTTGGAGCTTTTCATGCCCGCGAGGTGCTGGATGGCGCCCGAGATCGCGACCGCGAAGTAGAGGTCGGGGGCGACGATTTTACCGGTCTGTCCGACCTGCAGATCCGCCGGCACCATGCCCGCGTCGGTCGCCGCTCGGCTCGCACCGAGAGCGCCGCCTAGGAGGTCGGTGAGTTTGGCGAGGTGATCGAAGTTGTCACCGTTGCCCATGCCGCGTCCGCCCGAGACGATGACGCGGGCCTCGGAGAGTGCCGGGCGGGCACTGGCGGTCTTCTCGACCGAGAGCACCTGGACGCCGAGGGTCGCAAACGCTGGGGCCTCGATCGCCGAAACGCTGACGGCCGCGCCGGGGCTCGGGGCCTCGAACTCAGTGCTGCGTGCGGTGAAGAGGATCGGCGCGCCGCTGGCCTTGAGGTCGAGCAGTGCCCGGCCTGCGGAGATCGGTCGGCTGAAGGTATCGCCGGCCTTGACCTCGACGATTTCGGGGATGAGGGGTGCGTCGAGCAGCGCCGCTGCGCGGGGCAGGGCGGCGCGCAGGCTCGAGGTTCCGGTACCGCCGACATGGGTGGCGCCCAGGGTTTTTGTCGCGTGCACGATCGCGTCGGCCCAGGCCTCGGCGGTGAAGGGATCGAGCGCCGCGGCGTCGATCGAGTGCACCGCGTTGGCGCCGTAGCCAGCGGCCGCGACCGCCTGCGCACCGGCGCCTGCGTTCGCCCCGAGGACCAGGAGATGGAGCTCGCCGCCGGTCTTGGCTGCGATTTGCTGACCACAGGTGATACCCGGCAGTGACTGCGAGCGCAGGCCCTCCGAGGTTGTCTCGAGAATGACGAGTACTTTGCTCATTAGAGCACCTTCGCTTCCTTGGTGAGCTTCTCGACGAGTTCGTCGACCGAGCCGACGATCTGTCCGGCTGCGCGGGCCGGCGGGGCTGTGACCCCGACCTCCTGCTCGGTGCCGCTGGAGCTGAGCCCGAGATCTGCGAGCGAGTAGGTGGCGACCTTCTTGCGCTTGGCCATGGTGATGCCGCGCAGCGAAGCTAGGCGCGGGCCCTCTTGGTAGGCGTGGTCGGCCGGGGTGACGCCGTTTTGCACGCTCTTGGGCAGGACGATCCGGAGATCGACGGAGACCACCGCGGGCAGCGGGATTTTCTTGGTCTCGACGCCGTCGTCGACGTCGCGCTGCACGGTGAGCGAGTTGCCCGCCTTGTCCCAGGCGATGTGGGAGGCAAAACATGCCTGTGGGGCCCCGAGAAGCCCCGCGACCCGTTGGGCGATTTGGTTGCCCTCGTTGTCCTGAGAGAGCTTGCCGGCGATCAAGAGGTCTGCACCCTCCTTTTTGAAGATCGCGGCGATCGCTTTGGAGACCGTGATCGTGTCGAGGGTGTCCTCGTCGACGTCGACGACGGCGCCCCGATCGGCGCCCATCGCCAGGAACTGGGTGACGTGTTGACGCTGACCCGCGGGACAGATTGAAAGTACGACGACCTCGGCCTGACGCTCTTTGGTGCCGACTTTCTCGGCTAGGCGCAGGGCAGTCTCAACCGCGTACTCATCGAATGCATTGGGGACCCGCTTATGCGACGAGTAATCGAGCCCACCATCGGTGAACTTGAGCGCCTCGTCGGGATCGGGGATCCGCTTGACAGTAACCAGGATCTTCAACAGGCAATCCTCCTGAGCCGGGGGTATCGCGCGGCCGGGCTACCCTGTCAATCGCCTCAGGGCCCCTGCGACCGCGGGTCTGCGCAGAAGGTTGCGAGCCGTGCGGGCCTGCGATAGCGTTCGCTGCGCGCCGTCGTCGCACCCACGAGGGGGAGCGCTCACAGCGATGGCCTCAGACAACCACCACGGGATCTTCGGGATGAACGCGTCGAAGTGCACTCTCGCGCCCCTCTTTTTTGTACTCGCTGCGTGCAGCCCTGCCTGCACCCCAAACGAGGCGATCGCGCCCGCGCCGGTGTCCGCTGCCGAGGCTGTACCGCCCAAGGACGGCTCCGGGGCCGCGGATTCGGGAGCGGCCGATCCCGCGACGCCGATCATCGAAGAGGCGAAGGGCATCGACCTGACCAAGCTCACAGATCCGCAGAAGACTTCGTTCTTCCAGATCATCAATACCGAGCCCAGCGCCTGCGGAAAACCGCACAGCCTCGCGGTCTCGCTGCGCGATGACGACAGCTGTCGGGACTCGCTTTCGGTCTCGCAGTTCGTCGCCGACGCGCTCGCCAGCGGAGCTTCGCCGAGCGACATCAAGGGGGCGCTCGGCGAGGTCGTGGACTCGCTCAGGGTCCGCGAGATCGACATCACCGGGCGGCCGGTCTACGGCAACGAGCGGGCGCCGGTCACCGTTGTTGTCTTCGCCGACTTTGAGTGCCCGCACTGCGCAGCCGAGGCGCCGGCGCTCAAGCAGACGATCGATCAATTCCGCGGCCGGGCCAAGCTGGTCTTTAAGCACTTCCCGCTCGGCGGGCATGTGCGGGCAAGGCCTGCCGCCGAGGCGACCATGGCTGCGTTTTCTCAGGGCAAATTTTGGGAGATGGCGGAGCTCTGTTTCGGTCACCAAACGGCCCTCGAAGACGACGACCTGCGGGCGTACGCCAGGCGTTTGGGCCTCGATCTCGCAAAATTCGAGGCGGACCTAAAATCAGGTACGGGCGCCAAGATCGTCGATGCCGATCGCGCTGACGGCGAAAAGCTCGAGATCACGGGCACTCCGGCGGTCTTCATCAACGGCCGCTACCACAACCAATTCCTCTTTGGCGGATCGGTTGCGGGCTGGATCGACGACGCGCTCCGGCGCTGATCCTAGCTCGGTCGGTGGCGGCCCCGTCGAGCCGCTGTGAGGTGAGCTGGGTCGAACCGTCGCAGTTCGCAGTTCGCGGGTCCTGAGACTTGCCCTTGTGGGCTCAGTGAAGCTGCTTTGAGGTGATCTGAGCGCCGGCACCGACGCGGTCGACCCAGCCCTTGCCGGCGACACCGTGGTGAGTGAAGGACTCCTCGAGAATCTCGAGCAGAGCGGTCGCTCGCTCTTCGCTGCCGCTGAGGGCGAAGGTCGTTGGACCGGCACCACTGATCGAACAAGCGATCGCGCCGGCCTCGATCGCCGAGACCTTGGCGTCGATGTAACCGGGGATCAGGTGCGCGCGAGCTGGTTCGATCAGTTCGTCGGTGATCGCTTCGCCGAGGAGTGAGAGGTCGCCGACGTGTAGCGCGTGCACGAGGAGCCCCAGGCGGGCCGAGTGGCGCACGGTTTGGTCGAGGCCGACACGTTTGGGAAGGACCGCGCGGGCATCCTTGGTCGCGACTTCGCAGCCCGGCGTGTAGACGGCGATCCACAGATCGCGGGGCGCTGGCAGGGAGATCAGACGCAGCGGATCGAGGTTGGAGATCAGGACAATGCCGCCGACGATCGCCGGTGCGACGTTGTCGGGGTGGGCACTGCCGCAGGCGATTTTTTCGCCGCCGCGAGCGAGGTCCACCAGCTGCGTGTGGCCTAGACCCAGGCCAAGCGCCGCATCGCCGGCAACCAGCGCAGCGCATGCCGAAGCCCCCGAAGAGCCGAGTCCGCTGCCGAGCGGCAAGCCCTTGTCGAGTTCGACCTCGAGACCTTCGCCGGGTGCGAAACGTTCGATCATCGCCTGGAGAACGGCACTCGCGGTGTTGGCCTCGGGCGCTGTGGGCAGGCGTCCCTTGTCGCCGGTGATCCGGCCGAGATGCACACCTGGCGTCCCCGATCGGCGGACTCGTACGCGGTCGCCAGCGCCCTGGATCGCGAGACCTAGGCAGTCAAATCCTGGTCCGAGGTTGGAGATCGTCGCGGGCGCGAAGGCCTCGATCCAGGGGCGGGGGGGGGCGCTCATGGGCGGCAGCCTACCCGATCCGTGGCGGCGGTGAGCGGCTCGCTAGCGGATGTAGCGGGGTGCCACATCGCGGACTTCGGGGCCGCTCAGCACGTGAAATCGACGGACGCGTTGGAGTGCGAGGGGCGAGAGCTGGCCTAGGGGCACGTGAATGATCTTGCGATCGAGTCGCCGGGCGAGCTCTTGCAGGCGACGCCTGGGCGGCGTCGGGGCGACGAAGACGACGACGCGCTCACGGCTGTGATCGAGGGCGGCGAGCAGCAGCACCTCGGCCTTGCTGCGAGCGTCGACGAAGTAGCTGTCTTGCCAGACCCCGAACATGTTGCCCGCCGGTCGATTGAGCAAAAAACCTCCGTAGAGCGCACGGCCGATCCCGGGGCCGATGATCCGGTCAAAGGGATCTGTGGCGTAGAGCGCCGTGTCCCCTTCTTCGTCGCCTTCGCCCTGCCAAGTCATCTGCCAGGGGTAGGTGGGCTCGCGCTCGTCGGAGTGCAGCGGCTCGTCCTCAAAGATCACGACGACCGCACCCGCCTGTTCGCGCACGGCCCCCTCTGTGCGGATGTAGATCGTTTTTTCGTGCCAGTTTCGCAGGGTCTCGCGGACGTCGATGCCGTCGCCGAGTGTCGACGTAAAGCGGGAGGTCCGGGAGGCGGCGGCGCTGATGATGCGCGCACTCTGGCGGCGCAGAAGTTGGCCGTAGCCCTCGATCGCCAGGTCATCCGGTTGATAGGAACAGAGCCCATCGGCGAAGTGCTCGGCCCACTCACCGGGGCGGCTCTCTTTGGGAGGTGGCTTGACGATCTGCCGCAGGCGTTGGCGCCGACGCAGTTGCTTTGGCCGGAATCGGAGGTTTCGCACTCGGCTTTGCAGGTCGTGCAGCGTGACCTCCAGAGCCTCGATCTCAGGGCGAGCGGACTGCCAAGGATAGGCGCTCGCGACCTCCCAGAGTTCCTGCGCGTAGTTGTCGTCCGCGAAGCCGCGGCCGGCGATCACCAGGTGGTAGAGATCGGGCCCGAGGGCGTTCTCGGTGAGGGCATAGCGGCAGGCGTAGCGCAGCATGCCGGCCACCGATCCGCCCCGAAGCGTACCGCCGTGCAGCTCGGCGTAGCGCTCACGGGCGCCCGCACAGATCCCGTAAAGCAAGGCGATCCTGCCCCGCAGGAGCCCTTTTTTCTGCACTTTTGTCGGCGCTGGAGAGGGGCTGCAGTCCGGTTTGTCTGTGCTCTTGCGGCGGTCTCCAAAGAGGTTGATGACGGCCGCCTGGCCCTCGGTTGGATCGGCGCTGCGGGTCTCGTCGTGAGCGTCGCGAGCCCGTTCGAAGGCGGCGTTGATGAAGGGCATCTCGGCGAGGATGTTCTGCGAGGAACTCTCGGCCAGGTGGCGGACGACGACGTCCTGCAGGGGGCGTTCACGCAGCGGAATCGCCGCGCCCACGCAGGGGTTGTCAGCGGCTCGGATCGCTGCGAGTAGACGTCGCACTCGCCAGAGATCACAGATGACGAGCACGCGCGGCTGTTCTCCTCGATCGCGTGCTCGGGCGATCTGGAGCGCGAGCTCCTGGGCCATCGCTGCCTCGCGGTGCGTATCGTCGTCGGTCGAAGAAACCTCGATGAGCTCAAGGGCCTGGCGGAGGTAGTCGAGTGCGCCGATGCGCTCGGCGGCGAGCGGGTCGGGCAGCTTGTCTTTGGCTGCGCGGGCGGTCGAAACGGCGTCGCTGTTGCGGCCGATCCTCCAGATCGGCAGGCCCTGCTCATGACCGCGGCGGATCGCCTCGACGAGCGCATCTGCGGGTTCGATCGGCAGGTAGATAGGACGCCCGTTGTGCCGCGGATCCGGGTAGCGGACGACGCTGAGCAGGGGCAGGCGGGCGATCGCTTGGTCGACCGCGTTTGCAAGGCCCTCGGCTTGGTCGACTGCGATCGCGCTCGGTGAAGTATTGCCGATGACCTGTCGGGTAAGCCAGGCAAACTCGAGATTTCCGCGGAGCACCGGCAGTACCCAACCGCCGGCAAAGGCGAGGCCTATCGAGCTGAGATCATGAGCATCGAGCGAGAGCGGGTCGGGATCCGCGGACGGTCGGTAGACGGGCGGCTCGCTCATTCGAGGTCGTCGTCCTGAGCGTCGCTGTCATCGTTGTGGCTGAGCGGGCGTTCGCCGGGCAGGTAGGGCAGCGCCTCTTCGCCGAGGATCTGGAGGGTCGCCCGGCGCAGGTGTTGTGGCGCCTCTGGGCGCTCCTCCGCAGCGGAGTCGGTGCTCGCTGCCAGCTTGAGGGCGTAGCGGGCGATGTTGATGCCGTCGCGGACGCTGTAGGGCTCGTCCTCGGCGTGCGCGCGCTGGAGAAAAGCCGCCATGTACTCGAGGACAGGTCCTTTGGCGAAGGGCAAATTTGCCTGGAGGATCGCCCGTTCCTCGTCGCGATCGGGAAAGTCGATCTGGATCTGTGGTTGCAGGCGGCTGTGGATGTACTCGGGAACGTCGAAGGTCGAGGCGTCTTCGTTCATGGTGGCGCAGAAGCGGAAGTCGCGGTGGGCGTGGATCTTGATGCCAGCGATGATCGACTCGACATAGCGGCGGCGGTCGAGCAGCGGTGCGAGCGAGGCCCAGCTCTTTTCGCTCATTCGGTTGCCCTCGTCGAGGACACAGACGCCGCCCTTGATCATCGCCGAGACCAAGGGTGAGGCGACGTAGCGCAGTCTTTGACCGTCGGTGATCACCGGCGTCACTAGGAGGTCTTCGGGACGGGTATCCATCGTCGCTTGCACGATGTAGAGGGGCTTGCCGAGGGCGTTGGAGGCAGCTGCCGCGAGCGTCGTTTTGCCAACACCGGGCCTGCCGACGAGGCGAGGCGAGAGCGGGTAGTCGCTCGCATCGAGCACCATCCAGGCGGCTCGCAGCTGGTGCAAGAGTTCGGGACGACCCACCCATTCGCAGGCGAGGACATCAGCCGGGCTCAGTCGAAGCTCGACCCCTTGGATAAGCACGCTCTCCATGGGCGCCGGTATACCAGCGCTCGGGGCCCCGCCAAAAAGCCCGATTTGTTGCTCTGCTGCCGTTGTTCGCTATCCTGGCGAGCGGCCGGCCGTGATGTCAGTGGTTGACCTGCGGCCTACCTTTGTATGCCAAAGAAGACGATCCACCGCTTGCTCAGCGCGCTCCTTGTGGCGAGTTTTGTGCCTGTGGCCGCGGCCCAGGTGCCGCACTCGCTGACCGAGCGGAACGCAAAAATTTTGCTGCCCGGTGTGTTTGGCAACGCCGACACCGAGGCCGACAACAACGCTGATACCGACGCGAAGCAGGGCCGCGATATCGCGAAGGCGGGCGAAGTCGGGGATTCCGGGGGGGATACGCCCGAGACACACGCTGCGGACGACGACAGCGACAGCGAAGCGTCAGGCATTCGACCGAATGTACGCACTGCTGAAGAGCCGCCATTGCCCGGCCAGCGCTCGCCGAAGAGGGCTCGAAAGAAGTCCTCGAAGGGGCACGCAAAGGGTTCGGGGAAGAAGTCCAAGACCTCTGGAAAAAAAGCGGCAAAAAAATCGCCGAAAACCACGGCCTCCAAAAAACCGAAAAAGCGGCTAAAGGGCGCCAAAGAGTGCGACTTTCGCACTCCGATCTACGAGCACGAGGTCGCCAAGGGTGAGCACTTAGGCGGGATCGCGGGTCGTTACGGTGTGCGCCGCAGTGATGTCATCGCCCTCAACACGTCGCTCAAGAAAAACCCCGATCTCCTGCGACCCGGGCAAAAACTTCGGATCTGTCCCGAGCTTGCGCCGCGAACCAGGAGGTCCGTCGAGCACCTTGTCGTCAAGGGGGAGAACCCGACCAAGATCGCCAAGCACTACGGGCTCACCGTCGACGAACTGCTGCGCCTGCAAAAGGGCAAACTCGGCAAGCGTTTGATCGCAAACCCGCGGTCTTTGCGTATCGGTGATCAGCTGGTGGTCATGATCGATGTCGAGGAGCACCTCGAATTTGCGCCGAGGCAGCATCATCGCGGGATTTTGCGGGCTAGCACCCAGCTCGCGATCGGCTCAAAATTTTACCTGGTCAAGCGACCCAATCTGGCCTACGGGACACCCCGAACGATCAAGGCGATCAAGGCAGCGGTCTCCCGCTACAAGCAGCGGCGCCCCAAGGGCCCTCGGGTGCACATCGGCGACATCTCAAAGAAGGGTGGCGGCCGTCTCAAGCCGCATAAGTCGCATCAAAAAGGCGTCGACGTCGACGTTGGCCTGGTGCACAAGGGCATGCTGGCTGGCGAAAAACGCTTTGTCGTCGCCAACGCGCAGACCCTCGATGTCGGTCGCACCTGGGCGCTGATCAAGGCCTTTGCCGATACCAACGAAGTGCGGGCGATCTTCCTCGACTATAACGTGCAAAAGACGCTCTACGACTATGCCCGGCACAAGGGCGTCAGCGACGAGACCCTCGACGAACTCTTCCAGTACCCGCGGGGTCGGGGGCGGGCGCACGGGCTTGTCCGTCACTGGCGAGGCCATCGCAATCACTTTCATGTGCGCTTTCGGGGTTGAGCACGAAAGGCGCTTAACTTCGCTGGCCGCGAATCCCTAGATCATAGAATAAAGGGCAGCATGGCTCGGCGCTTGCGCGGGTAGTCGGGGAATTGTTCGCGGTACCAGCGGTGGTGGCTCAGCGCTCGGGGGATCAGATTGGCGGCGGTAAAGACCGCGAAGGAGAGTCCCGCCAACGACCAGGTCGCGACGGCCCAGCCGACCCACTCGATCAGCTCTCCAAGGTAATTCGGGCAGGAGACCAGCTCAAACGCGCCACCGCGGGGGATTTTGTAGCCGCTCTCACCGGGTGCGCGGAGGTTTTGCAGGCGCCGGTCGGAGCTTCGATTGAGTGAATAGCCGAAGGCGAAGAGCGCCGCACCGACGAGGAAGCGCGGGTCCATCAGCCATGAATCCCCGTAGATGGCGAAGTGCGAGATCATGCGTGCATTGATATAGGCATTGATCGCGTTGAATGTGAAGCCCATCGCGACCACCGAGACCGGCGTCGGCTTGCCGCCGGTGCGCAGCAAGAAGGGGTAGATCAGCGTGCGCTGGACATAGTGGACCTGCCAGATTGCCAGCAGGATCAGGGGGGCGAGCGACCACGCGTACTCACCCGCAAAGAAGACTGCGAGGAAGCCGAACACCGCTGGCGACTCCATCAATACCCAGGCCGCGCGAGTGTTCATCATTGGCCCCCAGCCCTGGCGCCGGTGACGACCGTAGGGCGCACTAATGAAGGTCAGCGCGAGGAAGGTCAACGCCGCCGAGGCGAAGATACCGAGCATGAGCCAGGTGTAGATCTGGGCTTCGTCCATGACCGCGCCACGCTAACAGGCCTTGGGAAAAGTCGACATGCTCGCGATGGCGCTCGCCGCAAAACTTCGCCGCATTTGCGCCGGCAGGAGGGCGGCGGATCGGAGCCGTGGGTGCTAGCGTAAGGGCATGGAGCGGATCATCCGACGTACCCTTTGTCTCGCCGTGGGTGCTTTGGTACTCGGCGGTCTGCTCCTCATCCTGGCCGGGCTCGTCGGGGCGCTCCAGGGCGCGCCTGCGGTGGACGTACTCTGGCGTCTGTCGGGCCTGGGTGCGCTCGCGGTGGGGTCCTGGCTGGCGACGGTCGGCGTCGGGCTGCTGCGCACACATGCCCTCGGCGTGCGGATTCTCGAGGCGACGGTGCTGCTCGCGGCGCTGTCGCTGGTCGGCAGTTTCGTCGCGGCGATCTCTGGGTTTGTGCCTGAGTGGGTGCCTCTCCTGCCCGGGCTCGCGCTGGTCGGTATCTGGAGCCTCTGGTTGGCCTCTCAGCTGGTCGACCTCGGCCGTTGGCGCCGCTGAGCAGCCGGGCCGATCGCCCTTGCGAAGCGGGCCGAATGGGTCAACTCTTGCCGGGATGCCTTGGCAAGCGATGCCGAACTCGGCGATCCAAAGCGCCGTCCGAGAAGCCCTCAAAAAGAACCTCGATTACGAGGCGAATTCGATCCTCGGGTTGCCAGGATCGACCCTGGATAGTCGGGTCTTCCCGCGGCTCGACGAGCTGCGAGATTTTGGTCTTCTGCGGACCTACGTCTCAAACCCGAACCACATCGGCTGTCACACCCTGGGCGCTTCCGAATCCGCGTTCGAGGGCACGCAGGCGATCGAGCGCGATCTGTTGCGCATCTGCGCCGAGGAGTTGCTCCGAGCTGCGCCCGCGAGCTGGGACGGCTATGTCACCTCGGGCGGCACCGAGGCCAACATCCAGGCGATGTGGACCTACCGCAATCGCTTTCGCGATCTTCAGGGCGAGGGCACAGGTCGCTGCGGAGTTCTTTGTTCCGCAGATACCCACTATTCGATCGCCAAGGGCGCGGACCTGCTGGGTATGCCCCTGTGGCAGGTGAACGTCGATCCGGAGAGTCGCGCTCTCGATCCGGCCGAGGTCGAGCGAATCGTCAAGAGCATGCTCGAAGCGGGCATTATGCATGTGATCGCGGTGCTCAATATGGGCACCACGATGTTTGGCTCGATCGATGATCCTGAGTCCGTGCTACCGATCCTGGACCGCCTGGGTGTCTCTTATTCGGTGCATATCGATGCGGCCTTCG
>Ga0256845_1000405_pt1 | contig 41580 bp, 44 predicted proteins | sample RiftiametaG_FD_189101 | JGI IMG/M metagenome (GOLD analysis project Ga0256845, IMG submission 189101) | Tube worm associated microbial communities from hydrothermal vent at the East Pacific Rise, Pacific Ocean - Riftia | ecosystem: Host-associated > Annelida > Integument > Unclassified ...
GCTCAACTCAATAGCCTTTTCTTTAAAATCTACGGTGTAATTCCTTTTTTCTCTTGACATTTTTCAAAGTTAATTTTAAAAGCAAACACACTCTTAACTTTATGTCCAGTTAAATATAGTAAGTCCAAGAAGGAGTTGTTAGTTTACTTGCACGGATATTTAGAATCCCTAAAGAACATTAAAAATGGACATTACGACAATTTTCAGTATATCAATCAATTAATTGCTAAACATTCAGATGACGAACTAATAAGAATGCATAGAGATTTCAAGGACAAGTATGACCGAGAAATGATGGAGAAATATTTTGAAGTTCAGGAGAAAGAATCTTCACAAGGATTTTCGCATAATCCGCAAGATAACTACGATTCGGATTCTAGAGACGATTTCTACAATCCAGATTTAGATTTAGACCAACAACATCCTGATTTTTATGTTTAAGGTTTAATGAAATAGCTGGATGAAAAAAAACGAACGCATAACAAAGGTAACCGTTGCACAAGTCGTTTATTCATCACAAAATCTATCATTATGAGCCTCTCTAAGAGGCTTTTTTCTTGTCGGGTCACAAGTTATAATCCAATTTTTGATGCTTTGTACAAGCACTAAATAGGTTTTGAAAGACGCTTTTTACAAATGCAGCCAAAGCAAGCGTTCTTGCCCCACTTTTTACTCGTTTTTGTGTGAACTTCAGGTACTTCTTCACATTGTAGGCCATAGCGGATAAGTGCATTACCTTGTTCGCCTGCTCAATACCTATAGTATTTATCTTTCTCAGACCCATGAACTGGGTTAGCGTGCCAAAAACAGGTTCTACCGTGCTTTGCCGTTTGCCTTTCATATACCTGCCCTGTTTGCTATTGACCCGTTCGATGTTTCGTTCATACTCCGCTATTAAAGTGTATAGGGGGTAGCCTATTAATAAACAACCTCTATAACCTAAGCAGGCTGTAAATCTTTCTTAGATTTTCTATATAGGTATGAATTAAAGATACTCCTTTTGGCAAATCTCATTTGCTTTGGAGAATTATTGAATTTTATAAAGACATTCTTGTTCACACCAAAGTACTCATAGGTAGTACCATCCAAAAATGTGATTTCCAATAACAATCCTTTATGTTGGTAATCTGAAATTCCCGATTCTAAAAGTGTCTTATTGTATTCTTCAAGATTCGCAGCTTTTGTTTCTGGCGCAATGCTTACCAAAAAATGATAGCCATCAATAATCTGCCTGCTTTTAAGCTCTGCCTCTTCCTTCTTCTCATCTCCTTCTTGGAACTTATCTGGGTGCCATTGTTTTACCAAACCTCTATAAGTGGTTTTAAGAGCTTTAAGCTCAATTTCTTTTTCAACAGCAAATAACTTCTTGTACTCGTTAACACGCTTCATAAAACTGGATTTTTAAAACCAGCGGCAAAATTACATCTTTCTTTTTAAATGATGGTAATCAACTACCAATCAATTGGTCTATAATCCTTCAAAAATTTACCGCTCCAATGTTTTCCTGTGTTTATGCCATCTATAAGTGGGTCCATAACCCTTGCAGCACCATCAACAATATCCAATGGGGGCTGAAAATCATGTAGTTCCACTTTTTTCTTGGCCAATTCTGCAGGGTCTTCATCCGTAACCCATCCTGTATCCACAGCATTGATGTAAATACCATCTTTGGCCAAACTACCCGCAGCGGTATGGGTCAACATGTTCAGTGCCGCTTTTGCCATATTTGTATGTGGGTGTCGGTCTTCCTTAAAAAATCGATGGAATTTACCTTCCATGGCCGATACATTGATGATATGCTTCTTACCTGTATTATCCTTTTTCATAAGTTCAGAAAGGCGATTGCACAATACAAAGGGTGCAACTGAATTCACTAGTTGAACCTCAATCATTTCTGTAGTTTCTATTTCGCCCAATTTTAAACGCCAACTATTTGTTTTTCTAAGGTCTACTTGTTGTAAATCGGCATCCAACTCACCTTCTGGGAACACTTCACTTGCCTGTAATGAGTTATCAAAACTATACGGAATCTGCGATAATTTTGCCGAAGCCCGTATGCCTATTCCCGGTTCTGGCCCATGCCAAGTAACGGGCATGTTTTGGTTTGGGGAAGCTGAGCTGGTCAACTGTTTTAATTCATCCAAACAGTTTACATGGTCTTGCAATAAATCGGCCGCATATTTTGGTAAAGAAGCTATTGGCATTTCTTCATTTGGCATTAAATGCTGATAAAACCCAGCTGGCCTTCTTACCGTTTGAGCTGCATTGTTTATGAGAATGTCCAAACGATTATATTTCTGTTCTATATAATTACAGAAAATCTCCACACTTGGAATATGCCTTAGGTCTAACCCATGAATCTTTAATCTGTGTCCCCATTGCGTAAAATCTTCCTCTTTGGAAAAACGAAGGGCAGAATCTGCAGGAAAACGTGTTGTGGCCACCACTGTTGCTCCTGCACGTAAGAGCATCAATGTAATATGATAGCCTATTTTTAATCTAGATCCCGTAATAACGGCTACTTGTCCTTTTAAATCTGTGGTCTGAAAACGTTTGGCATAGTTAAAATCCCCACATTCCGTACACATGGTATCATAAAAATGGTGTAGTTTGGTGAAAAGGGTTTTACAAACATAGCAGTTTCTTGGTGATGCCAATTCTTGGGTTTCTTTAGTCAAGTCTGCAACAGGAAGTAATTTGGGAGCCACAAAAACTATAGCTTCCCTAGCACTACGAATCCCTGTTTCTTTACGGGCATTCTTATCCCTAGCTGCTTGTTTTCTTTTTTGTGCTTTTTTAGCATCCTTTTTTCTTCTAGAAAACTCATCGCGACTAGGTCTAGAAAGCTTTCCTGAGACAATTAATAAAGCGGTGCGTTTCTCTTTGGGAATTTCAAAAATTTCATCAGTGTTACTGACCAATTGCTCCAAAATGGTAATGCACTTGTCAATTTCGGCCTCACTTATGTTGCTTTCCTTATAATTATCGCTTTTCTGCATAAATCTTGCCTACTTATTTCCTTTTATTGCGTTTGTTATAATTCTTGTCCCCTCTGGTCTTTGCTTTTTTATACTTCTTTGTTATAATTCGTTTATACGACCCTCCTTGATTGGTCTGTTTGTTTTTATCAGACTTTTCATGAAAACTTTCTCCAGGAACATCACCAGCACGTTTTGTAGGGTTGTTTATTTCTACAATTTTGGGTTGCTCTTCAGAAGTCAATTTCTTTGATATTTCTATGGACGCCGGCATGTTCTCTTCTGGAATTTTAAACTCCATCAAGGCTTCTATAGCTTCTTTATCATCTTTCTCCTTTTCGGTATACAATAAGAGAGAGGTTCCCTCCTCTTCAGCACGTCCAGTTCTACCAATACGGTGCATATAGTTTTCAGGAAAAGTTGGGGTATCAAAATTAATTACATGTGAAATCTTGTCCAAATCCAAACCACGAGCCATAACATCTGTAGTAACCAGAATTCGGTTTTTGCCCTCATCAAACTGCCTAATGGAACGTATTCTGTAATTTTGGGTTTTGTTGGAATGTATCAAACAGATTTCTTCACTATAAAAGTCTTCCAGTTCCGCAAATAAAAGGTCTGCTCTTCTTTTGTTTGAAACAAAAACCAAAACTTTATTAAACACCTCTGTATCTTGAAGCAAATGCACCAACAAATTTACTTTTGTATAAAAATTTGGAACTGCATAACAGTGCTGTGAAATATTATCTAAAGGTGTACCACTTAATGCAACGGATACTTTCTGGGTTCCTTTAAAGAAATCATTGATAAGTGCCTCAATTTCATTGGTCATAGTGGCAGAGAACATAATATTCTGCCTACGCTCTGGCAACAGATCAAAAATATTAGTCAGTTGAAACCTGAAACCCAAATCCAACATCACATCCACTTCATCTATCACCAACTTTTTGATTGATTTTAATTGCATGGCTTTACATAAAACCAAATCGTACAAACGTCCAGGAGTGGCCACCACAATATCTGCACCTTCTGCAAGTGCATCTTTATGACGGTTCATATTGATGCCGCCATACACGCCAAGTACACGAATAGTAGAATATTTACCAAACTTTTCAATTTCTTCAACTACCTGTAGCACCAATTCCCGAGTAGGAACCACTACTAATACTCTAGGATTTACCTGTTTTGAAAAAGTGAGGTTTTGAAGTATGGGCAACATATACGCAAAAGTCTTTCCCGTACCTGTTTGTGCAATCCCTATCACATCTTTACCAGACATAATTACAGAAAAAGCTTTTGCCTGTATGGGTGTTGGTTTTACATACCCCAAATCTTCAATTGCATTCCGCAATTGATTGTTTATTTTAAAGTCTTCAAAAGATTGCATGGCTGTTTTTTTGAAAATTGTAATTTGAAATTAATACTGCAAAATTAAACAATTGTAATTCGAACTTTCTTTTTCTTTAATCTAGTATTGTTTAAATCTGAAATAAGACGTTTTGCATGTGCTACAGGTACGGAGACAAAGGTACAATCTCGTTTTAGTTCTATAACACCCAGTTCATTGGGTTTAAGCTTTCCTTGTTTAAAAAATAGACCGGCAATATCACCTTTAGAAATTTTATCCTTTCTACCACCAGAAATAAACAATGTTTCCCAATATCTTGGCTGGCGTGATATCTTTTTAGAAATATTAGCGGTTTTAGCATCAATAAAATCTGGCAAGCGTTCATTCTCCCATTGTAATACATATGCCGTTCCTTTAGCACTTACTCTAGCAGTTCTTCCGTTTCTATGCGTAAATTCTTCACTGCGATACGGAAGATCATAATGTACTATAAATTTTATTTCGGGAATATCAATTCCTCTAGCAGCAACATCAGTAGCAATTAATATTTCGTAAGTACCATTTCTAAATTTAATTAAGGAACGTTCTCGGTCTTGTTGTTCCATACTACCACTAAAACACCCGTGTCCTACTCTTTTTCTTTCCAAAAAAGCACTTATATCTTCAATAGTTTCTCTTTGATTGCAAAAAATAATTCCAGGTTCATTACCTACATGCTTAAGCAAATCATACAATGTGTTTAACTTATTTTTAGGTGGAGAAATAACCGTTTTTACCGTTAGTTTAGAGTAACGTTCTTTTAAGAAATTTATCGTTGTAGGCTTATCTAAACGTACAAATTTAGGAATAGAAACTCCTTGTGTGGCCGAAGTTAAAATACGTTTGTTAATATTTGGAAGTATACTAATAATGTATTTCATTTCATCCTCAAAACCTACTTCTAAAGACTTATCAAATTCATCTAAAATTAAAGTTTTTATATATTTTGTGGTAAAACGTTCCGCCTCAAAATGATCTGCCAATCTTCCTGGAGTTCCAATAAGAATTGCAGGATTATGTTTTAGCTCAATTTTATCCTTAGCCATTGGTCTACCTCCGTATACGGCATTCACTTTATAACCAGAACCCATATTACGGACAACTTGTTCTATCTGTATAGCCAGCTCTCTTGATGGCACCAATATTACAGCTTGTACATCTTTACTCTTGGGATCCAACAAATTTATGAGAGGTAATAAAAAAGCTAATGTTTTCCCTGTTCCTGTAGGAGAAAGAAGTATTGTATTAGTTGTAGAAGGAATTACAGAAAGAGCTTCTTCCTGCATAGGATTAAGCCGTTTTATATTCAACTTGGCAAGAATATCTTGTTGCCCTCTTATATTATTCGCCATAATGGTAATCCTTTATAAACTAGGGTCTTCCTCCTTTTTTGTTGGTAGATTTGTGTTCTCCACAATATAATTTGCCAATACCTTTTCTATAAGCTCCTCTTTTGTAAGATGATGAAATACGGTATGTATTTTGTTCTTAAATGCATCAGAAACACCACGATTAGGCTTTGTTTTAAAAACTTTCTTGGCCCATAAAAGGGTGTTGTTCTCATCAATGCTCTGGGCATCAGCTTTTTTGAATTTTTTAAAGGTAATACCTAATTCGTTTTCAAAATCGGCAATATCCTTAACTTCTTCTTGTTGCAGTACGGTCAAAGAAAAGCCCTTTGCCCCTGCTCTTGCGGTACGGCCACTACGGTGTACATACACTTCATACACATCGGGCAAATGATAATTGACCACGTATGATATTTCTTTGACATCTATACCTCTGGCCGCCAAATCTGTGGCCACAAGAATATTGATGTGCCCTTCCCTAAACTGCCCCATGATCCGATCACGAATAGGTTGTGACAAACTACCGTGCAATGCTCCCGAAGAAAACTTATTTATGGCTAAGTTTTTTGCCAGTTTATTGACCGCTGCTTTTGTTTTACAAAAAATAATACCTCTTTCCCCATCTCTAGTTGTAAGAAAGTGCATCAATACTTCCAATTTTTCAATAGGTTTTACCACTACATATTGATGGTCTATACCTTGATGCCCAATCGTTTCCATATCAGCTTTTACTTCTGTCACATGTTTGGACATGTAATTCTGTATCAGTTGTTTTATGGTGCCGGGCATGGTTGCCGTGAACAAAATGGTTCTTCTCTTTTTGGGCAGTTCTGCCACTATTTTATCCAAACCATCCTTTAGGGCACTTACCATTTCATCAGCCTCATCCAACACCAAATAATTGGCCTCTTTAATATTAATGGTATTGCGTTGCATTAAATCTATCAAACGCCCAGGAGTAGCTACTACAATATGGGTAGGACTCTTTAAACGTTCTATTTGAGGTTTTATGGGAATACCTCCACAGATCGATGCTATGGAAACTTCTGGCAAGTTGGAAGCAAACGATTCTAAATTTGCATGAATCTGTTGTCCCAGTTCCCGTGTTGGTGCCAGGATTACTGCTTGTATGATTGGGTTTTTAGTATCTACCAATTGCAATATCGGCAAACCAAAAGCGGCCGTTTTACCTGTGCCCGTTTTTGCCAAGCCCACAAAATCATCCTTCTTTTTTAATAAAATAGGAATTGCTTTCTTTTGAATATCTGTTGGAATAGAAATTTTTAAAGCGACTAAACTTTTTTGAAGCTGCCCTATAATTCCTAAATCCGAAAATTGCTTTGACATGGATTTATTTTCGGCAAAGATAACTATTAATCCTCAGGCGGGTGGCCATGGATTTCCTCAAAAATAGCATCAAAATTTTGACGTAAATAAGCGTTCAATTTTTTCTTGTAGTCATCTTTTAACCAGCTTAAAAAATTGAAAGTACTTCTACTGATGCACTTTGCATAAATCTGTATACGTTGTTCTATATCTTCGTTCAGGAGTTTTGCCAACGCAAGCGCATCATATACATCCTCACTGTTTTCTGTACATATTTTTGCATGTTGGGCAATAGAACGCTCCAATACAACTTTAGAAGATTCTCCTTTGGCAATAGCAGTTATATATATGTTTTTAAGATCAAAATGAACATCTTCTGACTTAGCAAATTCTTTCCTGATTTCTTCAGACATTTCATGCTTAAACTTGCCTTCTATATCTTCATCGTTTTGTAAACGCTCCACAAAAAATTTGGGCGACTTAAAAATGGTCTGCCAATCCAAATCTGCTCCCCAAGGACCAAATCTATAATTATTGTTTCCAAGATCTATAACAGAAAATTTGGGCTTATTATTAAGAATACGAGAACCACGACCAATCATTTGGTAATATAATGTCAGTGATTTTGTTGCTCTGTTCAAAATAATGGTGTCAATAGTTGGCTCATCAAAACCAGTGGTCAATATACTTACCGATGTTAAAATTGCATCTGGCGTTTCCTTGAACCATTTTAGTATTTGCTTCCGCTGTTTTTTTGTGGCCGTGTTGTCTAAATGGGCAACGGGAAGTCCTGCTTCTTTAAAAGTATAGTAAACTTGTACAGAGGTATTGATTCCGTTATTGAATATCAATGTCTTTTTTCCTTTGGAATGCTTTTTATAGGCTTCCAACAGCTTATCTAACATGGCATTGCTAGAATACAGATCTTCTGATGATTTCACCGTATAATCCCCATTGGAACCAATTTCTAGTGAGGTTAGACCCATATCATATTGGAAAACTTCTGCACGTGCCAAAAATTCGTTCTCTATAAGTGCTTCTATGGTTTCACCAGTAATCAGCTCATCATAGTTATCTTTCATTGGCAAGCCCTTATTGGAGCTTAAAGGTGTTGCCGTAACTCCTAGAATAAAAGACTTTTCAAAAAACTTAAAAAGTTTTGTAAAGGAATTGTAATGTGCCTCATCTATAATGACCAGACCAATATCAGAAATATCCAGTTTATCATCATTCAGCCTATTGTTCAAGGTTTCTACCATGGCCACAAAACAACTGTAACATTCTTGGTCGTCCAAATTGGCTGTACTGTTCACCACTTTGTTCTCCACTCCAAAACCAGTAAGCATTTCAGAAGTTTGGTTGCACAGCTCCACACGGTGAGTCATGACCAACACTTTTTTACTGTGGTGCTTTAAATATTGACGTACAAGTTCAGAGAAAATAACCGTTTTACCACCTCCAGTTGGCAATTGATATAATAGATGGTAATCATCTGGTGCATTCTCAAATTTTTCAAAGATTTTGCTGATAGCACCTTGCTGGTAGCTATATAATTCTTTAGCTGTTTTTTTTTCTTGTAGTCCTATTGCTATCTCTGCCATACCATCTTTTTCTAAAAGAGTGCAAATTTACAGCCTTTATAGAGTTCTAACGAACAATTCCAAAAAAAACTGCTGATTTTTTTAATGATAATTTAATACACAAAACTTACAATTTACCAATTTATTTTTTTTTGATTACCTTTGATAACCATTTGGTTTAACCATGTAGTTAATTATGATTAAAAACAAAAATACAGAAGATCAAATACTTAGTGCTGCAAAGAATGTGTTTCAGCGTAAAGGGATGGATGGTTCCAGAATGCAAGAAATTGCAAATGAAGCAGGTATTAATAAAGCAATGCTCCATTATTACTACCGTAATAAACAACTACTTTTTGAGGCTGTATTTAAAAATGCATTTTCACTGTTGGCTCCACAATTGAATGCTATATTAAATGATGATTCAACAATTGAAGAAAAGATTAAAAACTTTACGCATAACTATATTACTTTCATCATAAAACATCCATACTTACCCAATTTCATTATTCAGGAACTTAATAGAAACCCTGAATTCATTGAAAAAATTAAACAGAACAAGGCATTTCCAAATCTTGACAAATTCAAAAAACAAGTAGAAAAAGAAATTGATAAGGGTGTCATAAGTCCGATTAAAGCGGAACAGTTGTTCATCAATATTATGTCCCTGAACATTTTTCCATTTGTTGCAAAACCTTTAATCAAAGCATTTGCAGATGTTGATGACAAAATATACAAACAGTTAATAGAAGATAGAAAAACTGAGGTCGCAGATTTTATCATCAATGCTATTAAAATATAAAACTATGAGAAAATTGGTTCCATTTGTATTGTTATTCTTCCACATGGGTGCTTTTGCGCAAGAGCAACTCACTTTAGAAGACTGTTACCAATTGGTGGACACCAACTACCCTTTGTCCAAGCAAAATGCGCTACTTGAAAAACAAAACGCATTGGATTTAGAAGTAATCGGTACCGAGACATTACCTCAAATCGATTTTTTGGCGCGAGCTACCTACCAGTCAGATGTTATTGAAATACCCATTCCAAATGCAGGAATAGAACCTCTTAACAAAGACCAGTACCGTGCAACTGTTTCCGTAAACCAACTTCTTTATGGAGGAGGAATGATAAATGCATCTTTGTCCGCCAAATCCGCCACTTTAAAAACACGGCTAAAACAAGTGGAAGTCAACTTGTATCAATTAAAAAAACAAATCAATACGCTATACTTTTCCGTGTTGTTACAGCAAGAAAAGAATGTGTTGTTGATTGCCAAAAGAGAGCAACTGCAAGCAAAGTTCAAAGAAGTAAAATCTGGAATTAAAAATGGATTTCTTTTGCCAACATCCGATAAAATATTGGAAGCTGAATTATTGAAAATAGACCAGCTCTTTATAGAATTAAATCAAAATAAAATCACCTTGGTAAAAACACTATCTTCTTTGATAGGCACTCCCATAGCTACAACCATTCACTTTCAAGACCCAACGCTTTCCTCTGAACTGAACAGTGTTGTCAATCGTCCAGAATTAGAATTGTTTCAGTTTAAAAAAGAAGAGGTGGAAACTGCGGAACAACTTCTTTTAAAACAGAATTCCCCCAAGCTTATGGGTTTTGCAAATGGCGGTTATGGCAACCCAGGATTAAATATGTTGGATAATTCTTTTCAAGCATTTTATACCATTGGTGTAAAATTGAATTGGAGCGTTTTTGATTGGAATGCCAATAAAAAGAAACGGGAATCTTTATCCATCAACAAGGATATGATTGACACAGAGACTGAACTATTTCAATTAAACACCAACATTGAATTAAACCAACAGCAATCAGAAATAGAAAAACTAGAGCAATTTATAGTATCAGATATAGAAATTATTCAATTGAGAAAAGAGGTGCTAAAATCGACAGCATCCCAATTGCAAAATGGTATTATCACATCTTCAACTTACATCATAGAGTTAACCAACCTTTATGAAGCTGAAAACAGTTTAAGTACCCATAAAATTCAATTATTACTTGCAAGGGCAAATTATAACACAACCAAAGGACAATAAACGAATAAGGATGAAACAAATAAAAACAATAGCAATTATAAGTAGTGTGGCACTTACCCTATTCTCTTGTGGGAACGGAAATGACAGAGCTGATGGTTATGGTAATTTTGAGGCCACAGAAATAACTATTTCTGCAGAAAACAATGGAAGATTGATGCTTTTCACTGTTGCAGAAGGTCAAGAACTGACTAAAGATACTTTTATAGGCTATATAGATACCATTCCGTTGGCCTTAAAACGTGAGCAATTAGCAGCCTCTAAAGTGATAATCGGTTCAAAATCCAAAGGAGTTTTATCTCAAATCAATGTGCTGAATGCTCAACTAAAAATAGCAAACATCAATAAAAATAGGGTTGAAAACTTGATTAAAGATAATGCGGGAACCCAAAAACAATTAGATGATATTACTGGTGAAATAAATATCATTAAGCAGCAAATTAGAAGTGTGGAAACACAAAATGCTCCTGTTGTAAATGAATTAAAAAGTATAGATGTACAAATAAAACAGCTAGAAAATCAAATACAAAAATGCAAAATAATCAACCCTATAAACGGTACAGTTTTGGTAAAATACGCTGAACCCAATGAGGTGACCGCTTTTGGAAAACCTCTGTACAAAATAGCAGATTTAAGTATAATGCAATTACGGGTCTATGTTGGCGAAACACAACTTTATAGCCTTGAGATAGGTCAAGAAATTACCGTGAAAATAGATGCAGGTGACACTATGAAAGATTACCCTGGAACTATTGCTTGGATTGCTTCTGAAGCAGAATTCACTCCAAAAATCATTCAAACAAAAGAAGAACGTGTCGCTTTGGTATACGCTGTAAAAATTGATGTTAAAAACGATGGTAGCCTTAAGATTGGAATGCCAGCAGAAATGTGGATTAAAACAAAATAAAAATGAAAGAAAAAGTAATTTTATTAGCAAGTGTTGTTGCATTGCTCATAAGCTGCAATCATGCAAAAAAAGAAAGTAAGTATCTAGATTTAGCTTCTGCAAATTTAAAAGAGAAAACAACTTTAAAGCTACAAGTAGATGACAGTTACACTTTAATGAAGAATAACTGCTATGCATGCCATAATCCAAATTCAGCATCACACGATGAAATTATTGCTCCACCTTTTAGGGCTGTTAAAATGCATTATACACGAGAACATGATAATAAAGAAGATTTTGTGAATGCTGTAGTCAATTGGGTACAAAACCCTACAGAAGACAAAGCATTAATGTTTGGAGCCATTAAACGATTTAAAGTAATGCCAAAAATGGAGCTAGAAAAAAAAGATTTAGAAAAAATTGCAATTTATTTATATGACAATCCTGTTGAAGAGCCTGAATGGATGGACGGGCATATGAAAGGAATGGGTAAAGGTAAAAACAAAGGGGAAAACTAATTTATGTTCTTTTAAAAAAAATGAATAATTCTATTCAAAATACTGGAAAACCATACAAAAAAGGAGCATCTGTACTTGCATTGTTTATAGGTGTGCTGTCTGTTTTTTCGGGTTCAAAAGTCTTACTTGACATTGATATTAAAGATTACAATGTTCTAACATGGTTAGTTTCTTACAATGTTCTTTTTGGTACTCTTTCAATTTTTGCAGCGTATTTAATTTGGAAAAATAAAAGAGGTAATAAAAGTTTAACCCTATTCATTTTAGCAATGCATTTTATAGTTTTTATGTATTTAAAAATTTTCAGTGCAACTGCTGCAACAGAAAGTATAAAAGCAATGATTTTCAGAACAGGGATTTGGATATTGATAGTAGTTTTAGCAATACTGCTTCCCAATTATTTCAGCAAACAACAAAAATAGTCTGTGGGTATAACGGTTAAACATATTTCAAAATCTTACGGTGACTTAAAAGCAATACATGATGTTTCTTTTAACGTTGAACCTGGTGAGTTATTTGGGCTTATTGGTCCTGATGGCGCGGGAAAAACAACATTGTTCAGAGTATTGACAACGCTTTTAATTGCCGATGAAGGCACTGCAACTGTTGTTGGTTTTGATGTATTGAAAGACTATAAGAACATTAGAAATAGTGTTGGTTACATGCCCGGAAAATTCTCCTTATATCAAGATTTGACTGTTGCCGAAAACCTAAGTTTCTTTGCTACCATTTTTGGAACTACTATTGAGGAAAACTATGATTTAATCAAAGACATATACATCCAAATTGAGCCTTTTAAAAACCGTAGAGCAGGGAAACTCTCTGGGGGAATGAAACAAAAATTAGCCCTCTGCTGTGCATTAATTCACAAACCAAAAGTCTTGTTTTTAGACGAACCTACAACTGGTGTAGACCCTGTATCTCGTAAAGAATTTTGGGAAATGTTAAAACGCCTTCAGCTAAAAGGAATCACCATTCTAGTTTCTACCCCTTATATGGATGAAGCTGCATTATGTGACAGAATTGCCTTAATTCAAGATGGGAAAATATTAGAGATTGACACTCCTAAAGAAATTGTAAAACATTATCCAAAAACACTTTATAATGTTGGTGCAAATAAAATGTACACCCTGATAGAAAGCCTAAAAAGCTATGAACATCAATACAGTGTGTACCCGTTTGGAGAATTTGTGCATTACACAGACAATAGACCCGATTTTAATCCAAAGGACTTGAAGCATTATTTAGAGACAAAAGGACTCACGAATATTAGCGTAGAAATCACAAATCCAACCATAGAAGACATTTTTATGGAACTAGCAAGACAATGAGCACACAAAACGTCATAGAAGTTGAAGGTCTAACCAAAATGTTTGGGGGTTTCACAGCTGTAAACACTATTACTTTTAAAGTGAGAAAAGGGGAAATATTTGGTTTTCTGGGAGCAAATGGCGCAGGAAAAACCACTGCAATGAAAATGTTGATTGGCATCTCCAAACCCACTTCAGGAAAAGCAAAAGTTGCGGGTTTTGATGTAGCTACTCATGCAGAAGACATCAAGAAAAATATTGGGTACATGAGTCAAAAATTTGCTTTGTACGATGACTTGACCGTAAAAGAGAATATTGCCTTTTTTGGTGGGATTTACGGGTTGTCCCGTATTCAAATAAAAGAAAAAACTGCACAGTTAGTTGAAGAATTAGTATTACAAAAAGTTTCTAATCAGCTGGTAGGGTCATTACCATTGGGGTGGAAGCAAAAAATATCATTCTCGGTAGCATTGCTCCACAGTCCAAAAATCGTGTTTTTAGATGAGCCAACAGGTGGTGTGGATCCTATTACTAGGCGACAGTTTTGGGAAATGATTTACAAAACAGCGAATAAAGGCACAACTATTTTTGTGACCACACATTATATGGACGAGGCCGAATATTGCGACCGCGTTTCCATCATGGTCAACGGAAAAATTGAAGCTTTGGACACCCCTAAAAGGCTCAAAGAACAATTTAATGTTGATAGTATGAACGATGTGTTCTTAAAACTGGCAAGAGGATGAAACGGTTTATAGGCTTCATAAAAAAAGAGTTCTACCATATCTTTAGGGATAGGCGCTCACTATTTATTCTTTTTGGAATGCCAATAGCGCAAATTTTACTTTTTGGATTTGCAATAACCAATGAAATCAACAATGTTGACATTGCCATTTTAGACCACTCAAAAGATGCTACAACAAAAGAAATTATCAATAAGATATCAGCATCTAAATACTTTAGTGTCAACCAATTTATAGCCCGTGAGGCAGATATTGAATCCGTTTTTAAAAAAGGAAAAATAAAAGCGGTATTAAGTTTTGAAAAGGATTTTAGCAAGAAACTTATCAAAGAAAACAAAGCAACAATCCAAATTATAACAGACGCTACAGACCCAAATACAGCAAATACCATTAGTAATTTCACAAATGCCATTTTGCTAAAATATCAGCAAGAACTGAACAAAGACATACAGGTTACATATAAAATAATACCGCAAACACGAATGGTCTATAATGCAGAATTAAAAAGTGTATTTATGTTTGTTCCTGGCGTAATGACCATTATTTTAATGTTAGTTTCTGCAATGATGACCTCTATTTCCATTGCTCGGGAAAAAGAATTGGGCACAATGGAAATTTTATTGGTCTCTCCGCTAAAACCCTTTCTAGTCATTGTCGGTAAGGTTGTCCCCTACATTTTCCTCTCTGTAATCAATGCAATTGTAATCGTTGTACTCAGTATTTTTATTTTTAAAATGCCCGTAGAAGGAAGTTTGTTTCTTCTTGGGTTTGAAAGCATATTGTTCATTATAAATGCGCTGTCCTTGGGAATATTGATTTCTACAATTTCCAAAACACAGCAAACTGCCATGATGGTTTCTTTAATGGGGTTAATGCTTCCCGTTATTTTATTGTCAGGGTTTATTTTTCCTATTACAAGTATGCCGTTGCCACTGCAAATCATCAGTAACATTATTCCTGCAAAATGGTTTATCATCATCATAAAAGCAATTATGCTTAAAGGAGTCGGTCTTTCTTTTATATGGAAAGAAACTCTCATTCTAGTTGGTATGACATTGTTTTTTATAGGATGGAGTATTAAGAAATATAAAATCAGATTGGAGTAATGAAAACGATAGGTTACATTATACGAAAAGAGTTCAAGCAGATTTTTAGAAATAAAGGGATGCTACCCATTATTTTTGTACTCCCCTTACTGCAATTGGTCATCTTATCCAATGCCGCAACTTTTGAAGTGAAAAATATTAAGTTTTCATACATTGATAATGATAAAACATCTTTCTCCAGAGAGTTGATAGAAAAGTTTGATGCATCGACTTATTTTAATGTTCTCACTAGTTTTTCTTCAACAAAAGAGGCAAACTTAGCAATGTTGAAAGGCGATGTGGATGTTTTTTTAGAGATACCCCTGTATTTTGAAAAAAAGATGCTAAAAGAAAAAAAGACTACACTTTCTGTAACCATAAATGCTATTGATGGTGCTGCGGCTGGTGTTGAAAATGTATATATCAATCAGATTCTTCAAAGCTTCAACAAAAATGCAATAACAAGCTTGCTACAGCCTTCAGATGCTAAAAATAGACCTCAAACTATTGAAAGTATCCCTCTTTTTTGGTATAACAAAACCTTGAACTATAAAACCTTTATGGTGCCCGGTATATTGGTGTTATTGGTTACTATGATAACCTTGTTTTTATCTGGAATGAATATTGTTCGTGAAAAGGAGATAGGTACTTTAGAACAAATCAATGTAACTCCTATAAAAAAGTATCAATTCATTATAGGGAAGTTATTTCCTTTTTGGATTATTGGTTTTGGACTCCTAACAATTGGATTAATCCTAGGGAAAGTGATTTTCAATGTACCAATGGTAGGTAGTTTGGTGTTAATTTATTTTTATACAAGTATTTATTTATTGGTTGTATTGGGGATAGGTTTCTTTATTTCCAATTTTACCGATACCCAGCAACAAGCAATGTTCATTGCATGGTTTTTTATGGTCATTTTTATTTTAATGAGCGGGCTTTTTACCCCTATTGAAAGCATGCCGAAATGGGCTCAAATACTAACAGAGTTCAATCCCATAAAATATTTTGTGGAAGTAATGAGAATGGTAATGCTAAAGGGAGCAAGCCTTAATGATATTCTTCCTCAATTACTAAAAACACTGGCTTATGCTATTATTATGAATGGGTTGGCCGTGTGGAGCTATAAAAAAACCAGTTAACAGAAAAAACACTTTCTGATTTGCCCTAAACAAAAAAGGTGCGGTTTTCACCACACCCTTTTCTTTTACTATATAAAGGCTTTTTAATCTTTAATAATTTTTGATTTCACTTCTTTGCCATCTTTATCCAATAGAATAACTTCATCAAACCCAGCATCATTAAATTTATCTAGTTGCGTTGCTGCATCACCAATAACCAAATAACCCATTTTAGAAGCATCAAGGTATTTATTTGCCAAAGCTTTGTGCTGCTCCAATGTCATTTCGCCAATTATTTTTTCTTCCCCAGCAATATAATCCGCAGGTAAATCATAGGTGCTAATATTTTGAAGTAACCTAAGAAGTGAACCTTGGGTTTCAAAACGACGAGCATTAGATTTTATCAATGCATTTTTAGTAAAATCTAGATCTTCTTGGGAAATACCTTCTTTATATTTTTCAATTTCCTCCTTAAAAATCATAACCGACTCATAGGTAGTGTTTGTTCTTACACTAGACGATGCCGTAAAAGTTCCCTTAATTTTGCTACCACTGAAATTTGTTCTTGCTCCATAGGTATACCCTTTTTCTTCTCTTAAAATAAGGTTTACATTACCTGAGAACGAACCACCCAGTTTATAGTTCATTACAGTTGTAGCAAAATAATCTGGATTTGTACGGGCCATCCCCAAATATCCAATATTGATAACAGATTGCTTGGCATTGGGAATATCTACGAAGTACAAAGAAGCTTTGTCTCTTTCTGCCTTAATCTCATATGTCGGTATGCTAACAACGTCACCTTTCCAATTGCTTTCCAGACTATTTAATACGGCAAGCGTTTTCTCTTTATTGATATCGCCCACAATATGGAACTTACTTATTGCCGGTGAAAAATTCTTTGTATAAAAATCTTTTAAATCATCCATAGTGATAGTTTCTACTGAAGCTTCTGTGCCACTTGCAGGGTATGCGAACATATGCTTTTCACCATAAATTAATTTGTTGTACACATTTCTGGCCACTGCATTAGGGTTGGCAGCTGAACGTTTTATTCCATTTATAGTACTCGTTTTAATACGTGCAAGCTCTTCTTCATCCCAACGTGGTTGCAATAAAATTTCCTCAACTAAAGCCATGGTTTTTTCAAAATTTCTCACCAATGTGTTCCCATGAATGGTAATAGACTCACTACTTGTGTACATCCCTATTGTAGCTCCCAAAAGTTCTATTTCCTCTTCTAATTCCTCAGGCGTTTTATTGGCCGTGCCCTCCATTAAAATATCGGTCATTAAATTAGCGACCCCTATTTTATCAAAAGAATCCAAGAGATGTCCACCATCTATCACCAAACTAAAGTTGACCAAGGGCAACTCCGTTTGTTCCATACCATAAACTTTCATATTATTGGAAAGTGTGGTAGACCAGGATTCTGGTATATTCAATTTTGGAGAAATTCCTTCACTCGGCTCAATAGACCTGTCAAAATTAGAAGGGGTTTTTGCAATTTCATCAGGGGCATCAGATATTGATACCTCTACATTATCTTTTATTTCCTCTTCTACTACAGCTGCTAATTCTGATTTTTTTGCCATAAGATCCAACTTGCCTTTTGGGACAAAACTGGTGATTACATATGGCATATCCTTAATGTATGTATTGTACACGCGTACAACATCCTCTTTAGTAACCGCTTTAATGTTTTCTATATCTTGAGTAATGAATCCTGGGTCTCCCGCAAAAACATTATACTGTGATAATTGAAAAGATTTTCCTAGCACACTACTTATTCCATTATAAAAATCTGTTTCTAGACCAGCTTTTATGCGTTCAACATCTTTATCTGTAACACCATCAGCTTCAAACATTTTAAAAGATTCAAAAACAGCATCTTCAACATCAGCCAAGTTTTTACCATCATTTGCTGTGATACGAATACGAAAAACACCTGCTAATTCTTGAGAGTTATTAAATGCAGTGGTTCTGGATGTCAATTCTTTATCCTTTACAAGAACTTTATACATGGGTGCCTTTTTTCCATTTGCCAACAATTGTCCAAGAAAATCCAATGCATAGGCATCATCCTCATATTGTTGCAAAGTTGGCCACACCATGTTCAATTGAGGTGCAGTGGCAAAATTATCTTCATGGTACAACCTTTTAGTCTCACTTAATGTTACAGGTTGCGGTTCCATAGGAGCAACTGTTTGGCGGCTTTTTATTTCACCAAAATATTTTTCTATAAGTGTTTTGGCATCTTCAATTTCAAAATCTCCAGCCAAAACCAATGTGGCATTGTTTGGGCCGTAATATTTATCATAAAACTCTTTTACATCTTCTACTGTTGCATTTTGTAAATCTACCAACTCCCCTATCACTTGCCAATTATAAGGATGTCCATCTGGATAAATTGCTTTATCCAACACCCACCCTGTATGCCCATAAGGGTTGTTGTCTACACGCTGTCTTTTTTCATTCTGCACCACTTCTTGCTGGTTGTAAAAAGCAGATTCTGTTACAGTATTGATTAAAAAACCCATTCGGTCACTTTCTAACCACATAATTTTTTCCAATGCGTTATTGGGAACAACTTCATAATAAATAGTACCATCTTTCCACGTACCGCCATTTAGTGTACCTCCAACATCTTGGATTTTTTTAAAGAATTGATCTTGGGGAACATTTTCTGATTCTTGAAAAAGCATATGCTCAAATAAATGGGCAAAACCTGTTCTTCCTGGTTTTTCTCTGTTTGAGCCCACACCATATTGAATGGCCAATGATACTATAGGGTCAGATTTGTCTTGATGGAGAACAACTTCAAGTCCGTTTTCCAATTGATATTTTTCAAACTCTATTGCTAGTTTTTCTCCTGAGGCCAATTCTGTCTTACAAGATGCTAAACATAAAAATAACGCAGTAAATAGAACTACGACTGAACGGTTTTTAAGATTGATCATGATGTTTTTAATATTTTATTAAAATTTACTTTCCAAATATAACAAATTGTATTCAGGCTGTTGTGAAATTTAAGTTAATACCATTCTATTATTCAAATAAAAACTATCGTTATATTACTCTATATCAAATAAATACTACTTATTCTTATTCCTATTTAAAAACCTAGAGTATCCCTTTAACTTCTTTTTGGTATTTATGAAGTACACTCCTGTAAGTAAGACAACAGCAGCTATAATAGATTGTGTGGTAATTTGTTCATTTAAAAAATACCAGCCCAAAAGCATGGCTATAATAGGATTCACATAAGTATTAGTAGCTACTTTTTCTGGCGAGACTACCTTTAGCAAATAATTAAAAGAGGTGAATGCCACAATACTACCAAACAACACCAATAAAATCATAGCGAATTGCACTTCACCACTCCACTCTGTTGGCCATGACCAAGGCTCTCCCAATAGCAAACTAAGAATTGCCATTAAAATACCGCCTGTTACCATTTGATATCCTGTGTTCACAAAAAAATTGCTTGGCAATTCTGCTTTTGCGACAAAAAGACTGCCAAAAGCCCAACTTGTCATACAAAACATCAGCATTACTATTCCTATTACTGCGCCTTCTTGTAATACAATCTGTCTTTGACTTACCAAGAGATACATTCCCAAAACACCAAGAGCAACACCTACATAGGACATAGGTTGAATCTTTTTACCCTCTACTATACGCATTAGTAGAAGTATCACCAAAGGTTGTGCAGAAATAAGAAGTGCAGCAAAGCTACTATCTACATATTTTAATGCCCATACTGCTATTCCATTACCAAGAGTCAAAAATAATAGCCCCGCAATAACGGTATTTAACAATTGTTTTTTGCTAATAGAAATAGAAATCCCCATAAGTTTGGAAAGAAAGAATATAAGCACACCAGCAATAATAAACCGGATAGAAGCCAACATAAATGGTGGCAACTCTGTCACTGCAATTTTATTTAGGAGGTAAGTGGAACCCCAAATAACATAAATAGAAAAAAAAGCGAGAATTATAAGTGTTCTATTCTGAGGTTTCCCCATAAAAAAGTATAGTTCTATTAAAAAGACTGATGACACCCCAATTATTAGGACAGATTACATCCAGCAAAGATTTTTCTTTGCTGGATGTAATCTGCCAATATAACAGTTTTGCTCTGTTGATGTTAGCATAGCTAATAATAAGCTCTATATTTTTACTTTTTTTTGATAGTTCAATTGCTTTTTGAGAATAATAGATGGCGCTATCGAACTTCTTTTCCATCCCAAAACCCAATGCCTTTCTTGTGTGGTTTTTAATTTTTTGATGAAAATTATTTTTTAAGTCTTTATCTTCAATTGAACCCTTGTTTTGACCCGATGTGCCAAAACTTTGACCAAAAATAAAAATCAAAATAACATATTTCCATAAAATTGAATTGCCCATATTTTTCCAAAGTACAATTATTTAGATAAAAATATGAGCAATATAATCTTTAAGAGGTTTGTTCTCATAACTTAATAGGTTCTAGAACCTATTAAAGGAATATGTACAAGGAACAGTATGGAGAGTACTTTGAAATGAAAGGCTATTCTTCTCTACAAATTACGTCAGTAATCAATAAATCATTTATACTATATATGTTATAGTATAAATGATTTCAGCCTTATCAGTTTCAAATTACAGCTATATTTTCTTAACACGAACGGCGTTCATGCCTCTCATTCCTTTTTCCAATTCAAAAGAAACCTTGTCGTTTTCAAAAATTTCATCAATTAGACCACTTACATGGCAAAAGTATTTTTCTTGGTTTTCTGAATCGATAATGAATCCAAAACCTTTTGAAGAATCAAAGAAAGAAACTTTTCCATTTCTTACTGGATCAAATTCTTCTACATCTCCTTCTTCCTTTTTAGGGATACCCAACACTATACTTTCGGCCTCTATTTCTACTTTCATAGTTGGGTCTGGTGGAGTATCTACAAGATTCCCGTTAAAATCAACATAAGCCATTGGAATACCAGTTTTACCGCTTTCTTTTGCTTCTAACTTACGGGCCAACATTTTCTTTCTTTTATCCTCACGCTTTTTTAAACGCTTTTTTTCTTTTTCACTCTTATTAAATGTCTGCTGTGATTTTGCCATTCGTCTGTTTTAAATATAATACTAATAAATTGTGTTTAAGAAGAAGAAGTTAAATACTAAACGAATGTTTGGAAAGAACAATGAATGTATACTTATTTTACCTAAAAGCTAGTTAACAACTGCAATTACAGGTTTATGTGTATCTCCTTAAACACTGCAAATATAAAATAACCTTTTTAATTTTACATCATTTATTATTGCACACTAATACTTCCCTATAGTCATAGACCTATAAATTTAAAAGTAACACCATCAAGAAACCTATTATTTAAGTATAAAAAACATTGTTTATATAATTCTTATCTTGAAAAAAATAAAACGTATGGTTATGTTTAAAAAAATGTTTTTTTTCCTTTTTCTTTTAATAAATCAACTAAGTGGTCAAGAAAAACCCATAAAAATTGAGGTTAGAGAATTACCTAATCGTTTAGCTTTCTATGGATTGAATGAAACTGAAAAAGATTATGATGTTCTTTTTACAGTCAAAGGAAGTAATTTTAGGCAAAGTGCTGCAAAACCACGATTAATAAGAATACCCGCTACTTCAAAAGTGCATTTAAAGACCATTGTTCTGTTTAGGGGCAAGAAACCCGTATATACCTATAATGTGGTTGCCAATGACAGTTTATCTAGACGTGCCTTAAAAAAGGAACATACTATTATAGTAGTTCCACCAAAAAAAATAAAGCCTAAAAAACATATTACAATTTATTCTTCCCAAAATTGTATTGCATGTGCTACAATTATAGATTCACTAAATGCAAACAATTATATCTTTAGGTATTATAATCTAAATGAGAAGCCAAACATTAAAGAACAATTAGGGAAAGTCTATGGTTCCAAGATTTCATTGGACTCACTACAAACTCCCATTGTTAATTTAGGTGGGCGTCTATACAAAGGAATTGAAAATTATGGGGAATTATTAAATGAGTTGAATAAAGAATAGCCATTTTTTAAGCTAAAAACTACTTCTACAATTTAAAAATCAGAGTACTTCTCCCCTATTTCAGTTTTTTATATGTTAAAATTTAAAATATTTTTTTTAACACAATACTCTTATTGTCAATTAGTTAAAATGTTTTTTTAATAAAACGTTATGTTAAATTTTGTTTAAGACAGTACTATTTATAGCATAGTACTGTAACAAAAGTAAAACCTTCTCGTCTTATAGATATAAAGCAAATTATTTATAACAATTTAAAAACAACATATAATGAGAACTTTTATTAATTATACACCGACAGAATCAAGAAGAAATTCATTTTTTTCAAGACTTAGAGACAGCAAAAGAGTTCGCTGGTCAGAAAGTAGAAACTATACCCATTAGGTCTATAGTAAATCAATCAAAAAAGCAATATTAACAATCAAAAAAAACATCATGAGAACTTTCATCAGTTACACACCAACAGAATCAAGAAGAAATTCATTTTTTTCAAGACTTAGTGATAGCAAAAGAGTCCGTTGGGCAGAGTGTAGAAACCACACCCATTAAAATTCATCAATCTAAAAAAAACAAAAAGGAGCAATTAATCAATGTCTCCTTTTTTTTATAGATTAAATTGAGCTATTGGGCTTCCCTATCTTATTTATAACCTGGTTTTTCCATAATAGCTATTAGTGCTTCTGTCTATGTCTTTTCTGATTTTGTCTGAGCATTCAAGGTAAAGGCCATAATACATAACAAGGTAAACAGTACCCATTTTCTCATAACCACGGTGTTTTTAGTTCTCTGGTTATTTTAAATCATAAATCGTTCCGAAAATGATGATATGGATAGTTTTGTTTTAAAAACAAAAAACCAGTTGTTACAACTGGTTTTTTAGCCTTCATATATAATAATAGAAACTAGTTCTTGGTATTTTCTATAGCTTCTTGTTTTAAAGCCTCATTAGCAACAATAGCCAATTCTACCCTTCTATTTTTTGCTCTACCTTCTGGTGTAGCATTGTCTCCTCTTGGGTTATCCTCACCATACCATTTAGTGGTAAACCTGCCTATGGACAATCCTTGCCCAGTTAGATAGACCGTAACAGATTCTGCTCTTTTTTTGGATAAGGACAAATTATATTCAGCAGCACCAGAACTATCTGTGTGACCTTCAACCAAAATATTTGAATTGGGGTACTCTTTAAATATACCTGCCAAACGTCTTAATGTTTCTTCAGATGTTCCTTTAATATTAGATTTATTTGTATCAAAATAAACACCACTGTTTTCATCAAAAACAACACTGATTCCTTCACCAACACGGGTTACTTCTGCACCAGGAATCTCTTCTTCAATACGTTCTGCCTGCTTGTCCATTTTATTGCCAATATAACCACCGGCCACACCACCAACAACACCGCCAATGATGGCACCAAGAGCTGTATCTCCTTTACCAACATTATTTCCTATAATACCACCTATTAAAGCACCACCGGCAGCACCTATTACTGCTCCTTTTTGTTTATTATTGGCGTTTTGTACTGTTTTACAACTTACTATCAATGTCAAAATCATAAAAATTGATATACTCTTTAAAGCTATATTTTTCATTTTATCTTTATTTTTTAGTGAAATTATAAACTACAAAAACTGGTTCGGCATCTACCATCACTTTTGATTTAAGAGTCATGGCATCTGCAGTTAAATTGTGAATTTCTAACCGATATCCTACACCGCCAGAAATATCTTTTAATTTTTCATCGATAAATTTAAATTGAAGTTGACTGGGCAAGCCTCCACGATCTATTACAGACCAACGAATAAAACGATCACCAGCTTTACAAAGGGTACTACTCTTAATGGTATACCTCCCAGTATTGTTGTTGTCCCTAAAGAACCAGTCACTGCCTTCAAAGCATATGTCTTTTGCGTCATTAAAAATGACAGACTTAAAACTTCCCGAACTGCCTTCATAGGAAATACTGTTTAAAATCCAGCTACCGCTAAGATTGTTACCTGCATCCCTTGCCACTTTTGTTGATGAACATGAAGCAACAACAACAGACACAGAAATTGCAATTAATACTACTAATTTTCTCATAGTTAATGGTTTTATTTATTATAAACCAATATTACGTGAAAAGAATATAATCAGATGCTACTTTTCGATGAGTTACATGAATTATTTTCGCTTAATATTTAATCAACTCCAATAGAGCAGTTTCAAAACGAAGTTTTGGCAAATAATTATTCTCTAGACTCTTGGTAAAAGGTATAGGTGTTTCCCTACTGGCCACTCTTTTTACAGGAGCGTCCAAAAATTCAAAGCATTCCTCCATGACCAAAGCAGAAATATCACTGGCAATACCACCAAACAAGCTATCTTCTTGCAGTATAATAAGTTTCCCCGTTTTTTTGACTGATGAAAATATAGCTTCTACATCCAAAGGTTGTAATGTTCTCAGATCAATAAGGTCAGCTTTAACTTCTGGGTTAGCTCCCAATATTTCTAATGCCCAGTGTACACCTGCCCCATAGGTCACAATTGAAATATCAGTTCCTTCTTTCAAAACACTAGCTTTCCCAAAGGGCAACGTATAATAATCCGTAGGTACTTCCTGATAAATGGTTCTATACAATGCTTTATGTTCAAAAAACAATACTGGGTTAGGATCATTGATGGCAGTTGCCAACAATCCCTTGGCGTCATAAGGAAAGGCAGGGTACACTACTTTTAATCCTGGTGTTTTGGTAAACCAGGCCTCATTGGTCTGTGAGTGGAATGGTCCTGCTCCTACACCACCACCACAAGGCATTCGTATAACAACATCAGCATGCTGACCCCACCTGTAATACGATTTTGCCAAATAATTGACTATTGGATTGAATCCTGAACTGGCAAAATCTGCAAATTGCATTTCCATAACTGTTTTCATGCCATTTATAGAAAGTCCCATTGCAGCAGAAACAATTGCAGACTCACATATAGGTGTATTGCGTACTCTATCCTTCCCAAAAGCATCAATAAAACCTTCTGTCACTTTAAAAACACCTCCGTATTCTGCTATATCTTGTCCCAAGATTACAAGATTGTCATGCTTCTCCATGGATTGCTTTAACCCTTCAGAAACAGCATCTATAAGGCGTATTTTTTTTATTATACTTCCATGGTTAAATTCTTTATAATCAACATATTTGTATACATCATCTAATTCTATTCTTTCATTACATACAATTGATTCCTCAGCAAAGGCATTTTTTAAACTTACCTCAATATCCTTTGCTATTTTTTGCTCAATTTCTTTTTTTGATGCCTCATCTAAAACACCTTCATTGAACAAGAATTTTTCATAATTGGCTATAGGGTCTTTTTGCCCCCAATGCTCCATTAACTCATTGGGCACATACTTTGTTCCGCTAGCTTCTTCATGGCCACGCATCCTAAATGTTTTAAATTCCAACAAAATAGGTCTTGGCTTCTTGCGCATGCTCTCACATAGCTTGCTTACAGTGGCATACACTTCTAATATATTATTGCCGTCTATTATATGCGATTCCATACCATACCCTATTCCCTTATCAGCTATATCCTTACATTTATACTGCTCATCTGTAGGCGTAGATAGCCCATAACCATTGTTTTCTATACAGAACAATACAGGCAAATCCCAAACAGCGGCAATATTCAATGCTTCATGAAAATCCCCTTCACTAGTGCCACCATCTCCAGTAAATACAGCGGTAACATGATTTTTTTCTTGTAATATATCAGCAAGGGCAATGCCATCTGCCACACCCAATTGCGGTCCTAAATGGGATATCATTCCAATAATTTTATATTCTTGGGTGCCAAAATGAAAACTACGGTCCCTACCCTTGGTAAATCCATTGGCTTTTCCTTGCCATTGCGAAAAAAGCCTGTCCAACGGAATCCCTCTTGTAGTAAAAACACCTAAATTACGGTGCATGGGCAATATATACTCATCGGTATTCAATGCATTGGTCACTCCGATTGAAATAGCCTCTTGTCCTATACCACTGAACCATTTGGATATTTTTCCCTGTCGCAACAATATCAACATTTTTTCTTCCACCATACGTGGTTTAAGCATATCAACATATAGTTTCAGTTGAATTTCCTTGTCTATTCCCTCATTGGAGTATTGCATAAATAACACATTAAAAAGCGTGGGATAAAAGTAGCAAAAAACCATTCAATTGAATCTTAATTTCCTCCTGATAAATTCCGTTTTATTTCTTAAATTTGATTTTAACAATAAATGTACAAGATGAGTGCAGTACCAAGTGTAAATCTGGAGGATTATATCTCTGAAGATATAGATAGAAAACAAAAATTTATTACAGAAATAGGTGGTGCCTTTGAAAATATTGGCTTTGTTGCTGTAAGTGGTCACTTTTTATCAGAAGAACTGGTAAACAACCTATATAGTGAGATAAAGCATTTTTTTCAACTTCCTTCAGGAACAAAAGGCAACTATGAAATTGAAGGCATTGGTGGGCAAAGAGGCTATACGTCCTTTGGAAAAGAACACGCTAAAGGTAGAAAAGAGGGCGATTTAAAGGAGTTTTGGCATTTTGGACAGTATGTAGAAGATAATCCTGAATTACTTGCCAAATACCCAGATAACATCATTGTAAAAGAGCTTCCCAACTTTAACAGCGTTGGTGAGGAAACGTATAAAATGTTGGAAAAAACTGCCAAATATATCTTAAGGGCACTTGCCTTGCATTTGGGATTAGAAGAAAACTATTTTGATGAATTCATTAAAAATGGCAATTCTATTTTACGCCCTATTCACTACCCACCAATTACAGAAGAGCCAAAAAATGCCATTAGAGCCGCAGCTCATGGAGACATCAACCTAATAACACTTCTAATGGGGGCACATGGAAAAGGACTGCAAGTGCAAAATCATGAAGGAGAATGGCTAGATGCTATTGCCAGACCAGATCAACTTATGATTAATGTTGGAGACATGCTTTCTAGGCTCTCTAATAACAAATTAAAATCCACTATTCATCAAGTTGTGAATCCTCCTAGAGAATTATGGGGCAGCTCCAGATACTCCATTCCATTTTTTATGCATCCAGTAAGTGAAATGCCATTGAATTGTTTAGAGAATTGCATTGATGAAAATCATCCTAAAGAATTTAAAGATATTACTGCAGGAGAATATTTACATGAAAGATTGATTGAATTAGGACTGATAAAAGAGTAGCAATGGATTTACAAGATCAACTTAAAAATCTTTTCCCTGAACATGTTCCAAGTAAAAATGAACAATCTTCATCTGTAAAACCAGATATTTGGATGCAAGATGCTCCAATTATCTGTAAATATGAAAAAAGAAAAGGAAAACCAATTACAATTTTAGAAGGGTATACCGGAGCTGATGCCGACTTTAAAAAACTGGCAAAGGAACTTAAGACCAAGCTTAGTGTTGGTGGTAGTTTCAAAGACAGCAAGATAATAATCCAAGGGGATTATAGGAATCAAATTATGAAAATTCTTGAAGATAAAGGCTTTAAAACAAAACGTGTTGGAGGATAGTTTTTCCATGTTTTTTTTTGATATATAAGATTAAACGTTACATTTATTGTCCTTAAACCTAACAACAACCAACATGAGTTCCCTTTTGCACATAACAAACGGTGACAATTTCACTAAAAAATTGAAGTCCCTGAACATTAAGGGAGACGTTATTACTTGGCGCGAAATGTTGTGCGAAGGAAAAACGTTAAACAATGTAGGCAGTGAATCTTTCTGGAAAACCAGATTTGAATTCTTGCACAAAAATTACAAAGTTTCCAAGTCCAAATTTATAGAGTTGACCCTTAAGGAATACCGCTCTCTTTGTAACCACAAGCAACAAGATCAAATTGTATTGTGGTTTGAGTATGATTTGTTTTGTCAAATAAATATGTTGGCGGTATTGAGTTGGTTAAAGACCCATAGAAAATATGCGCAAATTTCACTAATATGTAGTGGAAAAGAAGATGAAAGCGATAAAATGTATGGTTTATGTGAGTTAGGAGATGAACATTTGCATAAAATGTATGACAATAGAACAATTCTTAGTCAAGATGATATAGAATATGCAGATTATGTATGGCAATTATATTGTAGTGACAACCCCATACGTTTAGAAAATTTAACTGATTTTGATAAATATCAATTTGATTACCTGTCTGGTGCTATAAATACCCATTTAAAACGTTTTCCAACAATTAAAAATGGGTTGAACGATATTGAAAACCATATCTTGAACATAGCCATAGAACAAAAACCCCTTAACAAAAATGATTTTATGAAGAACATTCTTCAAAATCAAAGTTTATACGGTTTTGGCGATACACAATATGAAAGAATCATTTCTACATTAAAACCTTTGTTTACATCTTTTAATCCTGTTAAAATAACAAAAAAAGGAAAAGAAATATTACAAGGAAATGCTAATTATTATTCAGCAATACGAGATAATGACCTGTATTTGGGAGGCTCTTTAAAATACAACTATCTATACAATACAGATACAGACAGAATTTTAAAATTATAGTATGCAGCTTGGTCCATCTGAGCTTATTCTGAATCCAGATAACAGCATATACCATCTTAATCTACTTCCAGAAGACATTGCCAATACAATTATTACTGTAGGTGACCCAGATAGAGTTGCCGATGTATCTAAATATTTTGATTCCATAGAACTTAAAAAAGGGAAACGGGAGTTTATTACCCATACCGGTGTTTTAAACGGCAAGCGTATTACCGTAATTTCCACAGGTATTGGAACAGACAATATTGATATTGTTTTTAATGAATTGGATGCATTGGTCAATATTGATTTTAATACCAGAACCATTAAAACCAACAAAACTTATTTGGATATTGTACGCATAGGAACCTCTGGGGCCATACAGCCAGACATTCCCATTGATTCTTTTTTAATGAGCGAATATGCCATGGGTTTTGACAACCTTTTGCACTTTTATGATAGTGGACATGTACAGATTACAGAAATCCAAGAAGCCTTTGTAAAACATGCAGACTGGTACCCCCACAAATCTACCCCTTACGTAGTTAAATTTGATGAAACACTAGGTGAACAGTTGAGTAGCAATCGTATACGATTTGGATTCACTGTAACAAACACAGGGTTTTACGGCCCACAAGGAAGAAAGTTACGCCTTGCAACCCAAGACCCTGGCCTAAATACCAAATTAGCATCCTTTACCTATAAAAATATGCTTATCACCAACTTAGAAATGGAGACTTCTGGCATGTATGGCCTTGCAAAACTGTATGGACACAGAGCCGTTTCCATGAATTGTATCTTAGCCAACAGAAGTACTGGGAAATTCTCAAAAAACCCATCAAAAGCAGTAGATGGGTTGATCCAATATACCTTACAAAAGTTGACCGATTAATGAAGCAAGTAAAAATCATAGGCGTGCCAGAACACTTTAACCTACCTTGGCACATGGCTATAGAAGAAGGTGCGTTTTTAGAACGTGGCATTGACCTTCAATGGGAAAATATACCAGAAGGTACAGGAAGAATGTGCCAAATGCTAAAAAATGAAGAAACTGACTTGTCCATTATTTTAACGGAAGGTCTTGTGAAAAGTATTACCGAAGGGAATCCATCAAAAATTGTTCAAGAATATATTTCTTCTTCGTTATTATGGGGCATTCATGTAAGCCAAAAAAGTTCCTATAAAAGGGTTGACGAATTAAAAGACACAAAAGTTGCCATTAGCCGTTTTGGCAGCGGAAGCCATCTTATGGCATACGTACATGCCCAAAATCAAGAATGGGATACCAATGCTTTACAATTTGAAATTATAAATAATCTTGATGGTGCCATTGAAGCTCTGACCAGTGAACAGGCCGATTATTTTATGTGGGAACATTTTACCACCAAACCTTTGGTTGACAATGGTACATTTAGACGATTGGGAGATTGCCCTACTCCATGGCCTTGCTTTGTGATTGCTGCCACAAATAATTTTATTGAGAACAATGAAAGTGTTTTAAAGCATATTCTGGATATCATTAACCTATATACTTCAGAATTCAAATCTATTCCCAGTATAGACAAAACTTTGGCAAATAGATATGGGCAACAATTAGAGGATATAAAAGACTGGCTGTCTCTTACACAATGGAGTCAATCAGAAATAAGCATAAAAACAGTAGAAAAAGTACAGGGTACATTAGCCTCTTTGAAATTAATAAATACTATAATCCCTTATGATTCTATAGTGAAAGATATTAACTGATTATAACAATGTTAAAAATAGTCGTCAATTAATTTTTTTATCTTAATATCTGACAATGGTTTTTGAGTACAACATTTAACATTGGGGTCAGATAAAGCTTTTGCTATTTCATCTTGACTGTTCAATGCAGAAGTCATAACAATAACAATATCATCCTTTATCCTTTGATCAAATTTTTCTTCAAAAGCTGCTAAAAAACCCCACCCATCCATAATTGGCATGTTGGTATCCAAAAGTATTAAACATGGAGTAAATGGTGAACCTTCATCATTATAAAGTTCATCATTACTTAAAAAATCAATTGCTTCTTCACCGTTTGTAACTACATTAACCTTTAAATCATATCCTATTTGTTTAATAAATAATTGATTTAAAAAATTTGTGGTTTTATCATCATCTATAAGAAGAATCGATTTTGGCTTTATTGCTACCATATAAAAAAATATTATTCTTAAAATTAAAACGTAGTATTTTTCCTATTATTATAATAGACATTGTACTACGTTTTATATTTACCAAATAATTCTTTCCTTAAATGATTTTTTTAGCAATAAATTACATTTACTAAAATGTTGGTTACCGAACCATAACCCCCTATTTGCACTCAGTGGTGATGGATGACCAGAAGTTAAAATATGATGCTTGGCAGCGTCTATAAGTACAGCCTTTTTTTTTGCAAAACCACCCCAAAGTAAAAAAACTAATCCTTCTTTTTCTTGAGAAATCTTTTTGATTACAGCATCAGTAAACGTTTCCCATCCTTTTTTTTGGTGGCTGCCAGCTTGGTGCGCTCTTACCGTTAATGTTGCATTTAACAATAACACCCCTTGTTTTGCCCAATGTTCCAGATTACCACTTTGGGGATAAGGGTTTCCTATATCAGTTTGTAGTTCCTTAAAGATATTGATGAGTGATGGCGGATGCCTAATACCGTCTTGTACAGAAAAACACAATCCGTTGGCTTGATCTGGGCCATGATAAGGATCTTGACCAATAATAACCACCTTGGTCTGGGCAAATGTACTATGGTCAAACGCTGCAAAAATGTTCTTCCCATTAGGATAGCATGTATTTTTAGCATATTCCTGTTTTACAAAACTCGTAAGTGTGGAAAAATAGGGTTTTTTAAATTCATCATCTAAATGAATTTTCCAATTTTCGTGAATATTTACATTCATTTTCTATAAATAAGTACCTCAAAAATAGTTAAAAACTTTACTACTACTTGTAATGTTATATGCTTATTAAATTAGTCTATAAAGTAATTAGCAAAGTAGCCTATTTTGTAGTATCACTCAGAGAACAAAAAATAAACAATTATTCAAGATTCAATACAGCAGCCTATATTGCCGGATTAACAAAAGGAGATAAAATCATACAAATTGAAAATGTAAAATTGAATGGTTCATCTAACTTGAATGACATATTGAACGCCTATAAACCCAATGACACTGTAAACTTTATTTACGAGCGCTATGGAGAAATAAAAAATACCTCAACAACTTTATTAAAAAACCAAGACTATAACATTTCTTTATTTGAAGAAAACGACATAAAGTTGAAGAAAAAAGTTGAAAAACAAAGAGCCGACTGGCTGCAAGCAAAATAAAAAATCATTCTCTTTTATTCAATGAAAATCGATGAACATAGCCAAAACTCAGCTCGTTAAAATCTGCCTGTCCAAAGTTTGAATTTATAGTAGCACTGATGAAAATGTTGTTCTTTGGGGATTTATTTGTGTTCAGCGCATAAAGTTTTAAGCCAAGCCTGCCCGAGACTGCCTTTTTAATTTTATAATACCAGTTGAGCTCTTTCTTTTTATCTAAAAGCCAATGCTCTTTATAAAAAGGATTGTACACATTATATCCCATTTGCAACTCCAGACCAACATGGCTTAAAAGTAGTTCTGCACCAATGAACACATTAAAATTTGTCGCATTCTTATATGGGGCATCAATATATTCTGTCAACTCATTTTCCTTAATGTAATCATAATAATGTTCATAAAAACGATAGGTGAAACCAACGCCCACTTTAAGCACCTTATTATATATTTTCCCACCGGAAAAAACAGCTGAATACACTTCTTTTTTTTTATTGTTTTCTTCAGTTTCTAAAAATGTCTGTTGCCCTATACCTGTTCTTAACGAAAAGTAGTATTGCTGTGTCCTGTCAAAAATTTTCTTTGAAAAAAGTTGATGATCAACAGTCCTTTCAGGGTTGAAATTTATTCTAGAAGCAATGCTTAACAATAAAGAGTTCAATCCCTGATTGGGCAATCTTGCATGCCCGTTTGAAAGATGTGAAATTCCACCACCAACTTTTAAAGTCATACTTCTTCCAGAAGAAATATCATAATGGGCAAAAAATCGACAAGCCCATGTTACCTTTGTAGAGATTGCCCTGTTGAATTCATTTATTTCTGGGTGATATTGAGTGTCCAAATAAGCACCGCCCATACCAACGGTCACATTCAATTTTCTTAACCCCCATTTTGAAAAGTTAAACTCAATATATGGCATAAGAGTATAAGACCTTCCTAATTTTTCAGTATTGCCAAAATCTGTCACACCCAAATAAACTCCAGTTTTTGGATTGTACAACCATGAAGCCCATTCATTTGGGTTCTTAAAGTTATTCTTGCCTAAACCAACAAATAAAGCTGTTTCAGGGTTGCTATTGGGAAAAGAAGAATTTGCAGGCATTGTTTTGCCCACTAAAAATTCTGGGGTGTAGAAATAAGTGTCCTTCTTGTCAGAATCATTGTCTTGCCCATATCCAAAGACAATACTTAACATTACAAAAATGTAAAAAAAAGGTTTAAACATTAAAAATTTAAATTTCTTCGATCTAATTATGAAAGTTGGGGGGAGGTAAACAATGATTTATATCTATTATATAACGGAAGAAAGTGTAATTTCTTTTCTATTATATAAAATATGTGCTTATTATAAGGTTTTTAGCAACCCTATTCTTTGTTTTATCGTCATATGAAAAATCATATTCAATGTTTAAATGAAAGCATTAAATTATAACATTGAATATTTTAATTCTTTCTTGCTCATATTAAGGGGGGAAATACATCGGATAGAACATGGAAAGAGAGCATCCTTGAGACTGTACCATAAAAATGAATTTCCTTTTCAACACAGAACATTAATAGATTAAATCCTTTTTGGGCTATCACACTGCTATTATTTTTAATACTCCAACTGCTTATCAAACTGTTTTTTTAGTAATGGTATTTGCACAAACAACAATACTGCAAAAATGACTATGGAATACATAAAGGTCTTGGAAATTGTGATGCTAGAAAACACCTCGGGTATTTTAAAAATAGGTAATTGACCTAACTCCAAAGAACTGAACCATCCTGTTTCTTCTAATGGAAATCTAAAAACAACATATGCCAATGACCCAAACAACAACATCCCTATAATAAAAATTAAATATATGGAAATCAAAGGTTTATATACGGTAACTTCACTTTTTGATAGAGTATTTACTTTGGACAGAATATTTGCCGTAAAATCCATTGAAGGAGATTCCAACGGCATTTCATCCATCACTCTATCTATTAATTTATCCAAATGTTTATCCTTGTTATCTTTCATAATGTTCAATTTCTTCTGGTTCCAATCTGGCTTTTAAAACAGTGGCCAAATGTTTTCTGCTTCTAAAGAGTTTTACCTTTAAATTGTTAACGGTAGCACCCATTATTTTTGATATTTCTTTTAAGGACAGTTCCTCAAAATAGAACAAGGTCAACAACACACTATCTTCTTTTGATACTAATTGCAAACAATCCTGTATAGCCTGTTTGCGTTCTTGTTGCTCCATATAATCCAACGCGTTATCCAATGTTTTTACTTCATGCTCGGTAAACTCATCTATGGCAACAGTTCTTTGTTGCCGCTTTTGTTTTTTAAGTCTGTCCAAACATGTATTATAGGCAATCCTATATATCCAAGTAGAAAATTTAGAGTCTCCTTTAAAAGAACTTAGGTTTTTATATGCTTTTATAAAAGCATCCTGGGAAATTTCTTCTGCCTCTTCCCTACTCTTCAGCATTTGCAATGCCAAAGTAAAGACCAAATCTTTATAACGGTCAACCAGAGCAGCATATGCATTGGTATCTCCACTAAGTACTTTAGCTATATCTTGTTGGTCGTTGGTTGCACTCATTTGAGTGTTGGACGACAAAAACCAAGCGGTGGTTACAGCTTCATTAAAAAAATAATTGGAAAATGTTGTAACCATAAGTTAAAAGGTGTCGTCATAGGCTATGAAACAAATATAATAATTATCAATCAGCTTGAAACTTGTAACAGAAACCAAAACAAGTTTAGCACAAAAAACAAACAGTTATGGGAGGAGAAATAATTATAGTACCTATTATTTTTGGGTCGTTATTTGCAATTGCCTACTTGCATTATTCAACACGAAACAAAGAACGCTTAGCCTTAATAGAAAAAGGGGCAGATGCCAGTATTTTTGTAAAAGGCCGTAGTAAAACTGCACCTATATGGAAAGTCCTTATTCTAAATGTAGCCTTATTGCTAATGGGCATTGGGCTAGGGATTTTCATTGCATCTATAATTCATGAAATAGGAGTTGAACAAGATGTTGCTTATCCAGGAACAATCTTTTTAATGGCAGGTATTGGGCTATTTGTAGGGTTTAATATGACCAAGAATTTAGATAAAGAATAGCCACAGAATGGCTTTGTTTATAACGCTCCTTTTTTAAGGGGCGTTTTTAATTTTAATACTACGTTGTCAATTAATGCACAGTCGGGAATGAGTTATTAATATAATAGAGGTCAGTAGTTAATTACTGACCTCTAACAGAATTTTATAAAAGTGTTCCAAATCATTAAAGAATCAGGTTGGTCCGGTGGATATGTGGGCATTAAACATGAGGGAGGTTTGATGAGAAAAATGGCCAACAAACCAGAATACTTAACAAATGATAAAGGAATATGGACTACCAAATACCTTCTAGAGAAAGTTTTGGACAAACTGGGAGATTAGAAATTTATTGAAAATTAATTGGTGTTAGGAGGCAAAGAGATTCAAGAATCCCCATCTTGTTTCTCTAACACTTCTAAATACAAGGTTTCCACTTTGGTTCTTGCCCAAGGGGTTTTTCTTAAAAATTTTAAACTGGATTTTACTGAAGGGTCGTGTGTAAAACAACGAATTGTTATTCTAGTTCCAAGATGTTCCCAACCATAATAACTCACCAGATCATTAATAATTTGCTCAAGTTTTACGCCATGTAACGGGTTATTGGGTTGTGTACTCAAAACTAATCTCTTCTTCTATTCCGATTATTGTTTCGTTTTGACCTGTTAGAATTTCCACCTTTATTTTTGTTAGGTGAATTTCTTGAACCACCACCACGACCAGAACGTTGCCCTTGTTTAATTGGTTCTGTGGAAGCATTAGGGTCAGGTTCAAAACCTTCAATGATCTCTTTTTCAATTTTTACACCGATCAGTTTTTCAATATCACGTAAATAACTGGTTTCATCCGCACTTACCAAAGATAAAGCTTCACCCTCTGCTCCTGCTCTACCAGTTCTACCAATTCTATGCACATAATCTTCGGCTATATTGGGTAGTTCAAAATTAATAACGTGTGGCAATAAAGGAATATCCAAACCACGAGCTGCAATATCAGTGGCAACTAATACTCGCACCGTTCCATTTTTAAATCCAGCCAATGCTTTTGTCCGTGCGCCTTGACTTTTGTTTCCATGAATGGCTGCAGCAGATATATTGGCACTTTCCATTTTCTTACACAACTTGTTAGCACCATGTTTGGTACGTGTAAAAACAAGAACTTGTTTCCAATTACCTTCAGAAATCAATTTAATGATCAATCCAGTTTTTAAGCCTTTTGCTACGCGGTACACTTTCTGAGCAATCTTCTCCACTGTAGTATTCTCAGGAGTAGCTTCAACCAAAATAGGGTGATTCAAAATATCATTTGCCAGTCTTTTAATGTCTTTAGAAAAAGTTGCTGAAAACAATAGGTTCTGTCTTTGTCTGGGCATCAATGACATTATTTTTTTGATGTCACGCAAGAAACCCATATCCAACATCCTGTCAGCCTCATCCAAAACCAATATTTCAATTTTGGCGAGGGATAGTGCTCCTTGATTGTGCAAATCCAATAAACGTCCAGGTGTTGCAATCAAAATATCCACTCCATTTCTAAGTGTAGCAATCTGCGGTCTTTGGTTTACCCCTCCAAATATAACGGTGGATCTAATGTTTAAGAATTCACTGTATTCTTTTACATTATCATATACCTGTGCCGCCAATTCCCTAGTAGGTGTCAATACCAAAGCACGGATTGGCCTGTGTCTCAAAGGTTGCTCTCTAGATAGTATTTGCAACATGGGCAGTGTAAAACCTGCTGTTTTTCCTGTTCCTGTTTGTGCAGATGCCAATACATCTTTATGTTCTAAAATTAAGGGTATTGCTTTTTCTTGTATGGGAGATGGGTCTGTGTATCCTTTTTTACTCACTGCTTTTAACAAAGCATCGGATAGTCCCAATGATTTAAATGTCATATATCTTATTATGGCCACAAAGGTACTGCTAATTTTTCCATGGTTTCTTATTTCCTTGCCTTTGACAAAAAAAGCAATTAACTTGGTGTACATTTATAAAACCGTTAGGGACAACTGCCCTTTCAATTAAGCCCCAAAGGCATTCTAATTATATATGACAAAGAAAATATTCTTTCCTATTGTCCTTGTTCTTTTAGGGTTGACTCTATTTATCAGCCCAAATTTTGAACAAATTTCCGCTGGTGTTGCCATCTTACTTTTCGGCATGATCATGTTAGAAGAAGGGTTTAATGCTTTTGTTAAAGGGCCTTTACAAAAACTGTTGAAAAAGGCAACGAATAAATTATATAAAAGTTCTGGGCTTAGGTTTTTTGGTCACCGCAATTTTACAATCCAGTTCCTTAATTTCTGTTATTACCATTTCATTTATCAGTGCTGGGTTTATAGGTCTAAAGGCCGGTATAGGCATCATCTTTGGTGCAAATATTGGCACCACTGTTACTGCCTGGTTGATTTCAATTTTTGGGTTACACATAAAAGCTTCAACATTGGCCATGCCCATGTTGGTTTTTGGAATCCTCTTTGTATTTCAAAAATCTAAAAACATCAAAGGAATAGGTCATATTCTTGCTGGTCTTGGGTTTTTCTTTCTGGGGATTTACTTTATGAAAGAAGGTTTTGAACTTTATAAGGACACTATTAATTTGGCAGACTATGCCATTACTGGTTTTTGGGGTGTCATAATATATTGCATTATTGGCATTGCCGTTACTTTTATATTACAATCCAGCAGTGCCGCCATGGCCTTGATCCTTACCGCATTGGCTGTAGAACAAATAATCTACGGCAACGCATTGGCACTTGCCATAGGCGCCAATATTGGGACTACGATTACCGCCATATTGGGTGCTATGAGTGCCAAAATTGCTGGAAAACGACTGGCTGGAGCCCACTTAATATTCAATGTCATAACTGGTATTATTGCTCTTTCATTAATCGGGCCACTTGGACAATTTGTGGATTTTTCATCCTCTAGTTTTGGTGTTGCTTCGGACAATTATATTATAAAGCTATCCATCTTTCATACAGTGTTTAATCTTATTGGCATACTGGTCATGGTTCCCTTTATAAACATACTCATTAAGGTCTTAAAAAAGCTCATCGTGGAAAAAGAACAAGTAGATGACCAAATTGAGCTTCCCGTATATCTAAATGAAAATGTTTTGGCATATCCTCAAACAGCATTAAAAGCTTTATTGGATGAAAGCAAGCGATTGTTTGAACATACCGCCTTTGAAATAGTTTGCCATGGGCTCAACCTTCATAGGGAAGATATTAAAGGAGAAGAAAAGCTAAAAGAGGTCATGAAAAAATCCAAGAAAGAACTGGATATTGATGTTGATGAATTTTATTACCAAAAAGTAAAGACCATTTATAGTGAAATAATCAAGTATGCTGCCTTGGCCCAAGGTAAATTTTCTTTATCGGAAAAAGGCATAGAATCCTTTACTAGAATAAAACTAGCAAGCCGGAACGTGGTAGAGACCATAAAGGACATTGGTAGCTTACAAAACAATGTAGATCGCTATATGAATTCTAAAAATCTGTTCATACAGAGAGAGTATGATCTTTTAAGGCAAAAGGTATCAAAAGTGCTGCGCGAAATATATTTGACCCAAATTGACGAGTCTCCAGAAACACACTTGGAGAAATTGGAAAACCTTAAGGAAAAAGCAAAGAAAATAGATGTCTTGATCAATGGAACGTTGAATGAATTGATTAGGGATCATAAAATATCCAGTAGCATGGCCACTTCTCTTGCCAATGATAGTGCCACCGTTGCAGGCATAACTAAAAAACTGATTGAAACCACAGAATTACTATACATTCATAGCGATACCCTTTTAAGATTGGGTGAAGAAGACTAAAAAGCAAGTGCTTTTAAAAAAATCCATCTGTAATACTTAAGGAAGATGTAACTAGGTTGTATTTTTGCATTGCTATAGATCAATGGTTATAAACTATTGTATTGCCTTCTCTATTTTTGAGGTAAAAAAGAAAATTAAAAATGAACGAAAGAAGAACCACAAATATATTATTGCTCATCATTGCATTACCTGTAGTGTTTTATATTTTAAAATTATTGTCCTTTATTTTTATACCCCTTGTTTTTTCAATGTTCATTGCTTTAATTTTTTGGCCATTGATACGATGGTTAAGAAAGAAAAACGTATCAAAAACAATTAGCCTACTTATTGTTGTTATAATTATTGGGGTCTTTTTTAAACTTTCTGGTGAACTAATACACCTTTCAAGTAAAGAGATTTTGGCTTCTGAAAGCAACTTATTTGAAAAAGCTGAATCAAAATTAGAAACATTAATCATCCCTTTTGAAGACTATTTTGGGGTAGAGCGAATAGAAGGAAAAAGCATTACGCTACACTATATCCATGAAATAGATTTAAAAAAAACCTCTAGTTCTGCAATCGGTTTTATAGGCAATACCATTTCAATGACCTTAATGACCTTTTTCTTTGCATTCTTACTTCTTGCAGAGTCCTTAAACTTGCAGAAAGTATTGAATAGTATACTTATTCGCCAAAAACATTCTTCTGTAAAAGTATTTATACGGATAGAAAAGGATATTATAACTTTTATAAAAGTAAAATTCATCATCAGCTTTTTTACTGGTTTGGGCTTTACACTTGCCTGCTATTTCTTTGATGTGAGCTTCCCTATTTTTTGGGGGTTATTTGCATTTGTTATTAATTTTGTACAAATGGTAGGTTCTGTAATATCAGTTTCGCTATTGTCATTATTTGCTTTTGTGGAGTTGGATACAACAGGGGTGCTATTGTTTTTTATCCTCACCATAACACTTGTTCAGGTAATAATGGGCGGAATCCTAGAGCCTATTTTCATGGGAAAATCCTTTTCTATAAATGTAATTACCATTTTGGTGATGTTAATGTTCTGGGGGGCTCTTTGGGGTATTCCCGGGATGATATTATCAATACCCATTACCGTATTTATAAAAATAATATTAGAGCAATTTCCAAAAACCACTATAATAGCCAAATTAATGTCGGGCTCAGAATTAATTCCTGTTAAGAAAAAATAAGACTAACTTCAATATATATGCTGAACCTTGTTACAGTATCGGTCGCTAAAAGCAATACATTAAAGCTCTTAGCTTAACCAATAACAAAACCCTATCCCATTAAACTTCTCTTAAACTAAAAACAACCCCTGACATCCTTTGACATTGTCTCCAATTAACTTTGCATCAAGTTTAATAGTTAAAAAATAGATCATGACAAATGCAATTAATTGGTTTGAAATTCCTGTCAAAAATTTCGAAAGAGCAAAAAAATTCTATACTACCGTTTTAGAAACAGAAATTACCGATGCCCCAATGCCCAATGTTAAATACGAGATGGGCGGTGTTGGCGGAGGTATTATTGAAGCAGAAGGTTGTAACCCTTCCAAAGATGGGGTTCTGATCTATCTTCCCGGTGGTGGTGATTTAAGTGTGCCATTGGCGAGAGTAGAAGCTGCTGGCGGTACTATCCTTACCCCCAACAGGTATTGGGGAAAACGGTTTTATGGCCCATGTCATAGATACAGAAGGGAATAGAATTGCCTTACATTCCATGAAATAAATCATCCGATCATGATAGCGAACCCAATATTGGGTTCGCTATCTTTGTTACCATGTCTCAGTTATCACGGCTCATATCAATACTCACCCTGTTAAAATCAAAAAGAATTTTAACGGCCACTGAACTTTCAGAAAAGTTTAATGTCAGTATAAGAACCATATACAGGGATATAAGCAAACTTATAGAAGCCGGTGTTCCAGTAATCACCATAGAAGGACGTGGATATTCCCTAATGGATGGCTATGTAGTAGCTCCAGTACAATTCACAGAGAAACAGGCCAATGCACTTATTACAGCAAATCATTTGGTGAACCAGACCAATGATTCCTCCTTTATTGAAAATTTCTGCGATTTCTCAACATTTGAGAAAACTAAAAGACAGAAACATAATTAAACCAAACAGAAAAGCACAAACAATATTCTATTCGTTAACAACAGAATACGAAACAATATTCTCTCCATTTTTTGAACTTATTGACGGAAACAAAATAATGGAAACAGTATGAAACTGGTAATGCCAGAAATAATAATTATAGAGGTCAGTAGTTAAGTTCGTATCTTGATTATCAGTAAATTTATAATATTATGGACATATTTAAGGGTCAAAATCTTCTAGAGTTCTCTGATCGCTTCAAAACGGACAATGATTGTAAAGAA
>Ga0256845_1000406_pt1 | contig 41500 bp, 34 predicted proteins | sample RiftiametaG_FD_189101 | JGI IMG/M metagenome (GOLD analysis project Ga0256845, IMG submission 189101) | Tube worm associated microbial communities from hydrothermal vent at the East Pacific Rise, Pacific Ocean - Riftia | ecosystem: Host-associated > Annelida > Integument > Unclassified ...
GAGACGGAGACGGAGACGGAGACGGAGACGGAGACGGAGACGGAGACGGAGACGGAGACGGAGACGGAGACGGAGACGGAGACGGAGACGGAGACGGAGACGGAGACGGAGACGGAGACGGAGACGGGGTGCCCGGAGGAGGGTCTGAGGGCTGTTCGAACATCGTCGGAACCGGTGTTACCGCCGGAAGTGTTCTTAACAATGTGACGGGGACCGACTGGGAAGGCAACGCCTTCAGTTTTCACGATCACTGTGAGTCCGCGGTATTGCTCGATTTGACCGGAGGATTTTGGTGACCCACCTGTGTCGCAGAGGCTCCCGTGTTGGAGTCCCACTACCAAAAATACAAGGATCAAGGATTCAAGATCATCACCCTCATGGAGACGGATGCAAATCAGCAGCCGTCATCGGCGACATCCGCGGCGCGATGGCGTAGCGAGATGAATCTCAACTACATCGTTGTATCCGTGAGCGGAGGGACCGGGCTAACGTTGTTCCCAGCCTTCGCAGGGTACCCGTCGTTTAAAATGATGAGCGTCGGAATGGTTGTTACGGCGGAGGACGTGTTTCCGGTGACCGATAACACAATCATGGCTGCGCTTCCCTAGGGGTCGAAAGCAGCAAGAAAGCCCCAGCCGACCGGGTTCGTGCTGGGGCTTTCTTGTTGCGTGGCGGTTGGGATCAGGCCGGGACAACCGGAAGCCGCGTTCGCGGAGGCGCGTGGCCTCGTGGCGGCTGAGAGGCTCTTCGAGCCTTTTCGATGTCGCTACCGTCGGGCAAGGAGCCGCCACACACCTCAGGCTCAAGCCCAAGCTGAAATATCATGTCGAGGTCGTCTTGGACGCTTCGGTTCGGCGTCGTCAATAGATCTCCGATCATCATGCCCGAGGCGCCGGCGAAGAACATCATGGGTTGAGTTTGTTTCAGGTGCATGCGTCCCCCGGCGATGAAGATATTCTTGTTTGGCAGGCACAGCCGATAACAAGCGATGATTCGCAGCATTTCGATAGGTTCGATGGGGTCGATCGGGCCCAGACGTGTCCCTTCGATGCTCACCAAGAAGTTCAAAGGGATCTCGTCGACGTCGAGTTCGCGAAGCTGAATCGCCAGTTCTGCGCGATGGAGAGGCTCCTCTCCCATACCCATGATTCCGCCGACGCAGGTGCGCAGGCCGAGCGCCTTGGCTCGCAGTATCGTCGCTATTCGATCGTCGTAGGTGTGGGTGGTGACGATTTTTTCAAAGTAGCTACGCCCTGTCTCCAGATTGTGATTGAGCTCGGTAAGCCCGGCTTCGACGAGCTCCTCGAGGGCATCGACTTCGACAAATCCGAACGAGCCGTGGGCCTCCGTGTGACCGGCATCGCGGACCGCACGAATACCGTCGACGACCTTTTGCATAGCAACTGTGCCCTTTTTTAGACCACGGGTCGCGGTGACGAGCCCCAGTGCGGTTCCCCCCTGGGACTTGGCCGTCTTGCTGGCCGCGAGGACCTCGGCAGTGGGCAGAAATTTCTGCGGGTCCACGTGGGTCTCCACATGCTTGGATTGGGAACAAAAACCACAATCTTCGGGGCATCCGCCTTGTTTCGCGTTGACGATACTGCACAGGTGGACACGTTTTCCGAAGAAGTGTCGGCGTACGCGATTTGCGGCTTCCATCAGCTCATCGGTCCCGACTTCCCCCTCGAGCCAGCGCACCATGGTCGCCATGTCGAGAGCGGCGAGTTCGCCGTCTAAGATTCGTTGGGCGATATTTTGCGGGGATGGCAAGGCCGGATCTCGCATACGGGCACCTATATCACCTCGGAGGGTGCGGTACAGTGGTGTTGATTGAACCCCGTGAATCGATGCAGGAGCTGGGCCTACCTATTTGAAACAAATCGCACGCGCCTCGATGTCTTGGTTGGGTTCGGCCCGATTCGGCCATGTTCGCTGAAAGACCGAGTGGAGAAGGGAGAGGGGGCGGCAGCGCTTGGTCCGGTCGTCGGCTCCGCATTCCAATCTTCGTGGGAGCCGACGCGTCTCCGGGTGTTGTGCGCATCCGCGCACCACCCACGATTCTTAGGGTGCGGGCGATGCGACCGCAAAAAAATGAGTCGGTGGGGAGCATTCTTCCGGTGGATCGTCCGTGGGGATGATAGATATCGCCCCCGGGTCTCTGCTGCCGTCGCTGCGCTTGTGCATCGGCTGCGGCGGGCTAAGGTCCGAGGCGCCGCGAGAAAGCTAGACTCATGGACACTGCGACAAAAAATGCGGGGACCAAGATTCCCGAGACTCTGCGCGGCAAGGACCGCGATCTGCTGTTGCGCACGCTGGAAGACATGCTGCGCATTCGGAGTTTCGAGGAGCTGGCCGGGCGGGCCTATACGCAGGGGAAGATTAGCGGTTTTCTCCACCTGTACATCGGACAAGAGGCCATCGCGGTTGGCACCCGAGAGGCGATGAAGCCCGGGGACCGGATCGTGGCCACTTACCGCAGCCACGGCCACGCGCTCGCGCTCGGAAGTGACCCGGCGGCATGTGCCGGCGAGCTGCTTGGCAAGGCCACGGGGCTTGTGGGTGGTGTTGGTGGGTCGATGCACTTCTTCGACCGGGACAAGGGGGTGTGGGGAGGCTATGCCATCATCGGCAATCATGTTCCTGTGGCCGCCGGTCATGCTTTTGCATCCAAGTACAGTGGGACGGACGAGGTTACTCTTTGCTTCCTCGGAGATGGTGCGGTCGGGATTGGCCCCACTCACGAGGGCATGACCTTGGCTGCGCTGTGGAAACTTCCGGTGGTCTTCGTTGTGGAGAACAATCGCTATTCCATGGGCACTCCCCTTCGCCGCACCGTTCCGGTTGAAGACATCACGGCGCGTGCCGCGGGCTACGGAATGCCATCCGATCGCTTCACTGTGACCGACCCGATCCAGGTGCGCGATCGCGTTGGAGTGGCGATCGAGCGAGCGCGAGCGAACCAAGGTCCGACCTTGATCGAGTTGCTCACCTATCGTTTTCGTGGCCACAGTATGAGCGACCCGGGCAAGTATCGCTCAAAGGAGGAACTCGCAGCAGAGCGCGAACGCGATCCTCTCGAGCAGGTGCGACGGGTTCTTGCGCAGGACCACAAAGTCTCTGAGGATGAGCTCGAAGCCATCGATGATCGGGTGTTTGAAGAGATGACCGTGGCATACGCATCAGCGGATTCTGCGCCATTTCCAGAGCCCGAACACCGCTTCAAAAATATGTACGTGGAGGAGGACTAGCCATGGCGCTTTTACAGATTCGAGAAGCGATTCGCGAGGCGATGCGCGAAGAGATGCAACGGGATGAAAATGTTTTCCTGATGGGCGAGGAGGTTGGCCACTACAACGGCGCCTACAAGTGCTCCGAGGGGCTTCTTCAAGAATTCGGAGAGCGGCGAATTGTCGATACGCCCATCACGGAGGCTGGTTTTGCGGGGGTGGGAATCGGTGCTGCGATGTGCGGGTTACGGCCGATCATCGAGTTCATGGCCTTCAACTTCTCGGCGATCGCATTTGATCAGATCCTCAATAACGCCGCGAAGGTCCATCATATGACAGGCGCGCAGTTTAGCGCGCCGATTGTCTTTCGTGGTGCCAATGCCGCCGCACATATGTTGGGATCGACCCATAGCCAGGCTTTCGACAATTTTTATGCCCATATCCCCGGGCTGAAAGTGGTCTCTGTGGCCACCGCATACGATGCCAAAGGTCTTCTCAAGAGTGCGATTCGAGATCCCAATCCGGTGATCTTTCTTGAGGCCGAGCTGATGTACGGCGTTCGGGGGGAGGTTCCGGACGAGGAGTATGTGATTCCGATCGGCCAGGCGGACATCAAGCGCGCCGGTGAAGATGTGACCTTGGTGACTTGGGGCCAGGCTGTGCCCACGGCGCTCGAAGCCGCTGAGGCCGCCGCAAGTGAAGGTATCTCTGTCGAGGTGATTGACCTTCGAACGTTGCGGCCATTGGATGAGGCCGTTTTTCTAGAAAGCGTCGTGAAGACGAATCGCGCCGTCGTTGCCTATCACGGCTGGCCCTACGGTGGTGTGGGCGCAGAAGTCGTAGACCGTATCCAACGGAAGGTGTTTGATCACCTCGATGCGCCCGTCGAGCGGGTCAGCTACGAGGACATTAACATCTCATACGCCGAAAATCTGGAAGCGCTTGCGATTCCAGACGCCCGGCAAATCCTCGCGGCCATCAAGAAAGTCAGCTACCGCGACTAGCGGAGCTACCACCCGGGAAGCAAATAAAATGGGAACGATCGTCGAACTACCCCGTCTGAGCGACACCATGGAAGAAGGCGTTGTCGCCACCTGGCGCATCGCCGAAGGCGACAAGGTCAAGCGCGGCCAAGTGATCGCTGAGATCGAGACCGACAAGGCGACGATGGAGTTTGAATCCTTCGACTCCGGGTTTGTGCTGCGGTTGATCGCGGCCGAAGGTGACGCGCTGCCGATCGGTGCGCCAATCGCTGTTCTTGGCAAAAAAGATGAAGATGCGGACGAGATCTTGGCTGCGCGAACGGGCGCCACGGCGAGCATCCCCGCAGCGAACGCCACGGGGCAAACCACCGAGCTGAGCGTGCCGGAAGCGGCCCCCGCGGTCGCTGATTCACGGCCCCCCGTCGATGGCGATCGGCGTATTCCTGCCTCGCCGATGGCTCGTCGCTTGGCGAGGGAGGCGGGGTTTGCGTTGCATCAGATCACGGGCAGCGGCCCCCATGGTCGGGTGGTCCGGGCGGACGTCGAGAAAAAGGTCGCGGCTGCCGACTCTGAGGTGTCCACTGTGACCGCCGGCCACATCGGCGATGAGGTCGACGCCGATGGACGTCCCTTCGTCTCTCGTTCGGACAAGGCCATTCGTCACTCGCCGATGCGCAAGACCATCGTCAAGCGGATGGTCGAATCGAAGACCCACGCGCCTCATTTCTATCTTTCTGTCGACATCGACATGCAAAGAGCCGCGGAACTTCGGTCACAGTACAACGCCGCAATCGAAGGCAAGGTCTCCTTCAATGACATCGTCATTTTAGCGGTCGCTAAATCTCTGCGTCACCACCCAGAGGTCAACGCACATTACACGCCCGAGGCGAACATCCGCTGCGGAGAAATCCACGTCGGTGTCGCGGTTGCCGTCGACGATGGATTGATCGTCCCCGTGGTCCGTCATGCCGATCAACGTTCACTGGAATCGATAGGTCTGACTGTGCGCGATCTCGCTGGAAGAGCCCGGGAGAAGACGCTTGCGCCAGAGCAGATGAGCGGAAGTACGTTCTCGGTCAGCAATCTGGGAATGTTCGGGATTGAGAGCTTCTCTGCAGTGATCAATCCTGGCGAAGGTGCGATTCTTGCGGTCGGTGCGGTCGAAGACCGAGCCGTAGTGGTGGAGGGAAAGATCGAGGTACGCAAGCGGATGAAATGCACAATGAGCTGCGATCATCGAGTGGTGGACGGAGCCATGGGCGCCAAATGGTTGCAGACCTTGCGTAGCTATCTTGAAAATCCAATGCGTATGTTCACGTAGAGTTGTCCGTAGGCGGCGCGAGCGCTGAGAAGCAGCCCGCGGATGCGCGGTTGTGGGAGGCAGCGATTGCGATCTTTGTCTTGTAGAGCCATTTCGCCAGACGGCACAGAGATGTAACTGGTAGCCTCGATACCCATGCGCACGCGAAATTTTATCATTGCAAATTTTAGCTTTTCACTCGTAGTTGGCCTCGCAGCTTGCGGCGAAGTCGATGATGCCGACGGGACAGACTCGGGAGTCGGCGATGGAGACGGCGATGGAGACGGCGATGGAGACGGCGACGGCGATGGAGACGGAGACGGAGACGGAGACGGCGAGACCGATGCCTGTGGATCCGATCCTGGTTGGGGCGCCGTTGCGGTTGGGACGCCGATCAAGCACATCGGTGGTAAGGACCAAGAGGGCACAGAGGTCAATATTTGTGAGTTCGGGGGGACGCCGATGGCGATCGACATTTCTACCGTGTGGTGCAGCCCATGTAAAAATGCAGCCGACTACCTCGCCGGTGGGCATGACTCTGACCCCTTCGGCGGCAATGGGATCAAACTGCGTGAGATGATTGAGGGCGGGTCCCTGAAGTGGGTGACTCTCTTGACTCAAAATACCAGCAGCCAACCATCGGCACAAAACGATGCGGCAGCTTGGGATGCGTCCTATCCCAACGAAAATATCCCGGTGCTTGCAGAGGGAGATATCGCCGATGTTGATTTGGAACTGAAGGTGGCCTGTTATCCGTCCGTGTTCGTTGTCGACGAAGCAATGAATTTTTATTCGATCGAAGACTGCGCGACCTGGGATGGCCTCACCGGCATGGTCACCAAATGGGGTAGCTAAACCCTCTCGTCTTTAGGGTGAGGCGAGTGTCTGAAGCGCTCACCTCGCCCGTTTTTTGGGTTTGGGCTAGGATTCGATAAGGCCATGTTGCAGCCCCGCCGCATCCATCACCGTGATGAGATCGTGCCAAGTCGGGGCGACAAGCAGCATGCTCTGCACACGACGCGAGGGAGGGGATGTGGCGATGGCACCCGATCGAATCCGACCGCTGCGAGGGTCGCGTTCGACCGGAAGCCGAGATTGTAAGGCCTCAAGCCACATTGGTTCCCCGGATCTGATGGGTCCCGCTTCTCTGGCATGGTCGTTGGCGCTCCGAGAATGAAGGCTTCGGCCGAGGAACCATGCACCGATGCTGCCAGGAGCCAGACGTTCGCTCATCGCTTCGACAACATGTCCCATGTTGTTGCGTGGGTTGATCTCCAGCATGGGATGAATACGCGAATCCATCACCAAGGCATCGACGCCGACACGCCCGGCATAGCCTTCGTGGTGCAGCGCCGCGGCAAGGAATTCGGCGAGCGTGAAGAACAGCGACTCCATCTGGCCGCGGGTACAGGGGAGCTGTAGATCGGGGCCAATATCGCCGAGCAGGCCTCCGCGATATTGGCCCCGCCGGTCTGTGAGAAATCGGCCGATTCCTTGGACGGTGTGCGAACCGTTTGGGTGTACGTTCATTCTCAGAGAAAGGTCTGCCTTCGACCGATGCCACTGTTCGACGAGTATCTCGCCGTCCCTATCGATCAGCTTCTCCGCCCAGCGGAGAGTGTTGGCTTCGAGCTTTCCGCCGAGAGTCCGTGCCATGTCCCTGCCACTTGTTCCGTAGAGGCCCTTGAGGACGGCACGTTTATCGCTTCGGTGGAGAGCGTCCACCGCGACCCCAAGCTCAGCACTGTCTCTGCACGATTTGGCGACTTGGTCGGTTGCGCAGAGATAGCTCCGCCAGGGTGTGGACAGGGGGGAGTCCAAGAACGAACGCAGCAAGTGGGCAGCCCAACCCTTACTGTGTATTCGTGTACGTTCGGCCGACCAGGCACGCAGCCCCTGTGTGTCTGAAAGGCGAGCCCGCAAGGGCTCGAAGAGTCGGAGCATGGGTGGGCTCCACCCCCATGGCTCCGCTCGGTCAAGAACCGTGGGCAGAGATTCCAAGGCTGCGAGATCGAGGGTTGGAGCATCACCAGTCGCCGCAAGCTTGATGAAACTAGGCACGGTGAACCCGGTATCTCGGAGCCTTTCCAAAAACTCATCGGAGGGCAGCTCCTCCACCAACACGTGATCGTCGGGATCGCAGATAAACATCGAGAGGTGGTCGAGCTCCACGCGCATTTGTTGTGCCGCTCGGCGAGCGCGTGGTCCTGCACCTGCGATCTCGAGCTCGCATCCAGGATTAAAATAGTGAACGCGGGGGCGACGGACCCCGGCGCCGAGCGCTCCTGTTTGCCGTCCGAGGGTGCAGGCCTTCGTGGGGTTCTGGAAAGACTCGATGGCCGATGTGAGCACGGAATGGTCTCTTGGCCAAGTCGATTTCGTGTCGAAAGCACCCGACTCAAGAATCCCGCGCTCTTGGCACGTTTTTGTACGGGGGGCGGGCAAGACGTCGCTGCTTGAATCGGATTGATCGATCTCGACCGGTATCGCCATGGGCTGTCGTGGTGTACCGAAATTGGTATATTTCCGCATCGCCCGTTTGGTCATGACTCGCTTGCACATTTTGAAGCTCGGATCGGCTTTGGCCCTAGGTCTCGGTTGGGGGGCGGGCGCTTGTAAACTCTACGATGCGAGCAGCCCATACACGGGAATCTGTGAGCTTTACGCCCGATGTGAGGCTCTGGAGGACGATCGGATTTCTGACTGCATCGTTCAACACACAGAATTGTTCAAGGGCCGATGGAGCGAGCAAGTCGCCTGCAGCGACCCGAAGACTTTCGAGACGATTTATCTTTCCGCCCAAATTGCCGACCTCTGTAGTGATCAATGCCAAGCTGCACGTCGGAGCTATCTCATCTGTCTCGGTGACGAGGCGGAGACCTGCGATGAACTACGAAGTCCATTCAGCGTGTGCGAGGCCCAGCGTGTGGACTACGTACAGGCCTGCCCATGGCTCGCGGCCGATGAGCCCTCAGTGTGCGGGAATGGAATTATTGAAGGGAGTGAGCAGTGCGACGATGGAAACGTACGGGACGATGACGCCTGTAACAACGCCTGTGTCGTCCATTGCGGAAGGCAGAACTTCGTTGTCGGGCCAGTTTCAAGCTCCCAACGGTGGGGTGCTGCGGTCGCAGTGGATGGTGAGGGGCGCTATGTTGTCGCGGGTACCGAAAGCGTTTCATCAGAAAACTCAGATCCGAAGATCATGGTCGAAAAGTACGGCAGGGACGGGAGCTTGTTGTGGTCGTCGACCCCCGTTGCACCTCATCTTGGCGACGGCATCGTCGGTCTGGCCGTCGATGGGTCTGAAAATATCGTAGCGATCGGTACCGTGGCGGAGGTGCAGGGGATCCCGCGGGCATGGATCGGAAAATTTGGGGAGCAAGGTGCGACGATTTGGAGTCGGGATTTGGGTCCTGACGTCGACCTGCATTCGATAGCGACGGCTCCCGGCGGGTCGATTTACGTGTCGGGGACGGCGCGGGCGGACGACGGCCGTAGACTCTGGATTGCTCGACTCAACGGGACTGGAGATACTGTGTGGACCACAATCCACGGACACAAAGACGCTCCGTTTGTTGGAAACGATTATGGTGGCCCAATTGTCCTTGGGCCGGGCGAGCAGATCTACGTCTTGGCGGAGGCTGGCGTGGAGGGCGGTGCTAGGCGGAGTTATCTAGTTCAGTTCTCCACCGACGGCGAAGACATGGGAAGGGAGACGTGGGGCGGCGAAGCTTCGGTACGGGTCGGACCCGATCAACGCTCGCGGGCCTTGGCGAGCGATGGCGTGTCTCTGTTTTACGGAATTGAGGAAGCGAGCTCCGCCGGGATATGGATTCATGGGGTAGGACCGACCGGCGAGGCGTTCTTCTCGATCAGCGGGCCGGAGCTTGAGGCTGAGTCCCCACCGCGTACTCTTGCAAATTTGGTGCTCGCCAATGATGGCACCCTGATGCTTGGCGGGTCAGGCGACGACAGCCGGTGGGTCTCGAGAATCGACAACCGCGGCGACAGAATTTGTGCTCGTTTTGAGATGATCGCGGCCGACGAACCGAGCGATGTCGGGATCTGTATGGGATCGCAAGAACACTCAACGTCGCCACATGCGGTTGGATACGTGGAGAGACCGGGGGGAAGCGCAATTTGGATAGGCGAATATCGGCCCTAGTCTCGACACGAATCTGGGCCGATCGTTCTTCCGAGTCTGATATGCCGAATATCTACAGCGAATCGCGGACGATTCTCAAGATATCTACATAACTTACAATTCCAACCAGCCGCCCCCTGTCCCCGCTGAGGACGGGCACGGCACCGACACCGAAATTCAGCATCGTGTCGATCGCCTCTCGGACATCTTCTTGTTCATCGACCGAGACCGCGCTGTCCGCCATGACCTCGCGGATAGAGCGTCGAAGCATCTCATCGGCGTAGTCTGGTTTGTTGATCTCATCAAGGAGCGGCAGTCGATAGTCTCGGAGGTCACGGTCACTGATCATACCTCGTAGTTGTCCGTCTTCGACGACCGGGAGGTGGCGGATATGCCAGTCCTCAAGAAGCATGATTCCGTCCCGAACCGTGGCGTCCGGGCGGACGACGATCACATTCGTTTGCATAATATCGACAACTTTCATAATTTATTCTCCTTGGTCCGTCGTGGTTGGCTAAAGCTCGACGCTCTCCCCGAACTCTGGAATCGTTGCTTGCCATCCGAGATGGTCTCTGATGTGCCGTCGCATGGCGTCAGACGCTGAGGGCTCGCCGTGGGTGATGAAAGCATGTTTCGGGGAATCCTTGAGGCCACGAAGCCAGTCGATCATCTCGCGCCAGTCGGCGTGGGCAGAGGCGCCCTCGAGTGTACAGACCTCGGCGCGAACGGGGATGTATCGACCGTGTACTTTGACCTCCGTTGCACCACGGGCGAGCACGGCTCCACGCGTCCCATCGCCTTGATATCCGGTAAGGAGGATCGTGTTTACGGGGTCTGGGGCGCAGTGCGCGAGATGGTGGAGGATACGGCCTCCAGACAGCATTCCGCTCGCGGACAAGATGATCATGGGTCCGTTTTGCGCGTTGAGTTTCTTGGACTCCTCCGGGCTTCGAACGAAGATTGTGCACGCCTCGATCTCTAAAATTTCGGAAACGCTTAGCCTGTGTTCTGACGATGCGTCGCGAAGCGTTTCCGTGACTCGAATCGCCATTGGGCTGTTGAGGTAGACGGGAACTCGCGGGATTCGACCTGCTTTGAGCAACCTTGCAATATGCAGCAACAGTTTTTGTGTTCGACCGACGGCGAACGCGGGGATGAGAAGGATTCCTCCGCGTGCCAGGGTGCGGCCGGCAATCTCTGTGAGTTGGTCTTCGATCGAGATCTTGGAGTGCAGGCGGTCTCCGTAGGTGGACTCCAGAACGATCGTGTGGGCGGTGTCGATGGCGGTCGGTGGGCACATGAAGTCGTCGGTGGGACGACCGAGGTCACCGGTGAAGACGAGCGTGCGATGGCGGTCACGGAGATGTACACAGGCGGAGCCGACGATATGCCCGGCGCGTGTGAATTTGCAGTCTAGACCGCCGGGCATTGGAAACCACTCATCAAAGGGGCGGGGACGAAGCTGTTGAAGGCACTGTTTGGCCTCTTTTGCAGTGTATAGAGGTGTCGCTTTCGAATGGCGGGAAAACCCACGTTTGTTGGCGTATCGGGCCTCCTCTTCCTGAAGGTAGCCAGCATCGGGGAGAAGAACCGAGCACAGCTGTTTTGTACCTTCGGTGCAGAAAATCGGGCCTGAGTATCCTTCGTTGCACAACAGGGGAACAAGTCCGCTGTGGTCGATATGAGCGTGGGTTAGGACAAGCGCATCAAGTTTTTTTTGCTTGCCGACGTCCCTCAAAATTGGTCGTCGGTTGCGGAGACGGAGCGCCTTGATTCCCTGGAACATTCCACAGTCGACCATCGTTCGGCCCCCGTCGATGTCAACGAGGTATTTCGAGCCGGTCACGGTCCCCGTGGCCCCGAGAAAGGTTAGACGCATGTTGGACCGCATGACCGTGTGGGGACAGGGCAAGCCGCGAGCCTCTCCTCGTTCGTCACGGCCGAGATGGGGGGCGTTCGCTTCACGTCACGAACGTAGCAACGGAGCCTCGTCCATGAATCCGAAGTTTTTTCGTGTTGTGCGAGCGTGAGGGCTCCATTCGTGCACCAGAGAACTTTCGGGGCACGAACTTGGTCGACTCATTGAGGGGAGACCTGTTCAGGCCCGTTCCCGGCGGAGTCCCTCTGCGTTTCACAGACGAGCGTGGTGAACGGGGAGCTGTCCCATGCTGACGTCCCTCGCATGTTTTAGGCGTTTGGCTCGTTGCGCTCGAGCGCTGTCAAGATCTATATTTCTGGTGATGTCTATCGACGCGACGCAGCTCGACACCCTGGGGCCAGGACTTCATTGTTTTGAGGGGCAGGTCTCGCTTGATGCCCTTGGTTTGGTGGTCTTTCCGGTGCGGTCGACGGTCGTGGAGCTTGATGGCGGTGGTGTGCTGGTGATCGCACCGGTTGGGGCCGATGAGGCCGTCTTGAAGGCGGTCACCGCATTGGGTCCGGTTCGCTACGTCGTCTCTCCGAACCTTTTTCATCACCTGTACCTGAATCGCTGGGCGAGCCGATTTCCCGAGGCCGAGGTTCTCGTCCCACCGGGGCTGCACAAAAAACGGCCACGTCTTCCAGCGTCGTTCAATTGCTGGGACGAAGGTTTGCCCCCGGAGGTCGGGGCGAGTGTGGAGAGTCTCTCGATTTCGGGGATCCCTAGGCTCAACGAAATCGTCTTTTTCCATCGTCGTTCGTCGACTTTGATTCTGACAGATCTTGCCTTCAATATTCGTGCGCCGCGGGGCCTTCTCACCAACATTGTCCTCCGTGCGGTCGGGGGCTACGAGCGTTGTGCGACGAGCAAGCTCATTAAAATGGTAACCCAAGATAAGGATGCGTTGGCACGAAGCGCGAAGCCGATCTTTGATTGGCCCTTCGAAAGGATCGTACTTGGCCACGGCAAGATTATCGATGTTGATGCCCGGAATACCCTCGCAGAGGCGCTTTCGTGGGTGCTGGGAGACACTGCAGGGCCGGGCTAAGCGCAGCGCAGCAGCTCAATGACGTCAAGCCGCGTCTCGGAGGCGTCTATTTTTTTGGGTCTTTGAGGGCCTTGCTGGCGATTTCAAAGACGTCATTCGACAGATTGTCTTTGGCGAGAATACGGCTTAGATGCCCACGCTGTTGTTGCTGACGGTCGCCGTCGTATCGTCGCCACGAGTTAAACCCGGCGACCATGCGCGCTGCGACCTGGGGGTTTCGAGAGTCCAACGCAATTACGGTATCGGCTAAAAAACTGTATCCACGTCCGTCCTTTGCATGAAATCCGAACTGATTGCGTTGCGTAAACGGACCCACAAGTGAGCGAAGGCGGTTTGGGTTGTCGAGATTGAAGTCGCGGTGTCGAGAGAGGGCCAGCACGCGGTCGACGACGTCGGGGGCGTCGGAGGCCGCCTGAATCGAGAACCACTTGTCGATGACGAGCGGGTCTGGAGCCCAGCGGTCGTAGAACTGAGCCAGGGCCTGGGCGCTGTCCGCCCCGGGATGATCGACGAGACAGCGCAGGGCCGCCTCGCAGTGGGTCATATTGTCGGCCGATTCAAATTGAGATTTTGCGAGGGAGAGGCCGTCCGGAGCGCCATCGTGGCAGAGGTACGCGAGGGCTGCATTGCCGATCGAACGTCGAGAGATCGCGGTTGCACCGACCTCGTAGCGGTGACCCGTGTCGGCGAGGTGGAGCGCGACGAGTCTCTCTCGGTGCTTCGCAGCGAGTTCGCGAATCAAGAATGATCGCGCTGCATGAATTTCGTCAACAGCGACTGTTTCCATCGCCTGTCCGATCGTTCGAGCGTTGGGCAAGGTAATCGCAAGCGCGCGCAAGGAGCCATCAAGATCCGGGGCCGAGAGAACCTTCCCCCAGGCATCGCTAAAGGCTTGGTTGAGGTGGAGTGTGCGCCCGTGCCTGAGATCATCGATCAAGGCCAGCAGGATCGTTGTGGCGAAGCGCTGGCCGGATTCCCAACGATTGAAGGGATCGCTGTCGTGGGCCATGAGAATCTCGAGATCCTCAGGCGACTGTTGGAGGCGGAGCTCTACGGGGGCCGAGAAATCGCGCAGTAGCGAGGGGATGGGGGCGGCTTCGATGTCTTCGAAGACATAGACATGCTCAGTCTCGCGGAGTTCCAGGATGCACTCTGTAGGGGTGTCGGGAAACGCGTGCGCGGAGGGCTGGGGGCGGTCACGCAGGCTCAGGGTCATGGCAGCGCCATCTGCACCGATCAGGCCCATGCGCACCGGGATGGGGCGAACGTTGTAAGCTTGATGACCGAGGGAGTCCGCGCCGCGCTGATGAAGGGTGAGTGTGTAGCAGCGGGAGACGGGATCGTAGTCGCCCGCGGCTTCAAGCACTGGGGTGCCCTCTTGCAAGTACCATTGTTCGAATAGATCGAGATCAACGCCATTTGCATCGGCCATGGCGATTCGGAAATCGTCGCAGGTAACCGCAGATCCGTCATGGCGGTCAAAATAGAGGTCCATGCCACGACGAAAACCATGGGCGCCGAGCAAGGTGTGGAGCATTCGGATGACTTCCGCGCCTTTGTTGTACACGGTGACCGTGTAAAAATTGTTCATCTCGATGTACGACTCTGGTCGAATCGGATGGGCCATGGGTCCGCGATCTTCCGCGAATTGTACGGCACGTAGCACCTTAACATCTTCGATTCGTTTGACCGCAGGGGAGGTCATATCGGCGGTGAACTGTTCGTCGCGGAAGACCGTAAGCCCTTCCTTGAGCGTGAGCTGAAACCAATCACGGCAAGTCACCCGATTGCCGGTCCAGTTGTGAAAATATTCGTGACCAATTACCGCCTCGATCGCCTCGTAATCGCTATCGGTGGCGGTCTCAGGCCGCGCGAGGACATACTTGGAGTTGAAGACGTTCAGACCTTTGTTCTCCATTGCCCCCATGTTGAAGTCGTTGACGGCAACGATCATGTAGAGGTCAAGGTCGTACTCTCGACCAAAGGTAACCTCGTCCCAAGTCATGGCTCGTTTCAAACTCGCAAGGGCGTGCTCACACTTGTCGAGGTTCTGGGCCTCGACCCAGATTTCGAGCGTGACCTCGCGTCCGCTCATCGTGCAAAAGGAGCCCCGTTTGCAATGCAGGTCGCCCGCGACCAACGCAAAAAGATAGGCGGGTTTCGGAAAGGGGTCTTCCCAACGAACAAAATGGCGACTGGGATCGTCTTCGACCGGACCATGCTCGACGCGGTTCCCGTTGGACAGGAGGATAGGCACCGCGGATCGGTCGGCGACAATCGTGGTGGTGAAACGAGCCATGACATCGGGCCGGTCGAGGAAATAGGTGATGCGTCGAAAACCTTCGGCCTCGCATTGGGTGCAATAGGTCCCGGTTGTCCGGTAGAGACCTTCGAGGCTGGTGTTCGTGTCTGGATCGATCTCGACGACGCTCGAGAGCTCAAAAGCGGTGGGTAGGTTCCGCAGCCGCAACCCGTCCGCTTCGATCTGATACTCGTCTGAGGACAGCTCTCGGCCATCGAGAGCGAGGCTGATCAACGTGAGGGAGTCTCCGTCGAGGCGGAGCGTTCCTGGGGGTTCCGCGCTGGCCCCGTTCGTTCGCATGTTCAGTACACAGTGAACACGGGTGCGCTCTTGCCCAAGCTCGAAACGAAGATCCACGCGGTCAATGTGGTGGCTCGGAACTTGGTAGTCGCTCCGATGAATGGTTCGCGGCGTCTCGCTCATCACGAAGACTGTAGCGCCCTTCCGAATTCGGCGTCAGGGACCGGTTTGGAGTGAATCGCCCATGGAACGAGGGCATTCGTCCGAGCCTGAAAATGCGCACTGCGCGGTGTCATGTTGGAGGACGCGGCGACGCGTGTTGATGGTATTGCGCGGCATTTCGGGCGAAGGGCCGCGACGCTCGGGATGAGACGTAGACAAAGGCGTTCACCTTGCATCATCATGCGGCTGGTGAGCGACCGGACCCTAGGACCCTATACGCTCCATGAGCGGCTCAGCGTCGGCGGGATGGCCGAAGTCTTTCGCGCAACCGAGTCGGGGCTCGACGGATTCTCGCGCTCCGTCGCGATCAAGCGAATCCTCCCCCACATCTCCACTTCGCCGGATTTCGTCGCGATGATCCACGACGAGGCGAAGCTGGTGGTGCAGCTCAAGCACGGAAATATCGCCCAGGTCTATCGTCTCGACGAGGCCGACGGGATTTTCTACATCGCGCTTGAATACGTCGAAGGCACCGATCTTCGGGAGATTCAAGAGCGTTGCCATCGGGCCAAGGACCCCTTGCCGATTCCCCATGCCTGCTACATCGTAGCGAGTGTGTGTGATGGGCTTGACTATGCACACAACAAACGCGATGCCGAAGGAAAGCCGCTTGGCTTGATTCACCGCGATGTGAGCCCACCTAACGTGATGGTGAGTTTCGAAGGCGAGGTGAAACTCATTGATTTTGGGCTGGCCAAGGCCAACACGGCGAGCACCGAGACAGGGCGCGGAATACTGAAAGGCAAGCTGGCCTACCTTTCGCCCGAACAAGCCCGAGGGGAGACGATCGATGCGCGGTCCGATGTTTTTTCCACCGGTATCGTTCTGTACGAGACGCTCACCGGCTGTCGCTTGTTTATCGGCGAGAACGATCTCGATACGCTCGGTCGGGTGCGGGCCTGCGAGTTCCCGCGAGCTTCATCGTTGAACCGAAAAATTCCTTGGCGGCTCGAGAAGATCATTCAGCGTTCGTTGGAGTCGGATCCGGATCGGCGCTACAGTAGCGCGGATGAGCTGGGTGAAGCGCTAAAGTGGTTCATGCATACCGCTGGGCTGCCGACCCGCCGAGAGGCGCTCGGCATGTGGATGCAAGAAAATATGCGGTCCAAGACTCCGACTTCTTGATCTGTGTTTGTCGGATCGTGTCATCGATCGGGTAGGCTGACCGAATGACGACGACTCTGGTAACCGGCGCAAATCGCGGAATCGGTCTTGAACTCACCCGGGTGCTGCTCGCCAAAGGGCACGAGGTGATCGCCTGCTGCAGAACGGCGGGCCCCGCGTTGCATGCCACGGGTGCGCGAATTGAGACGGGCATCGAGGTCAGCAACCCGCGGTCGATCGACGAGCTGGCTGCGCGCCTTCAGGGAACGAAGATCGACTGGCTGATCAACAATGCGGGGATCCTGAGTATGGACTCCATCGCCGAACTCGATTTCGAGGCGATTCGTCAACAATTCGAAGTGAACGCCCTGGGCCCTTTGCATGTCACCTCGAAGCTCTTGCCGCGACTGGGCCGAGGGAGCAGAGTCATCTTGATCACCAGCCGTATGGGCTCCATCGCGGACAACGGAAGTGGTGGAGCCTATGGTTATCGGATGAGCAAGGCCGCCCTAAACATGGCGGGGTCGAGCCTGGCAAAGGACCTTCGTTCAGAGGGGATCGCCGTCGGGATTCTACATCCTGGGATGGTGGCCACGGACATGACGGTTCGATTCGGCCGGAATTCGTCGATGCAGACTCCGCACGATGCCGCGGCTCAGCTCGTCGAGCGCATCGACGAGCTGACGATGGAGAGCAGCGGTAGCTTTCGTCACGCGAATGGCGAGCCATTGCCTTGGTGAGATTTTTGCTCCTGTGGACCGATGCTGAACGATGCCGACGCCCACCCGGCCGAATCGCAGCGCGCCTAGGACCGCATCGTGTACCGCGGGGTGTTAGGTGCTCTCGCACTCACATTCGTGTTTCAGTGTCTCGCCGGGGCCCGGGCTAGGTCGACTCGCGTGGTCGGCCTGGTTCTCAGTGCAGAGGTTGACGGCGTCCTGAGCGTTATCGAGGTCCTCGTAGCTAAAACTCTCGGTGATCGATTCGGTGCCGATGGTCCAAGTGACGGTGCATTCGTAGTCGTTGGGTCCGTCCGCGCAAGCCCCGAGAGCGATGGCCGCAACAAAAGTACAACAAAAAGGAATTAGGCGGTTCATGATGGTGGGGAATGTACCCCACATCGAGAGAGCGTTATGCACGCGTATCGTTCGCCTGGTTGCATGTTCGCCAAGAGGGATCCGGGGATGTGAGCGTTCTTAGACCACCGCGAGGGGGTGGGCCGACGCGCTCGCTTTTCGCCGTGGTTTTGATGTTTTGCGGGTGTATGGACCTTGGGGTGGGTCCGCACGGGGGCACAGGGGAGTTCCCAGCCTACGACACGGACTCCCCCTATGAAGGGGGATGGCGGATAGGGGATTGTAGCGATTCGATTGAAGCCACCGGCACCCGTCCAGGAATGGTGGTTCCCAACGTGGTCTACACGGACCAATTTGGCGAACCGCTCGCGCTCTACGATTTTTGTGATCGGGCAGTCTATGTTGAATTTGTAGCGGCATGGTGCGTGAGCTGTCAGAAGTCGGCGCCCAAGATTTCGGCGCTCTACGAGACCTACGCAAGCCGTGGCGCGATGGTGATCACGGTGCTGGGAGAAAGTGCCGAGCGAGAGCCCCCAGACGCCGCGGACATCCAGGCGTGGGTTCAAAGTTTCGAGCTTCGACATCCGGTGGTCGCGGATCCCTCACGTAGCTCGATCGAGCTGCTCTTTCCAGAGTTGCTCTCCGCCGGAAGCTATGCAGTGCCCGCAGGAAAACTACTCGCGCCAGGGATGATCGTGCACAGCGGTCCCTATGCACGGGCCGAGCAGTTGGCCGAGATCCTGCCCTAGTCGCTGGGTCTTGAGCTAGGGAGCAGGAAGGTCTCGTCGGACGGCCTCGCGCAGCGACTCGACGAGGACGTACAGCACTGGCACGAGAACCAGGACGATCAGAGTGACAAAGAGCACACCGAAACCGAGGCTGATGGCCATGGGGATCAAGAAGCGGGCTTGGACCGAGGTCTCGGCCATGATCGGGACCAGGCCAAAGAAAGTGGTCAGAGAGGTCAAAAGAATCGGTCGCAGCCTCGAAGTGGCTCCGACGATGACAGCCTCAACCGCCGATAGACCCGTGGCGCGAGCGCGGTTGGTGGCGTCGACGAGTACGAGCGAGTCGTTCACCACAACCCCCGAGAGGGCGACCAGACCAAAGAGACTCATGATGCTAAGCCCATAGCCCATCACTGCGTGACCGATCGCGGCGCCCACGAATCCAAAGGGAATAACCGCCATGATGATCGCGGGCTGGATGTAGCTTCGAAACGGAATCGCGAGCAGCGAATAGATGATGAAAATCGCAAAAAGATAGTTGGATCCGAGCGCCGCGAAGGTCTCCTTTTGTTCTCGCTGGGAGCCAACAAGTCCGATCTCGAGTTTTGAGTATCGGTCTCGGAGTCGCGGAATGACCTCTTGTTGGAGCGATTCGATGACACGTCGTGACGAGTCACTTCCATGGGCGAGTTCAGCCGTGACGGTGACATTTCGGACGCCATTTTCTCGGTCGATCGCCGTGGGGGCGGTCCCGCGGTCGAAGCGGGCGACCTCGGCGAGCGGAATATGCCCACCAGAGGGGGTGTGAATCATGAGTTGCTGGAGGTCGTGCTCAGAGCGTCTCTCGTTTTTGGGCAGTCGCACCATGACTTTGAGTTCGTGACGATCGCGTTGCTCGCGAATCGCTTCGGCTCCGTAGAACGATGACCGAATTTGTCGGGCCACTTCGCTGGAGGTGAGGCCGAGGGTTTGTGCTCGCGGCAACAGGTGAAAGTTCAGCTGCGGCTTTCCTGTAGAATATCCGTTGCGCACATTTTTGAGATCGGTGTACTCGCGGAGGGCCAGATCGAGCTCGTGCGAGGCTGCGGCGAGTACGGCGGTGTCCGGATGGCTGATTTGTACGGCGACAGCAGCCCCGGCCCCAGGACCCGCGGTCGAGCTGAAACGCATCGACTCGACGAGCGCGAGGCTGGGTGTATTGGCTCGCCAGTTGGCCGCGAAGGTTTCACTGGTGAACTCGCGAAGGTCGGTGGGTACTAGACTGATTTCTATGGCGACAAGATGCGAACCGAGAGGAGCTGCGCGTCCTCCCGGACCTCCACCGGCGGTCCCCTCTCCGAGCCGAGTGAAGGTACCGCGGACTTCGGCATGGGCGTCCATGTCTTCGATGGTCTTGCGGGCGGCTTGTTCAAGAGCCGCCTGTACACGTTTTGTTTGTTCGATCGACGACCCGTAGGGCAGCTGAGCCGATGCGGTGACGATATCTCCTTCGAGTGCCGGAAAGAAGTTGAAGTGCAAGCGACCGCTAGCGACAAAACCGAAGGTCAGCACCAGCATCGCAATGGAGACCGAGATCACGAGAGTGCGGTAGTTCAGGACGCGGCGCAAAAAGGGTGCGTAGAGGTTGTGGGTGAACCACTGGAGTCCGCGTTGGACAGGAGCTTGCACCGGTGCGGCGATGCGGTCTGCAAGAGCCCAAAAACCGTGGCCCTCGCGCCCATGGCCGAGATGGGCGGGCAAGACTAGAAACGACTCGACCAAAGAGAGCACAAGAACCGCGCCGACGACGGCGGGAATCAAGCTAAATATTTTTCCGAGGGTCCCAGGTACGAAAAACAGAGGAGAAAATGCGGCGAGTGTTGTGAGCACAGCGAAGGTCACGGGAGTGGCCATCTCCTTTGCCGCCGTGATCGCTGCATCCATTCGGTCGCGTCCCTCTTGGGCCAGGGCGTGGGCTCGCTCGCCGACAATGATCGCATCATCAACGACCATGCCGAGGGTCACGATGAATGCAAACAGGGTGATCATGTTGATCGAGACGTCTGCGTTTCCAAGGATCAAAAACGATCCCAAAAATGAAATCGGGATGCCCATCGACACCCAGAAAGCGAGTCGAAGATTTAGAAAGAGCGCGAGAATAACGACGACCAAGATCAAACCAGCGCGGGCATTTCGAACAAGGAGGTCAATACGATCGCTGAGAATTTCAGAGTCGTCGTTCCAGACATTGAGGCCAATGGTCGCGGGAATCTCGGCCCGGAGTTGTTCACTGTACTCTCGGACGTTTCGAGAAATTTGCGCTGGGGTCTCGTTTCCGACGCGGTATACGACGACCCGTACAGCGGGTTTACCATCGTAGAAGGAGGCCTGATCATTGTCCTCGTAGTGGTCTCGAATCGTCGCAATGTCTCCGAGATGCAGCTGAGATCCTCCTGGAGTGGATTTGAGAAGAAGGTTCTCGAATTCGTGTCCTTGCAAGACCCGGTCGGCAACTCTGACTAGAATTTCACCGGACTCTGTGTCGATGCCGCCACCCGGTATCTCAAGGGAGGACCTGCGGATTTGCGATGCAATGCCCTCGAGCGTCAACGCGTAGCGTTGCAGGGCCTCTCGCGGGACCTCGATCGAGACCTCAAGCGGGGGAAGCCCCTGGATCTCGATCTTTGTCGCTCGTTCGCTCGACAACAAGTCACGGCGAGCTCGTTCGGCGATCGCCTGAAGTGTAGAGAGCTCCTGCTCGCCCGAGATGACCAGAGAGATGACCTGATTCGAGCGTGCCGCGAGGGAGACGCTCGGTTTTTCGGATTCCTCAGGAAAGGTGAGTATTCGGTCGACGGCGCCTTTGACGTCGGCGAGGACCTTGTCGGGGTTGGCATCAAGAAGAAGCTCCACCGAAACGCTGGCTCGACCTTCAAGGGACTTCGAGTTGACTCGTTTTACGCCCTCGATCCCTCGTACGGACTCTTCGACTGCGAGGACGATGCCTTGTTCAACCTCGGCTGGACTCGCGCCAGGGTATGGGACGTTGACGTTGACGAGGTCGAGGGCAAATTCGGGAAAGACCTCTTGTTTCGAGCGCATCAGGCCGAAAATTCCGCCGGCGAGAAGAATGACCATCAGCAGGTTGGCGGCGACAGAATTGCGGGTCATCCATGCGATGACTCCAGTACCGTGTTGTGTGGGTGTTGCCATCGTTGCGACCTCAACCTTTCTCCACAATTAGATCGGAGCGGTTCTGAACCTGGACCAACATGCCTTCGATCTCCGGAACCTTGGTGGTTACGATGCGGTCGCCATCTTCGATGCCGGAGCTTACCCAAAGATGGTTTTTGTCGCTCCAGAGGATTTCAATACGATGGGAACGCAGCGTGTTTTGGTCATCGACCACCCACACATTGTGGCCACCGACGAGGGATCGACGAGGGATTCGGAGGGTGTTGCTCAGCACTTTGCCTTCGATTTGTGCAGTGACAAAGGCCCCAGGAAGAAGCGGGAGCTGGCCCTCGTCGGGATCGAGGGGGTTGTCAATTGCGATCAGGACCTGGGCCATACGCGTCTGCGGATCGAGTTCTCCAACCAGGCGAAGGACTCGGCCTACGTGGGTGCTGGTCCGGTTGTCGGGGAGCATCTGCGTGATCGTTGCAGGAGATCCGAGTGATGGACGGGCATCAGAAACCTTGCCGCCGGCCTCGGGGATCACGATCTGCTCAAGTGACGCGACAGGAAGCGCGATTTTTGCCCAAAACTGATCTGTACCTATCAATGTGGCAATCGGCGACCCCTGAGCGATGAATTGACCCGTCTCTACCGTTTCGGCAGTCACCGTCGCGTTGAATGGAGCGATGAGTTTTGTTCGGCTCTTGTTGAGTTTTGCGCGGTCGAGGGCGCCGCGTGCTGATGCCAAGGCCACTCGTGCATTTTCGAGGTGGGGTTCTCGGAGCGCGAGGGAGCTGGACTCGCCCGCTGGCTTGTTCTTGCCAAGAAGCTGCCATTCGTGCTCGGCGACTTTTCCACGAGCTTTCTCCAGCTCCAGTTCCAGGGTCGCCTTCTCAACTTGGCTGCGGCGCTCGCGAATCGTGAGTGTGTAGTCCCGGGGGTCGATGCGCAGCAACGTCTCTCCCGCCTTGAAGCGTCCACCGAGGACTAGCTTTTCAGACTGACGGATCACCTCGCCGCTGACCTGAGCGGCCACCGTTACGGTGCGTGCAGGGGTAACGGTCCCGCTCCCTTGGACGTGGGCAGGAAGAGCATGGGAGGTTGCGACCACGATCTCAACATGAGGGGTCGATGTTACGGGGGCGTCGCGGGCGGCAGTGGGCGTTGAACCCATTAGTATTTTCACGGTAAGACCAGCACCCCCGAGAATTGCCACAGAGAGGGCCAGGCTAAAAAATGTTCGTTTCGTCATTATGAGTCTCCCAGCGCCGTATGCAGCGCAATGCGGGCGGAGAGCAGCGCATGGTGTGCAGCGAGTACGTTGAGCTCCGCTCGCTGTTGACCGCTTTGGGCCGCGAGTACGGCCAGAAAGTCTGCGTTGCCCTCGAGGTATCGAGTGGTGGCCAGCTGAAACGCTTGTGTGGCTGCTTCTTGTTGGCGTGAATAGGCGTCGAGGGCGATCTGTTGTTCCTGCTCGCGCACTGCGGCATCTTCGACTTCGCGGAGGGCGTTGAGCGTTGTGGCCGCAAGTCGATTGGCGGCGGTGTTCTTGGCGGCGCGTGTTTGATGAACTCGTGAGCGGGTGAGCCCGCCCGTACTGAGAGGAATGGATAGCGATGCGCCCAGGCTCCAAAATGATTGCGAGACAGCATCGTTGATGTACAGCGCCTGATATCCGGCTCTACCTGTAAGTCGAAGTGAGGGGGCATAGCCCCGCGCTGCGCTTTTTCGCCGAGACTCCGCGGACTCGAGCTGATGGGCCGTCGCACGCACATCGGGGCGGTTGCGAATGAGGTTCTCAGTTTTCCCAAGTCGTGGCCCGCGTGGAAGCTCGGGCAATGTTGCTTGGGAGGCGATGGCCGATTGACTGTCTTGGCCCGTCAAGACCGCGAGCTGATGCTCAAGTAGCCTAATTTGAGAGCGTGCTTGGGGCACAAGGGTTTCGGTGGAGGCGAGTGCTTGACGTTGTTGCAAGACGTCCAGGGCAGAGACCTGGGAACTCTCAAAGCGTGCGTCGGTGATGTCCAGTAGGTTTTGGCTGGCGAGGAGTTGACGCTCGACGACTTCTAGCCGCGCCTTCGCGGCAACCAGGTCAATGTAAGCTTGGACAGCGCGGGACTGAATCACGATGCGTTGCATGTCTCGGTCGTCGCGGCTGGCTCGACGATCGATTTTACGTGCGCGGTGATTGAGAATATTTCGGCCGGTGATATCCACCTCAAGCCCGACGTTTAGGGCGGTCGACGCCGTGTAGTATACGTTGGGGAAGTTGTTTCCCCCTTGACCTGCGCCGCCACCCGCGGTGAGGCCAAAGCCCAGCGAATCGGTCGGCGCCATGTTTAGGGTGCTGTCGATACTCGCGGTCGGGAGTAGAGGCGCACGAGCCTGAAGAATGAGCGCTTCGGCTTCCTTGATTCTGCTGGTAGCGACCGCGAGATCGAGATTGTCGGCGACAGCGAGCTCGAGCAGTGCATCAAGCTTTGGATCGCCAAACGTTGTCCACCAGGCTCGATTGTCCCCGGCGGCGGAGCCCGTGAGGGGCTCAAAGTTGTCGACGGATGCCGCGAGGGAGGTCGGCCCAGGGGCACCTGTCGCGTTCCCCGTAGGATCTTGGTTTATGCCGAAGAGAGCCGCGAGGGCCAAGGGAGGGAGAGAGCTGAGTGCCAGCAGATTCATGGTTGGTTCCCTTTCGACGGAGCGATTCCAGACCAAAATTGATCAACAACTTGCAGGACGTATTCTTGGCGATCGACCTTGACGAACTCTTCGCCGACGACATGCCGAAAAAAGTTATTTGCGTGCAATGCGCCAATGAAGGCCATGGCGACAGAGTCGGGGGAGGGAACTCGTGCTCGGCCTTGCGTGTCGAGCGCACGGAACCAGGCGGCCAAGAGTCTCTGGCCCTTGACCGGTGGTGGCGTTTCCATGTTTGCGAACATGGCTTTGGGGTCCATACCGCTCGCTCGCAGCATCCAAAGTGCTGGAATCAGGCGCTCGAGGAAGCCATTGATGGCAATCGCTATGGCGAGAAGCTGCGCTTTGGGGTTGTCGGGAGAGGGCGGCTGGGCCACGAGTTCAAACCACTTAGGTTCGAATTTGGCGCATAGCGCGCGGCGAAGAAGCTCAGACTTGGTGGCAAAACGTTTGAATAAGGCCGCCTCGGAGAGTCCCAACCTCCGGGCAATTGAGGATGCGGAGCACCCAGGACCATGTTCCAAGAAACATGTGCGCGCGGTTTCTAGAATCTCTTCGTCCGAGTGTTGGCGTGGTCTGACCATGGGCGTTGTTTTTTAAGGAGCGAGGAAAAGTAAGTAAGTGAGTGATTACTAACTTAGTGAGTCATGACTTACTAAGTTAAGTGCCGGTCGGGTGCAAGGGACATTTCCGGGAAATTTCGTCTTTTGACCACGGACAGAGATCCGTGAATCCCGAGCTGAGATCTACGTGTTGCCCGCGGGGCGAGCGGAGAGCGCACCCGTGATGGCGGTGGAGCGGGCGGTCGTAGCCGCGGGCGCGCTGGTGAATTGTGAGGGTATTCGATAGGACTCGCTCTCGTGAGCCTCGTGCGCAAAGGACTCCGCTGAAATGCGGCTGCTCGTCTGTTACGCGGCGGAAATCGAGGGCGCGCAGGTTGCGGCGGCATTTCCGGAGATCAGTTATCGCCTGGGAGTGGGCAAGGTCGAAGCGACTCTCTCGCTCACGCGTATACTTGCGGGCTACGCAGACAACAGGCTCCCGGACGCCGTGGTGCTGTTTGGGATCTGTGGCGCCTACCCGGAAAGCCATGGGGGTCGTTCCGACCTCGCCGTGGGTGACCTCTGCGTCGTGGCATCGGATCGCTTGGCCGATGAAGGCGTGCAGACGCCTGAGCGATTCATCAGTCTGCATGAGCTAGGCTTCGCCCCATCGGGCCCTTTTGAGGCCGATCGAGTACTGACGGCCTCCTTCGTCCGACATCTTGGGGCCAAGCTCGTCGCGGGAGCCACGGTGAGCGCTTGCAGCGGGACCGATCAGGCCTCGCGCGTACTGGCGAGGCGATACGCGGTGGCGGTCGAGACGATGGAAGGTGCTGCTGCTGCCCGGGTTTGTAACGATTTTGGCGTTCCGTTCACGCAACTACGTTGCGTAAGCAACCCAACGGGAGAGCGAGATCTTGGTCGCTGGGACGTCACGGGCGCTTGTGAGCGAGTTCAAAACGCGATGTTGCGTGCGATGAGAGGTGAGTGGAGCGATGCCTGATGCTGGACGCGAGAGAAAACAAGACGGATCCCCCCTGCATGTTCGGAGCGGGGAGACCCCTATCGACACCGGGTTCTCGACCTGTCCGAATGACACTTTTATGTTTCACGGACTCGTGCACGGCCATGTTGCGTCGGATTCAATCGCCGTCGTGCCCCACATGGCGGACATTGAGGCGCTCAATCACCGAGCGCTCGCGGGGCCGGGGCTTGCAGTCTCTAAACTCTCTGCGAGCGCGCTATTTACCGTTGGCCATCGCTATCAAGTGATCGATGCGGGCGCGGCCCTCGGACGTGGGTGCGGGCCAATGGTGGTGAGCCAAAGGGGCTCGAGGTCTGTCGACTCCCTCGCCGCATTGCGAGGGAAAAAAATAGCCATACCGGGCCGGCACACCACGGCGTATCTACTTTTTCGGATCTTTGGCCCAGCCGAATTCGTGCCTGTTGAGATGCGTTTTGACATGATCCTCCCGGCCATCGCTCGGGGGGAAGTCGATGCGGGATTGATCATCCACGAGAGCCGTTTTACCTATCAGAACCATGGGCTCGGTCTTGTCGTTGACCTCGGAGACCTTTGGGAGAGCGATAGCGGCTTGCCGATTCCACTCGGTTTGATCTGCGCCCGTCGAGACCTCGGCGCCGAGACGATTGCGCGGTTCGAAGACGGTCTGCGACGCTCCGTGCAGTTGGCTTTTACCAAGCCTGAGCTCTCGTTGCCGTGGATCCGGGAGCACGCTCAAGATCTCGATGACGAAGTCTGCCGGCGCCACATTGATCTGTATGTCAACGACTTCTCCGTAACCCTTGGTCTTGAAGGTCGTGCCGCGATAGAGACGTTGATGCGACGAGCGAAGGACCGAGAGATCATTCCACGGGGGGCCGCGAATCCCTGGTAAGCCTTAGCGAGGCTCAGTCGCGTTTGTCCAACTTCCCGGCGGGCAACACTCTTCCGTCAAGATCAAGCGTCTTCCAAAACACAGGCCACCGAGGAATCTCGACCATTGTCGGCAGTACGTCGTCGAAGTTATGAGGGTATGTGCGTTTGATGTATTCAAGCATCGCGTTGGCCGAGGGTGCCTCTACGAAATGCGCTTCCATCGGGGGATATTCATATCGGAACTTCTTGCGATGCATCAGGTCTTCTCCGGCTCCCAAAGGGTCTCGCTGCAGTTGAAATGCTTCGCACAGGCCCGTGCGAGCACAAACAAATAGTCGCTTAGTCGATTGATGTAGCAAAGCGCCTCGGGCCGAACAAATTCGAGATCCATCAAGGCGACGGTCTCACGCTCGGCGCGGCGGCAGACGGTCCGTGCAAGATGAGCGACCGCCCCACATCGGCCGCCCCCTGGCAGAATGAAGCTCTGCAGGGGTTCAAGTGTTTCGTTGTGGGCATCGATTTCGTGTTCGAGTTTTTCGACGTGGCGGGTATCGACCCGCAGCTTGGGAGGGCCGTCAGGTTTTCCGGGCGTCGCCAACTCGGCCCCGAGATTGAAGAGTTCCTGCTGAATTCTTGCCAACGAGCGATGAACCCCGAGTGCGAACTCGCTTCGGAGTGCCGAGGGTCCCTCAATTTCAGTGACAAGCTCCTCACGCAACATGCCGAGGACGCTGTTGAGTTCGTCGACGTCTCCGTATGCGGCGACACGTGCCGTGGCCTTGGATACGGTGTCCCCACTGGCAAGCATTGTTTGGCCGGCATCGCCGAATTTTGTGTAGACCTTGCTGATGTAAACCATTGGAGGGGTTCCTAGTTTTCAGAGGGGCGGTGGCCGGTTGGGGTCTCCGCCGAGACTGGGCGAATGTGACCGAGGCTGAAGCGAGTGTCGGCATTGTCCCCTGGACCGCGACGAGGGGTCACGAGAATACCGTTGTACCCTTGTTGTGCGGCGGTGGAGGGAATCTCGATGACTTTTCGAAACAGACCACGGCCGCCGTCGCCGTCGCGTGTGACATCGAGCTCGCCCACATGTTTCGCGTCTCGATAAAAACGCAGGTGGTAGATGTCGTTGCGGTCAAAACTGATGTCGAGCCGCGGTTCATTGCGCAGGTCCTTTCCGAAATCAACGATCAAGGAACGGCCTTTTCGAATTCGTTTTGTCCCACGCGCATCCCAGCGTGTTCCGTCTTCATGGACCTGTGCGAGCCGACCCGAGGGCACATGCTCGGCACGTCCGGTGTCCATGCCCAGATTCCAATAGTAGTTGAAGACCATAGCGAGCCCGACGAGGCCCGTGGCGGCGGCCACCGCCGGCCACTTTTTCGCGATCAAGCGGGCTTTTGAGGCGAGGCCGCGAGGGCGAAGATCGGCGATCAACGAGCCCGAGAGAGCGAGCAGCATCACGATGAAATAGAATGATAGGCCAATCGAGTTAAGCGACGTCGTCGCGTAACGGTCGTTGGGAAACACATGGGAGTGCTGGACGACGGCTTCAATTCCGAGCAGAGCGATGATGCCAAAGATATTTCGCGCACGCCGAGGATCGTGCATGTGCCAAATGATCAGAAGCAGCCGAAGGTTGAAATAGTTGATTTGGGGAGTTGTCAGGCAAAAGAAGGGGATGATGCATAAATGAATCAGCTCGTGAGCCGGGTACTTTTTTCGCCAGGCCACGACGCCAATAAAGAGCAGTGTCAACAAGCCGCAGGCGTTGGTCAGTGGCTTTAGATCATTGAGAAGTTCTTGTTTCGCAGCGATTGCGCCCGCACGTATGAACTCAACCCGTGTGCGTTCCCCTCGATAGATCAGTGCATCGCCCCAGCCGGTGCGGTAACGGCTGTAGGAGTCCGCGCTGTTGTGCATGATGAGATTCTCTTTCGACTGTACAAAAGAATCGACACCGTATTTTGCGGTGGCTCCTCCGATGAGGAGCGCGCTCATCAAAGCGGCTCCCACGATAAAACGAGCGTAGGTAGATTTGAGAAGACTACCAAGTCGGCACAGCTCACGATTGCGGACGAGGTCTCGGATCAGAAGAACCCCGACGGGGAAGAAGAAAATAGCGGGGAATATCCGATTGAGTGACGAATAGGCCATGAACGCGCCGGCGGTGGCCCAATTCCCCCGTTTGAGCATACATACCGAGCAGACCAGCGCCACGACCCAGTCAAAACGCAGAAGCGACTGTCCTAGCACCGGCCAGCGACCGCTGTATGTGCAGAGAAACAGCAGCAGGCAAAACAGCAGTGTGTCGAAACCAAAGGTGACGCCGATCAGCACAAACATCGCGGCAACGAGATAGAAATCGACCATCGTGATGCGCTTGAGGTCCTCGACCGCGGTGACATCCGACATGGTTCCCCCGACAACTGTCCACGTGGGAGGAGGGTTGAAACCGTGGTCTGAGAAAAAATAGCGTTTTTCTCGCTTTCCCCATGAGGAGACGATGTGATCAACATCGTGTTTGAAGTTGCTCCAGCGACCTGGTTCGAAGGCTCCGACGACCTGCTCCTCGACCTGTGAAATTCGGCTGCGCCGGACCATCTTGTAGTCGTGGAGATCGCGGTAGCTCGTGACAGTCTCGAGTTTGTTGTCGGTTTGTTGGTCCGCCAAAAGCATCGCCGGATACAGCTCGTAATAGCCCAACTCGTCGAAGTACTTTGAATTTAGGTAGTAGTAGGCTGCATCTTGATTGCTATCGAAGCCACGAAAGAGCTGACGATCGTACTGGTAGTAGTTAAATGCTCCCCAGACACATGTCAGAGAAATCACGATCATCAGCCACCAGCGTCCGCTGAATACCGTGGTCGCATTTTTCCCCCAGAGTTTGAACAGCGTCGTTTTCGTGGACCCTCTACGCGCAAATGCGTAGGCGACGAAGAGAACGATGGCGAGCAGAGCAAGCAGCATGCGGTTCGCGTGGGAGCCGTTGCGATCGATAGCCTCCATCTGTGCATAGAGGTAGAGGCCGAAAAGAACGATCGATCCCAGTAAAAACACCGGGCTGAGCCGTTGTGCGTTGGAAACGAAGGGGGCATCGACCGACGGTGTGTTCTCTTTATGCAGTTCAGACACGGCGCAATCCGGGAAAGAGCAATCCTAGGGCGTGGAGCGGCTCAAACACAAGCCCGGATACATTGCGTTTCGATCCATCGATGCCGTGGCAATCGTGAGAGATCGAAGTTCGCTGCAATGCCGCGCGATTTGGGATCGGCGTCCTTGGCCACGGTTCGCCGGCGAATAGAAAATGAGTGCGACGATGCCGCCAGAGGCGTTCTCGTTGTTCAGAGCGAGCGTGATCGGGCTAGGGTGCATCCGGCAGCCGCCGTCGCTCCCGATCGACCAAATCTGCGAAACTGAGCTCGCCGATTTCTCTGGTCTGTAGACCGTCGAGGGCCACAAAGACTTCTGCGAGGCTATCTTCACGGGCCGAGAGCAGATCTCCGCCATCGAAGTTTTCGAGGAGTGCTCCGAGCTTTATCTGGTCGAGGGGGCGCGCGGGTATGTAGCCGCCGCCCTCAAGCGGTGTGATCAGGTCCAAGTGACACATGCGGTCTGTGATAGCGACGATTGGACCGAGGCCAATTTGAAAACGTTCGTTCAATTCAGTGACTGTCGAGCCACGGTGGCGCCGGGAATAGTTGTCTCCGATCGCCAGCAGCAGGCGCGATGCCGTTCGTCCTGGTGCTGCGTGCAAGACGTCCCGACCGCGATCGTTGGGGTGCACGTATCCCTCGCGTTCGATGGCGGGCAGGTGGTGGACAACCCAGGCGACCTCGACGCCGAGAAGTACGATGATCCAGCTGACATAGGACCACGCTAAGAACACCGGCAATACGGCGATCGAGCCGTAGATACCCTCGTAGGTCGCGGTTGCGTAGGCCTTGAGGTACCAGCCGAAGCCAAGCTTACCAAACTCGAAGAGCGCCGCAGAGATCAACCCGCCGGTGATCGCGGCGCGAATACTAACTGGCTGGTTTGGAAGCCAGGCGTTGATGGCAATAAGGCCCACACTGGTCGTGAGCACCGGTATCATGGGCAGGTTGCCGAGGGAGTTGAAGATCGGTTCAGCGAGGCTGTACACGACGATGATCGGAGTCAACACGGCAAGCGTAAAAAACATGGTGAACTTGGCGACCATGTTTCGCGCTTTTCGCACCCGCCAAAGGCTATTAACCGTCCGTTCTAGGGTCGAAAATAGGAGATAGGCGAGGATGATGACCGTCAAAAATCCCCAGCCACCGAGTGCAGCGAGGTCGATATTTTTACCCAGCTCGACGATTGTTTGCGCGAAATCTTGGGCACGAGACTCGTCGGGACTGATCGCTCGGGTCAGCGTGAGTACGACCGTGTATTCGGAGGTCTCACCTGCGAGCTTGACGAAGAACATCAAGACACCGACGGTCGGGACCACCGAGAGCATCGTCTGCAGGGTCAGACTCGAAGCGAGTGAAGAGCAGTGGTCGGTGCTGAACCATCGTCTGACTGTGTAGACGATGAGTAGCCACAGCCGTCGCCAGGGCTCTGGGGCATGTTCCGGACGGGTTGGAACCAACCATTCGACGAGCCTGGTAGTTCGGAACAGGGGCATGGGGAGTGGTGTTCGTTATTTTGCTGCCGTCACGGTTTCGGGGGCCTTTGTTTCTTCGATCCCGTGGGTCCGTAGCGCTCGTTTGTTTGCGCGAGCTTTGGCCTTGGTGACCTGCTCTTTGATGGGTTCGGAGAGATCGTCGAGGGAGGCCCGCAGCTCACCCAACTCGGAGACGAGCTTGCGCGAGAATTTTGCCGGGAGGTCGTCGATGTCCGCGAGAAGGGTGGCCAGTTTGTGGGCCGCGGCATTGGCCTTGCGTAGCGTTTCGAGCTTGGTTTGGCCCTTGGCTTTTGGAAAAAAATCAGCGTCAAAGCGCTTGCGAAGCTCGGCGACTGGCTTTCCTTCTTCAAAAACCGCGGCGACGAACTCTTCGCGCTTCTCCTCACTCAGCGCCTTTGGAACTTTGCCCTTGGGCCGGTCGTTTGCGGGGGTGTCTTTCTCTGCCCAGCCGACTGTTTTTTGGTAGTAGTCGATGGCGTCGTAGCTCGGGATGGTCTTTGCGACGCCATCACGTTTGAGCACCTGAGGTGCGTGCCGTTGGATGGTGCTGTAGCTGATCGTTAGTTTGTCGACCGTGGCTCGTTTTAGGGTCAGCTCTTTTTCGCAGTACTCGTGAAAGTTCCCAAATCCCCAGCGCTCGTAGTCGCCGCGTTTTCGGATCTCACAGAGACTCTTGGCGAGGTCGAGCCAGGAGCGGCGGAAACCCTGTGTGGCCCGAACTGCATCGAGTCGTTTGGGGTCGTTGCCGGTGCGTTCCAAGAGGTTCGCTAGCTCATCGAGTTTTTGGGTGCTGCGTGGCACGTCGCTCGTATAGCACCAGCCGGATTGTGGTGGTACCGTGATCGGGTGGCGTCAATCGCACGAACTGAGGGCCGGTGCTGTCTGGGAACTCGCTCCGCTGTGCGGCGAGATCGGGCAGCGTGTCGGGGTGAGGTTCGACGTCGAAGATGAAACCGGTATGGATTCGTGGCGGGCGAAACTCGCCGAGCCTAGGGACCGAGCCGCTCCGGAGGACCGTGGCGATGGCCGTTGTTCTTGCGCTGACTTGGCCCGAGAGTGCATTCGGTAAGGCGCCAGACGAGCCACAAGCTCCAAGCGAGGACCGGTCTTCTTCGACTCCGCAAGCGTCACAAGACGAAGTGCAGGATCCATCCTCGAGCGAAAAATATTCGTTGGGGACATCGTCCACCGATCCCGTGGCACGGGACGAACCGGATGCGACGCCCGAACCGGATGCGACGCCCGAACCGGATACGACGCCCGAACCGGATACGACGCCCGAACCGGATCCTCCTCGCACTGGTCCACAGAACAATGCGCCTGCTGGTTTGTCCGCCACCGTGGGGGACCTTGCGGTCGAAATTTCAACGTCAGACCTCGTTGAGGGTCCTCAGCCCTCGAAAGGCATAGAGCCAATGTTGGCACCGATGGCTGAGCCCATGGTCAAAAAATGGTATTTCTGGGTTACCGTGGCTGCGATCGCGGCCTCAGTAGGAGCGATCGTAGGCTTGGCGATTCGAGGGCGGGTTGGGGCCGTTCGTAAGGACAAGGAGGCGCTACGCTCCTTGGGGCCTCAGAGGTCGAATGAGCGCACGGTCTTGTTTCGTTTCTAATGAGTGAGATCGATGCCAGGCCTTCCACAAGGACGGGCACGATGTTCGGTGCCGCCTTGTGGGTGGGTACCTTGGCGGTGGGGTGTGGGCCGTCCGCGGGGTCGTCCCTCGGCGTGGATGTGGGAGTCTCGACAGCGGTAGCGATCGTTGATCGAGGGCGAGCCCTCCTAAACTCGGACGATCGACAGCGTGTAGACAGCGTCATCGAATATGGAGAGGGAAGAAAAATTGACGAGATTGTGGTCAAACCATCGACGCCACGCGCGGGTGGGCCGTTGACCATCGAATTTGTGGCCCACGGTCTTGTTGGGCAGGCTGCGCGGGTGGGATTTCTTCCGGCTCGAGCGGCGAGCCGCCAGGAGGTTCGCTACGACGACGTGGGTTCGTCAAAGGACATGAGGAGCCTGTGGCATGATTTCGTGATGAAGGAGGGGGTTCAGAGCGTTGAGTTTCAAGTGCCGACGGGATGGCAGTCGCGCAGCGCGGTTGTCGTCCTGGAATTGGCGGATGGGACCGGAGGGGTGGGTCGTGCTCCGATCGTCGCGGGGCCCAGCAGTGGGCCTGCACGTTCCGGGGTGGATTCCGGCTTGCGAGGACTGTTGGCGATGGTCGATGTGCAGACGCTTCCAGTGAAGATCAAGGCTGCACGTGTACCGGGAGGGGCCATGAAGATCGACGGCCTCTTGGACGAATCAAGCTGGAATCGGCCGGGCCATGCGCTCACGATGGCGGCGGATGGTGAGCCCCAACAGGGGATGGGTACGCAGGGGCTCACTCGGGTCTTGTTCGCCTATGACGACGACGTGCTCTACATGGCTGCGGAAATCCCCGATATCGATATCTATTCCAGGTTTAGCGACCATGACGACCCGCTTTGGACGGAAGAAGCTCTCGAGCTTTTTATCCATGGGGTCGCCAACAAGCGCGACTATATTGAGTACCAAGTCTCCGCTCGAAATGTGACTTTTGACGCCCAGTTTGAGCATTATAGAAAAGGCGATGAGTCCTTCGATAGTCGCTGGAAAACGGCGGTTCACGTGCGTGGAAGTATCAACAAAAAGCACGATAGAGATCGCGGGTGGAGCGTGGAGGCGGCCATCCCATGGTCTGAGATCTGTGAGTTCAGCGACGCGCCCTGTGGCGAGAACGGACGTATGAGATCCGGATCACGGCTGCGGCTCAATGTTGTTCGCGTTGAACGCGTTCGAAGAAAAGAGGTGGTCGCGCTCACGTTGAGTCCACTTCGTAGTCTGGACTTTCATGCCTCGGGAAACGCCGCGATACTGGAGATCGAATGAAAAATTGGACGTCTTGGAGGGGGTCGGCGGTACGGCGGGGCCTGTTTGTGGCCCTGTTGTCCGGCATGGTCCTTGATCTTACTGGCTGCGACCGGCCCGCGACCGGACTCCCTTCGTCGCCCCGGGTGGCAGGTAAGAGAGGCGGCGGGATCCAAGTGATCTCTTCGTCCGTAGCGCCCGCGGTCCCTCGGCTTTCCCGGTATGGCGAGGTCCCGAATCACGCCTTGGCGGAGGGCGAGTCGGCGCTGTCCTTACGGCTCGAACCACTGGGGATCGTCCATGACCCTGCGCTGTCGAGAATGGTTCGTAGTCTCGCCGAAAATACACCTTCTCGGTTCGACATGCCCCCGGAACTGATCGATGGTTTGATGGCATGGAACGGGCTCCTCGATCCCCCGCCTAGCATCGTCGTCATCGAGTTGGCCGCAGACCCCGAGGCCTGTGCCTTGCGGGCGGATGGCCCCTGTGCCCAGGTGTATCGAACCTTGGTCGAGGAGGTTGAACACAGCATGCAGGGCCGGGACAATCTTCGCTTCGGGGTCGGATTTTATAGCGATCCTAAAGGGCCGACTCGACTCACGGTCGCGCTGATCGAGCGCGGTATCGACCTGCGTTCGATGCCCGCCCACATCGAGGTGACCGAAACCTTCGAGCTGCGCGGGAAACTCTTGGGGCGGCGTTCGTCGCCGCGCGTAGAAGTCGTCGATGCGCGGGGCAAACATGCTCGGTTGGCGGCGGCGATCGGCGACGATGGCAGTATCGTCGCCATGGTGGGATGCATGGGCGGCGAAGGAAAACACCAGGTCGAGGTGCTCGCTGATGGCGCCCACGGCCCCGAAATTGTCGCCAACTTTCCTTTGTATTGTGGCGTTGATCCCCCGTCGAAGATCGATTTTTCCTACGAGCGGCTCTCGGCCGAGATCGGTCCTAAGGATGTGATTCATGGAAATTTTTCCTACCTGAACGAAGAGCGGCAGGCCCGAAAGTTACCGGCGCTGAAATGGGACATCGCCGCCGCTCAGGTTGCGCAAGACCATAGCCAGGACATGGCGGATCATGGATTCATGGGGCATGTTTCCCCCACCACCGGGGATGCAACACGACGCTTTGAGCGGGCAAAAATTGCAGGGACGGTGATTCGAGAGAACGTCGCGCGTGGATACGGCCCGCGAGGGATTCACTTGAGTTTGATGAACAGCCCTGGACACCGGGTCAACATGCTCGCCACGGATATCACTCATGTCGGAATTGGTGTCATTTTCGGGGAGCCCGAGACCGAGGCAAAAGGTGCGCCTCGTCCCGTTTTTCTGACGCAAAACTTCTACGCAAAAATTGGCGCTGATCTTCCTCGGAATCTTTCGCGCGAGATCAGCCGGCGTGTCGATGATCGACGAAAAGATGCCGGGTTGGTGGCGGTGGAATGGGTCAGTCGCGCTTCATCACTCGCTCAGGCGCGAGCGGATGCGCTGGCGGAGGGCAAGGTCGGGAAACCCGATGAGCAGCTGGCGGAGGCGCTGTTTGACCTCGGCTTTTCGGCGGTGGACCGTCGCCAGGTGCAATCCACCGATTGGCGGGCCTTGTCAGAGCTTGAGTTTTGGGAGCAACCGGGGACGATTCGTCTGGGTCTCGGAGTGGCGCGGCGCTCTGAGGCGCTAGAAGGCGGATTTATCATGGTCTTGGTGGTCGACGCCCGTCGTTAGCAAAGCGGGCTATGCTGCCGCGCTGCCCATGCCAGTCTCCGACGCAAATCCCGCTCATCCCGCATCCCCCGAAGCCCGCAAGGACCTGGTCCTTGGTGTGATGGGGGGCTCGGGCCTCTATGCCATGGACGAGCTTCTCGATGTTGAGACCCGTGCCATCGAGACGCCCTTCGGACCGCCGTCGGCACCGTATACGATCGGTTGGCTGGCTCGCGGCGAGGGGAAGGCAGACCTGCGTGTGGTTTTCTTGCCGCGGCATGGGCAGGGCCACCGGCTGATGCCGAGCGAGATCAACTACCGAGCAAATATCCACGGGCTCAAACAGCTGGGGGTGACCCATTTGTTGTCTGTTTCGGCGGTGGGGTCGTTGCGAGACAATATCGTTCCTGGGCAATTTGTGGTCCCCGATCAACTCATCGACCGGACGCAGGGGCGAGAGACCACTTTTTTCGGCCAGGGCGCCGTGGCCCACGTTCAGTTTGGAGATCCGACCTGTGAGGCCCTGCGGTCTTTGGTCATCGCCGCGGCGGGAGCCGAGGGCGCGACGGTGCACGCGGGTGGAACTTGTGTTGTTATGGAGGGTCCCGCATTCAGCACTCGCGCCGAATCCGAACTCTATCGAAGCTGGGGGGCGCAGGTGATTGGCATGACCGCACTTCCCGAGGCCAAGTTGGCCCGCGAAGCCGAGATTGCCTACGCTTTGCTGGCGACCGCGACCGATTACGACTGTTGGCATCACAGCGAAGAGGAGGTCTCGGTCGAGGCCGTCGTCAAGATCATTCAGGCCAACGTTGCGCTGGCGCGTTCGACAATTTCCGGGCTCGCACAGATGCTTCCCGAGCGCAGCGCGGAGTTGCCCTATCCACGGGCATGCGCTCAGGCGTTGATCACGAGCCCCGAGATGCTCTCGCCAGAAACCCGTGCGCGTCTCGACCTCATTGTCGGGCACTATCTCCCCGTGTCCACCTGAGCTGGTTGGTTCGCACAAATTCCGTCTTTTCCGATCTGTAAATTCTCGAAAGATTCGATCCATGAGCCAGAAGAAAAAACTTGTTGTGGTCGGTAGCGTTGCTATCGACTGGGTAATCACTCCAGTCTCTGAGCGTGAGGAAAGTGTCGGTGGTGCGGCGACCTACTTTGCAATGGCCGCCAGTCATCACACGGCAGTCGACCTGGTCGGCGTCGTCGGAAAAGATTTTCCGGAGCACGCGCTGCAAGACCTACGCACCGCCGGTGTGGGTCTTGAGGGCCTGGAGGTGATTGAAGATGGGCTGACCTTTCGCTGGAAGGGGCGCTACCACGAAAATATGAACCAGCGCGACACTCTGGAGACCCACCTCAACTGTTTCGAGCAGTTCGAGCCCAAGCTTCCAGAGTCCTATCGAGAGGCCGAGCTTCTGTTTCTCGCCAACATCCAGCCGAGCTTGCAGCTTCAGGTGTTGGAGCAAATGAAGACTCGTCCCCGTCTCGTTGGGCTCGACACCATGAATTTGTGGATCGATGTTGCCAGCGACGATCTCCGAGCCGTTGTTTCGAAGGTTGACGTTCTTACGATCAACGAAGAAGAGGCTCTTCAGCTTACGGGGGCGACCAGCCTACTCGCTGCAGCGCGGGAAATCCGTGAACTCGGGCCCAAGATCCTCGTGATCAAACGTGGTGAATATGGGGCTCTGCTTTTTGGTCCTGGGTCCGAGGAGCTTTTTGCGGCTCCCGCAATACCGCTGGAGAAGGTTGATGACCCGACTGGCGCGGGCGATTGTTTTGCAGGCGGATTCATGGGCTATTTGAGCACCGCCGAAACCCTCGACGGGCCGACCCTTCGGCGCGCGGTGATATGGGGCTCCGTCATGGCGAGCTTCTGTGTGCAAGGTTTCTCCTACGATCGGCTTCGAGATCTGGACCGCGCGCAAATCGATGCTCGCTACAAGGCCTTTGTGGATCTCACAAGCTTCGTGTAGCGCGGACGGGCGCGGACGGGTTTCGGCGTGAGACTTGTCCGCGGATTCACATCAGTCCGGCAGAATTTTCGTGGATTTAGCCGTTGATTGATCGCACTCTTGGGCCTCGCGGGACGTCTCCATGCTGATCGAAATTCGCGGTACCACCCCCCAGCAAACTCCTGGCCTTTCCACGTGGTTCGCGGGGGGATTTCGCCCCTTTTTCTTGTTGTGCGGACTCTATGCACTGGCACCCCTCGTGTGGTGGGTCGCGAGTTTGTGGGGGGCGGTCGCGATGCCTGCGGGTTGGAGTCCGATGGTTTGGCATGGACACGAGATGTTGTTCGGCTTCGTGATGGCCGCGGTTGCTGGTTTCTTGCTGACCGCGGTGCCGAAGTGGACCCAGAGCCGTGCATTGACCGGAGGACGACTGGCCATGGTCGTTGGGACGTGGCTGGTGGGCCGCATCGCCATGTGGGGGGCCGGCAGTCTTTCGCCCGAGCTCGTCGCACTTTGTGACCTTCTTTTTCTTCCCGCCCTTGGATTTTCGGTCGCGCCGCCGATCCTCAAAGCGGTACGCGCGGGACAGCCCCGCAACGTCGCATTTCCGATAATTCTTGCAGTCCTCTTTGTGGCGAATCTTCTCACCCACCTGGAGAGTGTCGGTGATACGCCAGGTCTCGGAAGGGTGGGGATCAAGCTTGCGGTCTATCTGATGGTCACGATGGTCACGATCCTTGCGGGTAGGCTCGTTCCCTCCTTCACTCGCAATGCCCTGCAAAAACAAGAAGGTGGAAAGGCTGTCGAGCACAGGGTCGGCCTCGAGCCTGTGGTTTTGGCCTCGGTAGTGTGTGCTGCCATTGCCGACCTTCTGGAGGTCTCAAGTCTCGTGACCAGCGTCTTTGCCCTTGTCGCCGCGGCGCTGCTGACCGTCCGATGTGCGGGGTGGCGGATGGCACGCTGTGGGAAGCTGCCGATCGTTCTCATACTGCATGTGGGGCATCTTTGGATCATTTTGGGGTTTCTCTTGGTCGGTCTCTCCGGTTTCGTGGATTCGGTGCCGTGGACCAGTGGCCTTCATGCATTCACAGCCGGTGCGATGGGTACGATGATTCTCGCGGTGATGACGCGCGCCGCCTTGGGCCATTCGGGACGGGCACTCGAAGTTCATGCGGCCGTGGTCGTGGCCTACGCGCTCGTCGTTGTCGGAGGGCTGGTACGGGTTGTCGTGCCGATGTTGGGGAGCGTGAGCACGGCATGGAGCTCGGCGGTGGCCGGAATTCTCTGGGCGGGGGCATTTGCATTGTTCTCGGTGGTCTATTGGCCGATTCTTACGAAACCGCGGATCGACGGTCGACCTGGCTAGGTGACCTTATAATAGAGAATTGTAATGCCTTTCATTCACCGGAAGACCTCGGTGAATGTATTGATTGTGGATGGCATTCACCATGTTCGCGTGGACTGCATTCACCAGAAGTTAGGGCCCCGAGTCCATTGCCGGCCGACGATGAAACGACGCATCCAGAACACCCTGGGTAATATTTATTGACACAAGGTAGGTAGGTAGCCACGCGTGAAGGCAAAAACAATCATCATTTTCGGCACATTTTCTCTGTCATTGCTGTTTGGCGTCAGCGACAATGCGCATGCATTCAGTTATGTTACGTGCCCGATTTCAGGATGCAGCAAGGGCTACGCACCACCTCCCCCGACGAGTGATTCAAGCTCGTGTCATGAGGTGTCGGTTTGCGATCAGGTTATCGCGGATTGTTTTGACGAGGCGTCCAATCCTGGCAGTTGGGTTTGTCATGATCTCCGGGATGACGGATGCCACTACGGCACTTGCGTCAGTTAGCGATATTCGACGGACGAATGAAGACGGGAACGAGATAGGCTATGAAAAAATTTGCTGTATTTGTCTTGTTTCTGTCGCTTTGTGTATGGGCGGCGGTTACGTTCAGTGTTGATTCGAAGCATCCTGGGGAAGAGGCGCTCGCCAAAAATAGAACGTTGCGCAAGACGATCGTTCGGCCCGTTCGAGTCCCCCAGGTGCGACAAGGGCCGGCGGCACCAGGATGTTCGGTCTATATTCGTGCAGAAGGCGAGGGATCGGTGCCTCTCGCTTCCTTTCGAATGTGTTTTCTTACACACGACGAAAAACTGGAAAATTGTGAGGTCTCATCGGGGGAGAGATCGATAGAGATTCCTTGTTTGAGCGCGAAAAAGGCGATGGTTTCTTCACCTGGATATCTTGGGAGAATGATTATCATCCATGGCAAGAAGGATGTTAATGTGCGCCTTGTCCCCTGTGCGTACTCAATCGCGGGCCAAGTTAAGGATGTATTTGGAGGTCCGATTGGGGGCGCGAGGGTCTGGAATCAGTGGTCGGTGCGAGAGACCCAAGAGACGGGCCATTTTCGTCTTTGTGTGCCGACGAAAGGTCTGCACAAAATGTCGGCCGGACACACGGGCTATGAGACCTGGGGCGGGTTCACCTTTGGGATACGAGAAGATGTTAAAGTTTTCTTAGACCCATCGCAGGAGGATTCTTCGAAGGAGAATATTGTTGCCTATGAAATTGCAATTGTAGATGAAAACAGTGGGCCAGTTTTCGATTGCACTGCGACCGGGCTCTCTGGGGCCAGTGTCCGTTCGGAGTCGGGAATTATGTCGATGCGAAGCAAAGCCCGAGACGAGAGTTACTTTAAAATACGCTGCCCAGGATTTGCGACGAAATCAATCGTGATTGACGTTGTTGATGAGATGGCGCCAGTCACAGTCGTGCTTCGTCTTCCCTCTGCCGTTGTTCTTGGGACCGTCAAAGATCAAAATGGCGTGCCGGTGAAAGATGGGGAGGTAACAGCCTACTGGGGAGAGTCCGAGTATACCTCATCGAAGATCGATACTTCGGGGACCTATCGCATGACGGATGTCCCGGCGGGTCGAGAGCTCCGTCTTGAGGCAAGTGAAGTCGACTCAATCTCGCCCGCGGCACGGATTCTAACCGTTGGTTCAGGGGAATCTGTTGTTGTTGATTTTGTTCTTTCCACTGGTTTCCGGATTTCTGGAAAGATCACTGGAGTCGGTGTGTGGCCCGCTTTTGTTCATTTGTACAATCTCAATACCTTGGCGGGAAAGTCGAGGCAAGTGAGTCCCACGGGAGAATTTGAAGTGACCGGTCTTATCGACGACGAATACCGTGTCTCGGCGTCTCGAGAGGGGGGCCCAAATCTTGAACTAAAGGGTACAGATCAAAATCCCGTGTTTGTATCATCGGGAGAAACGAACCGTGAGCGAGTTGTCCTTTCTATGAACGACAAGGCTGTCGTGTTGCAAGGGATCGTTGTGGACGAAGAGGGGGAAAGCGTTGGCGGCGCGATCGTGTTGGCGCGACTTGACATTTCCTATTACATGGAACCTGTGGAGGCCGATGCGCTGGGTAAATTCACGCTCAACGTGCCGACGATGTCGAAGGTGAGTGTGAGTGCAAGAGATATGGAAGGTCGGCGCGGGAGAAAAATGATCGCTGCCGACCGTATAGATCAGCGGGCAGTGATCGAAATTTCGGACTAGGAGGGCACCGTTTCTGCGCGTGAAGGGACAGTGCCTAGCAGGCCGTGGACAAAGTCTAGATTCCCCCCCCATCGCATGATCGCGAAAACCGGCCGCGTCGGGTAGCATGGCGAAATGGCGATGGGGACCAAGGACGGCGAGCAGGATAGCCTGTTCATC
>Ga0256845_1000407_pt1 | contig 41494 bp, 36 predicted proteins | sample RiftiametaG_FD_189101 | JGI IMG/M metagenome (GOLD analysis project Ga0256845, IMG submission 189101) | Tube worm associated microbial communities from hydrothermal vent at the East Pacific Rise, Pacific Ocean - Riftia | ecosystem: Host-associated > Annelida > Integument > Unclassified ...
ATTTTTCTTCTACCCGAAAGTGAATATACTTGGTAACCGCCAGAATCTGTTAAAATTGGTCTGTCCCAATTCATAAATTTATGCAATCCACCTACTTTTTCTAAAATATGTGTTTTTGGACGTAAATATAAATGGTAAGTATTACCTAAAATAATGTCTGGGTTTATATCATTTTTAAGTTCGCGTTGGTGTACACCTTTTACAGATGCAACCGTGCCAACAGGCATAAAAATAGGCGTTTCAATTACGCCATGGTCAGTAATGATTTTTCCTGCTCTTGCTTTACTTTGAGCATCTTTTCCTTTTAATTCAAATATCATATTCAAAATTCTGTCGGCGCAAAGATAAATAAGTAAAAAAAGATAATGATTATTATAAAAAGAAAATAATATTGATTTGGCAACGTTTTTGATACTATACATCAAATCTTAAAAACGAACATTATGAAAAATTCCTTTTTTATTACATTAATTTTAGTGTTAACTACTACTACAACTTTTGCACAATCTGCAAGTGGATTTGGATTTAAAGCTGGTTTAAATTATAATGCCAATGGTGATTATTTTGAATCTATATCTACAAACGCAGAAAACCCAGACAGAAATATTGGTTTCCATATTGGTGTTTTTGGAAAATTTGGAAAGAAACTTTACATAAAACCAGAAATTGTATATACTAGTACAAAAAGTGATTATGCAAATGAGGAGTTTAAAATGCAAAAAATTGATATTCCGGTATTAGTAGGAATAAAAGTTATTGGCCCGCTTAGTGTTTTTGCGGGACCATCGTTTCAATACATTTTAGATTCGGAATTTGAAGGCATTTCTATTAATGATATTGAAAAAGATTTGTCTTTTGGTTTAAACTTCGGAATTGGTCTTAATTTAAATAAAATTGGTATTGATGTTAGATATGAAAGAGGTTTAAGCAATAATGAAGCATCTTTTTTAAACAATAACAATATTGACACTAGCAGAATAGATACGCGCCCTGACCAGATAATTTTAAGCTTGTCTTTTATTTTGTAAATGATATACTAAACAAAAAAATCTCGCAGCTGCGAGATTTTTTTGTTTATAATTTATATAGTTTTTTTATGATTTAGATTCTACATCTTCAGAATCTAAATAATTAGGGATACCATTACCGTTTGAATCATCATTTGTTGGATCACCGTCATTATTTATGTCCTCATCAATTGTTAAAATTCCATCTCCATCATCATCATTATCAAAATAGTTAGGAATATTGTCTTCATCAGTATCATCATCATCTAAAGTAAATTCTCCATCTCCATTTAAATCTTCCAATTGTGAAGGCACACCATCGTTATCATGATCATTTTCTGATGTTTGAAATAATTCAAATTTAAAAACAATCGGGGTATATGACGAAATTCCAACGGTGGCATTAGAAAAATATCCTAAACCTGAAGGCAAAAACATAACACCTGCTCCATGATTTATATAACTTACAGTACCATCTCCATTATTAATAAAATTTTCTGCTGTTTTAAAAAGTGGAAATACTTTCCTCCAACCTGGTACTAACGATGTTAAATCAAAATCTACTGGTGTTACTGCACTATCAAACACTTCACTATCTAAGGTAAAACCTTCATAATTTACACGTACAGTATCAGCAAATGTTGGTGAATCTCCTCCTCCATCATTTAATCTAAGAATATAAAATTGGTAATCTGTATCAGCGAAAACAACAGTTTTTGTTTCTACAGCACTCATTAACAATGCATTATTAGTAGGATCTGGCAATACACCACTTTCAGGTAATTCACTTATAATCAAATCAGAAATACTTGAGTCCAAATTTGAAACAAATGCACTAGCGTTATAATAATGTGTTTCTAAATAGGCTACAATTGAATCATTGTCTGCTATTTGTTGTTCAGCTCTATCTCTTACTTCTACTACAGTTGTACCCCCATTACCATCATCTTTATTACAAGATAAAAAACCAACTAGTAAACATAAAATTAATAAAGCTACTTTTCCTTTTCCCATTATTGCCTATTTTTGAGGCGCAAGATACAATTTTAATATAATCTTGTACAAGAACATTAACGTAGTTTTTAGAATAATTGTATGCGAATTGATAAGTATTTATGGTGTATTAGGTATTACAAAACTAGAACGCTGGCCACAACTGCATGTAAAAAAGGGCAAGTAAGAGTAAGTGGAGACATAGTTAAACCAAGCAGAGAAGTATTTCCTTTAGATATTATTGAATTAAGAAAAAATCAAATAAACTACAAACTTACTGTTAATGAGATACCTGAGAGTAGAATTGGTGCTAAATTGGTTAATCTTTACAGAACAGACATTACACCTAAAGAGCAATTTGAAGCTCAAGAGCTTTTAAAATACTCGAAAGATTATTACCGTAAAAAAGGTGTTGGTAGACCAACAAAAAAAGATAGAAGAGATATTGACGATTTTACTGATGAAAATGAGTAATTTTATATTTTAATTTAATACCTAATCTATATGAATGTTACGAATAATGTAATTCTAACACATACCGAAATTAATCATAAAATTAAACGCATTGCATTTCAGATATATGAAAATAATGTAAATGAGAAAGAAGTGATTTTAGCTGGTATTGATAGTAATGGTTATGTTCTTGCAAAAAAATTAAAAACCGCACTTCAAAAAATTTCTGATATTAACCCTATTCTTTGCAAAGTTATTATTGATAAAAAGAATCCTACAGCAGAAATTAAAACATCTATTCTATCTGTAGATTATCAAAATAAATCTTTAATTCTTGTAGATGATGTTTTAAATTCTGGCACTACATTAATTTATGGTGTTAAACATTTCTTAGATGTGCCTTTAAAACAATTTAAAACTGCTGTTTTAGTAAATAGAAATCATAAAAAATATCCTGTTAAAGCAGATTTCAAAGGTATTTCTTTATCTACGTCGTTACACGAACATGTAAATGTAGTTTTAGAAGGTAAAACTTTTAAAGCTGTTTTAGAATAGTTGAAAAATTAATTCTTCAATAATTTCAATTTCAGTTTTATTATCTGTTGATATTACTATTTCAGCTTGATTATAATATTGAGTACGTTCAAATAAATGTTTACCAATAAACTCTGTAAGTAATTCGTCTGTTTTTATATGAGCAATTAAAGGGCGTTTTGTTTTTTCGTTTTTGAGTCTTTCTACTAAAGTTAGGATTGATGCCTTTAAATAAATATTTTTAATATTATTAGCTTTTAAAAGCAATTCTATGTTATTGCTATAACAAGGCGTTCCTCCTCCTAAGGATAAAACTATATTGTTTTTACTTTTTAAAATACTTTTTAAATGCAACATTTCTGCTTTTCTAAAATAAATTTCACCTTTTGTTTTAAAAATATTGCTAACTGATGTGTTTTCTTTTTCTTCAATATAATCATCTAAATCAATAAAACTATAGTTCAATTTTTGAGCTAATACCTTACCTAAAGTAGACTTTCCGGAAGCCATATATCCTATAAAAACTACTATCATTTTTTTGCTATAAATTGATTATTAAAAACATACGTTTAAGTAGTGCAAAAAAACGAAAATTTCTTCAAAAAAAGTATTGTTTTATTAATTAAACATTTTATATTTGCACCCGCTAACAGCAATATCATTAGTTGTTATTAATGACCTGGTAGCTCAGTTGGTAGAGCATCTCCCTTTTAAGGAGAGGGTCCTGGGTTCGAGCCCCAGCCCGGTCACAGAGAATAACTTAAGTTATTCAAAAAGTCCATAAACATAATGTTTATGGGCTTTTTTTTATATTATAGAATGAATAACGTAAAGGATAATGAAACAGACCTCTTATATAGAAATGATGAAGGTAAATTTACAGATGTAACCAATGAAGCAGGAATAAGAAACTTTGGGTTGTCATTAAGCGCAACAGTTGGAGGTATAAACAATGATTATTTAGATGTTTTTCAAGTTGATATGGATAGCCCAATACAAAAGCGTAAAAAAGCTAATATGGCAAGTATGAATCCTGAATTGTTTTAGAGTACTGTTGATGCAGGATTTTATTATCAGTATATGTATAATATAATGCAATTAACTCAGGTATTATTCAAGAAAATGGTTTTAAAGAAGATAAAAATAGTATTACTATTGAAAATTTAGGCTTGATATTATTCATCTTAATTGATTTAATTTAGGTTAAAATATGCACTAAATTTTAAATTAATGAAGTAATACAATGCAAAATAAGTAAAATGATAAAATAATAAGAAGAATTGATAATATGTATGTGCTTAATTTACTTTACTAAAAATTTCGTGGTAGAATTTACATTATTATCTTTACCCACTAATCTTGAAATTAATTTGCGCACGTGGCGGAATTGGTAGACGCGCTGGCTTGAGGGGCCAGTATCCGTTTTAGGATGTGGAAGTTCGAATCTTCTCGTGCGCACTTTTTATTTCAATAAATTATCAATAGTTTTTCTTACCGAATCACTATTCCAATTGGCTGCACCAGTTTTATTAATTACAATATTACCCTTTTTATCTATTAAAAACGTTCTAGGAATACTTGATACTTCAAAGAAATTTGAATTATCAATTGGTTTATATGCTTTAAAAGTGTAATCGTTTTTTGCTAAATAGGAATTAATTATATTATTTTTTTCATTTGAAACAAAAACAAATTCAATTTTATCATTATAATCATTATAAAGCTTTTGTAAACTTGGCATTTCGGCAATACATGGCGGACACCAAGTTGCCCAAAAATTTACTAAAACAACTTTACCTTTTGTGCTTTTAAAATTGAAAACATTTCCGTTTTCATCTTTCAGTTTCCAATTATAAGTTATTAACCTAGATTGTTTGTTTTTATTTATAGTAGATGGGCTAAATAAAGCTAGACCCTTATTTAAAAAGACTTGTATAGGTTTTCTTGTTTGTGGAATAATTAAAAATGCAATTATGACAAGAAAAATAATATTGTTTCGTTGAGACTTAGAAATTTTCATTTTTATAAAATTAAAAGCATAGTTTCTATGTCGAAACTATGCTTCAAATCTAACAAAAAGCAAAGTATAATAACGATTTTATCGTGTAACAATTCCTGTTAATTCAGCTACTAGACCTGTTCCCATTGCAATTGTAACATGATTCATTGCATCAGTAGGAACCACATGTACTAGTGGTTTTAATGTAAAAGGACCTGCACTATTATCTGGACTAGGCTCAACAGAAATAACAATTGTTGCTCCTTTTAAATCTGTTGGAAATGTCATTCCTGATGGCGCATTTTGTAAAAAATCTTCACCTGGAAAAGCTGGTCCATCACCCGCATCACCCTTAAATGGTGTTGTGGTTGCATTATCATCAAAACCTGAAGCTGATGTAAAAGTTCCTGTACTTACTGGAACTCCTCCAATTACTGCCCAACCTTCATATATCCACCCGTCATTAAGTATTGGTAACAAGTTTAATCCAGCAACCGCAGTTCCGCTAGAATTATCTAAAAACCAAACGCCACTTTCTTCGTTTGTATCACCTCCTCCGTCAGTAGGAGTCGCTAAAATGTAAGCTCCTGTGGAACTACTAAAATCGCCAACTATACCTCTTGAGCTTACATTGGCTGTATTTCCTGAAAAATCACCCGCTAAAATTTTAGTTGGTGCTGGGTCAGGATTTGTATCGTTTGGTGGCTCAATGGATAACACAAACGTTGCTGCTGCTTCAATTTGAGCAGTTTCCATTGTTATAGTTTGCGGAAATGTTAAGCTTGTTAAAACACCTGTTGAAACTGGTGCGCCATCAATAATAATCCAACCTTCGTAAACATAACCATTACCTAATTCATCTAACCCTGTAAAGTCTATGGTTAAACTTGAGGTTGTAGGTCCGTTATCATCATCACTACCACAAGAAGTAGCAAAGATTCCCATTGCTAATACTGCAAAAAACATTTTTCTAATCATACTATTTTTTTTTAAATTATTTAATAATTCAAAATTAGAGTATGATACTTTTAGAAAATGTTAGCTAGCTAACATTAAGCTGTTTTTTTTAAAATTCTGATTTCTTTCCTTCTAAAATTAATGTAGTTTTCTTCTTTTAATTCGTTTAAAAGAATATTTAATGTAGGTCTTTTGAAGTACCTATTAATGAAGCAATATCTTTTTGTGTATAAGGGTGTTTAATAACATGGTCGCCTGTTTTTTTACAATCGTAACCATATTCCTCACATAATTCGTCAAGAAATTCTACTAAACGTATTTTAGTGTCTTTAAATAATAAAAGCTGAAGTCTGCGCTCTAATTTTTTAAACTTAAAACCAATAAACTTATATACTTTAAAACTGAAGTTTTGATTATCTCGCATTAATTCATGCATAGTTTCCACTCCTATTGGGCAGATGGAAGTTTCGTTTTCTATAGATTGTGCAAATTCGTCTCTAACATTTTCACCAAGAATTGCCTTTTCTCCAAACAATTCACCACTTGTTAATATAGCTTTTACTACCTCTTCTCCATTTTCACTATAATAGCCAATTTTAACTTTACCTTTTTCTATTAAATACACTTTATTAGATGAATCGTCTTCAAAGTAAATATAATCTTGTTTTTTATAGGCATCAAAATTATGATTGGCTTTGTATGCTTTAAATTTATGTGGACAAAGCGCCTTAAATAGGTTGACATCATCGAAAAACCAAAGTGATTTCATTTAAAGTGAGTTTTGTTAGTTATATTCTTGTCGGAAGATAATAGAGAAACTTACAAAAAAAGCATAAAAAAAACCTCCATAAATAAGAAGGTTTATATAATATATGTGATTTTAATTATTCTTCTTCATCAAAAGATTTGTTTTTTTCAGCTTCTTCTTCTTCTAATAAATCCAACAAATTGTTTTGTTGTAATAAATTATACCATTGCAAAACTTTTTTAATATCGCTAGGATATACCCTGTCTTCATCATAATCGGGTAATACATCAAAGAAATACTCTTCTAATTTATCTTTAGAGTCTTTAGGTTTTACACTTGTAGTTTTACCGTTTTCTTTTTCTTTAATTTTTGATAAAACTTCACGTAAAGGAATTTCTTGAGTTAGTGTGTAAATTGCGATTTCACTTAACACACTTACATTTTGTTGTACACTTACAGATATACGTTTATTGTCTATTAACGATTCTGCAACAAAACCACCTCTTGTTTGAGTAATTAATTTATATAAACCGGGTTTTCCTCCTATAGCTAATACTTTATCTAAAGTCATAAATTATTATTTTTTAAAAGCGCAAATATCATCTGTTTATTAATGTCGTGCAAATATTATCGTTTCTTTTTTTGACTTGGAAAACGCATTCTATAATCCACATTAATTTTTCCTTTTGAAATATTACTAAGCTTTCCTTTTATTAAGCGTTTTTTTAAACTTGATAATTTATCAGTAAATAAAATGCCTTCTATATGGTCGTATTCATGCTGAATAACTCTTGCTATTAAGCCTTCATATTCTTCTTTATGTTTTTTGAAATTCTCATCAACATACTCAATAGTAATTTTTGGCTGCCTAAAAACATCTTCTCTCACATCTGGAATACTTAAACAACCTTCGTTAAAAGCCCATTCATCACCATCTTCTTTAGTTATTTTTGCATTTATAAAAACCCGTTTAAAATCCTTTAAAGTATTTTGTTCTTCTTCAGATAATTTTTCATCCTCAGAAAAAGGAGTCATATCTACTAAAAACATTCGTATTGGCAGCCCTATTTGTGGGGCTGCTAAACCAACACCAAAAGCATTATACATGGTTTCGAACATATTAGACAAAAGCTCATCAAATTTCGGATAGTCTTTTGTTATTTCAATTCCTTTCTTTTTTAAAACGGGGTCGCCGTATGCAACTATTGGTAAAATCATTATTATAAGTTGGGTTTATTCGTGTAAAAATACATTATTTATTATACAAGTAACTCTGTAAAATAAGTGTTGCACTAATTTCATCTACAAGCGATTTGTTCTTGCGTTGTTGTTTTTTTAAGCCACTATCTATCATCGTTTGAAAAGCCATTTTAGATGTAAAACGTTCATCAACTCTTTTAATAGGAATAATAGGAATTTGTTTTTCTAGTTTTTCAATAAATGGTAAAATTAAAGCTTCACTTTCTGATGCTGTATTATCCATTTGCTTTGGTTCTCCTATTAAAAACAACTCAACGTTTTCAATTGCAGTATACTCTTTTAAAAATGGAATTAGTTCTTTTGTAGAAACTGTTGTAAGACCAGAAGCAATAATTTGTAACTCATCCGTTATAGCTATTCCTGTCCTTTTCTTACCATAATCTATTGCTAAAATGCGAGCCATAAATAAATTTTGTACAAAAATAGTGCTTTAAAACAAAAAAGACAGCCTTTTTACAGACTGCCTTTTTTTAATAGTTTAACTTTATTATTAATATTTGAATATAAATTCCTTTTTTAAGCAGTTCTTGCTTTATTTATTTTTGGAAACAATAACTTAATATTTTCAACCTTTCTTTCACGATTTAAAAATATTCTAATATCACTACTACTTCTTGCAATACGCTCTTTCACTTTAGCAGCGTCAATAATTATTACATTTTTGTTTATTGTAGATGTACTCTCTACAGAAACAGTAACGTCATCATTAATTTCTGAAACAGTAATTGTATTAACAGCTTCAACACTTACTTCTGTACTCTGCGCATTTGCGAAAGAGAAAGAAAGTAATAAAATTAATAATATGTAATAATTTGTTTTCATCAGATTTGGTTTCTTTTTGATGAGACAAATATACTTCCACACTAAAGTTTATGTGCAAAAAATTAGTTGTAAGCAACCGAATACTCGTTTATTAGAAAACGGTAGGATTTCCATCGATGAATAGATAAACAGTTTATTTAAACCGATTAAATACCTCAGAAATGTAATTCATCGATTTATTCAATTCCTTAAAAGGAAAAAACGACTTTATATTTTGAATAATTCTGATAAAAAAGATGAAATTTTTATCAATTCTAAAACCCATATTCTGCGTCTTTCCTTCACTTTTTTAATAGATACACATTATATTTGTTCAAAATTTAAACACTAATGACAGAATTACAACTTACCATAGAAAAAGCTTGGGATAACAGAGAACTTTTAAAAGAAAACGCTACAACTTCAGCAATTAGAAAAGTAATAGACCTTTTAGATAAAGGTGAATTAAGAGTTGCTGAACCTATTGAAAGTGGTTGGCAAGTTAACGAGTGGGTTAAAAAAGCAGTAGTTCTATACTTTCCTATACAAAAAATGAAAACTTTTGAAGTTGGCATTTTTGAATATCATGATAAAATTCCACTAAAAACTGGTTATGCTGAAAAAGGCATACGTGTTGTACCACATGCTGTTGCAAGACATGGTGCTTATATTTCTAGCGGTACTATTTTAATGCCTAGTTATGTTAACATTGGTGCTTATGTAGATAAAGGTACTATGGTTGATACTTGGGCAACAGTTGGTAGTTGTGCTCAAATTGGTAAAAATGTTCACCTTTCAGGTGGCGTTGGTATTGGTGGTGTTTTAGAGCCTTTACAAGCTGCTCCTGTAATTATTGAAGATAATGCGTTTATTGGTAGTCGTTGTATTGTCGTTGAAGGTGTTCATGTTGAAACTGAAGCTGTACTTGGTGCTGGTGTAGTTTTAACTATGAGTACTAAGATTATTGATGTTACTGGTAATGAACCTGTTGAATACAAAGGTCGTGTTCCTGCTCGTTCTGTAGTTATTCCTGGTAGTTACCCTAAAACATTTGCTGCTGGAACTTATAATGTACCTTGTGCTTTAATTATTGGTAAACGTAAAGAAAGTACCAACAAAAAAACATCGCTTAACAATGCACTTCGCGAACATGATGTTGTTGTTTAATTACAATATTCCTGTAAAAAAATGAATAACTACCTTTTAAGTTGTACTTTATTACTCAAACGTATTTTATATGTGATTTCTGCATATAGTTTGGTACGCATTGGTTTTTTAGCTTTTCATTGGAATAGCTTTCAAAATGTTAGTTTTTTTAACTTTATAGGTGGTATTAGGTTTGATTTATCTGTAATATTTTACAGTAATATTCTATTAATTGCTTTACACACCATACCTGGACGTTTTAAATACAAAACTGGTTATCAAAAAGTATTAAAATTGTTATTTTATGTAGTTAATCTAGTTTTTATTAGCACCAATTTTATTGATTTTATATATTATAAATTTACGGGTAAACGTAGTACATTTGATTTAATTACAGCAAAAGGAATGGAACAAGAAATTGGAGGTCTCCTACCCGATTTCGCAAAAAGATATTGGTACGTTTTACTTTTATTTATAATGTTTGCTTATCTTTTTTATCAATTTCTACCCAAAACAAAACACCCTTTTACAAGTTTACAAAAAGCAACTTTACCCAACAACTTAAAACAAATATTTGTCTTTTTAATTGTAACTGCAAGCTGTATTTTAATAGGTAGAGGTGGCGTACAACGTAAACCTTTACGTAGAGTTGATGCTATAAAATACGCCACTGCAAACAATACCCCTATTGTATTAAACACTCCTTTTTGCATTTTAAAAACAATGGGCAGAAAGCATGATTTGCAACCATTTCATTTTTATAAGAATGATGAATTAGCAAAACAATTTTCACCTGTAAAACAATTTCAAGATAGTGTGCCATTTATCAAAAAAAATGTAGTGGTAATTATTTTAGAAAGTTTTGGAGATGAAAATGTAAGTTATTCTTCCCCTGATGAAGGCAATACTCCGTTTTTAGATTCAATTATTAAAAAATCAATGTATTTTAAAAATGGTTTTGCTAACGGTAGAGTTTCTGCAGATGCAGTACCTTCTGTTATTTCTGGTATTCCCAATATTATTGGTCAACCTTATGTTTCCTCTACCTACGCTTTCAATAAGGTAAATACCTTACCTAAATTATTAAAAGCTGAAGGCTACAATACTTCTTTTTTTCATGGTGCATTTAATGGCAGTCAAAATTTTAATCAATATGCAAAAATCGCAGGTTTTGATGCTTATTATGGCAAAAATGAATATCCACAAACTTCACCAGATGAAGAAGATGGTAAATGGGGTATTTTTGATGAAGAGTTTTTAGGCTATTTTGGTAAAAAACTAACCAGTTTTAAAGAACCTTTTTTCTCTAGTATTTTTACTATTTCATCACACATACCATTTATAATACCTAAAAAACACAAAGGCAAATTTAAAAAAGGAAATACAATTTTTTATGAAACTGTAGGATATACTGATTACTCATTGAAAAAATTTTTCAACTACGCTAAACAACAAAAATGGTATAAAAACACCTTATTTGTTTTTGTAGCAGACCACTGTTCTATGGGAAAAAAAGGTGGTTATATCTCAATTTTGCAAGAATATTCCATTCCTATTTTATTTTTTGATCCTACTAATGAAGAATTAGCAAGTTTACCCAAACGCAATTTTCAGCAAATAGATATTTTACCTAGTATTTTAAAATATTTACATTACACCAAACCGTTTATAAGTTATGGTTTTGAATATACAACTTCCAAAAACTTAGTGATTAATTTTATTAATGGCATGTATCACGCTACTATAAATGATTATTATTTGATTTTTGATGGCACAAAAACTATTGAATTGTACAATTATAAAAAGGATAGCACTTTGCAAAACAATATTCTTTTAGAAAACCCAGTTTTACAACAAGATTTAACTGTGCAATTAAAAGCATATTTACAGTCTTTAAACAACAACCTCATCAATAATACACTAACCATAGAATAGGCATGAAAGTATTAGTCATACAGCAAAAAATGATTGGTGATGTGCTTACTTGCTCTATGCTATGTGAAATGATTAAAAACAAGCATCCAGAATATGAAGTGCATTATTTAGTAAACAGTAATACACAACCTGTTGTTACCAACAATCCTTTTATAGATAAATTAGTGCTTTTTACTCCAGATTTTAGAAAAAATAAATTAAAACTCATTCTATTTTTATTTCACATTAGAAAAGAAAAATACGATGTGGTAATTGATGCTTACGGAAAATTAGAAAGTAATTTAATTACATTGTTTAGTGGTGCTAAAACAAAAATATCATATACAAAAGCATACAATAAATTTTTATACACCAACCCAATAAATCCGTTACAAGGTACAAGCTCTAATTTAGGCTTAGCTATTGAAAACAGACAACAATTGTTAAGCCCTTTAGATATTTATCATGATTTTAAAGTACTTCCAAAAATATATTTGGATGCAAATGAAAATAAAAAAGCGATAACCTTATTACAAAAAAACAGTTTAGATACTCGTAAAAAAATTATTATGGTGAGTATTATTGGTAGTAGCAAAAACAAAACGTATCCGCTAACCTATATGAGTAAAGTAATAGATTGTATTAACAAACAAACAAACTGCAACCTATTGTTTAACTACATCCCTAACCAATTGGCAGACGCACAAATTGTATATGATAATTGTGCCGAAAGCACTAAAAAACAAATTTACTTTAATGTTTTAGGCAAAAACCTACGTGAATTTATAGCAATTATGAACCAATGCGATTATATTATTGGTAATGATGGTGGTGCTATAAATATGGCAAAGGCTTTAAACAAACCTTCATTTATTATTTTTTCGCCATGGATAGAGAAAAAGGTTTGGGCAACTTTTGAAGATGGACTTTATCATCAATCAGTACACTTAAAAGATTATTTACCAAAACTATTTGAAGGTAAAACCACAGCTTTTCTGAAAAAAAATTCCATTGATTTATATCAACATTTTAAACCTGAATTATTAACCGAAGCGTTACAACAATATTTAATAAAATTAAATAAAACAGACATCAGTAATTATAAATTATCTGAATCGGTAATTATTAATGATAAACCAAAGATTAGTGCTTTAATCATTACTAAAAATGAAGAACTTAATATTAAAGCTGTTATTGAAAACTTAAGTTTTGTTGATGAAATTATAGTTGTAGATTCTTTTAGTACAGATGGCACAATTGAAAAATTATCAGAATTTAAAAATATAACAACTATACAACGCGAATTTAAAAATTTTGCAAACCAAAGAAATTTTGCTTTGCAACAAGCTACTTACAAATGGGTTTTATTTATTGATGCCGATGAGCGTATAACCAATAAATTAAAAACCGAAATTATTAACACAATTAATAACCCAACCGATGCTGTTGCATTTATGTTCAAGCGTATATTTTTCTTCAAGAAAAAAAGAATACGATTTAGTGGATTTCAAACCGATACTACCTATCGCTTGTTTAAAAAAAATAAGGTAAAATATATTGAAGACAAAATAGTACATGAAATGCCTATAGTTAATGGTGAAAGTGAAATATTAAAAAATAATATGCTACATTTTTGTTTTGATAGTACTGCACATTATAAAGCAAAAATGGAATTCTATGCAGGCCTTAAAGCTTTAGAGCTTTTTAAAAAAGGAAAAAAGCCAAGTGCATTTCATTTTTATTTAAGACCAATTTACAAGTTTATAGTAAATTACTTTTTTAGGTTAGGTTTTTTAGACGGGAAAGAAGGCTTAATAATTTGTTATTTAAGTGCTTACGGAGTAAATTATAGATACAAAGAACTCAAAAAATTAATTGGCTGATTTCCAAAATTTAAGTTTCTTTTTTAAACGTCTTTTTCGATGGTATTTATTTTGAAACTCTTGGGTAAATTTCCACATTAAGTTAAAAATAGTATCATAATTTTCTCCTGAGCATTTTGCATACTCATCGCTCATAACTTCAACCATTTGTTTATGAATGGTTAACTTAGAAAAATTCTTAATTCTAGTTTCAAAATCTAAAGTTTTAAATTCCATTCGGTTTAAATCAACCAAATAGAAATTATACTTATTATCAATTTTCTTTATCAATGTATTTCCTGGAGAATGATCTAAAAAATGAATATTTTTTTTATGCAAATTAAAAGTAAACCTTGTAAATGCTCTAAGAATTTTGTTATAATTAGTAATATTAAAATCTGTGGTTAATTCTCTATAAGTTAAATCGCAATCTATTTGCTCGCTTATGTAAAAACTTTTATTAAAAAATAAAGGCGTTTTATATTCGTAATATGCAATGGGTTGTGGTGTTCCTATATTTAATTCTTTAAGTTTATTTGCATACTCGAACGATCGTTGCGCTTTACTTTTTCTAAAAAAACGATATGCAATTTGGTTAACAATGTTAGGCACTTTAAAAGACTTAACATTAATAGTTTTATTATCTAACTTAAATAGTTTTAAAGAATTCCTGTCTTGATTACCAAAATTCTCACCTTTGCTGTCAAAATTATTAATAATGTCATTAAAAAAAGTACGATTGCATTCAAAATTTCTATGTATGGTCTTATTGCTTTTCATCTAAATATTTATCAATGCCGTTAACACACCAAACATGTTTTTCTAATATTGCCTTTTGCTCAATATCATCATTAATTTCTAATCTATCTTTTGCCTTTTCTAAGTGATATATATGAAACACAATACCTCTATACCTTAATCGCCGTCCATCTATACCTAAATTATGTAATCGCAATGCAAATTCAGAATCTTCTCTACCCCAACCTTTTATATCTTCATTATAACCATTTATAGCAATAGCATTAGCCTTAAAGTAAGAGGTGTTACATCCTCTATATTTTTTTGAAAATAAATTACTTTTTTTATAAAACTGACTCAATATAGAGATATGTAAAGCCCTCGATCTTTTTTTTATTCCTTTAGAAAAGCTATTAAAACGTGTTTGCTTTTTTGAAAATAATATATTCAAATATACCTTTTGTATGTTTACTCTACAACCAAACAAATAAGTCCCTTTTTCAGAAAAATCCAAATGATCTTTCACAAAATGTGGATGCAATATGCAGTCGCCATCAGATTGAATAATATAATTTCCAACCGCATTTACAATTGCTTTATTTAAAATCATCGATTTATTAAACCCGCTATCTTCATGCCAAACATGCTTTAATGGCACAGGGAAATTGGTTTGATATTTTTCAATTAGTTGCTTTGTTTCATTTTTAGAGCCATCATCAGCAATAATAACCTCGGTAGGCAATATACTTTGGTTCTTAACACTAATTAAAACTAACTCTAAAGCTTCTGGCCAATTGTAAGTGGTTATAATTAAAGTTGTAATCATTTAGCTATATTATGGTATTCATCCAACATCTTAATTGCAGTTTTATTCACATCATATTTCTTATTGAACAATTTAAAAGATGCCTCGCTAAATTTAGCTTGTGTTTCTTTTGATTCTAAGAGTTCTTTTATTTTTTTTGCTAACTTTTTATAATCTTTTATTTTTACTAAAAAACCATTAACACCATCACTTATTACTTCAGGAATACCTCCAGCTTTTGTACTTACTACAGGTATTTTTTTATAAAATGCTTCATAAATAGTTAATGGCAATCCTTCTCTTTCACTGCTCATAACATAAATATCAAATTTAGAAAATACTTGTTCAACACCTTTAACAAACCCCACCAAACTAATATAATTTTTTATATTTAATTCTTCAATTAATTCTTTCAATCCTGCAGTATGTTTAGAATAAGCTCCTATCTGGTATAAATGAAATTTTTTAAACCCTATCTCGTTCACTAAATAATCAATAGCTTTTATTAATGTTACTAAATCTTTTGCAGGATTATGGTTTGCTATATTACCAATAGTAAATTTATTCTTATTATTATCGATACTAAAAGTATTAGTTGTTTCTAAAGAGCTTAATTGCAACCTATCTATATTAATTCCCTCATAAACAACTTTTAATTTATGATGATTTTTAAGTTTCATTATCTTAGCTTTCATAGATTTTCTTACAGCCTCAGAAACACATAAAACAGCATTAATATTTTTATAATTATACTTATAAAGACTCAGCCAACTCATACTATTGCCCATTCCTTTTTTAGAAAAAACTGTTGGCGTTTTTAATTTATATAATAAATCAGAAATAACAAAAACGGTTATTGAATTGCTTGTATGCAAATGAATAATACTTGGATTTATATCTTTGACAAGTTGTTTTAAAAATTTATAATTAGAAAATTTATTGAGCTTTTCGGTCTCTGAATAAATAAATTGTATTGAGTTTTCCTCGCATTTATTATGCAAAGGCGAATTTTTAACTCCAAAAACTAAACTCTTAACATTTAATTTTTTTAAAGCAGGTATAATATCTATTAGTTGTTGCTCATTTCCTCCCCATGATGTTGCTCCAGAAATATGTAATACTGTCATCTAAATTATTTATCTAGTCTTTAAAGAACAAATATAAACTATTATTCCTGCTAGTTTATTATTTTTGATTTATGCAATATGAAATAAACAGAGCGTTTAAAATACTAAAAAACGGTGGACTTATACTCTACCCTACAGATACCATTTGGGGCATTGGCTGTGATGCAACTAATACAAATGCAATTAAAAAAATTTACAAATTAAAACAACGAGAAAATAGCAAATCCCTTATATGCTTAGTAGCTAATGCTAATATGCTAAAAAAATATATAAAAGAAATACCTGAAACTGTTTTAGAAATTATTGATATCGCCGAAAAACCTACTACTATCATTTATGATAATCCTCAAAATTTAGCAGCTAACTTAATTGCTAGCGACAATACAATAGCTATTAGAATACCTGATGATGAATTCTGCTACCAATTAACTAGAAAGTTTAACGGTGCTATTGTTTCAACTTCTGCAAATATAAGCGGGCAACCAACACCAAAATGCTTTAAAGAAATAAGTGACGATATTTTAAAAGGTGTAGACTATATTGTAAATTTGCATCACGAAAAAATTTGCAATAAACCATCATCAATTATTAAATTAAGTAATAATGGTATTGTAAAGATTATACGTGAATAAATCTAAGCCACGAATACACAAATTGTTATGTCAAAAATTATTTTTAAAGATGCGCTAGAATATGAGTTTAAATCTTTAAATATTCTATTTCAAAGAAAAAAAGAGTTTAGTGTTAAATATAAAGATATAGTTCTAAAACATAAACTCTATGCAGATTTTGTTGTATTTGATAAAATTATATTAGACCATAAAAGAATAGTTTTATAAACAAAAAACATTCGTGTATTCGTGGCAAAAAAGAATATGAATTACAAGCAAGCGTTACAGCATAACATTTTTAAAATTATTACTAAATCTACTTCCGAATTAGGTTTAGACAGTTATGTTATTGGTGGATTTGTACGCGATTTTATTTTAAAAAGAGGTACACATAAAGATATTGATATTGTTACAATTGGTAGTGGAATAGAACTTGCAAAACAGGTTGCAAAAAACTTACCAAACACGCCGAACGTTCAAATATTTAAAACTTACGGAACTGCAATGTTACGTTATGATGATATTGATATTGAATTTGTTGGAGCTAGAAAAGAATCTTACAACGAAGACAGTAGAAACCCTATTGTTGAAAACGGAACTTTAGAAGACGACCAAAACAGACGTGATTTTACCATAAATGCTTTTGCTTTAGATTTGTCTGAAGAAAATTTCGGAAATCTTCTCGACCCTTTTAATGGGCTTCAAGATTTAGAAAATAAAATCATTCGCACACCATTAAATCCAGATATTACATATAGTGATGACCCGTTGCGTATGATGCGTGCCATTAGGTTTGCAACACAACTTAATTTTACAATTGAAAAAGAATCATTAGATGCTATTTCAAGAAACAATCAACGCATTGAAATTATTACTAATGAGCGCATTGTTGTTGAACTTAATAAAATTCTTGAAAGTAAAACACCTTCAATTGGATTTCTTCTATTAGAAAAAACAAAGCTTTTAAAACATATTCTACCGGAACTTACTGCGCTTAAAGGTATTGATGACATTGAAGGTCAGCGTCATAAAGATAATTTTTACCACACGCTAGAAGTGGTCGATAATATTTCTAAACATACAGAAGATGTATGGTTACGTTGGGCAGCTTTACTACACGATATTGGAAAAGCACCAACAAAAAAGTTTAGTAAAAAAGTAGGTTGGACTTTTCATGCACACGAATTTGAAGGCTCAAAAATGGTATATCAATTATTTAAAAGATTGAAAATGCCATTGAATGAAAAAATGAAATTTGTTCAGAAATTAGTATTTATGAGTTCACGTCCAATTGTACTTGCACAAGATGTTACAGATTCTGCTGTAAGGCGTTTAGTATTTGATGCTGGCGATTATGTAGATGATTTAATGACACTTTGTGAAGCAGATATTACAACTAAGAATCCCAATAAATTCAAAAAATATCATAACAATTTCAAGGTTGTTCGAAACAAAATTATTGAAGTTGAAGCACGCGACCATGTTCGAAATTTTCAACCACCTATTTCTGGTAGCGACATAATAAAAACCTTCAACATAAAACCTTCACGAGAAATTGGTATTATTAAAGAAAAAATAAAAGAAGCTATTTTAGATGGCGTTATTCCAAATGAACACGAAGCTGCATTTCAATTAATGCTAAAAGAAGGTGAAAAATTAGGATTAAGTACAAATGAAAAAAAATAACAAAAAAGTAATTTACTGGCTGTTTATAGGATGTTTGCTCATATTCATTATGGTAGTTATTGGCGGCATAACACGTTTAACACATTCTGGTTTATCAATTTCAAATTACAAATTAATTTCTGGTACAATTCCACCAATGAATGATGTTGAATGGGAAACTGCTTTCGATTTATACAAGCAATATCCAGAATATCAAAAACTAAACAATCGATTTTCATTACAAGATTTTAAAGATATTTATTTCTGGGAATGGCTACATCGTTTTATTGGCAGAATGATTGGTTTAGTTTTTTTCTTACCATTTCTATACTTTTTAATAAGAAAACAACTTACAAAATCTACTATAAAAAAATCAATTATACTACTTGGTCTGGGTGCATTTCAAGGTTTTTTAGGTTGGTATATGGTTAAAAGTGGTTTGGTAGACAATCCAGATGTTAGTCATTACAGATTAGCAGCTCATTTAACAACCGCATTTATAACCTTTGCATATACGTTTTGGGTAGCTTTAGATTTAATATTTCCTCAGAAAAAAACAATCAATACAAGATTAAGAAACTTTATTAGAATTGGATTATCTGTACTCCTACTTCAAATAATTTATGGCGCTTTTGTAGCAGGTTTAGATGCTGGTTTTATACACAACCATTGGCCTTTAATGAATGATGGTAAGTTTATACACGAAACTGTTTATATAGAGCAAAACCCCATATATAAAAACTTTATAGAAGGTAAAAGTGGTGTGCAATTTGCACATAGAATACTCGCTTATATAGTTGTGATCTTAATTTTTATGATTTGGTATAAATCAAAAAAAATAAATATTACATCAACACAATCAAAAGGTATCAAAGCATTATTAGTCATTGTAACCATTCAATTTTTATTAGGTGTTTTAACCATTTTATTACAAGTCCCTGTTTGGCTAGGAGTTGCACACCAAATAGGCGCTTTTTTACTATTAAGTGCTATGACATTTACTTTACATCGTTTCAGTAAATAAAGAAAATCTTTATTTTAGATTCCCGTTTTCACGGGAATAACAATTTCAGCGGAAACCACGAGGTTTAGACTCGTGGAATTCTTTTTGAATAATTGAAAAAAAACATACCTTTGCATCATAATTTTTTACAATGATTTACAGATTTAGAGTTATACTCGACAACGATACGGAAGATGATATTTTTCGCGATTTAGAAATTCGTGAAACTGACACATTAGAAGACTTACATAATATTATCACTCAATCGTTTGGATTTGATGGTATGGAAATGGCATCGTTTTATTTAAGTGATGACCAATGGAATCAAGGTGAAGAAATATCGATGTTTGATGTAAGCGAAGGTGCAAATCCTGTTCGCTTAATGAATGAAACTACAATAAATGATGTCGTACACGAAGTACAAACAAAACTTATTTATGTATACGATTTTTTAAGTATGTGGACATTTTTTGTTGAGCTTGCTGAAATTGTTGAAGTTACAGAAGGAACAGACTACCCAAACCTTATGTTTGTACAAGGACAAGTACCTGATACTGCTCCAGAAAAAATATTTGAAGCCGATAATGATGACGACTTTAATGAGTTCAAAGATGAGTTAGATGTTGATGACTATGATTATTTAGACTTCGATGAAAACTGGAACTAAGTTTCGATTTTATTGAAAATTTAATGGGTTTACATTTTCATAATTATGCACTAAAAACCCAAGTGCATTTTTAAGTATTTCTCCCATATTTTTACAACGTTTAAACTTAACGTCCTGCGTGTAATCGAAAATTTTAGTTTTTAATAAATCTATATTTTCTTGTTTCGAAATAGAATCTGCTAACATACAATCTAATAACTCATCTACCCTATCGTGAAAACTTTTTAATCGTTTTACAAGAATGGAACGTTCTTCAATTTTATATTGATTGATAGATAGTTTCTCAATGCTTTCAGCAACCAACTCAACCATTTTTAAATTCTCTTTAAAAAACTGCGGTCTGTAAATATTAAATTTCCCTTCATAGGATTGCTGGTCGAAATCAATAGCTCTAATTTTATAAACAACATGGTCAAAATCATGTGTTGGTACAATTACATAATTATACGAACGCATATCGCCTAAAAGCCTAATCATACAACGCTCGTTAAACTTAACAAACTCTTTTGCTATTTGAGATTTTTCAGATTTACTACATTTTGGCAACATATGTTTAATAAACTCATCACCTGGTATGCCTGCTACATGCTCTTCAATTAAAGTGTTATTACTTACTAAAAAGTTTAAATTATATGGCGATAACATATGCTCTAACTCCAATCCATAAACACGTGATGCATCAGCAATTTTCACATAAAAATATGTATAATTATCATTTAAAATATTCCTGATTTTAATTCTGAAAGGTTTAGAATTTCCGAACGTACAAAAATCAATAGCATCAACATTTAAAAACGGAATAGTATTTTCGTTACCATCAGAATGTAAAAGTGTATATACTTTTTTTAATGATAAATCTATTTCTTCTCTTTCAAATTCATTGTAATAAACACGTACCCAAAGCGTATCGTTATCATTTTTATCATACACCACAATAGAACCTTGAAAGCGTAACAAATCATCATAAAAAATAGGAATTTTTATATTTCTGTTATATTCAGAAAGATAATTGTCTAATTTAGAGGTTATAGAATATGATGGTTTTTTTTTAGATATCTTTAAATCTTCCATAAGTTAAAAGTTATTCAAAGTAAAGAAATATTTTTCAAAAAATTATTCTTTATTTTAGATTCCCAACTTTAGCGAAAATGACAATTTTAACGGAAACCTCGATATTAAAACATGGAGGAATTCTTTTTCAATTTAAAGCTTTTATTGATACACTTGTAACAAAATTGACATAGTCTCGTCATACTTAAATAACTAACCTTTGCTGATTTTAGTTTCAGCTTAAAAATATTATAACTTGGAACCAATACTTTCTATTAACAATCTTACTAAAAAATTCGGGTATTTAACTGCTGTAAAAAATTTAACATTCACCATTAACAAAGGAGATGTGTATGGTATTTTAGGGCCAAACGGAAGCGGTAAATCTACAACTTTAGGCATTGTTTTAAATGTTGTAAATAAAACCGAAGGTGATTTTCATTGGTTTGACGGACAAACCACTACACATGATGCTCTAAAAAAAGTTGGAGCGATTATAGAGCGACCAAATTTTTATCCGTACATGACTGCTACACAAAACCTGAAACTAGTTTGTAAAATTAAAGGTGTTGATTATAACAAAATAGAAGAAAAACTTGACCTTGTTGGGCTTTTAGATAGAAAAAATAGCAAATTTAGCACCTACTCTTTAGGTATGAAACAACGTTTAGCCATTGCTTCTGCCCTATTAAATGATCCAGAAATTTTAATTTTAGATGAACCTACAAATGGTTTAGATCCACAAGGGATTCATCAAATAAGAGAAATTATAAAAGATATTGCTGCAAAAGGAACTACCATTTTATTGGCTTCGCATTTATTAGATGAAGTTGAAAAAGTTTGTTCACATGTTGTGGTATTGCGTAAAGGTGAAAAACTATATTCTGGTCGTGTAGATGAAATGATTAACAGTCATGGTTTTTTTGAATTAAAATCTGATAAGCATGAGGAATTAATTAAAGTTTTAGAAAGCAATACATCTTTTGGAAAACTTAAAATTGAAGATGGATTAATCACAGCTTTTTTAAACGATTCAATGGATGCCACGGGATTTAATAAACTTATGTTTGAAAAAGGCATTACACTTTCTCATTTAGTAAAACGTAAAGAAAGTTTAGAAGAACAGTTTTTAAAATTAACCGACGACAACTAACCACCAATCAAAAAAAAAAATCAACCATTATGTTACGACTTCTAAATTTAGAATTACAAAAATTATTACTGAACAAAGCAAGTAAAATCCTCATTTTTATATCGTTTATTTTACCGTTTTTTGTTATACTTCTTTCATCATTAAAAATTAATGTTTTTGGTTTTTTCACCCTAGAGTTAGGTGAATTAGGCATTTTCAATTTTCCAATAATTTGGCATTTAACCACCTTTTTCGCATCACAATTTAAGTTCTTTTTTGCTATTGTAGTGGTGAGTATGATTGGTAATGAATACAGTAATAAAACCATTAAACAGAACCTAATTGATGGTTTAAGTAAAAAGGAGTTTATTTTATCAAAATTTTATACAATAGTCTTCTTTTCGCTAGTATCAACTGTTTTAATAACACTCATTTCTCTTTGTATAGGTTTATATTATTCTAGTTATAATGAATTTTCAATAATCATTCGAGAAACCGAATTCATATTAGCTTATTTTGTAAAATTAGTAGGATTTTTTAGTTTGTGTTTATTCCTTGGAATGCTAGTAAAACGCTCAGCATTTGCATTAGCCTTTTTGTTTATTCTTTTTATTATAGAATGGATTACTTATGGGTTAATTGGATGGCAATTTAACTTTGACATAGCAGAAAAAATTCAAAATTTCTTTCCTTTAAAATCTATGACCAAATTAATCGACCAACCTTTTCAACGTATTGCTATGACAAAGTTTCCTGAAAAAGGTGATTTAGCATATGACTATGCTGTACATTGGTATGAATTTGCTATTGTAATTGGTTGGACTGCTCTATTCGTCTTTTTATCGTACAGATTATTAAAAAAGAGAGATTTGTAATATATTTGGTAGCTTCTGCTACTGAATAGATGAAAAAAATTATCATATTAATAATTGCCTGCTTAGGCTATATAAACCTACATGCTCAAAGTGAAGCTGCTAACTGGTACTTTGGTTTTGGTGGAGGCATTCAATTTAATCAAGCAAATAATACGATTAATTCTGTAGATGATGGACTATTATTTACAAACGAAGGTTGTTCAACCATTTCTGATAATAATGGTAATTTATTATTTTACTCAAACGGTAAAACGGTTTGGAATAAAAACCATGTAATAATGCGAAATGGCAATGGATTGTTTGGAGATTCTTCAAGTACACAATCTGCCATTATTGTCCCAAAACCAAATGATTCAAACATTTACTACATTTTTACTGTTGATAATAACGTTGATGGTAATAATTTTGGTTTAAATTATTCAGAAATTGATATAACTCTTGATGGTGGATTAGGTGAAGTAACAAATAAAAATACGAACTTATTACAAGATTCTTCAGAAAAAATATCAGCAGTTTTAAAAGATTGTATAACAAAATCTATTTGGGTAATAACTTTTGCTTCTGTAGATGGGAGTCCAAATACTTATAATACTTATCACGCATTTGAGGTAACAGACATAGGTGTAAATACAACTCCTGTTTCTTCATCTTTCAGTAATCTTATCGTTAGTAATTCACGTGGTTATTTAAAACTATCACCAGATGGAACAAAACTTGCATCTGCAAATACTATTGATGGTATGTATTTGTATGATTTTGATGTTGTTACTGGTATTGTTAGTAATCAAATTGAATTACAATTAAATGCTCCTAACAACAAAGCATATGGTGTGGAATTTTCACCAAATAGCGAATTACTTTATATTCATGCTTCAAACGATTTTTTCGATTTTCAAAATCAAACTAATAGCAACAATCCTGCAAATCATACATCGTCATTAATACAGTACAATCTTTTAGCTGCAGATATTCAAGCTTCCGCTATAGTTATTGATAACAGACAATTATACAGAGGCGCTTTACAACTTGGGCCAAACGGAAAAATATATAGAGCCCTTAGTGCAACTTATAGTCAAGGGTTACCCTTTTTAGGTGTAATAAACAACCCTGATGAACTTGGTACAGCAAGCAACTACCAACACAACGCAGTTAACCTTTCTCCTAATAATTCGTCACAAGGATTACCGCCTTTTATCACTTCTTTTTTTAATACACAAGTAGATATTATTAAAAATGGACTAAGTGTTACTAATCTTGAACTTTGTGAAAATAGTTCTTATACATTAATTGCTGAAAATCTTATAGGCGCAAGCTATACTTGGACTATGGACGGGAATCCATTACCAGAAAACGATTTTGATTTATTTATTACACAAGGTGGTCATTACGAAGTGTATATAGACCCAAACAATGGCGACTGTGCTATTGAGGGTGAAGCTTACGTTATTTATAATGAAAATCCAGAAGCCTTTAACACCACTTTATTACAATGCGATGAAGATGGTCTTGTTGATGGATTAACACTTTTTAATCTTAATCAAGCCAATGATAATTTAACAGGAAATGCGAATGGTAGAACTACACATTTCTTTACCAACTCTGCTAGAACAGATAAAGTTGATGGTAGTTCATTTAGCAATACCACAAACCCACAAACTATTTATGTGGAAGTTATTAATGATTTAACAGGTTGTTTTAGTTTTTCTGAACTAACACTAGAGGTTAGCGTAACTAATTCTGAAAACACTCAACTTATTGCTTGTGATGATGATGGTACTGAAGATGGGTTTTATCTTTTTAATCTAAATGATGCCGATAATAATATTGTTATTAGCCTTCCTCCTGGGTTAGTAATTTCTTATTTTGAAACCTATGATGATGCGCTTTTAGAAACAAACAATCTTAACTCTTCATTTACTAATACAATACCATATTCTCAAACCATTTTTGCCCGTGTTGAAAACGCAAATAACTGTTATGGTATTAGTGAAATTCTTTTAACCGTTAATGAATTGCCCGATATTACTTTTGAAGATCTTGAGTATTACTGCTTGAATACATTTCCGCAAACAATTCCTATCAATGCAGCTGTATTAAACGATTCCGCTTTAAACTATAGCTACAGTTGGTCTACTGGCGAAAATAGTTATGAAGTACAAATTAATGAAATTGGAACCTATTCCGTTACCGTTACAAATAATGCTAATGGATGTTCTAAAGTAAGAACTATTACTATTGAATCTTCTAATACAGCAACCTTTCAATCTATTAAGGTGGTAGATGCTTCTCAAAACAATACCATTACTGTTTTAGTTTCTGGTGAAGGTGTCTACGAATATCGATTACTTGATGAAAACAATATAGTTTACGTGCCTTATCAAGAAAGTAATGTTTTTGAAAATATATACCCCGGTATTTATACCGTTAGTGTTAGAGATATTAAAAATAATTGTGGTGTAGTACAAGAGAATGTATCTGTTATTGGGTTTCCTAAATTCTTTACTCCTAATAATGATGGCAAACATGATACTTGGCAAGTACTTGGTATATCTACCATGTTTCAACCAAACTCTAACGTCATTATCTTTAATAGATATGGTAAACTAATTAAACAATTAAACCCGTTAGGTGATGGTTGGGATGGTTTATTTAATGGCGAAAAATTACCCGCTGATGATTACTGGTTTGCAGTTACTTTACAAGACGGTAGAATCTTTAAAAATCATTTTACTTTAAAATATTAAGATTTGAAATTACATAACAAACTATTTTACTTTTCTATATTTATAGCTATATCAAATTTAACAATAGCCCAACAACCTACAGATTGTATTGATGCTGTAATTGCTTGTGGTAATTCAAATATTAATTTGAATGTTAGTGGAGTTGGAACTCAAGAATTAAACGGGTCAAATACATGTTCTAGTCAAGAAAACAATAGTGTTTGGCTACAAGTAACTTTAGTTACGAGTGGTACATTAGGTTTTACACTAACCCCAAATAGTACAGCAATTACAGAAGATTATGATTTTTTTGTATTCGGACCAAACGTTACTTGTGGTAATATTGGGCAAGCTATTCGTTGCTCAACAACTAACCCTCAAGCAGCTAATCAAGGAAATAATCTAACTGGAATGAATGGCACTTCAACCGATACAGCAGAAGGACCTGGTCCAAATGGTAACAGTTTTGTAAAATGGCTAAATGTTTTAGCTGGAGAAACTTATTACATAGTTATTGATAGACCTATTGGCAATAGCCCATTTTCACTTGAATGGACTGGAACTGCTCAATTCTCAGATCCACCAACAAATGAATCAACTACACAAGCTGCAATAGATTTAGAAACTTGTGATGTTGTTGCCCCTTTTAATGATGGGTTTACTACTTTTAATTTAACCGATAATACAAGTATAATAACTGGTTCACAAACCAATGTAAATATTACATATCACGAAACTGAAAGTGATGCGAATATTGGCATCGGTGAATTAAATAGCCCATATACTAATATTAGTAACTTTCAAACTATTTTTGTAAGAATTACTAATGCTACTACTGGTTGCTTTGATATTACAAACTTTACTTTAACAGCTACTTTAGGTGCTCATTTTTCCCAACCTAGTGATTATATTCTTTGTGATAATACTAATGATAGTGATGATACTAATGGTCAAGTAACTTTTGATTTATCTACTAAAAACACTGAAATACTTGATGGACAAAATCCAGCAGATATTAATATTTCATATCATTTAACCTCTGCGGAAGCAGAAACTAAAGCTGGGATATTACCAAATCTATACTATAATACAACGCCATTTAATCAAGAAATATTTGTTAGGATTGAAGATGTTTTAAATCCCGATTGTAAAAGCATTACAACCTTAAATTTAGCTGTAAACCTTAACCCCACATCTTTTAACTCAACACTTATACAATGCGATGAAGATGGTCTTGTTGATGGATTAACACTTTTTAATCTTAATCAAGCCAATGATAATTTAACAGGGAATGCGAATGATAGAACTACACATTTCTTTACCAACTCTGCTAGAACAGATAAAGTTGATGGTAGTTCATTTAGCAATACCACAAACCCACAAACTATTTATGTGGAAGTTATTAATGATTTAACAGGTTGTTTTAGTTTTTCTGAACTAACACTAGAGGTTAGCGTAACTAATTCTGAAAACACTCAACTTATTGCTTGTGATGATGATGGTACTGAAGATGGGTTTTATCTTTTTAATCTAAATGATGCCGATAATAATATTGTTATTAGCCTTCCTCCTGGGTTAGTAATTTCTTATTTTGAAACCTATGATGATGCGCTTTTAGAAACAAACAATCTTAACTCTTCATTTACTAATACAATACCATATTCTCAAACCATTTTTGCCCGTGTTGAAAACGCAAATAACTGTTATGGTATTAGTGAAATTCTTTTAACCGTTAATGAATTGCCCGATATTACTTTTGAAGATCTTGAGTATTACTGCTTGAATACATTTCCGCAAACAATTCCTATCAATGCAGCTGTATTAAACGATTCCGCTTTAAACTATAGCTACAGTTGGTCTACTGGCGAAAATAGTTATGAAGTACAAATTAATGAAATTGGAACCTATTCCGTTACCGTTACAAATAATGCTAATGGATGTTCTAAAGTAAGAACTATTACTATTGAATCTTCTAATACAGCAACCTTTCAATCTATTAAGGTGGTAGATGCTTCTCAAAACAATACCATTACTGTTTTAGTTTCTGGTGAAGGTGTCTACGAATATCGATTACTTGATGAAAACAATATAGTTTACGTGCCTTATCAAGAAAGTAATGTTTTTGAAAATATATACCCCGGTATTTATACCGTTAGTGTTAGAGATATTAAAAATAATTGTGGTGTAGTACAAGAGAATGTATCTGTTATTGGGTTTCCTAAATTCTTTACTCCTAATAATGATGGCAAACATGATACTTGGCAAGTACTTGGTATATCTACCATGTTTCAACCAAACTCTAACGTCATTATCTTTAATAGATATGGTAAACTAATTAAACAATTAAACCCGTTAGGTGATGGTTGGGATGGTTTATTTAATGGCGAAAAATTACCCGCTGATGATTACTGGTTTGCAGTTACTTTACAAGACGGTAGAATCTTTAAAAATCATTTTACTTTAAAACGATAGTACTGTGTATTTCAACATAAAAACAAATAAAAATGTATTTCATCGTGTTTTTTTTGCGTTTCATCTAAAATACATTTACTTTCAACACGAAAGTAAACTTTTTTAAGTTTTAATTTCACCCAATAAAAAGCCTACATACTATGAAATTTGTCTATTCCTTTTTTGTAATACTATTTTGCTGTAGCAATTATATGTATTCTCAGCAAATTTCGGTTGATAGCTCGGTTGGCTTACAGCAACTTATAGAAAATAATCTTGTACAAAATAGCTGTGTAGAAATTACTAATATAACCTCAACTGTTAATGGTAGTGTTAGTGGACTTTCTAGTTTTGCACAATTTAGTAGAGCAAGTTCTAATTTTCCTTTTGAAGATGGCATTATGCTTTCTACAGGTGATGCAAATTCTGGAGGTAATGGTTTAATTACTCCAACTCTTAGTGAAGGTTCTTCAATTTGGGGATCAGACCCTGATTTAGAAACAGCATTAGGTATCAATAACACCTTAAACGCAACTTCTATTGAATTTGACATTATATCTATTTCTAATTTAATTCAATTTAATTATATTTTAGCTTCAGAAGAATATTTTGGAATAAATCCTTGTCAACTAGCTGATGGATTTGCATTTCTAATTAAAGAAACTGGAAGCGCATTACCATATCAGAATATTGCTTTAGTACCAGGCACTTCAATTCCAGTTAATACTAATACCATTCATGATGAAATTTTTGGAGTTTGTCCTGCACAAAACGACCAATATTTTAATGGTTACAATATTGGTGATACCAATTATAATGGACGAACCAACATCTTAACTGCTTCTACAACTATAACGCCATATGTACAATACCATATTAAATTAGTAATTGCGGATCAAACAGATGGTACTTTTGATTCAGCAGTATTTATTGAAGGTAATAGTTTTAAAATTTTAGATTTAGGTGAAGACATTTCAACTTGTGAAAGTTTTGCGCTTTTAAATGCAGACATACAAAACCCTTTAGCTACATATGCGTGGTTTTTAGACAATAATCCAATAGCGGGAACAAATCCCACTCTAAACGCAACTCAAAATGGCACTTATAGAGTTGAAGTTACCGTACAATTAAATGGTAACGATTGTATAGAAGAAGATGAAATTGTTGTTCTTTTAAACAATGAAGAAACAATCAATTTAATCTCAGATTACGAACTTTGTGACGACCCAACTGAAGATGGAATAGAAACATTTAACCTTACAACTAAAAATACAGAAGTAATAAATAATATTCCGTTTGCTAATTATTCATTTTCTTATCATCTATCAGATTCAGATGCTAGAAACAACATAAATAGCATAACAACAACTTCAAATACTATAAATCCACAGCCAATATTTGTTAGAATTGAAAATTTAGATTCTGGTTGTTATGGATATACAACATTTAATTTAGTTGTAAACTCACTACCAAATATTGTGATTCCATCTCCACTAGAAATTTGTGATGGAGATGATTCTCCTGATGGCTATACCATAATTGATTTATCGCAAAAAGATGATGAAATTACTTCAGGACAAACTAATTTAATGGTAACATATCATTACTCACCAGCAGATGCTAGCAGTGGTAACAATCCAATACCTGCAACATATATTAACACAAACACACCAATTGACATAGTTTATGTAAGGGTTATAAATACTCAAACAGGTTGTGTTAATACTACTTCTTTAACTATTAATCTAACTACTAGCCCTATAGTAAATAGAGATACTCAGTATATAGATGCATGTGATAGAGATTTAGATGGAACTGCAACTTTTGATTTAACTTCGGTACTAAATAATATTTTAGGAGGTTTAACTGGTGTTACTGTAACATTTCATGAAATTTTTCAAGATGCAGTAGATGGAATTAATTCAATTCCAAATACAAATAATTACGAAAACATAAGTACAGAAGAACAAGTTCTTTATGTAAGAATTGAAGATGATATTACAGGTTGCTATTCTATAGTTCCGGTAGAAATTCATACCAATTTATTACTTACCGGTACAGATACTGGCGATTTTGCATTATGTGATAATAACGATGATACTACTGATACTTTAAATTTTGACCTTCTTGCACTTGAATTATTTATTGCAAACGATTTACCTAACATTATAGTTACATTTTACGAAACACAATTAGATATTGACAATGATACTAACGCACTAGATAAATCTATTTTTTATTCAGCTACAAGTCCAAGTATATTATTTATTAAAATAGACAATGGAGATTGTATTGAAAAAACTGAAATTACATTATTAGTAAATCCAATTTTATTATTCAATCAAACAAGTCCCTACCTATATTGTGATACAGATGATGATGGTATTATTAGTATTGATCTTACATCATTTGATAGTGATATAACAGGTGGAAATACAAATTTTGAAGTTAGTTATTACCCTACTCAACTTGATGCAGAAAACAACACCAACCAACTACCACCTTTTTATACGAATACTACCTCTGTAGAAAACATATTTGCTCGTATTGAAAATATTGATACAGGGTGTTTCAGCGTTAATCCTTTAGAAATTCAAATTATAGTCGCTCCTGCTGTTATAGAACCAACACTTTTACTGATTTGTGATAACGATCAAGATGGATTTTCAATAATAAATTTGGAAGATAAAATTCCAGAAATACTACCAAGTACCACAGGTTTAAATATTGATTTTTTCACTTCTTTTAATGATGCAGATATAAATACAAATGCAATCACTAACAGAACATCATATAACACAAACACACAATCAATTTTTATACGCGTTGAAAATTCAAGTTCTGGTTGTTATAATATTGTAACGTTTAATGTAACAGTAAATACACTTCCAGATATACCTACAATTACTAATTTTCAAATATGTGAAGATGATGGAGATGTTATTGCCGATTTTCTACTTGTTGATAAAGACACTGAAATTTTAAATGGGCAAACTGGAAAAGAAGTATTTTATTTTGAAGATGCTCTTTTCACTATTCCTATTGATAAAAATTCAATCTTCCAAAACACAATAAGCCCACAAATAGTTTATGTAAGAGTTGAAAACATTACAGATTCCTCTTGTTTTGCTACTTCGACATTTGATTTACAAGTATCACCAGACCCAGTTTACAATCCAATTATTCCATATTTAATTTGTGATGATATTAGTAATGATGGTTTTCATGTTTTCGATTTAACAGCGAAAATCACAGAAATATCTCAAGGCTCACCAGATAACCTTAATATTTCATTTCATTTAAATCCAACCGATGCAGAAAATAATGCGAATGCACAAGCATTGCAGTATACAAATATTCAAAACCCACAAACACTTTATGTAAGAATAGAAAGTGGTGATTCATTCTGTCATATTGTAGAAGAATTAGGTATTAATATTATTGCTTCGCCAGATATTACTGAAGCTTCAACAATGGAGTCTTGTGATACAGATTATGATGGGTTCGTTACTTTTAATTTAGAAACTGCCGATTTTGAAATTCTAGACAGACTACAAACTGATTTAATTGTAAACTATTTTGAAAATTTTGAAGATATTAATCAAGATGATGGGTTGGATAATAGCAATGAAATTATTGATCCAACAAACTTTATCTCAAATACAAGAACAACCTATATTAAAGTTGCAAATATATTAACAGGTTGTTTTAGTGTAATTCCTTTAGAATTATTAGTAATACTTCCACCAGCAACAAATACAATTACAACTATACAAATTTGTGATAATGATTCTGCTACTTTTAATTTATCTGAAGCAAGTAATTTATTAGTAACCGATACTAGTTTGGTAAATATATCGTATCATAACAATCAAAATGATGCAGATAATAATGTAGCAGCTATAGGTAATCTATACAATTACACATCAGCTTTAACTATTATTTATGCAAGGATTATCGATTTAAATATTGGTTGTCCAATAACGGTGCCTTTTAATTTACAAATAAATCCAAATCCAACTGCTAATACACCACCAAACCTAATAAGTTGTGATGATGATTTTGATGGCTTTTTTGAATTTGATTTATCAGCAAATACAAATGATGTATTAGGAGCTCAAAACCCTTCTTCGTTTGCAGTTACATATTATAACGATATAACAAATGCAGAAAACGCTAGCAATTCATTAAGCAATATGTACGCAGCAATTGATGGTGAAACTATTTATACTAGAATTGAAAATAATACAACTGGGTGTTATAATATTACTCAATTTATTGCTCAAGTAAATCCTTTACCTATTATTCCTATTGAAAATGTTGTACCACTTTGTATTAATGATTTACCTTTAATCATTGATGGAAATACAGGAAATAGTGGTGACACGTATTTATGGTCGACAGGAGAAATTACTTCAGAAATACAATTGGGACTAAATGACTTAGGCGATTATTGGTTAACAGTAACAACACTTGATAATTGTGAATACACTAAAGCTTTTTCAGTTATTGAATCTGAAGACGCGACCATTAACTTTACAACCACAGTAGACTTTGCAGACCCGAATAGTATTACTGTAAACATAAGTGGTATTGGCGATTATGTATTTATGTTAGATGATGGTGAGCCACAAACTTCTAATGTTTTTGAAAATGTAACTTTCGGACTTCACATCGTAACAATAAGAGATTTAAATGGCTGTAAAGATGTTACTACTGAAGTAGTCGTTATTGATATTCCAAAATTTGTAACTCCAAATAATGATGGACATTACGATACTTGGCATATTATAGGTATAGATCAAATTCCAGGAACCATTGTTTACATTTATAACCGACACGGAAAACTAATTAAAACCTTACCTCATACTTCAATTGGGTGGGATGGAACTTTCAGAGGTGAAAATATGCCGTCAGATGATTATTGGTTTGTTGCAAAAGTGAAACAAAATGGTGAAGATTTTGATGTTAAAGGTCATTTTGCATTGAAGCGTTAATTTATATTTTGTGTAATTTTGTAAAATGCAATTTAAAATTGAATCTGAATTTAGTCCAACAGGCGACCAACCACAAGCAATAAAACAACTTGTAAACGGAATTAACTCCAATGAAAAGTACCAAACTCTACTTGGTGTAACAGGTTCTGGTAAAACATTTACAGTTGCAAATGTTATTGAAGAAGTACAAAAGCCAACTTTAGTTTTAGCACATAATAAAACACTTGCTGCACAATTATATTCTGAATTCAAACAATTTTTCCCAAACAATGCAGTAGAATATTTTGTGTCATATTACGATTATTATCAACCCGAAGCCTACATTCCTGTTTCTGGTGTTTATATAGAAAAAGATTTATCAATTAATGAAGAAATAGAAAAAATGCGATTAAGCGCCACGTCTTCCCTACTTTCGGGTCGTCGTGATGTTTTAGTAATTGCATCAGTTTCTTGTATTTATGGTATTGGAAACCCTATTGAGTTTCAAAAAAATGTAGTTACTATAAAACGTGACCAAGTTATTTCCAGAACAAAACTATTACATCAATTAGTACAAAGTTTATATTCTAGAACTGAAGCCGATTTTAAACATGGAAACTTCAGAATAAAAGGAGACACCGTTGATATATTTCCAAGTTATGCAGATGATGCTTTTAGAATTCACTTTTTTGGAGATGAAATTGAAGATATTGAATCCTTTAATATTCAAACTAATAAAGTTGTAGAAAAGTATGACAGACTAACTATTTATCCTGCAAACATGTTTGTTACTTCACCAGATGTACTTCAAGGTGCTATTAAAGAAATCCAAGTAGATTTAGTAAAACAGCACGATTACTTTAAAGAAATTGGTAAACATTTAGAAGCAAAACGTTTAAAAGAACGTACCGAATTCGATTTAGAAATGATTCGAGAATTAGGGTATTGTTCAGGTATAGAAAACTATTCAAGGTATTTAGACGGACGGGCTCCTGGAACACGACCGTTTTGTTTATTAGATTATTTTCCAGATGATTATTTAATGGTAGTAGATGAAAGTCATGTAACCATTTCTCAAGTACACGCCATGTATGGTGGAGACAGAAGTAGAAAAGAAAATTTAGTAGAATATGGTTTTAGACTTCCGGCTGCTATGGATAATAGACCATTAAAATTTGAAGAATTTGAAGCCATCCAAAACCAAGTCATTTATGTTAGTGCAACACCTGCTGATTATGAGCTTCAAAAAACAGATGGTATTTTTGTTGAACAAGTAATTCGTCCAACAGGTTTATTAGACCCAATTATAGAAATTCGTCCAAGTTTAAATCAAATAGATGATTTAATAGAAGAAATTCAACAACGTGTTGAAAAAGACGAGCGTACTTTAATTACAACCCTTACCAAACGAATGGCAGAGGAATTAACGAAATACTTAGATAGAATTCAAATACGCTGTCGTTATATCCATAGTGATGTAGATACATTAGAACGTGTTGAAATCATGCAAGACTTACGTAAAGGCATATTTGATGTGCTAGTTGGTGTAAACTTACTTCGTGAAGGATTAGATTTACCAGAAGTATCATTGGTCGCCATTTTAGATGCTGATAAAGAAGGTTTTTTACGTTCGGCGCGTTCACTTACCCAAACTGTTGGTAGAGCTGCAAGAAACCTAAATGGAAAAGCTATTATGTATGCTGATAAAATCACTAAAAGCATGCAAAAAACTATTGATGAAACTGAATACAGACGTGAAAAACAAATTGCATACAATACAAAACATAATATCACACCAAAATCTTTAAACAAAAGTTTAAATAATGCTTTGTCAAAAAATTCTGTAAGCACTTATAGTTACGAATTAGAAGCTTTAAGAGCCGCCGAACCAGAAAACGAATACTTAAGTAAACCTGAATTAGAAAAGAAAATTAGAGAAAAACGTAAACTTATGGAGCAGGCTGCTAAAGCTTTAGATTTTATTATTGCTGCAAAATTACGCGACGATATTAAAACTTACCAAAATAAACTAGAAAAGCTAAAAGTTTAAAACTTTTAGCTTTTCAAAAAATCTAAGTATCAACACTAAAATTAAACTTAGCAATAAAATCTTAATTATACTGTGTTTTAAAAATATCTATTAATACATCTGGTGGTACAATTTTATTTGGAAAACTTTCCATTAAATATAAAACCTTAGTAATAGACTCATGACTTAGCCCCATTCTTAAACCAAAATTGTATAATTTTATAACACCAGCAGAATTTTTCCCTTCTACATTATTACTTTCAATATTCATCAATAATACTAATCGATGAAATTGTACAATACGCTCACTATGAGATTTTAAATGTGTATATGAAACTGGATGTTCAATTAAATACTCAAAATCTTCACGAGTTATTTCAAGTTGTTTTGCAACACCTAATAAAAAATTATATTCTATATTTCTTATGTCTTTATCATATTTTGCAAATGCTATCATTTCTGATAAAAGACTTAATTTTTCTACTCTATTAACCATCTCTAAGGGATTAAATAATTATACTATAAATATACAACAGAACCCCTTTTTTATAATCGTAGATATAATGTAACTTATCGAAAAGTGGTATGTTTTTAATCGGGTTTTTTATTTGTTTCAACAATTATAATAAATAAAATAGTCAATAAAATCAGACAAATCGTGTTTTATAATATTTCTCATCAGCTCTAATAATGAATTCAAATAACTAATTATCAGATAATTACCGTTAATTTTGCAATCAAAAACAGCATGTAGCAAACAAAATATTTGAAGTACCTTTACAAAAATTTCAAAAACGCTAATAGAACATGTGTTTTTATAATGATCGATAAAACGCAAGTTGAAAAAACTAAACTATAGGAATGACAAATAATGATATTTTAAAAAAATTACGAGTAGCTTTAAAATTACGTGATGATGATATTGTAAAGATATTAGCACTTGTAGATTTTAGAATTTCGAAAAGTGAGTTAGGTGCTTTTTTTAGAAAAGAAGACCATCCAAAATATATGGAATGTGGTGACCAAATTTTACGTAATTTTTTAAACGGATTGGTTATTCATTTACGTGGTCCGAGACCAAAAAAAGATGAATCACAAAAAACAAAACAAAAAAAGAGCAACAATTAACGTTGCTCTTTTAATTTATAATAAAATACTAAAACAAGTTCAGCATAACAATTTTTAACCTAAAACTTCCTGTACTTTATCAGCAGCTTCTTGAAATTCAGTTGCACTCATAACATCTAAACCAGATTTATCAATAAGTTCTTTTGCTATATCTGCATTGGTTCCTTGTAAACGTACAATAATTGGTACACTAATATTTCCCATATTTTTATACGCATCAATAACACCTTGTGCTACACGGTCACATCTTACAATACCACCAAAAATATTTATTAAAATAGCTTTTACTTCTGGGTCTTTCAAAATAATTCTAAATGCAGCTTCAACACGTGCCGCATCAGCAGTTCCTCCAACATCTAAAAAGTTAGCAGGTTCTCCACCAGCTTGTTTAATTAAATCCATGGTTGCCATTGCTAAACCAGCACCATTCACCATACATCCAACATTCCCTTCTAAATCCACATAGTTTAATCCTAAAGCTCCAGCTTCAACTTCAATAGCACTTTCTTCACGTAAATCTCGTAAATCAACATAATCTTTATGTCTGTATAGTGCATTGTCATCAATAGTAACTTTAGCATCAACTGCCATTATTTTATTATCGCTTGTTTTTAAAACAGGATTAATTTCAAATAAAGATGAATCTGATTTTACGTAAGCCGTATAAAGGTTTACAATAAATTTTGTCATTTCTTTAAAAGCTAATCCAGATAATCCTAAATTAAAAGCAACGCGTCTTGCTTGAAAAGGCATTAATCCAACAGCTGGGTCAATTTCTTCTTTAAATATTAAATGAGGTGTTTCTTCTGCAACAGTTTCAATATCCATTCCACCTTCGGTAGAATACATAATCATATTACGTCCTGTGCTTCTATTTAATAAAACAGATACATAAAACTCACTTGTTTCACTTTCACCTGGATAATAAACATCCTCAGTAACTAAAACTTGATGAACACGTTTACCAGCAGCAGATGTTTGAGGCGTTACCAAATCCATTCCTATTATTTGCCCTGCAATCTCTTCAACTTCTTTAAGGCTTTTTGCCAATTTAACACCACCACCTTTACCTCGCCCACCAGCGTGAATTTGTGCTTTTATAACATGCCAACCTGTTCCGGTTTCTGCTGTTAATTGTTTTGCAGCTGCAACAGCTTCATTTGCGTTTTGTGCAACAATACCACGTTGGATACGCACACCAAAACTGCTCAATATTTCTTTACCTTGATATTCGTGTAAATTCATAATTTGCTTAATGGTTTTAAGATTAGCAAATGTATATAATAGCTACTAATTACACTAATATTTTATTTAAGAATACACTGATTAAAATATAAATTATATTGTTAAATAATTAACATTTTGTTTAATTTAATTAATTTTATGATTTTTTATTTTTTATTAAAACTAAAAAAATATCTTTGGTGAAAATTGAATACCATGGTAAACGAACAGTTGCTAAAAATAGCAAAAGAATACGGAAGTCCAGTTTATGTTTATGATGCTGAAAAAATCACAGCACAATACAAACGCTTAACTAACGCATTTAAAAGCGTTAAATCTTTAAAAATAAATTATGCTGTAAAGGCATTATCAAATATATCAATACTTAAGTTATTTAAATCTTTAGGTTCTTGTATAGATACGGTTTCAATTCAAGAAATAAAACTTGGCTTAGCTGCTGGTTTTTTACCAAAGCAAATTATTTATACACCAAATGGTGTGTCGTTAACAGAAATTGAAGAAGCTGCAAAACTAAGAGTTCAAATTAATATCGATAACCTAGCTATATTAGAACAATTTGGAACAAAGTATCCTAAAACACCGGTTTGTATTCGTATAAACCCACATGTTATGGCAGGTGGAAATAGTAATATTTCTGTAGGACATATAGATTCTAAATTTGGTATTTCAATTCATCAAATCCCACATTTATTACGCATTATTGAAAATACAAAAATGAATATTAATGGTATACATATGCATACTGGTAGTGATATTTTAGATATTGATGTGTTTTTATATGCCAGTGAAATTTTGTTTGATACAGCTAAACATTTTAAAAATTTAGATTTTATTGATTTTGGTTCTGGTTTTAAAGTTCCTTATAAGTTAGGTGATATAGAAACTAATATTGAAGAATTTGGCACAAAATTATCTGCTAGATTTAATCAATTCTGTAAAGAATATGGTAAAGATTTAATCTTAGCTTTCGAACCTGGTAAATTTTTAGTTAGCGAATCTGGAAATTTTTTAACTAAGGTAAATGCAGTAAAACAAACAACCTCAACGGTTTTTGCGCAAGTTGATTCTGGGTTCAATCATTTAATTCGCCCTATGTTTTATGGTTCGCATCATGATATTATAAACATTTCTAACCCAAAAGGTCGCGAACGTTTTTATACGGTTGTAGGTTATATATGTGAAACTGATACTTTTGGAAACAATCGCAGAATTAACGAGATAAATGAAAGCGATATTTTATGTTTTAAAAACGCAGGAGCTTATTGTTTTTCAATGGCAAGTAATTATAACTCTCGTTATCGTCCTGCTGAAGTTTTGTGGCATAACAACAAAGCGCATTTAATTAGAAAAAGAGAAACGTTTGATGATATTATAAAAAATCAAATTGAAATCGATTTTTCAACAAAAAAAGAACCTGCTTTAGCGAAGTAAAAACACCTTCTATATCTAAATCCTCTTTAAACAATTTAGTTCAAAGAGGGTTTTTCATTTAAAAAGGAAATTTTATAGTGTATAAGTAAAAAATCATACTATTTTTGGGGAAACAAAAATACTTTAATGGACCTCACTAACCCTCTCGTTTATGGTGCACCAGCTTTTATTGGTTTCATTTTACTAGAATTAACATATAGCAAACGTAATAAAGAAAAAAAAAACTTATACAAATGGAAAGATTTAGCGGCTAGTCTTACTATGGGAATTGGATCTGCAATATTAGCTCCACTTACCAAAACAGTAGCAGCTATTGTTCTTTTTAATTATGTTTATGAAGTTTTCAACCCGTTAGTTGATGGTGTTCGTATGAATATTATGGGTTGGGAATCTTTTGGTTATGCTTGGTATATTTGGTTGGCATGCCAATTAGTGGACGATTTTAGTTATTATTGGTTCCATCGTCAAAATCATACTATTCGGTTTCTTTGGGCTGCACATATTGTGCATCATTCTTCTGATAATTATAATTTAGGGACAGCAGTACGTAATGGTTGGTTCACGATTTTTTATAAACCATTTTTCTATATGTGGATTCCAGCAGTTGGTTTTCCTCCAGAAATGTTAGTGGTTTGTTTAGGTATTGAAGCACTATGGCAATTTCAATTACATTCGGTATACGTACCCAAAATGGGTATTATTGAAAAAGTATTCAATACACATACAATGCATCAAGTACATCATGCCCAAAATATTGAATATATGGATAAAAATCATGGTGGTTTTTTAAATATTTTTGATAAGATTTTTGGAACTTGGAAAGAGCTAGATGAAACTATTGATATTAAATATGGTGTTACACATGCACCAAACTCTTATAATCCATTAGTTATTCTTACACATGAATATAAAGATATTTGGAACGACATGAAGAAATCTAAAAACTGGTATCATAAATTCATGTATGCTTTTGCTGCACCAGGTTGGAGCCATGACGGAAGCACACTTACCATAAAACAAATGCAGAAACTACATAAGAGTAGTTAGGTTTTTAATAAAAGGATACGGTAAAAAAAGAATTTTATATCTTTATAAAATTCTTCCCTAAGTCTTTTTCATTTTTCAAAAAACATAAATTTAAAACTTATGCAAATTAAAACCAACCGCATTGAATCTATAGACATTTTAAGAGGTGTTGCTATGGTTATTATGGCTCTAGACCATGTTAGAGATTTTTTCCATTATGGCTCGTTTTTCTCAGATCCTTCTAATATAGAAACCACTACTCCTATTCTGTTTTTTACCAGATTTATAACGCATTATTGCGCACCTGTATTTATTTTTTTAGCGGGTACTTCTGCATTTTTATATGGTAGTAAAAAAACAAAAAATCAACTCTTTAAATTTTTATTTACTAGAGGGTTTTGGCTTGTTTTTCTAGCATTTGTGGTTAACAATTTAGTTTGGAAATTTGATTTCACTTATAGTCTTATTTTTCTTCAAGTAATTTGGGCAATAGGTTTATGTATGGTATTATTATCATTGATAATTTATTTACCCTTTAGAGCATTACTTATAATTGGGTTAGTATTAGTTGCTGGACATAATCTATTAGATGGTGTAGTTTTGCAAGGTAACAGCCTAAAATCTATAGTTTGGTATATATTACATCAACAACAATTTATATCAATAGGAGACACTCAATTTGTATTTGTCTACCCCATTATTCCTTGGTTTGGATTAATAACTTTAGGCTATTGTTTTGGTACGTTCTACACTAAAGGTTTTGATGTTGCTGTTAGAAAAAAATGGCTGTTACGTATAGGTTTTACGTCCATTGCCTTGTTCTTTATTATAAGAGGTGTTAATGTATATGGTGATTTAGTGCCTTGGTCAACTCAAGACACAACAGTAAAAACAATTTTTTCGTTTTTCAATGTTACAAAATATCCTCCATCACTTTCATATTTATTAATAACAATGGGACCCTCTTTATTATTTCTTTATTGGGTTGAAAATATTAAAAACAAGTTATCTGGTTTCTTTCTAGTTTTTGGTCGTGTTCCATTACTTTATTATTTCTTACATGTTTTTGTTATTCATGTATTAGCAATAATTGGTATGCTTATTTTTGGTGGTAATTGGAAAGATATGATATTAACCG
>Ga0256845_1000408_pt1 | contig 41360 bp, 33 predicted proteins | sample RiftiametaG_FD_189101 | JGI IMG/M metagenome (GOLD analysis project Ga0256845, IMG submission 189101) | Tube worm associated microbial communities from hydrothermal vent at the East Pacific Rise, Pacific Ocean - Riftia | ecosystem: Host-associated > Annelida > Integument > Unclassified ...
TCCAAAACTCGTCGGCCTCGTTCCAGCGACACTCCCGATCGGACTCGCAGGCCTTGAGGCAGACCTTGCTGTCGACGACGACGATGACGGCGTCGATGGTCTTGTCGACCAGCACGTGGCCGGCGGGACACTGGATGTCGGCGTCGTAGTTCCCGATGTCCTCGGGACAGCCGAGCAATCCCTCACACTTGAGGGCCATCATTTGGCAGTCGCCCCCGGCGGCATAGATCGCGTTGCCGACGATGTTCGCCGACCGGTTACAGCCGACCTCCATGTTGGGGATCGGGTTCACGCTGTCGCAGTTTTGGATGTCGCCCTGGGCGATGTTGGGGCCCGGCGAGGTCTCTTGGCCGTTCTCGAGGATGGTGCAGGAGGCATGCACGGCCATGTCGTTGATCGAACACGAGGTCGTGCACTCGTCGCGGCTGTCGGCGTTGCCGTCGTCGCAGTCTTCGCCCGGGTCCAGCATGCCGTCGTTGCAGGTCGCCAGGACCATCGAGCAGTCGTCGATGCAGTCCCCGGCCGCGTAGGGGGCAAACTCGGTGACCGTGTTCCCGTCATCACAGATCTCCCCGTCCTCGACCATCCCGTTTCCACAGGTCCCGCCGCCCGTGTCGGTGGTCTCGGTCTCGGTCTCGGCCGTGTCGGTCTCGGCCGCCGTGGTCTCGGTCTCGGTCTCAGCCGTGTCGGTCTCGGCCGTCGTGTCGGTCTCGGCCGTCGTGTCGCTCGTGTCGCCGGTCGTCGAGGTGTCGGCATCGCCAGCCGTGTCCGACTCGCTGCCGATCTCATCGTCGGCGCCATCGTCCGTACAGCCGCCGGCCAAGGTGACACACACAGCCAGAGGCAGGATCATGGAAATTACAATCGCAGGCCGAAACATGGGCCGAGCATCATTCAGCGCCTCATGCGCGAGGGTGACTCGCATCACAATTCCCGTCCGCACGCCTGGATTCGCTGCTAGAACCCGGTTGTGGCGCTCACCAACGACGACGGACTCCAGTCCGAGACGGTCGCGGACATCAACATGACGCCGATGATCGACGTGTTGATGAGCCTGCTGATCATCTTCATGGTCTCCGCCAAACCTCCGGCGAAACACAAGCAGCCCATCCTCGTTCCTCAAGATCCGGTCGAGCAGACCGAGAACGACCCGGACGCCACCTTGCTGGTCAAGATCGACGCGGCCGGTGCCGTCTCCGTGGGCAAGACCCCCGTCAATGGGGATCACGACGCGCTGGTCGCTGCGCTCACCGACAGCGAGAAGGCCCAGGCGGACGGCAAGATCGCCATCAAGGCGGACGGCAAGGTCCCCTACGGCAAGGTCATCGACGTCATGGCCGCCGCTCGAACAGCGGGGATCGACTCGGTCGGCCTGGCCAGCGACCGGCTCTAGTCCCGAGATCGCTCGACAGATCCGCTCACCACGACAGCAGGTCCAGCGGCGTGTTGCGCTCGAGCTCGGGGTGATTGCGCGTGGTGTAGGGCAAGTAGGCGAGGACCGTGGAGGTCGCCGACTCACCCAGGAACTCGGCGCCGAGGCTGTGCACGCCGGTCGCGTGCTCGAAGCGCCCGAGAGCTTGCTGCTCGCCGAGCTCGCACTCGCTGACGGGGGCCGCGATGGCCTGGGAGTCGCGAAAGAAGACCGCGCGCAGGGTGGGGCCGCCCGCGAGTCCGATGGCCTGGGCGCCCTCGAGCTCGAGCACGCAGCCGTCTTCGCTCTCGATGCTGGGGACTTCGATCGCTTCGGGCCCGCTCTCCCACCAAAAAGCCTCACGCACAAACCACACCCGCGCGTTCACAGCGCTGGTGCGCTCCAGGGCGAAGCCTGTGATCGAGCCGGCGGGGCCAGGGTTGGTCCACTCGTTCGAGCTGGATTCGCGGACCCACACAGACTGCGTCGTCGCGTCGTCTGGCCCGAGTTCACCGCCCACGAGGACGACCAGATCCGTTGCGCCGATGACCCCAAGCTGGACGATCGGCGCGGAGCCGGGTCCGTCCTCGAGCGAGATGCTCTCGTCTTCCGAAGCCCCCCCCGCCCCCAGCGAGCGCTTGAACACGAAGGGCGCCGCCTCGTCCTCGCCACCCTCACCATACGAGACGGCCGGGCCCAGGTAGACGTTGTCGCCAGCTACCGCAAAGGTCTCGCCGAAGCCCATTGCGATCGTGTCGCTCAGATCCCAGCGCCGACCGTCGCTCAGGCGCAGCAAGGTCAGCGACGCGGCGGGCGGCTCGTCACGGGCCGAGGGCCGGAGCAGCGCGTAGACTTCTCCGCTAGCGACGCTGAGTCGGGCAGAGAAGTCGCCCTGGGCCCCCTGATCCCAGTCCGCCGCGGCGGCGAGCCCTGGATCCAGGGCTCGCCTGCGCCGTCGAAGGCGTAGATCTCTACGCCGCGCTGCGAGGGCCCAAAGCTCTGGCCGTCAACCCCGATGACGGCATAGTAGCCGCCCTGGGCCGAGCATGCGGCCGAGCATGCGGCGGCGCCGAGCAGTCCCAAGGCGATGACACCCGGCCCGAGCCCGAGGCGGCTCACGAGGCGCCCCCGCGACGACCTTGGGTCGAAGGTCGGCTCGGGGTCATCGGCGTCCGTTCACGAAGCGGACCGTAGCACGCAAGGTCCCAAGTTCTGGTCCTCGGCAGAGCAGCGACGGTGCACTTCGGGGCTCCTCACATCGTTCTAGATATCGGGCCGGAGCCGGATACCGATGTTGATGCTGAACACAGTGTCGAGTTTGGCCTGGGTCCCGCCCGTGACCTGTTGGGCGAAGCCGACCCCGATATCGACACCCGCGCCGCCCATGGGCGCAGGCTTGATGTAGCCCAGCCCGGCGCTCACGTAACCGCGGTCGTCATCGGGGCCCGGACCCCGCCTGTCCCACCAGCCGCCCACGCGGATCGGCACGGGCCCGGCGACGAACTCACCGCCCGCGTTGACCGTGATCCGGGTCCACTTGTCCTGTGCCCAGTAGCTGGTGAAGTCGTAGGTCGCGTCGAGGTTGAGGCTGAAGTTGGGGCGACCGAGCGGAAACACGGCCAGGCCATGGCCGAGGCTGCGCGGGTAGTCGGCGATGCGGCGTAGACCCTCGGGGTTGGCGTTGAGGTCGTCGGCCGCGCTCACGTTCTCGAGCTCGACGGGCTCATCTTCGGTCCAAGCCGGATCGTTGGGTCCAATGAGGTTGTAGCCGACGACCGAGAGGTGCACGAAGTCGCGAAAATTGAGGGCGACCGCAGCGTCGAGGCCAAAGGTGTTGAGCTTGCGATTGAAGTCGCGGGCGACCCCATCGTCGTCGAGGTAGCGCAGGCTCGCGTACTGCCACTTGGGCTTGAGCGCGATGTAGAGCCAGTTGGGCACGGCCACCACGCTTATCGAGAGCCCGACCTCGTGGCCAAAGTGGACCATGGAGAGCTCCTCGCGCTCGCCCGAGTCACCGTCGTAGAGCAGGCTCGGATCACCGCGCGTGAAGATGTAGCCGAGCCCGAGCGCGAAGCGGGGCGAGTTGAGGGAGTCGGTGATGAACGCGCCCAGCCCATGTGTGCGGGTCTGAACGTCGTATTGATAGACCGGCTCGATCGCAAACTGGCGGGAGTAGCTCAGACCCGCGGGGTTGATGATCGCCGCGCTGGTGCCGGTCGCAGACCCGCGTGTGGCGTTGCCCATGGACAGGTTGCGCGTACCGTCGATACCGGGACCGGCCTGGGCCTCGGCGCTCAGACCGAGGCTGAGCGAAATCGCGATGACGGCGGTCCCCAACCCACCAACGCGCCCTGGTCTCACGACCCTCGACCGCCGCCAGCGTGGGTGTGGATTGCCAAATTGGCACGTTTGAGACGCCCCCTGGCTGGGCTGAATGCGGGCGCGGTGAACCATGGTCGAGAGCCAGCATACGGGCGCGGCGGATCTGCGCAAAAAAACCCCGAGACCATCGTCGGCCGGGCCCGGACATTCCTAGGTCCGAGCGAAGACGCTGGGGATCGGCGAGCGCGGGAGCTGATAGATTGCACCTGTGCCCGGCGACGACGACAAGCTCCCGATACTCGCGGGATTCGGCGAGGGGGGGGAGTCCCGGCGCACCGCGGCCACCGAGGCGTGGTCGCAGGGGCTGAACAAACTCGACCTCGATGCGCTCGAGGACGCCCTCGGCGACGGACCCGGCCCCGACAGCGAGGCGAGCGCGGATACCGAGCTCGCAGCGGGCGCCTCGGCATCTGCACCGACATCGGAGGCCACCGCGAGCCTCGAGCCGGTCGCTGATGACGCCCACCCACCCGCGAACCGACGCCCCCCGAACCCCGACTCAGATGTGGGCCACCCTCCGGGTTCACCTCCGGCCCCCCCAGCTCAGGCCCAAGCCGCACCTCCAAATCCCCCACCGACCCAGGCCGCACCTCCGAAGCAGACCCCGAGTCAAGCCGCGCCCCCGAGTCAAGCCGCGCCCCCGAACCTCCACGCCCCTGGCCTGGCGATCGAGGCTTCTCCTCCAAGCCCGCCCTTGGAGCCCGAAGGTCGGGGCCTCCTGTCTGCTGATCGGCCCACCAATATCCTCGTCGGCCTCGCCATCGGCTTGGCCCTGTTCGCGCTCCCGGCAAAACAGGTCGCACAGCGCTTCGAGCAAGGCGAGCTTCGGCCGTTGATCACGACCCTCGACGAAGCGATCGCCGACCCGCTGCGCGTCGAGGCGGGAGAGCTCGAAGACCCGGAGCAGATCAAGGCGCGCTTCGACGAGGGACTGGGCAAGGCCAGACTCCGCTATTGGTCCATCTGGCTGCTCGGTGGGCTGCTCGGCGGCCTCGGCCTCGGCCTCGCTCCCCGGCCCAAGCGCGGGGCTCCTCGAGCGGCCCTCAAAACTGGCTGAGGGAGAGCAGGTTCCCGTCCGGGTCGTGGAACCAAAACACCTGGGCACCGTCGGGGGCGGTCCAGATCCCCAGCGCGTCCTGGGCGAAGTGTGGGTAGCGCACGGCCTCCACTCCCGCTGCGCAGAGCCGTTCCACTTCGTCTTTGATGGTCTCCACCTGGAGGCCGAAGACGGTGTAGGGCGCAGGCCTCACGCGCTCGGCCTTCTGGACCCGCAGCATGGTCCCAAAGGCGTCGAAGACCGTGGCGAAGGGTGTGTCCTCCACCAGCTCAAACCCGAGCACGTCTCGGTAGAACGCCAGGGCCCGGTCCGGCTCGCAGGTCGCTACAAAGGCGATCGCGCGGTGGGTCATCGCCACATCAAGACTCCTCGTCGTTGAACATGGTCTCGATCTGGTCGGCGCCCGGCAGATCCGAGAGATCCGGCACGATCACGATCTCGATGCGTCGGTTTTGAGACCGACCCGCGTCGCTCTTGTTGCTCGCGCTCGGGCGTGTATCGGCGAACGCCGCCGCGCTCACCCGCGAGGACGGCATCCCGCCGTCGATCATCTCTTTGACCACGTTGATCGAGCGCGCCGAAGCCAGCTCCCAGTTCGAGGGGTAGGCCTTGGTCTTGATCGGCACGTTGTCGGTGTGGCCCTCGACCTGAAACCGGCGATCGGGGATCTGCGCGAGCAAACCCGCGACCTCGCGGATGGTCTCGGCGCCCGAGTCGGAGAGATCGGCCGAGCCCGAGCCGAACAAGATGTCGGTCTGGAGCTCGAGGACCATACGACCGTCGACGATCTTGGCCTTGAGCTTGCCGTTGTCGATCAGGCTCTTGAACTTGGCGAGCACGTTTCGGTACTCGGCGGCGCGGGCCTGGGCCTGGGCCTGGAGCCGCTGGAGCTCGGCCAGGGCCGTCCGCATCTCCTCGACCGAGGCCCGGAGGTTGCTCTTGTCTTTGAGCACGGAGGCGAGCTCGGTCTCGGCGTCTTCGGCCCGGACCTCCGCGAGGGCGAGCTCGGCCTCGAGCACGCTGATCTCCGCACCGAGGCGGGCGACCTCGACCTCGCTGCTCTCGAGCGCGACCTCGACGTCGCTGAGCTCCACCTGTGTGCCGGTCAACTGCCCGCGGACCTGGGCGAGGTCGGCCTCGAGGGCCTCGTACTTTTTGGCGGTGACACAGCCGCTGACAGCCAGCGTCGCCAGGCCGAGCGCGAGCAGGGTGCATCCGCGTCCGAGGCGAGCGGTGGGGCGGGAGACGGGCGAGGTGTGCATTGCACCAGTATGCCCAGGCTTCTCGCTCCTGACGATCGTCGGCTGCGGTAGAGTTTTCGCGTGCTCCTCGATCCGAACGCGACCCGAGGGCCACGCCGACGGCGTGCTCGATGGGCGGCCAGCCTGGCACTGGTGGGCATATCGGCCTGCCACGCGCACGCTGGTGACCCCGAGGTCGGCCCGAGGCTGGACCCCGTGCCGAGCGAGCTCCCACGGGCGCGGCACAGGCCCGAGAAAACACCCGCTAAAACACCCGAACACACGACTCTCGGGTCGACCGAGCAGGCCGAGCTCGGCCATCGCCGGTCGCCAGTGAGCGGGGCCGAGACCTGGCACATGCCCGCGGCCGACCCCAGGTCTTTGCCCCGCTGGATCCGGCACCACACACTCCCGCGCGAGACCATCGAGCAGCTCGCGTCGCGCTACGGCGTGCACCCGGACAAGCTGCGCGCATGGAACAAGATGGACGCCGGGGCCCAGCCGCACCCCTGGCGGCCCAAATCGCTGCGGGTCCACGCTCGCCGGGCACCTCCTGCCCGCGAGGCCCTCGAACACCTGGTATCTGCGGGGGACAGCTGGGCCGGGATCGCCCGGCACTACGCGGTCGACAGCCGGGCCCTGCGAGCTTGGAACGTCGCTCGGGTCGGCCGCAGCCTCGAGCCCGAAGAACAACTGCAGGTATGGATCGATCCGGTGGTCTACGACGGGGTCGTCCACGATGCCCCGGCGAGCCCGCGCGCGGCCGAGGTCCGGGCGGGTGCCCACGGAGTCGGCACCCCCCAGGCCGGGGTCCTGGTCGCCGGGGTCCAGATCCCCGAGGGCGAGGGCTATGCGCTGCGCTACCCCAACTCGGCCTGGGGCACGACCTGGGCCGTGCGCCACGTGGTCGCGGCCCTCGATCGTTTCGCGGCGACCAGCACCTACCCCCTGCCGATCCGGGTGGGCACCATGAGCCGCCAACGCGGCGGGGAGATAGGAGGCCACAACTCGCACCAGAGCGGCCGAGATCTCGACATCCGCCTACCCCTGCGACCCCAGGTCCCCCAGGCCCTGCCACCCACCAACCGGCGCGTCGACTGGGGGGCGACCTGGGAGCTGGTCCGGGCGTTCGCGGATCAGGGACTCGTGTCCGTGATCTTCCTCGACTACGGCTGCCAAGGTCGGCTCTACAACGCCGCTCGCGAGGCCGGGGCAAACGAGGAGGCCCTCGCGGCCCTGCTCCAGTACCCACGCGGCTCGAGGGCCAGCGGGGGGATCGTCAAACACGCCCCCGGCCACGCCGACCACATTCATGTCCGCTTCCCCTGTGGGCCGCGCGAGCCGGAGTGCCTCGACTGACCCAGAGTGTTCGGGCGGAGTTCGGGCGCTTAAAAGAGCAAACCCTCATCCGAAGATGAGGGTCTGAACAACGAAAAGAATACGGGGCGGACGGGACTCGAACCCGCGACCTCCGGCGTGACAGGCCGGCGTTATAACCAACTTAACTACCGCCCCTTGGGTCATCTCGTTGGAGCCGGGATACTGGGACAATCGTCGTCGGCTGTCAAGGGAGGAGCCAGGGTCGAAGTCGACTCCCGCGATGAAAAGCTCACATTTGTGGGCCGTCCTGGGGGCGCCGCGTCAGGCCCGCAGATCGGCGACCATGTTGTGGTTGGCGCTCGGCTCCTCGGCCGTGACCGCGCGCGGATAGAGGCGAGCACCGAAGCCCTCGACCCACGCGACCACGCGCTCTGGATGCGGGCAGGTCGGCAGGGCCTCGACAGCCTGATCGAGGAGCGCCCGGAGTCGGTCGAGGGCGCCGTTGATGCCCAGGACGGAGCAGGCGTTGGGCCGGTCGTGGGCCGCGTCTTGGCCGGCGGGTTTGCCCAGGTTGGCCTCGTCGTCGAGGGTGTCACGGAGGTCGTCGGCGACCTGGTAGGCCTCCCCGAGGCGAGCCCCGAACTCGGCCCAGGGCCCCACCGGGGCACCGCTCAGCTCGGCCCCGAGTCGTGCCCCGGCTTGGAACAAGGCCGCGGTCTTGGCCTTGTGATAGGTGCGCAGCCCAACTGTGCGCTCCGACTCCCAGGCCTGACCGGCGACCAGTCCACCCTGGGCGCCCACACCCCGAGCGACGGTCCGCAACATGGAGCGGAGCAAACTGGCCGGCACGTCGGCCTGAGCCAAGATATCAAAGGCGAGGACGATGAGCCCATCGCCGGTCAGCACCGCGAGCTCCTGGCCGAAGGCGGCGTGGACCGAGGGCCGACCGCGGCGGACGGCAGCGTCGTCGAAGCAGGGCAGATCGTCGTGGACCAGGGAGGCGCAGTGGAGCAGCTCGATGGCCGCGGCCACATCGGCCTGGGCGGTCTCCGCGATCTCGCCCTCATCTCCATCGCCATCTCTGGCGCAGGCTGCCGCGACACTCAAAACCAGGCTCGGGCGCAGCCGGGCGCCTCCAGGGAACACGGCGTGGCGCATGGCCGCGCTCAAGCCCGGAGGGCAGGACGAGGGCATCTCGCAGAAGCTCAGGCCCCGCTCGAGGGCGGCCTCGATACGCTCTGGAATGCCCATTGGGGCGCGAGCGTGGCCCGGCCCACAACCCTTGTCAATCTTGGGCGACTTGTTGCTCAAACCCTCGACATCCTTCGATGAACGACTGCTGGGCCCCGCTCGGCGATCGAGTACGGTGGGCGACCCGATCGAGCCGCCACCGTGACGACTGTAGCAGACAAGCGGAGAATCGTCGTTGTGGGTGCCGGCGTCGGCGGGCTCTGTGCGGCCATCCGTGCGGCGACTGGAGACAGACCGGTCGTCCTGCTCGAGCGCGCCGACCGGGTCGGAGGCAAGATGCGCCTGGTCGACGATATCGACGCAGGACCGACCGTATTGACGATGCGCTGGGCCTTTGAGCGTCTGTTCGCCTCCGCTGGCCGCGCTCTGGAAGACTATGTCCAACTGGAGGTCCTCGATATCCTCGCCCGGCACGCATGGGCCGACGGGAGCCAGGTCGATCTATTCGCCGACATCGAGCGCAGCGCCGCCGCTTTCGAGCGCTTTACCTCGGCTGCAGACGCCGAGGGCTACCGGCGATTTTGCGCCTACACCGAGCGCATCTTCGCTACTGTCGAAGGTCCCTTTTTGCGAGCGGAGCGACCCAGCGTGTCGAGCATCGTCACCGCGCAGGGACTCCGGGGGGCCATGGCCTTCGCGCGCATCGACTGGCACCGGAGCATGTGGCGGTCGCTGGGTACGTTCTTCACAGATCCGCGCTTGCGCCAGCTCTTCGGCCGCTACGCGACCTACTACGGATCCTCCCCCTTCCGCGCGCCCGCGACCTTGAACCTGATCGCCCACGTCGAGCGCGACGGGGTCTGGCGCCCCCGCGGCGGCATGTATGCACTCGCTGCCGCCCTCGAGCGCCTCGCTCGCGAGCTCGGGGTCGAGATCCGTACACGGACCGAGGTCGAGGAGATCACCGTAGGCCCGGATCGGCGCGCGAGCGGGGTCTGGCTGCGGACCAAGGCGGGACCGCGCGCCCACCTCGAGGCCGCCGCGGTGATCGTCAACGCGGCACCCCAGGCCCTCGACGAGGGCCATTTTGGGCCGGCTCTCGCGGGCTGTGTCGGCCTCCGCCGCGACCGCCCGCGCTCGCTCTCCGCGGTCACCTGGACCATGAAAGCCCGGACCCGCGGCTTCGACCTGGCCCACCACAACGTGTTCTTCTCCAGCGACTACCCGGCCGAATTTCGGGCCCTCGAGCGAGGCGAGCTCCCCGGGGAGCCGACCGTGTATGTGTGCGCGCAAGATCGACTGCCCGGCATCCAGAATCATGGGCGCGACCCCTGTGATCTGAGTCAAGGCGAGCGCCTCTTGATCCTCGTCAACGCCCCCGCCCGCGGGGACGAGCGAGACCCGGCGGGCGACCCGGCCTGCGGGCCGTGGTCCGAGCGGGCCCTCGAGATCCTCGAGGCCAGCACCTTCGCGCTCATGCACCGCTGCGGCCTGGACATCGAGCGCGAGGGCGTCGCCGTGACCCGAACCACACCGGGCGACTTCGAGGCCCTGTTTCCGGCCTCGGGCGGCGCCCTGTATGGATTTGCGACCCACTCCATGATGGCGCCCTTTCAGCGCCCCGCGGCCCGGACCCGGATCGGCGGTCTGTACCTCGCCGGTGGCGGCACACACCCGGGCGCCGGTGTGCCCATGGTCTGTCTCAGCGGGCAACTCGCTGGTAGCGCGGCGCTCGAGGACCTCGAGATGCCCTAGCGCGGCCATCCCATCATCCACCTCGCACGCCGCTCGAATGCGAGCCAAGCTGAGACCCGTGCCCCCCCAGGCCGACGACCTTGGTCGCCCCTTCGCGCCCGATCCCAGGCCCCGGCGCTTCGACTTCGAGGTCCCGGCCTCCGGCTACGCCTGGTGGTACCTCGACGTCCTCGATACGCGCCGTGGGCTCGGACTGACCGCGATCTTTTTTGTCGGCTCCGTATTCTCGGCCCGCTACTACCGAGCCCGGGCCGAGTTCCTCGCTGGCGCCGGACCCCCGCCGGACCCGGAGCGCTACTGCGCCGTCAACATCGCCCTCTACCAGAGCGGGAGGGGGGGCTGGTCCGGGTCCGATCCCCGACCCGGCGCCCGGCTGCTGCCCAGGCCCCGGCTGCTGCCCAGGCCCCGACACACGCGCGCCTGGGCCCTGAGCGAGCACGCCGACTTCACCCGCGGCTCCGACCAATTTCGTGTCGGGCGCAGCACGATCGCCTGGACCCACGACGCCCGCGGGCCGCTCTTGCAGGTCCACATCGACGAGCGCGAGCCCTTCCTCGGGCGTCGGCCGCTCCTGCACAAGACCATCGTCGGCACGATCCGGCTCCGACCGACCGCCATTTTCGCTCCCCGCATCGAGCTCGACCCGTGGGCACAGCGGCCCCGCCACCGCTGGTATCCGGTCGCCCCCCACGCCCACGCGGAGGTCGAGTTCAGCGAGCCCGGGCTGCGCTTCGAGGGCTCCGCCTACCACGACGTCAACGAGGGCGAGGAGGGGCTCGAGGCCGGCTTCCAGTCGTGGAACTGGTCGCGCACGGAGCTCTCTGCGACCGGCCGGACCGCGGTCTCGTACGACGTCGTCGATCCTCGGGGCCGGACCCACGCCCGGGGCTGGCGCTTCGACGCGGCTGCCCAGGCCCGATCGGAGTCCGACCCGAAAATGCCGAGGGCCAGCGAGACCAGCGAGGCCATCCAGACCATCTCGACGGATGAACTCGGCCGGGAGATCGCCCTCCCACGGGCACGCTGGGGCATGCGGCGAGCGATCCGCTGTGCCCAGGGCCAGACTCCAGCGTTGGTCGAGACGCTCGAGGATGCGCCTTTTTATACCCGCAACCTGATCCGCGTCGGCGCTGATCCGCAGGCCCACCTCACCGTGCACGAGTCGATCGACCTGCGCCGGTTCTGCTCGCGCAGGACCCAATTTCTGCTGCCTTTCAAGATTCGGCGCCAGGGCTAGCAACCCGTGCCGGCCGCACAGACACGGCGCGAACCAGGACGACCCGGAGGCCTCACTGCTGGCTCGAGCTCGAGATTCGCCTGTTAGGCTCGGCCGCGATGCCGACCACGATCAACCCGGCGACGGGCGAGACGATCGCCTCCTACCCCTGGCACGATCCCGCGCACACGGAGGCCCAGGTCGCCCGCGCCACCGGGGCTCAGGCGACCTGGCGACGCCTGCCTCTGGCCGCCCGCGCCGAGCGGCTCCTGGCCCTGGCGGCGACCTTGCGCGCCGGCCGGGAGGAGGCCGCGGCGCTCACGACCGCGGAGATGGGCAAGCCCCTGGCCCAGTCCCTCGCAGAGATCGACAAGTGCGCGGAGCTCTGCACCTTCTACGCCGAACACGGCCCGGCCATGCTCGCCGACGAGCGGGTCTCGGGGACCGGCGGCGAGAGCTATGTGGCCCACCGATCGCTCGGGGTGATCCTGGCGATCATGCCCTGGAATTTCCCCTGGTGGCAGGCTCTGCGCTTCGCCGTCCCGGCGCTCTTGGCCGGCAACACCGTCCTGCTCAAACACGCCCCAAACACCACCGGCGTCGCGCTGGCGATCGCCGAGCAGGTCCGCGCGGCCGGCTTCCCCCCGGGCTGCCTCGAGACCCTGGTCATCGATCATGCACACACCGGCACCCTGATCGCAGATCCCCGAGTCGCGGGTGTGACCCTGACCGGCAGCACCCGGGCGGGCAAGATCGTCGCCGCGCTCGCGGGCCGACACCTCAAAAAGACGGTCCTCGAACTCGGCGGCAGCGACCCCTACCTGATCTTGCCCGACGCCGACATCGCCGAGGCCGCGAAGATCTGCGCCGCCGCCCGGCTCCACAACAGCGGCCAGACCTGCGTGGCCGCCAAGCGCTTCATCGTCTGTGAGCCCGTCGCCGACGCGTTCAGCGAGGCCTTCATCGCCCACATGCGAGCCGCGCGAATCGGCGATCCCCGCGACCCCGAGACCACCGTGGGACCCCTGGCCCGGGCCGACCTGCGCGATGCCCTGCACACACAGGTCGAGCGCAGCGTCGCCGCCGGGGCCCGCCTGGTGCTCGGCGGGCAGCGACCCGGCGATGGTGAGCCGGGGGGGAACCGGGGGTTTTTCTACCCGGCCACGGTCCTCGACCAGGTCCGACCGGGCAACCCTGCGGCCCGCGAGGAGCTGTTCGGGCCGGTCGCGGCGATCATGTGTGTACCCACGGTCGACGCCGCTGTGGCCCTGGCCAACGACACCGACTATGGCCTGGGCGCCGCCGTGTTCAGCCGCGACCGGGCCCGGGCCGAGGCCATCGCCCGCGACGAGCTCCACGCCGGGGCCTGCTTCGTCAACGCGTCGGTCCGCTCCGATCCCCGCCTGCCCTTTGGCGGGGTCAAAGACAGCGGCTACGGCCGGGAGCTCGGGCGCCTGGGTCTGCTCGAGTGGGTCAACAGCAAGACGGTCTGGATCGCGAACTGACAGCCCACCGCCGTCTATCGCCGTCCGGGGCTCCCCCTCTAACGGCGCTTGGGTCTTCGGCCCACGCTCACGCCCGTGCTGGTGTGCGAGCTGTCGCCTTTGTCGGCGCCGGCCTTCTTCGGGGCGCTGCCGGTCCGATAGCTGCCCGTGTGGGTACCCTCGCCCTGGCTGGTCTCGACTCCCGCCGGCTTGCGCTTGGGCCGACCGGCCCGGCGCAGGCTCGCCCGCACACGCGGGGTCTCCCGTGTGGGCCGCTCCTCATCGACTTCGGCCAGCCACGGCGACGATGGCTCGCGGGCCTCGCGGGCCTCGCGGGTTGCCGGCACATCCTCGGCCGGGCCGGCCCCAGCCCTGGCCCGGGGCTCGGGCCCCGACTCGAGCGCGTGCTCGGGGGGCAACTCGGGCAGGTCCCACAGATTACCGGCCTCACCGATCGCCTCGCCGACGCCGAAGGGCTCCCCCTCGAGATCCAGCGGATCGGTCAGACTGGACGACCCCACACCCCCGCGCCGACCCGCCGTGTCGGGCCGATCTGCCGTCGCGGTGGTTCTCACTTTTGAATTCCCTGTGGAGCTCGCCGCGGAGCTCGCCGCGGTTCGGGGCACCGTCCGCTCGCGGCTGTCCTCCCAGAGCGAGGGCTCCAAACCCACACGCCCCCGCCTCGCTACCGGTGCCTCCGGTTCACGGAGCATCCCCAGGGCCTGCTCAGACCCGAGGTCGGGCCGCTGTGACGCCTTGTAGGGCCGAGTTCGCTCGCGCTCGAGCGCCCCCCACCGGGACGATGGGGTGTCGACCTGACCATCCTCGTCATACTGACCACGCTCGTCATGCGTGTTTCGCTCTTGGCGACGCTCCTGAACCCAGCGGTCCGTCTGACCACGCCCCGGGACACCACTCGGGTCCCGGGCACCACTCGGGTGGACACCACTCGGGTCCCGGACACCACTCGGGTCCCGGACACCACTCGGGTCCCGGGGTCGCTCCTCCCCCGGTGCTCGGTCCGCGCCGTGGGCTCCAAACTCTGCCCGCGAGACACCCTCACCAGGCTCGTCGAGGGCGCTGCCCTCCGCTCGGTCGGGCGGGGCGGGCAGGAACGAGTCCAGCCACGGCGCGTGGCTCAGGCGCCCGTCTTCGTCGGCCGCGAGCGCGTCGATGATCTCGCTGGCCAGCCCGATCCCCGGCGGCCGCCAGCCGGCCGCGCGCCGACCCTCCATCAACGCTTGGATCTGACGCAGGGCCGCGAAGTACTCCTTGCGGGTACGTTTTTGGTTGAGCACGTAGAACTCGGCGCCGTTCAGCCCCACGCAGCCCAGGCAGTGCACACAATCTTTGCAGTCCACACACAAGGTCAGGTAGCGCGAGACCTTGCAGTCGCGAGAGTCGTCGCAATAGCTGACCTTCTCGCAGCCCACACAGCGCTTGGACTGAGTGCAGCCCACACACTCGATCGACTCCTCGCAGTAGGTGCAGTCCTCGCAGGAGTCACAGCCCACACAAAACCGACAGTTGTTGCAGGCGTGGCAGTCCTCGCAGCTAAAGTTGCCTTGACCCGGATCGTCGTCGTTTTCACGATCGTCGATCAGGCGCTCGAGGGCATCCAGGAACTCGTCGAGGGTCACGGTAGGCCGGAGGGTTCACGCGAGAGCCCGCGCGGGCCCAAGGGTACGCAAGCTCGGCACCGAGATCCAAGAAAACCGGCGCACGACTTCAGTCGAAGCGGGTGCCCACTCGGGGCACATCGCGGATTCCGCACGGGTGCGCATCTTCGTTCCTGGCGGTGTCTGCGACCGGCGAACTTGTGGACGATGCGGTCTAGATCGCGCGCGAGAGCGAGAATCTCCGCCCTATGATCGATCCTTGTCCCTGCTGGCACCCCCATGTCGTGACTCTTCGGCTGCCCTTCGTCCCTCATCTCGCCGTTCTCGCGGCCTCACTCACCCTTGGTACAGGTTGTGATGGTCAGGATCCCATCGACGACGGCATCTCGAACGGCGAGACCGCCGGCGAGACTGAAGACGAGACTGAAGACGAGACTGAAGGTGAGACTGAAGGTGAGACCGCCGGCGAGACTGAAGGCGAGACCGCCGGCGAGACTGAAGACGAGACCGCCGGCGAGACTGAAGGCGAGACCGTCGGCGAGACCGAACAAGAACCGGAGTCCTGCGACGCCCAAGACGAATCACGCGAGTGCGAGGGCGGGACCCAGTTTTGCGATCACGAGTCTTGGGGCGAGTGTCTGACCGAACTCGCGTGCCAGCCCGGAGACCTCAAAACCTGCGGTTTCGACGACGACCTCGCCGATCTGAATATGCGCTGCCTCCTCCAAGACGGCGTACCGATGTGGAACGAAGAAGACTGCAACACACCGCTGGTCTTGAGCTTCGACGCCCGGCCCGTCGAGACCCGGGCCGCGAGCGCGAGCTTCGACATCTCCGGTTTGGGGGCCTGCCTGAGCACGGACTGGCCCGAGGCCCGCACCCCCTGGCTGGCGATCGACCTCGACAAGAACGGGTTCATCGATGGTGGTCACGAGCTGTTCGGCTCGGGCTCGGTGCTCGAGTCGGGGCGCCACGCCCAAAATGGTTTTGTCGCCCTCGCGACCCTGGACAGCGATCACGACGGGGCGATCACCCCCGCGGACACACGCTACGGCGAGCTCCTGCTGTGGGCCGACGAGGACGGCGACAAGCGCTCCCAGCCCTACGAGCTCACGCCCCTGTCCGACAGCGGCGTCGACTCCATCAGCTTGGGCGCGCAGGTCCGGGAGCTGTGTGACGCGCGGGGGAACTGCGGGCGCGAGCGGGCTGTGTTTCAGTTCACCGACGGCGCCGGGGCCCGCTCGTCCGGCGAGATCGTCGACATCTACCTGGCCTGCCAGTGACCGCCGGCGACCACAGACGCCCGCCCACCGGAAGTTCCAAACACAGCGCCCTGGGCCTCCAGAGTTCGTTTCCCACGTGGACAGACGACCCGCGGGCTCTGCGCTGACACGCGACCCGGCGCAGCTCAGGGCCGTCCTGTTCGGCCTCGAAATGCCCTACACTCCGCGCGCCTTGTTTGGACTGCACTCCTCTACGCCGCTCGCACCGCTCGCGTCGTTCATGTCCGTCCTCTCGGTCGTGGCTGTGATGTCTGCGATGGGTTGCCAGCCGGAGATCGGCGACCCCTGCAAGCGCTCCCTCGACTGCGGGCTTCAGGTCATCCGTCAGTGCGACATCTCGAATGCCGCCCGCGACCCCGAGGGGGAGGGCGAGTGTGTGCTGGAGAACTGCAGCTACGGCACCTGCCCCAAGGAGGCGGTGTGCATCAAGGTCTACGCCAGCGAGTTCCTGTCCCAGGCCTGCGATCCGGCGCAGGAGGATCTCCCCGACGCCGAGGGCACGATCACGCGCGACGACTGCCAGCCGAGCGAGGTCTGTCTGCCCGAGGGTCTGTGCGCCGACGAGCTGCGCGCCCGGACCAGCTGCCGCCGACAGTGCAAGAGCGACGGCGACTGCCGGGACAACTACGAGTGCAAGCGGACCGGGTTCAACGGGGTCTACGTGTCCCCGAATCCGAACCACCCGACCGTGATCCCGAGCGACCAGATCTGCGTGCCGCGCTGAGCTCTCGGTTCTCTATCGGTTCTCTAACAGCGACAGCCCCGAACGCCCGAGTCTGCGCTTCGGGCGTCAACCCTGCGTAAACGGGGCTCAAAGATCCGATGAAGTGAGGGGTCCCTGCGGCCCGGGCGTGCCACACCTCCAGTGTGCAGCGCCCGAGTTCAAGTCCCCGACCCGGGCGAGCTCACGGTCCCCGACTGGCCGTGTTCGCCCTGGGACCCTCGTTGGCCGTGTTCGCCCTGGGCCCGGCCTGCGCCCGGACCGATGTTGCCCCCGACACACCTGCCGACACAGCGCGGAGTGAGAGCGCCCGAGCCGAACCGACAGACTCGCTGGGCCGACTCGACCTGGCCCTGAGTCGGCACTGGGCCGACGCCGGCGTCGAGCCCAGCGCCCTGTCTAGCGACGCCGAGTTCCTCCGCAGGGCGAGCTTGGACCTACTCGGCCGGGTCCCCACCCAGGTCGAGGTCGAGGCTTTCCTCGCCGAGCAGGGCGCAGACAAGCGCAGCGTGCTCGTCGACACCATGCTGAGGGACGAGCGCTTCAGCGAGCACTGGGCCCAGCTGTGGACCGCCCAGCTGATCCCCCGAGAGCAGCGAGCCCGGCGCACCGCCGAGCGCCCGATGCAGACCTTCCTCGCTGATGCCCTGACCCAAAACCGGGCCTGGGACGCGGTCGTCACCGATCTGCTCACGGGTGAGGGCGCCCTCGGGGACGACCCCTCCCTGGCCCTGCTCGCGGCCCGAGACCTGCGCGGCCCGACCAGGGAGGCCGCGCTCGCCGAGCTGACCTCGACGAGCGCGCGCGTGTTTTTGGGTGCTCGGATCGAGTGCGCCCAGTGTCACGACCACCCCTATGTCGACTTCTCCCGCGAGGATTTTTGGGCGACCGCGGCCTTCTTTGGGCGGACCACCGTCAGGCGAAACCGAGATGTGAAACCACCGGAGATCACCGTTGGGGAGCGCGCCCGCGGAGACCTCCGGATCGCCCTGGGTGAGGGCGACGACCCCCGCAAGCTGGCGATCGCCCCCCGCTACATGGGCGCGGACACGGGTGCGAACATGGACACGGGCACGGGGCCGATCGAGGGTCCCCGCCGCGGGGCGCTGGCGGCCGCGATCGTCGACGATCCGCGCTTCGCCCAGGCGACCGTGGGCCAGGTCTGGGCCCGCCGGTTTGGGCGCGGCATCGTCGAACCCTGGGACGACCTGCTCGAGCTGTCCCTGAGCGAGAACAAGAGCGAGGGCCCGCCAGCCTTGCTCGACGAGCTCGCCGCCGACTTCCGGGACCACGGCCACGACCTGCGCCACCTCCTGCGGACCATCGTCTTGTCCCAGGCCTACCAGCGCAGCTCCCGGGGCGGACCCGACACCAGCCTCGCCCGCCAGCCCGACGCCAGCCTCGCCCGTGAGCGGGCCTTTGCCCAGGCCGCCGTCCGCCCACTCTCGGCCGAGCAGCTGTTCGCGTCGCTGATCACGGCGACTGGCCTCGAAGAGGTCGGCGGCCGGGCGTTTCGCAACACCGTGCGCAGCCGGAAGAACATGGCCCTGCGCGAGTTCGAATTCGTGTTCAGCGACGACGAGATGAGCGGCGCCGACAGCTTCACGGGCAGCGTGGCTCAGGCCCTCTTGGTGCTCAACGGCGGGCTCAGCAACCAGGGCGTGGTCGCCCGCCCGGGCAGCAGCCTCGCGCGGATCTTGGAAGCCCAAGGCGATACCGACGCGCGCCTCGAGGACCTGTGGCTGACCGTCTACGGGCGCCTACCCAGCGACGCCGAGCTCGCTCTCGGCCGGGGCCTGACCGCCGATGCCGACGACGATTCTGGAGACGACGCATGGGAGGACCTCATGTTCGCGATGCTCTACTCCAGCGAATTCGCCTCCAACCACTGACTCCCCCCACACCTTTCCTTTTACCCACACCCAGGAGATCGCCATGACTCACCACTCCCGCCGCAGTTTCTTTTGTGCTGGCCTCGGCGCCCTGGTGGCCGCTGCGAGCTCCCCGGCCCGCCTCGCCTGGGCCGAGCGTGGTCCGGGGTCCGCCCCTGCGCCCTCCCCAAAACTGGGCCGGTCCCCCGCGCGGCGCTGCGTCGTGCTCTACATGCAAGGTGGCGCCAGCCAGATCGATACCTTCGATCCCAAACCGGGGCGACCCACGGGCGGCGAGTTCAGGGCCATCGAGAGCTCGGTCAGCGGGCTGCGCGTGTCGGAGCACCTCCCCGAGCTCGCCGCCCGCATGCACCAGCTCAGCCTGGTCCGGACCCTGAGCTACCGAGAGGGCAACCACCAGCGGGCTCGCTACCTGATGCACACGGGCTTCATCCCCCAGGGCGGCGTGGTCCACCCGGGCTTCGGCGCCCACCTGGCCCGGGCCAGCGCCGCCGTCGACGGCGCTCCCCCAGCTCTGCCGCCGGCCGTCAGCCTCAACGGCCCGGGTCAGGCCCCGGGTTATCTGGGCGCGAGCTGGTCGGCGTTCACCGTCCCCGACGCCCGCGCGGAGGTCCGCAACCTGGCCCCACCCACGGCCATCCCCGACGCCCGCGTCGCCCGGCGGGCCCAGACCTGGCGGGCCCTCGAGACCCACTTCGCCGCCGACCACCACTCGGCCCAGGTCGCCGGGGCCCGGGCGCTCGGGGAGCGGGCGATCACCATGAGCGCCGCGCCCGAGCTCGCCGCCTTCGATCTGAGCCGCGAGTCCGCGGCCAGCCGGGCCCGCTACGGGGCAGACGACAGCCGCTTCGGCGCCGGCTGCCTCATGGCCCGGCGCCTGCTCGAGTCGGGGGTCGATTTTGTGGAGGTCGGCATGAACGGCTGGGACACCCACGAGGACAACTTCAGCCAGGTTCGGGGGCTCAGCGCCCAGCTCGACCGGGCCGCGGCCGCGCTCATCGACGACCTCGTCGCCAGCGGCCTGTGGTCGGAGACGGTGCTCGTGTGGGCCGGCGACTTCGGCCGCAGCCCGACCATCAACGCTCGGGGCGGCCGCGACCACTTCCCCGCGATCAGCTCGGTCCTGCTCGGCGGCGGGCCGATCCGCGCGGGCCAGGTCGTAGGCGAGACCGACCCCGAGGGACGAGAGATCCTCGATCGCCAGGTCTCGGTCCCCGACCTGTTCGCGACCTTGAGCGCGGCCTTGGGTGTGGAGGCCGACGAGGTCCACATCAGCGCCGGGGGCCGACCCGTGACCACCGTGGACGAGGCCGGCACGGCGATCACCGAGCTGCTCTAGAATATATCCTGCGGCGTCTTCGGTCGGCTCAGCGCATGCTGAACATCCGCAGCGCCGGCTTGTCGAGCATCACCGTCGTATCCGGGCCGACCGACTGGGTCAGCCAGACGTTGCCGCCGATCACCGAGCCCTGGCCGATCACCGTGTCTCCACCGAGGATCGTCGCGCCCGCGTAGACGGTGACCTCGTCCTCGAGGGTGGGGTGGCGCTGGCGATCGCAGTCGTGCTCGCTGATGTGGACCGAGAGCGCGCCCAAGGTCACGCCCTGGTAGAGCTTGACCCGGGCGCCGATCGCCGTGGTCTCACCGATGACCACGCCGGTCCCGTGGTCGATGAAGAAGCTCTCGCCGATGCTCGCACCCGGATGGATATCGATGCCCGTGCGCCCGTGGACCAGCTCGGTCATCATCCGGGGGATCAGGGGCACCCCCCGAAGATAGAGGTGATGGGCGAGGCGATGGGCGGCGATCGCCGTGATCCCCGGATACGAGGTGATCACCTCGGCCGCGCTCGAGGCCGCCGGATCGCCGTCGATGGCGGCCCGGACGTCCGTGGCCAGCAGCTTCCGGATCAGGGGCACGTGCTCGAGCAGATCCAGGGCGTGGGCCCGGGCGTCGCACACCGTCGGCGATCCCACAGCTCTCGACCGGCGCCCCTCGGACCCACAGTCCGCGCCCATGGCTCGACCGATGACCCGCTCCAGAGCCCGCAAGATCCGGGCGCAGCGCTCACCCACGAAGTAGCGCGAGCTCAATTCGTCGACCTGGTCGGCGCCGAGGTAACCCGGGAACACGAGCGACAAGAGGTCGTCGAGGAGCTGACCGACCTCCGCTCGCGCGGGCAGGTTGCTGCCGTCGAGATGGTTGATGTTCCCATGCTCGCGGTAGGAACCGAGGATGCCTTCGATGGCCTCCGCGAGCTTGGTTTCAGCGTCGGACACCCACAAAATGTAGCTGGTTCCTCACCGCAAATGGGGGGCGGAGCCCGCGTCGCCCACCGACGACCTGAAATCGACGGGTTTTGGGTGTCTCCCGGCACACGGCCTACAATCCGCGGGCGTGGATGAAGACCCGCTCGACACGATCATTCATGAGCTCTTGCTCGGGCGGACTCAGGGCCTCGACGGTCCCCGGCTGGCCGCGTTCATCGATGGCTGGGGCAGCATGCTCTCGCTCCTCGACCACCCAGAGGCGCTCATGCCCGGGGCCCCCGAGGCCCTGCTCGAGGCTGTAAACGGCATCGTCGAGCGGATCCGTGCCGTTCAGGCCCGGGTCCTCGAGGATGGGGATCCCTGAGGTCGGCCCAATCTGCTCGACCGAAGTGGTCGACCCGACCACCTCGCGCCGACCACCTCGCCCCGACCCGACCTGCTCGGCGTCAGCGTCTGATGCGCGGGTTTGACCGGTTTTTGTGCCCCGATACCATCGCCGCGCATGCTCGCGGACGCGCCCCTCAACGACGCTCTCGTCGGCCTCGAGCCGGCTGAGCTCTGGCGTCAGTTCGACGCCATTCGCAAGATCCCCCGGCCCTCGACCCACGAAGAGGGGGTCCGCGCCTACCTCCGTGAGCTCGGCGCCAGCGCCGGCTGGGAGACCCTCGAGGACACGGCCGGCAACCTGGTCTTGCGTGTGCCTGGTCGCGGCCGGGGCGTGAACGCGGAGCTGCTCGCAATTCAGGGCCACATGGACATGGTCTGTGAGAAGCGCGCGGGGATCGAGCACGACTTCCTGCGCGACCCCATCGCCCTCGAGCGCACCCACGCCCAGTTCAAGGGGGTGACCCGCGAGGTCCTCCAGGCTCGCGGCACCACCTTGGGCTCGGACAACGGCCTGGGCTGCGCCGCCGCCTTGGCCCTGGCCCTGACCCCGGGTCTGCACCACCCCCCGCTCGAGCTCCTGTTCACGGCCGACGAAGAGGAGGGCATGAGCGGCGCCCTCGGCCTCGATCCGAACATGCTCCGGGCCCGCCGGCTCCTGAACTTCGACGGAGAGCTCGAGGGTCACGTGTACCTCTCGTGCGCCGGCGGCCGGGAGATGCTCGCTAGCTGGGAACTCGACCGCTCCCAGCGCTGCAGCGACGACGTGGCTGTGCGCCTGCAGATCTCCGGCCTGCGCGGGGGCCACAGCGGCGTCGACATCCATGAGCAGCGGGGCAGCGCCCTGGCCCTGTTGATCGCGCTCCTGACCGCCCCCGGCGTCGACCTCGAGGGGGTGCGCGTGGCCAGCTGCAACGGCGGCGGGCGCCCCAACGCCATCCCCCGGGAGGTCGACACCCTGCTGTGGTGCGCCCGCTCCCACGTCGCGGGCCTCGAGGCCGCGATCGAGCGCGCCGCCGAGGACCTGCGCAGCGCGCTCGCCACGATCGACCCCGGACTCGAGATCCGCTTCAGCATTCTCGATCCCGAGCTCGCCGAGGCCGTCCCCGCGCCCGTGTCGGCGACCACCAGCCGGGCCATCCTCGAGGCCCTCCGCGCCCAGCGTCACGGCGTGCTGACCTGGTCGACGGTCATCCCGGGCCTCGTCGAGACCAGCAACAACGTCGCCGCGATCACGACCACGGACGAGCGCATGGAGCTGATCCAGATGTGCCGCTCCTCCAAGGCCGGCGCCGTGGAGGCCTTCCAGGCCCGCTGCGAACTCGCCCTCGAGGCCTCGGGCGCCGAGGTGGTCACCATGCACGCCTTCCCCGGCTGGGAGGCCCGCCTCGACACGGAGCTCGTCGGCAAGGCCCAGTCCGTCTACACCGCACTCTTTGGTCGGGCCCCGAAGCTCGAGGCGATCCACGCCGGCCTCGAGTGTGGGGTGCTCGGCGACCGCATCCCCGGACTCGAGATGATCTCGTTTGGGCCCGACATCTTCGACGCCCACACGCCGACCGAGAGCCTGGTCCTCGACTCGGTCGAGCCGTTTTGGCGCTTTGTGGTCGCCCTGGTCCAGGCCCTGATCTAGCAGCCTGTGGTGAAACCCCTCACCACGGACTGCTAGCCAGCCCGTGGCCACTGCAGACATGCCGGACGATTAGGCAAGGTTCGCGGACCTTCGACTCTTCTCCTCAGCGGCCGCCACCCGTAGCTTGAGTGGCGAGGTCGGCATGAAAGTATTCGTCACAGGTGGAACAGGGTTCATTGGTACAGCGGTCGTTCGGGAGCTCCTGGACGCAGGACACGAGGTCCTGGGATTGGCACGCTCGAGGGCATCCGCCGACGCGCTTCGAATCGCGGGCGCCGAGGTCCAGCGAGGCAACCTCGAGGAGCCAGCGAGCCTCGAGGCCGGGGTCCGTGCCTGCGAAGGCGTCATCCATACCGGGTTTGTGCACGATTTTTCACGCTACAAGGAAGTGTGCGAGCTCGATCGCCGCGTGATCGGGACTCTCGGCGCGGCACTCCGAGGTTCGGACAAAGCGTTGATCGTGACCTCGGGGGCGCTCGCCGCCTCGGGTCGGCCCGTCACCGAGGACGATCGCCACGAGGACAATGCCTCCCAGACAACCCCACGGGCAGCTTCTGAGGAGGCCGCCGATGTCCTGGTGAAGCAGGGCCTGCGTGTGGGGGTCGTCCGGCCCGCACCCTCGGTTCACGGAAAGGGCGACCACGGCCTCATCCCCATGCTCATGGAGATAGCGAAACAAAAGCGCGCCTCGGCCTACATCGGCGAGGGCGCCAACCGATGGACCGCCGTCCACCGACTCGACGCGGCGCGGGTCTTCGTGCGCGCGCTCGAGCGGACCACCGCGGGGGCGCGCTTCCACGCCGTGGACGAGCCGGAGATCCGCTTTCGAAGTATCGCCGAGGCCATCGGCGAGCAGCTCCATCTACCGGTGGTCAGCCTCTCGCCCGACGACGCCCAATCGCACTTTGGTTGGCTCGCCTGGGTCGCCGGACGGGACTGCCCCACCTCGAGCGAGCGCACACGCGAGCTCCTCGGCTGGACCCCCACACACGCGACCTTGCTGGACGATCTAGCAAGCGGCGCCTATCTTCTCTGAGTGCCCAAGAACAGTCGCCGCGACCTCGAGTGCCTCACGAGGGCGATCGAGGCGGTCGCGGTCCACGATGGTGTATTCGAGGTGCCTGTTCGCGGCACGGTCGGCGTGAGGTACTCGTCCGCGAGTGGGTTCCAAAACCGGCGTTGGCGGGCCTGCTTGGCCCTTGTGGCGCAGGGCACCAAGGAGCTCGTGCTGGGACGGACCCGCTACGCGCTCAGCGCTGGGCACTACACGCTGACCCCGCTTCCGCTCCCGCTCACCAGTCGGATCGTCGACCCGCCCTTCATCTGTCTGTTGATCGGCCTCGACCCCATGACCCTGAGCAGCGTCGTCGCCGAGATGGACGACCGAGACGAGGCAGCCGAGGGTCTGCAACGGGGTTTTTTCGTCGGGAAAGTCTGTGAGCGAATGCGCGACGCGGCCCTTCGCCTCGCGCAGCTGTTCGAGTCCCACGAAGCGGGGGCCGTGCTGGGCCCGGGCTGCATCCGTGAGCTCTTGTTCCATGTCCTGCGAGGACCGAACGGGCCCGCCATCCGCCAGTTCGTCCACGCGGGCAGCGAGGCTCACCGAATCGGCGCTGCCGTCCACCAGATCGAGAGCCGGCTCGCCGAGCGCCTCGACATCGAGGCCCTCGCGGCGGATGCCCGAGTCAGCCGAACCCTGTTCTTCGAGCAATTCAAACGAGTGACCTCGCTGAGTCCCCTGCAGTACCAAAAGCGGCTGCGACTCTTGGAGGCTCAGCGACTCTTGGTCGAGGAGCAGACCACCGCGGAGGAGGCGGCCTACCGCGTCGGCTACCAAAGTCCGTCTCAGTTCAGCCGGGAGTACACACGCATGCATGGCGAGCCGCCGCGCTACAACGCCGAGCGCCTTCGGGGCGCTGCCCGCCCCCCAAAGGTCGCGCCGAAGCGCCTCCGCTAGCCCCCCAGGGACTCTTCGATGAGCGTTTTGGGCACCAGGGGGCTCGGCTCGCCCGAGCACACCAGCCACAGCTGGTAGGCCGAGCGGGTGGCCGCGATGTGCAGCAGGTGGCGGGAGCGATCGTGGTCTGGAAAGTTTTGGCGGGTCGGGTCGAGGACGATCACGTAGTCGAACTCGAGGCCCTTGACCTGGCGGACGTCGGTCACGTCGATGCCCGGCAAGAAGGTGAAGTTTTGTCGGTCGACCAGGCGCAGACGCGGGACCTCTGCGATGTACAGAGCCTCGTAGTAGGCCTCGGCCTGCTGCGGGTAGCGGGTGATCAGCGCCACCGAGGCCGAGGGCTCGTCGGCCATGAGGTTGCGCAGGGCCTCGCCCAGGAACGCGACCGCCTCGCCCATGTCGCCGAAGCCGAAGTAGCTGACCGGCGCGCCCTCCCGGGCGATCAGGTCGTCGTTGGGATCGTGGAGGGGGCCGAGCACGTGCTGGGCCAGGGCCATGATCTGCCGGGTCGAGCGGTAGGTGATCTTGAGCGGCTGGATGGCCACGTGGGGCAGACCCGCGTCGTCGAGCAGCTGCGGCCAATCGACAAAGCCGTTGTCGAAGATCATCTTCTGGGCCTTGTCACCGGCGATCGTGACGCTGCGCCCGGCCGAGGCGGTGTCGAGCAGGACCCGGACCTCGAGGGGGCACAGGTCCTGGGCCTCGTCGATGACGATGTGCTCGTACTCGAAGCGCCGGTTCTTGATGAACATGCCGCCACGCTTGGCCTGAAACAGGCGCAGGAGCACCGCGTCGTCCTCCCCGTCGAGGCGCGGCGCGGCCTTGGGTCGACGCGGGGGCTCATCGTCATCGTCGTCGTCGCGCCCCCGCCTGCGCTCGGCCCGGGCCGCCTCGGCCTCCTCATCTCGGTTGTCCCGCCACTCCGAGAACGCGCCGGTCCGCGCGCTGCACCAGCGCACGATGGTCTCGACCTCGCTGTCCGAGAACAGGTCGGCGGCGTGCTGGGCGATCGCCTCACGCAGGCGATCACCGTCGCCGAAGAGCTCGATCCAGTCGCCGATCACGTCGTCGACGTCCTCACAAAATGCCCGCAGCGTGGTCTCGGCCCCGGCCCGGGTCTTGGGGGGCAGGCGCCGCCCCTCCCCCTCGACCAGCCACTCGAGCGCGCGCAGGCCCCGGACGCCGCTGGGCAGCCGGGCAGAGCCACGCCAATGCTCGAGCACCAGGTCGGCCCCTGGGCGATCCCGGAGCCGGGCGATCAGCGAGCGCTCGACCTGGGCGAGGTTCTCGGCGACCAGGTCGTCGATCATCGCCAAGATCAGCCGGTGTTTCTTGAACCGGACCACCGCGTCGGGGGTGCCGTCGCTGCGCTGGACCGGAATCTCGAGGCGCAGGCGCTTGAGCAAAGAGGCGCTCCAGCGCCTGTAGGTGGTGACCGTGACCCCGGCGACCCCCAGCGAGGGCAGCACGTGGCGGATGTACTCGACCAGGGCCTCGTTGAAGACCACGATCAGCATCTTCTCCGGGGCGAAGCGGCGGTGATCTTGGAACGCCAGATAGGCCACACGATGCAGGGCCACGGTGGTCTTGCCCGAGCCCGCCCCACCTTGAATCAGGACCACGCCCGAGTCGGGCTGGGTGATCAACCCGAACTGCTCCCGGTCGATGAGCGCGGTGATCTCCTGGAGACGCTTGTCGTTCGCGCCGTGGTCGTCGTCGTTGACACCCAGGCGGCCCCGGGGCACACGCACGGCCGTGCCCGTGCCCCCCGTGAGCGTCGGCCGGGCCTCGTGGCCGAGCCCGCGCCAGGCCCCGGAGCGCCCGTGCACCCAGCTGCCCTGGGGCGAGTCGATGCGCCGCAGCTGTGACTTCGAGACCGCGACCGCCCGACGGACCAAGACCGTCCCCTCGATGCTCCGGTCGTCGAACTCCTCCTCGTACTCGTCGGCCTCGTCGTAGCGGTAGTAGAGGCGCGAGACCGGGGCGTTGCGCCAGTCCACGATCGCCAGGCCCTCACCCTTGTCGAGCATGGTCCGCTTGCCGATGAGCACGTCTCGACACTTGCCGGTGCGGGCCTCTCGCAGGCGCAGGTGGCCAAAGTAAGGGTTGTTGCGGTCGACCGGCGCGGTCCGGCCCGAGCCGCGCTTGGCGTTGAGGGCCGCGAGCTGATGCATCTGATCCATGAGCGAGGCCAGGTCCTCGTCCTTGGCCGAGGCGATCTCGTCGCGGATCTCGATCATGGCGTCGTTGAGGCTCTCGAACTGGTGGGATCCAGCGGCGAGCTCGACCTCGGCTTGAGCCAGGACCCGCTCGAGGATCGCCAGCTCTTCGCCGACCAAGGCCTGCCCCTGCTCGTCGAGTTGGGCCAGCGGATCGACCTCCGGGGTCGCGGCCGGCTCACCCGGAGATTCGCCTGGAGATCCGCCTGCCGAGCTGGACACCGAATTCTCGGGGTCGCGTGGTGCCTCGGGTGCGCCGCCTGGAGCCTGATTCGACACGATCGCGGTGATTAGCAAATGCTGGGGCGATTCGCACGCGATGCCGCAGGACCCCACCAGAGCCCGGGCACGAGCTCCTGTCCCGGATCCCGCGGAGGCACGATACTGCCCCGACCCACGCTGACCACGCGAGGTGTCAGGAACCGAACATGGCACCCGCGCGGCGCAATGAACGCAGTGGGCCTCGGACCGTGGCCTTCGGATCCATGCTCGGGGATTTGTATGGGCACACCCGAGCCGCTATTGCATCGACCATGTCCCGCGTGACCCGGCCCGCACAGTTTCGAATCCAGCTCGTCGCGCTCGCGCTCGCCGGCCTCGGCGCTGTCGCCTGCCACCCCCAGCCCGAGCTGCTCCAGCCGGCTCCGGTCCCCGAGGCCGAGTCTGCGGCCGAGTCTGCGCTCGAGCCCCGGGGTCCCACGGTCGACAGCGCCGCGATGATGGACTCGATCGCCTGGCTGGCCAGCGACGAACGCCGCGGTCGCTTCACCCTCGACCCGGAGATCGAGACCGTCGCCGCCTGGCTCGGCGAACACTATGCCGAGCTCGGCCTGGTCCCGGCTCCAGGTGCCGATGGTTTCCGGGTGGGCTACTCGCTGCGCACCCACGTCGAGGCCGGCGAGCACCAGCGGCTCGTGGTTCACGCTCGCCGCCAGGTCACGGTCGGCGCCGCGCAGCTCCTCCCCCGCGGGCAGGGCATCGCCGGCGCGGCGAAGGGGGAGCTCGTGTTTGTGGGTTACGCCGCGTCGTGGACCCGGGCGCCCAGCTCCGACCAACCCAGCTCCGACCAACCCAGCTCCGACCAACCCGGCTCCGACCAGCGGACACCGCACCCGGGCGAGCTCATCGACAGCTACGACGACCTCGCGGGTGTCGACCTCGAGGGCAAGGTCGCCCTGGTGCTCGCCAACGCCCCCAACACCCCCGAATACAAGGCCCTGTTCGCGGCCATCCAAGACATCGCTACCGCGTTCGAGACCCGCGCCAAGGCCCTGCGGGAGCAGGGCGAGGTCGAGGCCCTCCGGGCGCTGCACAAGGGCGCCCGCGAGCAGCTGGCCGAGCTCGCCGCTGCGTTCCTCGATGTCGGCGAACTCGGCGACGAATTCTGGGAGGTCGAGGATCCCCTCCAGCCCCTCGACATCATGGGCCTGGCCGCGGGCATGGCCCGCGACACCCAGCGCCGCCCCCTCTTCGACCCGGGCACCAACAAGCTCGAGGCCAAGCTCGAGCGGCTCGCGGCGGCCGGGGCCGTGGGTGTGATCCTGGTTCAGGGACCGCGCAGCTTCGCTACCAAGGCCGCGGCCACGGCCGGCCTCCTGCCCTCGGTCATGGGCGAGACGGCGGACCCGGAGCCCCCCTTCAAGCCTCATACCCCGCGACGCCCGAGCGTGATCCCCAACCCCGTCGACCTGCCCGTGCTCCAGCTGCGGTGGACCCAGGCCGACAAGCTGTTTCGCATCGACGGCCGGCGCCTGTCCAAGGTCCAAGCGGCGATCGACGCCGACTACCAGCCCCGCTCTCAGCCGGTCGGGGTCACGGTCGAACTCGAGACCAGCCTCGAAGAGACCCGCGTCGAGGTCCCCAACGTCGTCGCTGTGCTCCCGGGCGAGACCGACGAGTTGGTGGTCTTGGGCGCCCACTTCGACCACATCGGGGACGGGGAGACGGGCATGTGTCGGGTGGTCGTGCGCCGAGACTCCCGCGACTCGATCTGCAATGGCGCCGACGACAACGGTTCGGGCACGGCCATGCTCATGGAGCTGGCCCGGGCCTACACCCGCGCCGGCCTGCGCCCCGAGCGGACCATCGTGTTCACCCACTTCTCGGGCGAGGAGCTCGGCCTCCTGGGCTCGTCCGCGCTCGCCGCTGCGGCGCCCTTCGACATGGACAAGGTCGCGGCCATGGTCAACCTCGACATGGTCGGCCGGCTCGGACCCAAGGGCCTCGCCATCGGTGGGATCTCGAGCAGCGACGACTGGATGCCCCTGCTCGACGAGCTCGGCAACTACGACATGCAGATCCTCTACGAGGGCAGCACGACCACACGCAGCGACCACGCACATTGGTTCCGCCGCCAGATCCCCGTCCTGTTCTTCTTCACGGGCGTGCACGCCGACTACCACCGAGCCGGCGACGAAATCGACGAGATCAACGTCGACGGCATGGCCTCGATCGGACAGCTGGTCAGCGATCTGATCTGGGAGTTGGGCGCGGGCTACCCGATCGCCTGGGGCGGTCTCGAGCCCGGAGAGGGGATCGCGCGCGGCCTCCCGGGCACCGATCCCGAGACCGTCGTCAAGCGTGTCGATGCATCTGGCGCGACCCTGACGACCGGCGACTGACGACTGACGACTGACGACCGGAAAAAGGGGATCAATAGGGCCCCGAACTGGGCCCCGTCGCGCGCCGAACTCGACACCCAGGCGTGTTATCTCCCCGCGCATGCGTCTCCCCTTCGCTACCTCCCTCGCCCTGTCCAGCGCCCTGCTCTGCCTGAGTGCCTGCGGCATCAAAGAGCGCATCGAAGAGCGCGTTCAGGAGGAGATCGCCGAAAAGGTAGTCGAGCTCGCGGCCGGCGACGAAGTCGACGTCGAGATCGACTCCAAAGACGGCAAGGTCGTGATCGTGGGTCCCGACGGCGAGCGCATCGAGAGCGACGCCAAGGGCGGCAAGTTGGTCTTCGACGGCAAGGACGGCAGGACCGTCTACGAGCAGGGCAAAGACGGCAACGCCCAGATCCAAGCTGAGAACGGCTACAGCGCTCAGATCGGCAAGACCATCCCCAAAGACTTCCCGATCGCCCTGCCCAAGATCGACGAGCTGCTCTCGTCCATCGAATCCGAGGACGGCAAAGGCGGCAAGACCTACTCTGTGACCGCGAGCTTGGACAGCGAGGACCCGGACGAGATCGCCACGTTCATCACCGCGCAGATGGAGGCCGAGGGCCTGACCGTCACCAAGCAAGAGGTGAGCTCCGACGAGGGTAAGATGATCATCCTCAGCGCCAAGAACGAGGATAAGAATGTCGACGCCTCGTCGATGATCACCAGCGATCAGGTCGAGGGCGAGACCGTCCTGAACCTGATGGTGACCTGGAACAGGCGCCCCTAGCCAGCCAGGCCAGAGTCCAGTCAGTCCGCCAGCCAGTCGGGGATACGCTCGTCCCCCAACAGGGCCTCGATCGTGCGCCGTGGACGGACCACCGACCAGCGCGTCCCCGAGACCAGGACCTCGGCGGCGAGCGGGCGTGTGTTGTAGGTGCTGGCCATGCTCATGCCGTAGGCGCCCGCGCCCAGGACCGCCAACAGCTCACCCTGGGCCGGCCAGGGCAGGGCCCGGGCGCGAGCCAAGAAATCTCCGCACTCGCACACCGGCCCGACCACGTCCACGGTCTCGAGCGCGCAGTCGGCCGCCGGCAGGTTCACGGGGACGATCGCGTGGTAGGCCTCGTACAGGGCCGGGCGCAGCAGGTCGTTCATGGCCGCGTCGACGACCACGAACTTCTTCTCCTCGCCCTGCTTGCGGGTCAGCACCGAGGTCAGCAGCACCCCCGCGTTGCCGACCAGGTAGCGGCCCGGCTCGAACACCAGCTCGCAGTCGAGGTCCGCGCAGGCCTCGACCAGGGCCGCGCCCCAGCCGGCCGCGTCGAGCACCGGGTCACTCGCGCTGTAGGCGATGCCGTGCCCGCCCCCGAGATCGAGCTGACGCAGCGTCACGCCTCGAGATTCCAGCGCGTCGATCAGCGTACGCATCCGGGTCAGGCTGTCGAGGAAGGGCGCCGGCTCGACGATCTGTGAGCCGATGTGACATGCGAGCCCGACCAGCTCGATGGCCTCGAGCGTGTGAGCCCGAAGCGCGAGCTCGAGACCCTGGGACATGGGGATCCCGAACTTGGCCTCGCGCAGGCCGGTCGCCAGGTAGGGGTGGGTGTCCGGGTCGACGTCGGGGTTCATGCGCAGGCTGACCGGCGCCCGCAGCTGCAAGAGCGCGGCCCGCTCGGCCACCAGCTCGAGCTCCTCCGCCGACTCGACGTTGATCGACCGGATCCCCGCGCGCAGGGCCGCATCGATCTCGTCGGGGCGCTTGCCGACCCCAGAGAACACAATTTTGTCTCCGGGGATGCCCGCCGCCAAGGCCCGGGTGAGCTCGCCCCCCGAGACGATGTCGGCCCCCGCACCGAGCCGGGCCAAGGTCCGGAGCACGGCGAGGTTGCTGTTGGCCTTGACCGCGTAGCAGATCAGCGTGGCCTGACGCGCGCCTGCCAGAGCCGCGGCCAGGCTCCGGTAGCGCGCCTCGATGTGGGCCGCGCCGTACACATAGGTCGGCGTCCCCACCTGGTCCGCGATCGTGCGCAGATCGACCCCTTCGATGTGCAGCACCCCTGCGTCGACGGTCAGCCCGAAGCGCTCGGGGTGGTTCAGCGGCAACAGGTGATCGGGGCCTGGCTCACTCACGCAGCTCGGTTGCCACGTCGATCGGGGCAAGTCAACGGCCCGAGCTCATCTGCCTGGCCTGCGGAGACCCAGGGTCGCGCGCGGCTCACTCGCGGTCGCGCTTCTCGTCGCTGTCGTCGTTCCCGTCGTCGTCGTTCCCGTCGTCGTCGTTCCCATCGTCGTTCCCGTCGTCGTCGTCATCGTCATCGTCATAGGCAGCGAGAGCAGCCTCGACCTTGTACGCCGGGTTGATGATCCGGGCGACCCCGACCGAGATGAAATAGAGCACGACCATCGGCCCCGCCATCATCAGCTGGCTGATCGGCTCGGGCGGGGTCAGCAGGGCCGCGACCACGAACATGACCAGCACGGCGATCTTCCAGTACTTCAGCAGGGTCTTCTCGGTGACCATCCCGGCCTTGGCCAGGAACGCGATCGCGAGCGGAAACTCGAACACCAAGCCAAAAGCCAAGAGCACCCGGGTGACACCCTTGAAGTACTTGTTGAGCTCGAGCTGGATGACCTCACCGCGCCCGATCGAGTAGTCCATCATCCACTGATAGATGAACGGCAAGACGATCTTGAAGGCGAAGAAGGCCCCCAACATGAACATGAACACCGAGGTGACCACGAAGGGGATCGCAAAGCGCTTCTCCTTCGCGTAGAGCCCCGGCGCGACGAACATCCAGATCTGGAAGAACAGCCAGGGGGCGGTCACGAACACACCCGCCATCAACGCCACGCGGACGTCGACCATGAGCGGATCTTGAATCTCGAGGGCCTGGAGATTGGCCACGCCGTCCATACCCGCGGCCGTCCAGGCCTCGTCGAGCGGGATGCGTAAAAACGCGGAGATCTCGGGCGCGAAGTAGAAGCTCGCAAAGAAGCCGAGCACGACCCCGGCGACGATCCGGAGCAGGCGACCCCGGAGCTCACCCACGTGGTCGAGGAAGGCCATGGGCTTGTCGCCCTCGGGACCCCCGGCCAGCCCACCCTGGCCGTTTCCGTCTGCGTCCTCGTCGACCGCCATCGCTCAGCCCACCCCTTCGCGGGGCTCGGATGACCCGGATGACCCGGATGACCCGGATGACCCGGATGACCTGGTCGGCTGCTCGGGAGAAGACGATGCAGGGGGGATCACGGGCGGGATCACAGAGGGCGGAGAGTAGGGCGCTGGGCGCCGGGCTGCGACCTTGCGCGGGTCCGTGCCCGCGACCGCGCCGGCCACCGCGGGGTGTGCAGGTTCGGCGTCCGGCGTAGCAGCGTCGGTGCTCTGCGCATCCGCGTCGGTGCTCTGCGCAGAGACCGCAATTTTGGGTGGGTCCGCAGAGACCGCAATTTTGGATGGGTCCTCGGGATCCTTGCCGAGGTCGACCGCGGTTTTTACGCCGGCACCGATCGGCCCATGCACGTCACCGCTCTCGTCCGTGTCGGGCGAGGCGTCGGCGTCGGCCTTGGTCTCGCGCTCTTTCTGAATCCGGCGGGCGGTCGCCATGCGCATGTCCATCTGCGCCTTGGCGAGCTGCTGCCTGGCCTGGCGCTCGGCGTCCTTCACTTCCCAGCGGGCATCGTTGTAGGCGCCCTTGATCTCGTCGATCGGCGAGCGCAGATCCTCGTCGTCGAGGATCGCGCTGCGGAAGTCCTCGGCGGTCTTGCGGACCTGGCCGTAGATCCGGGCGACCATGCGGGCCAGCTTGGGCAGCTCGCTGGGCGGAAACAACATCACCGCCAGCGCGATGACGAGGCCGATCTCCATCATGCCGAGACCGAACATCGGCGAACCATAGCAGGGGCGAGGGGGGTGTCCCAGCCCAGGCCCGAGCGCCCCCGAAGCGACAGATCCTCCGGCCCACTCTCGGCGACCGATACAAACGGGAGATCCGCGCACCATCCGCCTGGACACCCCATCGGCCCGCGGGCAAGCTCCCAGCGATGTCCGTGCGCCCTCGACCGGGAGCTTCGCTCTCGCTGGCCTCCCTGCTCCTCCTGTCCAGCGCCCCGATCTCGACGACGGCGTGCCTCGATATCCCGGACGGCCTCGAGGCCCCGACAGGGGCGGCCGCAGCCCCCGCGAACGTCCAAGAACTGCTCGCCCGCCACATCGCCGCCAGCGGGGGAGAAGAGGCGCTCCGACCCCTGACCCAGCGCACCGTCGAGGCCCGGGTCGTGTTCCGCGCCCAAGAGAACTGTGAACCGGACGCGCAAGATTGTGTGTCCGAGGAGTCGACCGGCCAGTTCGTCCTTTATTCGACCGCCGACGCCCGCATGTACCGGCGCATGGTCGTGGGCGACAACGTGCTCGAGCGCGGCTTCGACGGGACCACGGGCTGGCAGATGCAGGCCGAGCCCCAGCTCCTCGTGCTCGAGGACGCGGCCGCGACCCCGATCTTGCGCGAGGACGCGCTCTTGCACTGGTACCTGGACCTGGACTCGCGCGAGGAGCTCGCCCTCGAGCTGCTCCCGACCCGGACGGTGGAGACCCCCGATGGAGAGCGCCAGCTCGACGGCGTGCGGTGGTTCGCCTCGGGCCCGGGCACCCCCGAGAGCGAGAAGTGGTTCGCCCGCGACACGGGCCTCCTCTACGAGGAGCGGGAGCGGGACCTCGAGACCGGCGATGTCGTCCGCCGGGTCTACAGCGACTACCGGGAGGTCGACGGCGTGCTCGTGGCCTGGTTCATCGAGCAGATCACCGAGGTCGGCGATCAGGCGCCCCAGATCGTCGAGCTGCGCATGCAGGTCGTCCACCATCGACCCGTGCGCGAGGAGATGTTCGCGGTCCCCGAACTCGGCCCCGTCGAGCCGCTCGCCGACCCGCTCTTGGGCGCCCTCGAGGTCGCCCGGGCCCAGGCCGAGGCCGAGCCCAAAGACCTCGAGATCCAGGTCCGATTCGCCCGCGCGGCCTTCCAGGCCGCCCACTTCGCCGACGCAAAGCGAGCCGCCTCCGCCGCCCTCAAGCTCGACCGCCGCGAGCTCGAGGCCCTCTACATCCTCGCCCGTATCGCCCTCCTCGACGGGAACCTCAAGCTCGCCGAGTCCAAGCTGCGCGCGGCCGTGAGTGCGGGCCTGCGCCCGGACGAGGCCGCCCGCCAGATGGCGTGGATCAACCTCCGTCGCGGGACCTGGAAAAAGGCCGGTGAATCCCTCTCCGACGCCGGATTCCCCGAGATCGGCGAGCGCTACACGGCCTTCTCGGGCAAGCCCTTCGCCGCCAAGATGGGCCACGGTTGCAGCACGGTCCTGCCGATCGTCGACACCGACGACGACGTCATCCTCGTCGAGGTCGAGGCCGACGGCGAGACCCTCAAGCTGCTCTTCGACACGGGCGCCTCCGACATCATCATGTCCGACGCCAAGGCCCGCAGCCTGGTCATCGGCACCGACGCGATCTCCCCGATCGCCGCCGGCGGTCCGCCCCTGGCTCAAGGTCAGCTCGAGACCCTCTCCCTGGGCGATCTCCAGGTCAGCAACGTCCCCGTGACCATGTTCCCCGCGGACCAGCTCGCCTACGTGGTCGGTATGGAGGGCGTCGACGGGGTGCTCGGCATGCGGGTCTTCGCCGGGCGCCAGATCACCGTCGACCACCAGGCGATGACCATCGAGATCGTCGAGCCGAGCAAGAAGTGCCGCCGCGAGCTCGCGGCCAGGCGCGTGGGCACGAGCGTGCCGTTTTGGATGCACGAGACCCACTACGTCTACCTGCTCGGCAAAATGAACGGGGCCGAGGGGATCTATCTGCTCAATACGGGCATGCGCGGCGCCGACATGACCGCCAACGAGGGGGCCTACGCCTACGGGGGCATCGGCGCGCCGCCCATGATCGCCGGCCAGCCGACCCTCGCCCAGGTCGAGCGCTTCGAGCTCGGCCCCTACACGGTCGCGGATGCCGGCGCAGCCTGGGGTTTTCTCCAGCAAAATGCGACCAGCGACATGTTCCGCCTCGACGGGATGCTCGGCCTGGGGATGCTCGGCGGAGGTCGCTGGACCCTCGACTTTCAGACCCAGGAGCTCTACCTCAGCCCTCCAACGCCCACGAAGGCCGAGCCCGCGAAGGCCGAGCCCGCGAAGGCCGAGCCCGCGAAGTCGGCCCCCGCCAAGTAGTCCCAATGCGCTTTCCGGTCTTGATCTTCGACCTCGACGACACCCTGATCGAGAGCTTCCCGGAGTACGTCCGGCTGCACCAGCGCATCGCCGCTGATCTCGACTGGCGCATCCCCAGCGCCCGCGAGCTCGTCCACTACGGCCCGACTTGGCCCGACACGCTGGCGAGGCTGTGGCCCGACACCAGCCTCGATCCCTTCATGGCCCGCTACCAGGAGCTCGCCGACGACCACGTCTACCCCTCGATCCCCGGGGTCCCGGCTGCCCTCGAGGCGCTCCGGTCCCGAGGCCACAGCCTGTGGATCGTCACCAAGCGCTCGCGCACCCGCCTGCTCCAGCGCATGGCCCAGGCCAGCTTGGCCCCCGAGCTGTTCGCGGGGATCTACGCCTACGAGGACCAGCCCGTCAGCAAGCCCGACCCGCGCTGCTTCGAGCCCGTGTGGGAGGCGCTCGGTGGCCCCGCCCACGAGCGCGCGCTCTATGTGGGTGATCGGGAGGACGACTATCTCGCTGCGCGCGCGGCCGGGATGCGCTTCGTCGGGGTCCGCACCGGGCCCGAACACACGGCCGAACACCTGGCCGAACACCTGGACCCCGCCGGGGCCCCCGAGAATTTCGGACCCCCCGAAACCCCGAGGGTCCAACCCAGGGCGAGCTTCCTCGATGCCCTGCCCCAGGCCGACATCCTCGACACGGCCGTCGACCTGCACGCGTGGCTACAGCTCCAGGGCCCGCGAGCGTGAGTGTGAGTGCCCCGGGGCAAGGGCAGGTTCTGCGCGCGCGGGTGACCGCCGCTCAGGGATGGATCGTGACCGAGCCCGGGGCACGGCCGCGCCTGGTCTCCGAGCCCTGGATCACGATCGAAGGCCCGAACATCGTCGCCGTGGGCCACGGCCCGAGCGCCCGGCCTCCAGACGCCCAGACAGACACCCAGACGCTCGTCTACGACCTCGGCCAGAGCCTGCTCTTGCCGGGTCTGGTCAACGCCCACAGCCACGCCTTCCAGCGGGCGATCCGCGGCGCGACCCACCGCCGGGGGCAGGGCGATCCGTCGAGCTTCTGGAGCTGGCGCGACGCCATGTACCGGGTCGCCAACAGCCTCGACCCCGAGGGCGTCTACACCCAGACCCGGGCCTGCTTCGCCGAGATGTTGGCCCGCGGGATCACCTGCGTGGGCGAGTTCCACTACCTGCACCACCAGCCCTCGGGCGAGCCCTACCCCGACCCCAACGCCCTCTCGCTCGCGGTCGTCCGGGCCGCCCGCAGCGTCGGCCTGCGCCTGTGTCTGCTCGAGGTCTACTACGCCCGCGCCGGCGCCGGAGCGGGCCCCCTGCCCGAGCAGCGCCGATTCTGCGATCGCTCCGTAGACGCCTATCTCGCCCGCTTCGAGGCCCTGCGCGCGAGCACCAAGCCCGAACTCGATCCCGAATCCAATCCCGAGTCGGCCCCCTGGCTCAGCTTCGGGGTGACCCCGCACAGCGTCCGCGCCGTCCCTGCCGACGCGCTCCGGGAGCTCGCCCGCTACGCCAACGAGCACCGGCTTCCGATCCACGCCCACGTCTCCGAGCAGCCGCTCGAGAATCAGCAGTGTCTCGAGGAGTACGGCCGGACCCCCCTCGAGGTGTTCGCCGACGCCGGCTGTCTCGACCGCCCCGGCGCGTTCACAGCGGTCCACGCGATCCATGTCGACGACAGCGACCTCGAGCGCATGCGCGGCCACCAGATCTGTGCTTGCCCGAGCACGGAGGCCGACCTCGGCGATGGGGTGATCCCGGCGAGGCGCTGGCGGGAGCACGGGGCGACCTTGGCTCTGGGCAGCGACAGCAACGCGGTCATCGATCTTCTCCAAGAGGGGCGCCTGCTGGAGATGCACGAGCGCCTCGCCCAGCGCGCGCGCCTGTGCCTGACCGACACCGACGGCCAGGTCGCCCCCGTGCTGCTCGACGCCGCGACCATCGGGGGCGCCCAGGCTCTCGGCCAGCCGCTCCTGGGCAAACTCGCCGTGGGCTCGCCCTTCGACGCCCTCGCCCTCGACCTCGACCACTGGCTGTTGCGCGGCGTCGCCCCAGAGCACACCCTCGACGCGCTCTTGCTCGCCGGGTCGGCCGAGCCGATCTCCCAGGTCTGGGTCGGTGGACGCCGACGAATCTGAGCTTCCCCTTCCCATGACCCCCCTCGTTCAGCGACCTCTCCGCCGGGCATGTCCGGCATGGTGGGCATGTTCGGCACGGTGGGCGTGGTTGATCGCGGTGGCCGCCGGTTTGTCCGGCTGTCGCCGAGCCACGCCCGACTGCGCCTACGACTCGGTCGAGCGCTGCCTCTGGGAGCAGGGGCGAGCCTCCCCCGATGACCCGGTCGGCGTGAGCTTGGGCGAGCACGGCGGCGACCTGGACGACACCGGCGTGGCCGAGCGCGCCAACTGGGGGCAGGTCGACGTGATGCTCGCCGAGCTCGTGAACGCCATGGGTCCGGGCCTCGAGTGGGCGCTGGTCGACGCCCGCGCCCGCGCCCTGTGCTCGGACCCGGAACACCCCACCCTCGAGGCCGAGTCCAACCCCGATGCCAGCCCCGCTCCCGAGGACCCGGACGGAGACGAGCCCGGTCCGAGGCCAGGGTCCAAGCCCGGTCCGAGGCCAGGTCCCAAGCCCGATCCTGGGGTCGAGGCCGATCCTGGGGTCGCTTGGGCGTGCTGGCCAGCGACCCCGATCCCGATCCTCGAGCGCAATTTCAGCCTCGAGACCGGCGGGGGAGTCCTCGCTCTGTCCACGACTCACATCGCAGAGCGCGAGAGCGCCGAGATCCTCGCGTTTGCGCTCGAGCGCTTCGACAGCTGGTGCGAGGGCGGGAGCTTCGAGCGGACCGACAGCCGGATCAACCACGAGGTCTACCGCTGCGCCCTACCCGAGGGGCCCTACTTGCTCGTCGGGCGGTTCCCCAACGACCTCGAGGCCGAGCTCTGGCAGATCTCGATCGCCGTGATGGACGCGGGCTGAGTGTGAGAACCCTTGCCGCTGAGACCGGCGGCCAGGCTGTTCTCGGCCCGGCCAGTGCGTACACTCGCAGCGCCCAATGGTCGACGAAAACAGTTTGCCCACCAACCACGGCGGCCTCGTCTTTCCGCTGGACATGTTTCGGCCGACGATGCTCGCCGCCGTCCTGGCCGAAGGTTTGATCGCCCAGGCCCGCAACATCCTCGACGCCCAGCTCGAGCTGATCCGGCACCCCGAGATGCGCCTGGTCCTCGGACGGATCCACGGCTCGGTCATGGGTGACGACCCCGCCAAGTTCTGGCGTGAGAACGCCGAGCTCGCGCTGGCCGCCTCGCAGGTCCTGCCCCAACAGCTGTTTCAGTATTGGGTCGACGGCGGAGAAAAACCCCGCCAGGGCTTCATCGTCGCCCAGCGCGGGCAGGCGCTCGCAGCCCAAGACGCCACCGCCGACCAGCTGCCCGAGGATGCGCAACCCGAAGATTGGCCGGTCGCTCAGCTCCTGACCCAGCTCCAGGTCAGCGCCGAGGAGCTCGCCTCCGGGTTTGCCGACGGACCCCGGGTCTCCCTGTCGCTCATCGACCGCGAGGGTGACGACCGGGAGATGCTCATGACCTTGGTCGGCCAGCCACCGGAGGACCCCGAGAACCCCGAGACTGGCGCCGTCACCGAGAACCAGGCCCCCGGTGGGGCAGATCCGTCCGACCCGCGCGCGCAGGCGGGCCCCCAAAAACCCCAGCGCGCGAGCGTCGAAGATGACCGCAAGCGTCGGGCGAGCGAACACCAGGCCGAACTCGACGCCCGCCTCGCCCGCGCCCAGTCCATGCACGCCGACCTGCCCTACGTCGTCGATGCGCTCGGAGTCGTCGTCGCACCTCGCGGGGCCGAACTCGCAGACACGGACATCCTCTCCCCCTATTTCGTCGCCAAACTCGACGACGACATCCCCCGGGGCCTGCCCCGGGCGCTGCACGACGAACTCCGCGGAAAGCGCGCGGACTTCGCGGTCGTGGTCGAGTTTTTGAGCGAGGTGTTCGCCGAGACCGGGCCCCTGTCGAAGCCGATCTTCGAGGCCCAGGGAGAGCTCCAGACCCTCGGTGGCACGGAGGTCCGGATCCTCGAGGTGCTCGCCCCTCGCCTCGGCCGTGGCACCTTCATCCGCCGGGCTCGGGCCGGCGTGTTCGTCTCGCGGACACCGGACTCGGCGCTGCCCGAGGCCCTGATCCTCTCCCTGCTCGACGGGCAGGGGTAATCACCTAGGTAACACCTAGGCAACACCTGGGCACCTGGCGACTACTGCGGTCGCCGAGACCAGCTTGTCGCGTACCGCGACACCCCTGTCACGTCGATGGCGATACGCGACGGCTGCGATCGTGATTGCTCAGAGCCGAGCGCAGCCGTCGACACATAGCGAGGTTGCGAACCACAACTTCGATTCGAGGCTCGACTCCGCGATCACGCGAATTGTCGAGCCCTCCACATTGCGACGATGATCCAGGCTTCTGGGGACGATCCCCCGATAGCCGAGATCACCGTGATCTCGATGGTCGCCGTGGGTAGAGCCAGCCCGCTCGGGAGCGAAAAGAGCTACGCACAGATATTTTATTATTGATTTCAATCACTTAGCTTTTTGTTCTGCAAACAGCGTTCTCCTGCGGCCTCTGAGCTGGCTCTTGGAGTGCTCCCAGAGCGGGCCTCGGCGAGCCGGTACGGAACTTGAAGATTTGCTCTGGTGGGCCGTCGAAGGCCAACACAGGGGGTCGGGACCTCACCCGGCACAAACAACAAACAAGGATTACCCGAATGTACTTGCGCAGGAACAAGGTCCGCTGTGGCGACTCTCGCCGAACTTACCTCTCGATCGCCCACAACGTCTGGTGGAGCAGCGAAGGCGCCAAAAAGGCCCAGAGCCGCCCGATCGTCATCGCCTCGTTCGGAGTCGAGGACAAAGTCGATGTCGAGCTCGCCCGGGACGTCGTCGTCGCCGTTGAAAACAGTGCCCCCCGCTTCCCCTTCCGCCGTGGCGAGGGCAAGGCCGCGACCGTTCGAGTCGCCCAGGAGGTCCGCAAGATCGAGACCTTCCTCAAGGCCCTCGTGAGCCGCAAGCTCGGCCTCGCAGAGCACCTCCCCCCGCACCCGCAGCGCGGCGAGATCCTCGAAGCCCTCATTCGAGACAAGCTCGCCGACCCGGATCCGGCAGGCGCTCGTGAAGACGAGATCTTGAATTCGATCCGCAACCGCCTCGGAGCCTGACCCCCCAAAAAAACCCGAGGACCCGAGGACCCGAGAGCTTGGCAGATCGCCGGGCTCTCGGCTTTTAAGCCCGACCCACGCTCGGCCAGGTCGCCGCCAGCGGGATCGCCAGCATGGTCAGCGCAGACAGGTTGAACACAGCGTTGACCACGACCCCATGGGCCAGCGACATGCCCGTGTCGACGGGAAACCACACCGCAACGCTGACCGCCAGGCACCACCAACTCCAGCGCTCCCGCCGGGCGAAGGGCACGGCGACCACGAACAGCAGCGCG
>Ga0256845_1000409_pt1 | contig 41295 bp, 23 predicted proteins | sample RiftiametaG_FD_189101 | JGI IMG/M metagenome (GOLD analysis project Ga0256845, IMG submission 189101) | Tube worm associated microbial communities from hydrothermal vent at the East Pacific Rise, Pacific Ocean - Riftia | ecosystem: Host-associated > Annelida > Integument > Unclassified ...
GTTGGAGTAGAATTCGGTTCACCTGAAGAGCTCCTTGTCGCGTGCGTGTTGGTTGTTCCAAACCCTCGTACGCTGAGCTCCTCAGGTGAATTCCCTGTTTCTGCTGTTTTTCAGCGCTTGATCAAGGACTAGCCTCGTCATCCGCCCCGAAGGCTCCCATCGCCGCCGACAGCATCGTGTCCAGACCGACCGACTCCAGGGTCCGCAGGACCGCCATCGCCGTATCGGTAAGTTGGGTCTGACGACCCTCGGACATGGGCGCAGTCTTTCCGAGCCGCGCCTGCATCACGCTGAGCAGCGCCGGGTCCACCGTCTTCGCGCCGCCCAGGTTGCGGTACAGCTCCATCACCATCGGCGCGATCTCCTGGCCATCCTCGCTGGCGGCCGGCTCATCGCTGTCCGCATCCATCTGCGCGCCGCTCGGATCGCTGTCCTCCATCTGCGCGCCATCGAGGCTCGCCCCGCGCAGGTCTGCCCCTCGCAGGTCCGCCCCGCGCAGGTCCGCATCACACAGCTGCGCCCCCCGAAGGTCCGCGTCCGTCAACACGCTCTCGCGCAGGTCCGCCTCTCTCAGGTCCGCCCCTCGAAGCGAGGCTCCCGAGAGCTCGGCCCCCCGCAGCGAAGCCCCCCGCAAGCTCGCGCGCGTCAGGTCCGTCTCGCACAGCCGCGCGTTTGTCAGGTCGGCACCATCCAAAATGATCCCGACCGCGCTGCAGTCTTCGATGCAGGCCTCCCGCGCCGAGATCCCTCCGGCTCGCACGCCCGAGAGATCACAGATCCGCAGCACTGCCCGCGACAGATCCGCGCCGTCGAGTCGAGCGTCGCGCAGCAGACAGTCGGTCCAATGAATCTCGACCAACCGCGCGCGACGCAGGTCCGCCCGACTCAGGATCACTGTCTCGGCCCGCAGACCCGAGAGGTCCTCGCCCTCGAGCTTCGCATCGCTGAAGTCGAGATCGCGGACGCTGCTCAGGTCGGCCAGATTGGGTAGAGTCGACATAGGGGTGGGGGGCTGGCCCCGACTCAGTCTACCCCAGCCTCGCCGCGGCGCGCATGGCCAGCGACCAACTCACCTGGAGTTCGCACGGCGGAGGCCGACTCGCCCTGGGACGCGACCTGGGGCACAAACCCGGGAAGCGTCTTCGAACCCGGCTCGAGGCGACCGGCTGCACCTTGGTCGTCAACCTCCTCTCTAAACGTGAGAGCAGCGCTCGAGTCGGCCCCAACCAGGTTCGTCTTCCGCTGGTCACCGCGCGCCCTCCCGAGCCCGACCGAGACCAGGATGTCCGTTCGCTCCTGCAGACCATCGCTGCGCAGCTCGCCCGGGGTGGAAAGGTGTTCATTCATCCGCCACGCCAAGGGTCTCGCCCTCGAGCACACCATTGCCGGCGAGCTTGGCGAGGACCCAGGTAAAGACCCCATGATGGACTTGGAGGTCACTATCGATACCCTCGAAGTTGCCGACCAGCAAACAGCGGAGATAGACGCCGGGGGCCAGGGAGAGGTGGTCCTCGTCGGAGCAAAGGGCATGCACTGGACTCGACGAAGCGGTCGAAGGCATGTTTGCGCAGAAGCGACTCGAGAGCCTGGCCGAAGGGCTGTCCCGCGGCCCGAGGGACATCCTTATCGATCACGAAGAGGCCGGGTTACGTCGTCCTTTATGCCCATCGCCATGACCGCGACAACCTACCGGAGGCCCGGAGTCCTATCTCCAGCGTGGTTGCCACCGGGTTCACCCCCGACTGCTGGAAGGGTCAGGAGACCGAGGATCGGCTTGATCTTCATACTGATCGTTCTACGCGGCGATCTGGGACGGAGGCCAGGTCAGCCTTTGGATCACCCGGTCCTGGACAAGCCCAGCAGCCTGTTGGTCGGAACCAAACCCCGCATGGGTCACTGGTAAGATGCCGCAGATCTACAGGGGCTCGACGGTCGGCCGCTCTCGACCGAGCGGCCAGGATTGTTAGACGAGGTCACGCTAGGAAAGACCGCGAATCGACCGGCGAACTCAGCATAAATCCCGTGTCATTGAACCCCTTACTATCTTGACAATATTGGACTTTCCAGCGTACCCTTGCGGGGTGACTGATGCTCCCAGATTAGCGCTCGCATTGGCGGCAGTCGGGGCAGCAACAATGATTATCGCAGCAAATAACGAAAGGCCGGCGTCCGACGACCTGTCCGTCGAGGTTCCTCAGGGCAGTGACAACGTGCAACTCAATGTATTCTCGGATCCCAATCACACATTCATCCATTCATCCATTCATCCATTCATCCATTCATCCATAGTTACTCGGCTCGTTTCACGGCGCTTGCCGGAGATAACGGAGTCACTAATGGTGGAATCTAAACGACGAGTTGGTCTAACCTTCGTGCTCGCAACCACAGTCGCCTGTGGTCAGACTGTGAGCGCTGGTGACGACACAGAGACGAGCGACTGCCCCGAACTCACCTGGGCGGATCCCGATGTGAACACGCTGCGGGTTACGACGGCATCTGAGGCTGACACGCTACCACACTACACCCACATCGAGGGCCATCTCTCCATCAAGGAAATCCCAGGGAAGACCGACCTGTCTTTCCTCGAATGCCTGCAGGAGGTCGAGGGGCAGATCGGAATCAATGGACTAGATCTGCAAAGTCTGGCGGGCCTCGAGCGACTCGAACGTGTTGAGGTCGCCGCTGGAACCTGGCCCCCCGGAAAAATCGAGGTATGGGGAAACCCCAAACTCACCTCGGTCGATGGCTTGTCGGGATTGACACATGTCGACAGGCTCGTGGTCAGGGGCAATCCACTCCTTGTGTCGCTCGAAGGCCTGAGTGCACTCGAGACAGCCCAGAGTATCGTGATCGAAGACAACGATGCGCTCACCACTGTCGGCCTGCGTGCTTTGAAAAGCGTGGAGGGCATCTCGATTTCTCCTTTCTCGTGTGAGAGTGCAAGTGGCATACCTGTCAGGCCAATCTATGGAAACAACAATCTCGTCGAGTTCGACGGACTCGACAGCCTCGAGACGTTCGAGGAGATCGTCATCGCTGGCAACGAGAACCTCAAATCGATCGAGGGGCTCTCACACCTCTCTAGTGCGACAGGTCTACACCTCATCACTCTAGTCCAAAATACTTCACTGCCCTACGCACACATTATCGAGTTCGAGCAGCAATTAGGCTATGAACTTGGAGGATGGGTTTGCGGTAACTCAGACGATCCGAAGCCATGCATATGTTTCTGAACCACGCATCTCTTGCAGCCATGTTCGGGTCAATCGCGCTGGCGTTAGCTGCTTGCGGCGATTCGTCTGCGACCTCGGGGAGTTCCAGCTCGGAGACCAGCACAGGCGACACCGGAACCGGCGGATATATGGATCAAGTGCCTTGTGATCCGGTGGAGTGCACCAGCGGCGAAGACTGCTGTTCGACCGATCCCGCCTCCACGAACTACGTGGGACTCGAGTGCGATAACATGGCTCTGCACTACGCACTTCGCTGGAGTTGTGTGAGTAGCAAATGTGTTCAAGCAGGCTGCGATTCGGACACTGACTGCGCCACGAGCGGGCTGGACGCCACCTGGGCATGTCACGATATCGACTCCATCGGGTTTTGCATTCAGCCCTGCACGTCGGATGCTCAATGCACTGATATCTTCATGTCCAAGGGGACCACTTGCAGTGGCGTTACAGACGATGTCAACGTGTCCTACTGCGCGGAACCATGACTAGTGCCTGGATCAAAAGTTCGGAGGGAGTAGCCGCAGCACCTGATCCACCCCGCCGCATCCGTGGTTTGTATGCGATGCAGTGCACGTCGCATGACAGTCTTGAGTTCGGGCACTATTTGGGGGGCCTTGCGTCGGATGAAGGCTTTGGCTTTCGCCCAGGCTGCCTCGATAGGGTTGAAGTCCGGGCTGTAGCGAGGAAGACGTAAGATCTCGGCTCCGGTTGCTTCGATCGCAGCGACGACTTCGGCGTTCTTGTGCATGTTGATGTTGTCCCAGCAGACCAGGTCACCAGGGCTCAAGTTCGCCTCAGGGTGCGGAGCGCTTGTGAACTCGACCAGGGTGCGCTTCTCGCAAGTCTAACCTGGGACAAGCACACCAAGAGGGTAGTGTGGATTATTCATTCCCCCGATGGCTCCCAGCTTGGAACCATTTGGGCCACTGGTGATCAAGACCCTTCTTGTGCCCCTGAATTCCCGGGGATTCAGGACTGATTCCCGGAGCGATAGCCGGTCCCGGGTGGGACCAATGGTCCGGCCTACCGGTCCATGGACCGGCCACAGAGAGGACCCCGGGGTCGGTGACTCTATTTGCCTTCTTTCTTTCGGGCGTCTAGGAGTTCAGCGCAACGAGATCCCAACTCAGGCCATCGTCCGGTGATTCGACCAAACGCTACTTCCATCTCTCGCGCGTCGTTGAACGGGTAGGTTTCGTTCATCGCCAAGGCGATTTCTACGCGATCTTTCTCGTCCGACTTCAACCAAGATTCTCGGACCTGAAGGAGTGATGCACCTTGGTCGGACAGGCACCAGATTAGACGGTCGAACACCTCTGCGAGGGCCGACGCAGGAAGGCCCTGAACACGCTCCGAGTACAAGAAATCCACCGTTGCCTGCATTTGTTCGTTTGTCATGGAAGTCTCCGGTAAACAGTGGTCGTAGACGTCGAAGTTTTCAGCTGCGCTCCTGACGACGTTCTTTGTACACCAAAGTTGTGAATATCCTGTAGTGGTGTGGTCTCGACAATTTCGAATCCTGCCGCCCGTGCAACCGCTGGGGATACCGGTTGTGCGAACGGATTTCTGGCCGTCCCACTCACCCGCAGCAACCCGCCAGGCTGCATGACTCGCGCCGTCTCTGCCGACACAGGGTTGAACCCGAACGGGTTCACGGCATGTACCTCTGCGAATGTTCCTGTGTCAAAGGGCAGAGCAGATGCGTCTGCCGCCGCGACGCCAGGCCCAGCCTTCAAATCTACGTTGACGGCCCCCCTCATTGGGTTGGAGCCGGCTCCCAGATTCAAGGACTGCCCGCTCCCCTCCGCGGAGACAGCGCCCCCCTCCTCGGGCACCGAGCCTGCTCTCCTGGCAGAGATTTTTCCCGCGATCGCTGCCGCCAAGTCTGTATCAGGCGTAGGCTCACGCGAAGAAGGGGCTCCGTCCACGGGGTCCTTGTTCTTCGCCCCCCCAGTCTTGAAGTCGGTCGGCTCCGACCCGCCACCGGATTTCGGCTGGCTCGAGGCATCCATTTCGCGTGCTCCCCGCGTCGCCCCTGGGACCCCTCCGTCGCTCGCCCCCCGTGTGCCTCCCGCTGCCACCGGTTCGACCTTCGGAGCAGAGACCTTCACCCACATGTCGATGGGATGGTTGTTCATCCTCCCAATCAGTGGTTCGAAGCCGTCGAAATACCTCCCATCTTGGGGATCGAAGCCCCGGATCCTGCCGTCGGCGTCGATCGTCACGTTCATGAAGTGGCTTCCGCCGACCGAACCAACGATATAGTCGCCAGCCAGTTCCTCCCGTATTCGCATGACCGCGTTTTCGGCCCGCTCGTAGGTGGGCGAGAGCGGACGTCGACCTCGACTTGAAGTGTAATTCAGTTCCATCCTCTGGTAGGTTCTCTCGATCAAATCATCGAGGTGAACTCGCTTGTTTGCGGGCCCAAAGCCCCGCAGGTAGTCCGTCATCAAATCTGTGACCACCTTCACGTCGAGCCCACTGGCCCGCGCCACAGCCGGCACAGTGTATTGACCGATCGAGCGAGTTCCCTCGAACATGGGTTCGTAGCCCCGACGAGACTTCAGCCCATCGTAACTATGCTGAGGAAAGACGAGTTCATGAGAGAGCATCGCCCCCGGGTCGACCTTCAAGCGGCTGCGAGTCTCGGCATACAAGACCTCCGCCGACTTGAAGGGAATATCCGGCCGGTGTTGCTCGAGCGCCCTCGAGATCGCCGTGAACCCGCAGTTGTTCCCCCGGCACTCGGGGTTGTACTTCGTCGGCCCGACCTCGTTGTCTGCGGCCCCACCCGCCCGGAACTGTCCCTCCCCCGACTCCGATCCGGTCCGCGGCCCGATCCCCTCGGGGTCTCCCGGCCCTCGCGCCCGACGAGCCAAGACCTCACCCTTGGAGCCATACAAGGTCGGGCTATCCACGACCGGACGCGGGCCAGACAGCACCTCACCCTTGGAGCCATACAAGGTCGGGCTGTCTACGACCGGACGCGGGCCAGACAGCACCTCGCCCTTGGAGCCATACAAGGTCGGGCTATCCACGACCGGACGCGGGCCAGACAGCACCTCACCCTTGGGGCCATACAAGGTCGGGCTATCCACGACCGGACGCGGGCCAGACAGCACCTCACCCTTGGGGCCGTACAAGGTCGGACCATCCACCGACTTCAGCGGCAGCGGTCCCGCATCCGCGTCTGCCGGACGAATCCCCGGCCCGACTCCGTCCACGTCGGCCGCCCTGACCAGCGGCAGCGGTCCCGCATCCGCGTCTGCCGGACGAATCCCCGGCCCGACTCCGTCCACGTCGGCCGCCCTGACCAGCGGCAGCGGTCCCGCATCCGCGTCTGCCGGGCGAATACCTGGCGCGACTCCGTCCACGTCAGCCGCCCTGACCAGCGGCGGCGTTCCTCCATCCCCATCCGTAACTCGGCTCGGTGCTGCTCCTCCGTCCGCATCCGCCACTCGAGGCCCCGGGGTCCCACCTGCGTCGGCCCCGTCGACCTTGGGCGCGAACATCCGCTCTCCAGCGAGGCTCAGACGGTTCTCGATCCCTTTCTCTACCTTGCGCACACGCTCGCGCATTCGACCGAGGCGCGTGCTCGGACCCGGACTCGAAGCAGCGGTCGAGCTCGGCTCGGCGGTCGGCTTGGGTGCCTCTGAACGATTCGCGCGCCCAGCCGCCCAGGATCCCGCTGCCGCCGACGCAGCCGTTGAAAAGAAGCGCTTGGCGTCGAACTTGCCCCCCATCAACTCGGAGACACCCGCGAGCCCAAACCCAAACATGAGGTTCCCCGCCGCGTCGCGGACCGCCGCGCGCCGAGCTCCCGCGACTCCCGCCGCCTGCCCGCCGCCTGGCGCTCCAGTCTTCGGTGCCCCTGCATCCGGCGCTCCAGTCTTCGGCCCTGCTGCATCCGGCGCTCCAGTCTTCGGCGCTGCTACCTCCGGCCCTCCAGTCTTCGGCGCTGCTACATCCGGCGCCCCAGTCTTCGGCGCTGCTACATCCGGTGCTCCAGTCTTCGGTGCTGCGACATCCGGCGCCCCAGTCTTCGGTGCTGCTACATCCGGTGCTCCAGTCTTCGGTGCTGCTACATCCGGTGCTCCAGTCTTCGGCGCTGCTACATCCGGTGCTCCAGTCTTCGGTGCTGCTACATCCGGTGCTCCAGTCTTCGGCGCTGCGACATCCGGTGCCCCAGTCTTCGGTGCCGCGACATCCGGCGCTCCGGTCTTCGGTGCTGCGACATCCGGCGCCCCCATCTTCGGTGCCCCGACCTCCGGCGTGCCGGCTTTCGGTGCTCCCGCTCGCGGGCGCCCCCCTCGTGCGGAGCGCATCGACGCCATCCCCGACATCCCTCCCGCCATGACGAACCCCAAGGGGTTCCACTCTTGGCTGAAGAAGGTGACCCCGATGCCCTGGGTGAGGGCCTCGGCGGCGAGGTCGCCACCGAGGGTGATCGCGGCCCGCATCATCGGGCCGGCCGCGGCTGCGAAGGTCCCGGCAGCGAACCCCATGCCCCCGCCGATCGCACCACCGATCGCGCCCATGATCATCGCCGTGACGACCCCCTCGCCCAGCTCCTTTCCTTCCGACCAATTGTTGATGATCTGGATGAGGCCCGCGCTCACGGCTCCGACCAACGCACCCACCAAGATCACCGCAAACAGCGACGCCCCTGCCCCGAGCGTAAACACCGTCACCAAGGTCGCCGCGATGATCACGAGGATGATCAGCACGATGGCCAGGACCTCCTTCCACGCCGGCTGCTCCTTTTTCGCGGCCTCCCACGCGTGCCAAGGGACCGCCACGTCGAGCTCGCCCAGGGTCTTGTCGAGCTCCCCCCGCAGCTCGACGACCGACTTCTTCAGGGCCGCGTCGATCTTCAGGTAGGTCTTGGCAATGCTCGCCTCGAAGCCCTTGGCCGTCCCGACCATGCCCTGGACGCCCTCGACCGAGGCCCGCTTGGCCGCTTTGACGTGTGTGGAGGTCAGCTTCTGGAATACGCCGGTCGTCCCTCCCTCGAGCTTGGCCATGCCATCAGAGAATCCAGTCTCGACCTTCCCCGCGAGCTCCTCGTTCTTGGTGGAGATCCCGCTGAGCCCGGTCAACGCCGCCTCTGCGGTGCGCGCGACCGAACTCTCCCCACCGCGGACACCGATCTCGAGCACGTCCATCAACGCCCCCACCCCACCGGTGAGCGCCGATTCGACCGGCCCAAGGTCGGCGGCGAAGGCCGTCGGATCCGGCGCGACACCCCCGATGATCTCGGTCCGCATACGGTGCAGGCTCGACTCCAGGGTCCCCATCGCCGCCCGCACACCGTGCCCCAAGCTGGCTGCGCTCGCGTGGGCCAGCTCTTGTGCGGCGAGCTGCTTCATGTAGCCCACGTCGTTGATCGCCTGTCGCTGGCTGTGGCCTTGAGCGACCAAAGTCTGGATCGCCTCGGCCTCGGCCTTGTCGATGCCGGCGCTCGACTTGGTCATCGCCACCGCCATTCCAGCGAGCGCCTGCTTGCAGCCAGACCTCAGGCCGTCGACCAGCGCGCCGTGCATCCCGTCGAGGCTCTTGCGAACCTGCTGCCCTCCCGAGATGACCATGCAGCGGTACTGCTTGCGCTGATGACGAAGGTTGTAGGCCTTTTGGTTGGCCTGGCGAACCAGGCCCTTTTGGTAGCCGGCGGCGGTCTTGCAGGCGGCCTTTTGCTGGGCGTGGGCCTGCCGCACGGTCAGGCAACCGTCGAACAGGCCGTCGTCTTTGTAGCCCTTCTTGCAACCGTTGGTCTCATACCCGTGGGCGTGAGCTTGGCCCCGGGCGACCGCGAGCCCGGCCCACTTGGGGCCCATCATCTCGAGGGTTTTTCGTCCAGTGGCGAAGCGGCTGGTGACCTCGCTCAGCCCCTCACCCTCGCTCTTGATCGCCCGAGCCATCGTGCGCTTGTGGGCGGCGTCGAGTTTGGCGATCGCGGTGCTGGTCTCGGACTGCACCTTGGCGACGCTGACGACATACTGGGTGATCAACAGCGCCCGGGCGCCGCTGGCCCTGCCTCTGACCCGCTTCTGGGCCCCGGCGATCGTCTGGGAGATCGCCGCTCTCTCGGCCTGCATCGCCCCCTCGATGTTGGCGATCGTCGTGCTCGCGGCGCTCGACAGGCGCTGGGCTGCATCGGCCTGCACAAACGAGATGGCCTTCGAAATGTGCGCCGCCCCCCGCTGTAAAAACACCTTGGCAACGTCGGCCGCGGCCATGCGCCGCCTCGAGTCCGCTGCTGTCTCGGGCTCGCCTCCCCGTCTGCTAAAATCAATACCCTCCGAAACTCGCGCCGCTCGAGTAGAGATCAGCCCGAGGCCGGAGCTGACCCCGACGAAGTCGATCACCGCCGCGTCGCGGCTGCCCTCCGCCTGCCCGATCCGGCTGGCGATCCCGGCCGCCGGATCGCTGGTTTTCCCCTCGCTTTTCCCGGTCTCCCCCCGGTTGTCCACGCTCGCAGCTTTGGCCCCTCCCTCCGCACTCCCCTCGGGCTTCGCCTGGCCTTGGTCTCGGCTTCGCTTCGAGTCGTCGACCGGCGCGGGGACCTTCCCCTCCTCCTTCTTCAGGGCCTTTTGAGCCTCACACTCGTCGACGGGTCGGCCCCAAGAGGGGAAGGTCGTGCTCTCCTCTTGCTTTTGGGTGTTGGGTTTTTTGTCCTTCTTCGGCTTTTTCGCGCTCTTGGGTCGTTTGGGCGCCCGGCCTCCGAAACAAGGGGTGTTGATCGTTCCTGGGCTGCCCTTATTCTTGCCTCCCGGTTTCGACTTCGCGGCCTGCCCGGGGTTCGGTGGCGGCTCGTTCGCGTCCCCCTTGGCCGTGACCTCCCCGGCCCCGGCGGCCCCGGCCCCGCCCGCCTCCGAGGCCTCTCCGCAGCCTATTGGTTCAAAGCTCGCGCTCTCGCCTACGCCGGGCGTCTCCGCTGCGGCGGCCTCTACATGTCGGGTCGGCGGCCCGACCAACGCGCGCTGGATGAGCTCGCCCTCCCTGCCCGCACTACCCTCGGTTTGGACCGGCGACGAGCTCGGGCGTTCGGCCCCCCGGGTCGCCACTTCATCGAGCACGACCTCGGCCGAGCGCCCGCTGGCGACCACGTCGGCCACACGGTCGGCGTGGCGCTCGTAGTGGTCCCCCGGTCGACCGATGTTGTCGGGAAGACTCAACCCGTCTCGCTGCTGAACCACATGCGCGGCCTCGTGGGCCGCGAGCCGCACCCCCGGCGAGCTCCGAAACCCGATCCGGCTACCCGACGCGAACGCCCGGGCGCCCATCTCCCGGCTCGCCGAGTGGGCCGCACCACCCACCCGGGTCCGAATATCGGAGATGTCGTGGCGACCAAAGGCGGTCTGAATTCGGTCGAAGTGAGGCAGGGGAGTCGAGGCCCCCGCGAGACCTCGGCGCGCGGCCGAGTGAATCACCGCCGGCCGGCCGACTCCAGCCACGCTCCCGTCCGCCTCCGACTGGAGCGAGCAACTCGGCTCTCTGTACTCCGAGCAGTCCCACAGCTGAATCGCCTCGAGCTGCACCTCGTCGCCTGGGCTGGCGCAGCCCGAGACCTCGCAGCGTGTACACGCTGCGCAGGCCGCCTGCACGGGCGCCTCGGCCCGACCGCTGCGGGGCTTCCCATCACCGTCGCCGTCGCCACTCGGGGGTCCCCCGGCCAAGCGGGTGCCCTTGTCGTCCTCGCTGACCTGCTGGACCTGCTTCGCCCGCTGCTCCGCCTCGAGCTCCCGCGGCCCTCCCTCCCCATCGAGCTCACGCTGAACCTCCCGGGCGGAGCAACTCGCACAGCTCCCGCAGGCGCACGCACGCTGGACCGGTCCCCCACCCCAGCCAGTCGAAGGGGCCGCGGAACGGGCGGCCCCAGGGCTTCCGGTCTCGAGATTCGCGCTGTGCGAGGTCGCGGTACTCGCCTGGAGCTCCGGCTGAAGCGCCTCCTCCGGCTTCGCCTCTCGCTCGAGCTCGGTCTCGGTCTCTGGCGCGCGCTGCAGAAACCGGGGCATCCCCGTCCCCGCCCCCGCCGCCGACTCCTGGGCAGGCCCACGGCTGCGCTTCGAGGCTCCGGCGTCTCCCGGCTCCCTCGCGCGACGTCTAGCCCTTGCGACTCCGAAACTCGACATGCCTGCTGGCCGCCCTAACTCCTGCGCGGCGCCACCTCGACACCGCGTCCGACAGTGCCACTGCGGCACACCATGAACATTATCTTCAAGCCCTCACCGATGTCGAGCACAACAATATCCACATGCATCAAACTCGACCTTCCGGCCCATATTGGCCCATTGTGTGACCGATCAGCGCCCAGATTTTCGCGCGGCAGACCAAGCACGGAGCGCGTCGATCTTGGGCTTTCGACCGGCCGCATCGAGACGGGCGTCATAACCGATGGCCCACCACCAATCCCTCCATTGGGCCTCCTCCCCACCCGACCAACGCTGGCCATCATAGCCGAACAAGCCCTTGGTGATCCCGGAGATCGCGTTGGCCGCCCGCCTGCGTGTCATCTCTTCGGGCGCGTCGAGGCGCTCGATGAGGGGGTCCAGCGCGGGCTCACCGATCGCCACCAAAGCACCCACCGCGGGGGTGTAGTCGGGGTGTAGCCCGTCGGGGGCATCGTCGAGGACACGCAGGTTCGCCTCGAGGGCGCGCGGATGGCCGCGCTCCCACAGCCGCCTCGCCGCCCGTGCGCGGGTGACTTCGTCGCCGCTCTCCAACTCGACCCACTCGACTGCTTCTTCGACCACCTCGACCTTCGTTCTCTGGTCTTCGATTGTAGCGGCAATCTCGACTCGCGGGTTCTGTTCTTCGTCCGTCCCGTTTCGGGTCTGCCCCGGTCCTCGACAAGCGGCGGACATGGCGGCCATGACAAATATCCATTTTGTCGCGGACATACTTGCGATTGCGTACATCACGCTGCTAGCATCGAGCAATGCAATTCGGCCGCCGAAGACGACGAGGGGCCAGCAAAAATGCGCCGGCGACAGCGGGATCTCCCCCAGGTCCGCGGGGCCAGAGAATGCCGATGTTCATGCGCGCCCCCAGGCTCCCGGTTCGCCATGACCGGGAGCGGGAGGCCGATTCGGTCGCGGGGGGCCACCACGCCCCAATCCGCCCGCGTCCAATACAGGGCGAACCTTCCCCCTTGGAGCGGGGCCTCGCCCGGGTCGGGCGGCAGAGCACGGGCCTCGCCCTCCCTGATCCCATCCGTACGAACATGGGCGAGCGGATGGGCGCCGATTTCGACGCTGTCCGCGTTCACCATGGGCCGCGCTCACAGGCCATCGCGCGCTCGGTGGGAGCCAACGCGCTCACGATCGGCCGAGACATTCACTTTGCCTCGGGTCGCTACGACCCCGGGTCGGCTCGGGGCGACGCGCTCATCGCCCACGAGCTCGCCCATGTCGCCCAGCGGGGCGCGACTGGCCCGGCTGGCGCGACTGGACCGACTGAGCATGTCGACGCCGACCTGGCCATGTCCCTGCCCGTGCCCCTGGGCCACTTCGACATCGACATGATTTCTCAACCCTCTCCGCCCTCCGCCAACGCGGGGATGCTCGGAAACATCGAGTTTCACCCGGATCCCCACTCCCCCTACTCGGCGGAGATCGAGCTCCTGCAGGTCGTCGACACCACCGACGTGGGTGGCACGACGAGCGCCCCCGGCTCCCCCCTCGATTGGTCCCGAGTCGGCGTCGGGGCCGAGGCTGCCCGCAACACGGTCATGACCACAGGGGCCGGCCCGGCTGGGCCCGGGCACTTTGTCGACCAAATCTACGACCCCGCGACCCACGCTCCGAGCTCCGCCACGGGGCCCTACTATCAAAGTGGTACGGGATTTAGGGGTGGCAACGAGCCCGGTTGGGTGCGCTCGCCGACGGACGTGAAAGCTTCGACCCTTCGGGACGGACCCGGAATCTCGGCCGGATCGATCGACTTCGACTTCGAGACCGTCGCCAAGGGGCACGACAACCAGACGATCTACGGCTCCCTCCTGTGGGGATTTCAAGTCCGCACGGGGGCGGTGTCCGGGGAGTACGTCAGCGCCAGCGGGGCCCAGTCGGCCACCGTCGGCGAGGCCCTCGATCGTTTCCGTACCTATTTTACCCACGAGCCGACCATCATCTACTTCGACTTCGACGTCGACAGCCCCATGGCTGGAGAGGACGCCAAGCTGCGCGAGTTCCTCCCTTACGTCCACGCCCACCCCGACGTCCAGGTCCAAGTCACGGGCTTCGCAGACGAGACCGGTCCCGCTCGCTACAACCGCGGCCTCTCCTCCCGTCGGGCGACCAACGTCGCCGGGTTGATCCAGACCCTCGGCGTGTCTCGCTCGCGGATCACCACCGCCGTCCACGGAGAGACCCACCAGTTCGCTGGCGGGGCCCTGGGCTCGGGGCCCTTCGCAGCCCAGGCGGGACAGCCCGAACAGACACCGGGCACGCTGCGCGCGAACCGGCGGGTCGTGATCGAGTTTCAGCGCACGGCGACGACCACCCCCTGATCCGGTATCGAGCGCCCCCCGACTGAGGCTATATTCCAGGTATGGCGGAGCCCGAGGGAACTGGAGGCCAGGCGCGGCAGGAGCTCCCGGTGGGCGCGACCCCGAGGCTCGACGAGCTCCTCGAACTGGCCGCGAAGTCGCACTCGATGCGCATCGGCTCGGGGACCTTGGTGGGCGAGTGCCTCGACACCCACCACCCCCACCTGCCGCGGCGCGTGTTTGTGCGTGTACGAGACAGCGAGGGCACGCCCGTCATGGCCTGGCTGCCGACCCTGGCCCAGCTGCGGATCCGGGCTGGGCATCGCGTGTTGATCTCCAAACCCGAGAACTGGCCCGAGCCCGTGGTCACAGGTGTGATCGCGGGTCTCGAGCGACCCTCGGAGGACGGAGGGCCGAGCCAGGCCCAGGTCCCTGTCGCGGGTGACCCGAGTTCAGACACCCCGCCCGAGCCGGAGCTGCGGCTCGCCCAGGGCGAGCGCCTGTTGATCCGTGGTCCGGACGGAACCGTTCTGATGCGGATCGCCGCGACCGCGGCCGGCCCCGAGTTCACCCTGCTCGGACCCGACGCGAACTTCGAGCTCCCAGGCCGCCTGCGTATCGGCGCCGAGCAGATCGAGCTGCACGCAGGCGCGGGCGGGGTCGACATCCGCACCGAGGGCGACACGGTCGTCCGCGCCCGCTTCATCCGACTCAACTGAAACGATCCCTGGAACCTCGCCCGCGACCCTGCCCATGAAACGGAAGTTCGACACGCTGCGCGAGACCCTCGACGAGTTCGCCCAGCAAGACGAGTTCCCCCTGCTCGTGCTCGGCTGTCACAGCGAGAGCCTGGCCTATGTGCTCAACTTCTTTCAGGCCCTCGAGCAGACCCTGCCCAGCCACCTGGTGGCCGCCTTTCACCAACCCTTCCACAGCCCCGCGCAGTGGATCGACGCGATCCTCGAGGCCCTGCGCCTGCAGCTCGAGGTCATCACCAGCGAGCGGGCGGCCAAGGGCGAGCCGCCCCCTCCGGCCCTCCCGATGGATCTCGAGGACGGGCGCTGTCCCGCCCCCGAGCGCCTCGCCTCGCTGCTGCGCTACCTGGCGAGCCTGCTGCCCAACCAGGCCGACTACCGGGTGGTCATCGGCCTGATGCCCCTCGAGTGTCGCGACCTCGAGGCTTTCTCGGCGCTCATGGCCACCTTGATCCCGACCAGCGTGGAGCTCCCCGCTGGAGTCAGCGCCCTGCGCATCGTGGTCTGGGACGAGTACGAGCGGGCCGGCCTGCGCACGGCCTTGACCGAGCAGCGCTGCGCCTTCGCCCTCGCCTACGCCGACGACTTCTCGACCCCGGCGCTCACCGACGCCCTGGGCACAGACGCCGCCGACAGGGACCTGCCCCTGGCCGAGCGCATGGCCTCCCTCCAGCAGCTCGCGGCCCTCGACTACGCCTACGAGCGCTACCCCGACGCCCTCGACAAGTACGCCCTGCTCCACGCCTTTCACCACGAGCGCAGCCAGCCGGAGCTGGAGGCCGTGGCCCTGCTGGGCGCCGGCGACACCCTGTTCGCCGCCGGCGACCCCGTGGGCGCGCGCGAGCGCCTGCAGCAGGGCATCGTCACGGCCATGGCCTGCAAGAGCCTGCCCGCGCTCTCGAACCTGCTGACCTCCGTGACCGACGTCAGCATGGCCCTCGGTCTCTTCGCCGACGCCGAGAGCTACGCCGACTCGGGCACCAAGGTCGCGGCCGCGGCCCTCAACCCCTTCGTCTACGCCGACATGTTCGAAAGGCGCGGCGATGCGGAGCTCGCCCAGGGTCGCTCGGGCGACGCGGTCGCCAGCTACACACGCTGCCGTGAGCTGTGTCGGACCTACGGCCACTACCCGCGCTGGTATACGGCGCTCGAGAAGCAGGCCCAGATCTACGCCCAGGCCAACATGGAGCCCGAGCGCCGCGAGCTCGAGCGCGAGCTCGCCCAGGCCCAGGCCCTCGAGCAAGGCGGAGGAGCCCCGACATGAGCGACGCCCGCAGCGGATCGCAGCCGGGGAGCCGCCCCGCCCCGCCGGCGCCCCCCCTGATCGGCCCGACCGGATCGCCGAGCCTCGACTGCATGGCCGACGCCATCAACTCGACGATCGCCCCGTTTCAAAACGCCCCGCCGGCGGAGCAGGGCGCCGCCGGGTGGGTCGCCCAGGGCCTCGGTGGCGTCACGGGCCTGGTCGGCGCGCCGGCCCAGATCATCGACTCGGCCTTCGCCGGACTGACCGCTCCGATCGCCGCCCTGTTCCCCTCCATGCCCGCGATCACCTTGCTGGGCATGCACTTGGGCTCGCTCCACGCCCACACGCACCCGCCCTCTCTGATCCCCCCGGCGCCCCCCATCCCCCTGCCCAGCATCGGCATGGTCGTGGGCTCCGGGGCGATCTCTGTGCTCGGCGGCGGCATGCCTCTGGCGCGGGCGGGCGACATCGGCATCTCCGTGACCTGCGGCTCGCTGGCGCCCCCCTTCGAGATCTTCACGGGCTCGAGCAACGTGTTTGTGGGCGGCGCCCGGGCGGCGCGGATCCTCGACATCACCAAGCACTGCAACCCGACCTCCATGGGTCCCTTCGACATCGCCATGGGGGTGGCGGGTGTGGCCGCGGGTGCAGCGGGGGCCGTCGCCGCCAACTCGGCCGCCGCCGCAGCGCAGGCCGCCGCCGACGCGGCCGTGCTCGCCATCAAGCTCCTGTGTGGCAAAGATCCAGGGCTCCCGCCCGGCATGGGCTGTCTCTTGGGTCCGCCCGTGCCCACCGTGCTCATCGGTGGTTTCCCCTGCCCACCGATCGGCGACATGGTCATCGGCGCGCTCATGAAGGCGCTCAAGTCGGTGGCTCGGGCAGCCCGGGCCCTGCGCTCGTCTCGACGCGGAAACGCCAATTGCGCCGACGGCTCGCACCCGATCTACCTGGTCACCGGCGAGAACTTCGACGAGTTTTGCGACTTCGTCTCGCCGGGTCTGTTTTGCTGGCGCCGCCACTACAGCACCGGCCGGGCCGAGCACAGCGGTCCCCTGGGCTACGGATTCCGACACTTCTATCAGCGTCGCCTCGACCTGCGCCTGCACAGGGCCAAGTTCACGGACTGGGACGGGGTGACCCTCGAGTTCCCCAAGTTCGAGGCCGGCACCGACCGAAGCATCTCCCACGGCTACGTCCTGCGCCGGATCACCCGCGAGCGCTACGAGCTCTCGACCCCCGGCGAGGCGACCATGATCTTCGCCGGCGACCTGTTCACCGAGGTCCTGCCCTTGGTCGGTCTGCGCAGCGAAGACCGAGAGCTCAGCCTCGAGTACGGCCCCGGTGGACAGCTCTCGAGCGTCGAAGATCGAGACTCCGCGGGCGCCGAGGCCCCCCGCCGCTATATCCTGCGCCACGAGCCCCAAGGCCGCATCGTGGCCATCGACGCGCTCGGTGCCGAACCCAGCGCCCGCTTCGCAGCCAGCTACAACCTCGCCGGCGAGCTCGCCTACGTCCGCGACGCCAACAACGGGCTGTGGGCCTACGAGTACGACGCCCACCACCGCTGGACCCGGCAGGTCGACCCCCGCGAATACGGCTACAGCTTCCGCTACGACGACCAGGGCCGCTGCATCTACGCCTGCGGCGACGACGGTCTGTGGCGCGCCGAGGTCGAGTACTTCGTCGACAAGCGCATGACTCGCTATGTGGAGGGCGAGGGCGCGGTCTGGGAGTACCACTATGACAAGGACGGCTTCATCACGAAGATCGTCAATCCCCAGGGCGCAGAGCGGCTCCGGGTCCGAGACAGCGAGGGCAAGATCCTCGAAGAGATCGATGCGGGCGGGCGGGTGCTGACCTACCTCTACGACGCCAACGGGGCCAACCTCGGACGTCGAGATCGGTTCGGGTTTCTGCACCCCACGGAGGCCCAGACCACCGCGCTGTCCAACCCCTTTGTCCGCGATCTGCCCGCGACCAGCTTGGCGCGGACCTTCGCAACCAGCGTGGAGACCTCTCCCGAGGCCATGTCGGGCGCGACTGGACGACTGCTCGAAGTCCCTGCTGAGCTTCGTCGACTCGCCCACAGCGTGTTCCACATGCGCGCCGCGGGGGCCCGCACCACCCCTCAAAAGCGTCGCTGGTGTGACGCGCTGGGCAACCCCGTCTATGAGGTCGATGGTCTCCAACGCGCCCAACGCCGCGGATACGATGCGGCGGGAAACGAGATCGCCCACCTCGACCGCGATGGTCGCTACCACCAACGGGAGATCCACTCGTGGAATCTCCTCCACGCCAAGATCGACCCCCTCGGCAACACGACGCGCTACGCCTACAACGCGCTCGAACAGGTTGTTGCACTCACAGACCCACTCGGAAACGTGACCCGTTGGGAGTACGACCCTGGCCAGCGCCTGAGCAAGGTCTGGCGCGACGATCGACTCCGAGACGTCTACACCTACGACCTCGGTGATCGCTTGCTCTCCAAGTCGGATGGTCGAGGTCGACTGATCTTCCAAAACCTCGAGTTTCATGACAATCAATTGGTCGCCCGGCGGGTTCTGGCGAGTGGGGGCGAGCACCGCTTCGACTACGACGCTCGGGGGCGGCTCACCGAGGCCTCGACCGGCGCAAACAAGATTCAGATCGGCATCGATTTTCATGGTCGACGGGTCCATGACCTCCGGGATGGCGAGGGTATCGAGCGACTCCCCAGCCCCCAGAGGACCCGCCTACGTGTGCTCGGGCGCTTCGAGTGGAGCCACCTTCACCCAAGCGACGGTCTCACCCGGATCGAGGCCCCCAACGGCCAGCGCAGCGAGATCCACTCGACCCCCGACGGTGTGGTCCTGCGTCGGTGCAGCAACGGCACCCGAGAGTGGTTGCAGTACGACCACGAGGGACGTCTCAAAGGACGGCTGAGCGCGCGCAGGGACAGCGACGGTCAACACACAGGCTGGGGCGTACGCTACACCTACTCCGCCCACGGCGACCTCCTCAGCGTCACAGACAGCGCGCGTGGCACGACGACCTACGAGGTCGACGATGCCCACCGGCTCGTCGGAGAGAAGTCTGGAGATCGACAGCTCCGCTACGAATTCGACTCGGCCTCCAACCTCGTCGCCTCACCGTCGATCTCCAGGCTGGGCCTCGGACCCGGCAACCAAATCGATGCCTCTGCCACAGAGGTCTACGAGCACGACAGCCGCGACCGACTCTCCCTTCGTCGCCACCGAGATGGGCCGATCACCCGCTACTCCTACGACAGCTTCGATTTTCTCGTCGCGGTCGAGCTCGAGCTCGACCGCGACAAGGGGGCCTCGACCCAGAGTTGGCGGGCGGGCTACGACGCGGTCGGCCGTCGGCTATGGACCGAGTTCGAGGGTGCACGTCGAGAGTTCTACTGGGACGGCGACCGCCTCGCCGCGGAGATCGACCCCCAGGAGAGGCTGCGTATTTATCTCTACGCCGACGACCAGGCCCTCGTGCCCCTGGCGTTCATCGACTACGAAGATCGCGAAGCACCCGCCGCAAAAGGCCGCCTCTTCCACCTGTTTTGCGACGGCGCGGGGGCTCCCCTACACATTGAAGACGAACACCGGGAGATCGTCTGGTGGGCCCCCCGCGTGGATCCATGGGGCAGCATCGAGGTCCATGCCTCCGCCACCCTCGAGTTCAACCTCCGGTGGCCCGGTCACTACTACGACGCCGAGACAGGGCTCCACTACAACCGCTACCGCTACTACGACCCGGGCCTGGGCCGCTATCTGACCCCCGACCCGATCGGCTACCGAGGCAGTGAGGTCAACCTCTACGCCTACTGCCCGAACCCCCTGGTCCAAGTCGACGTCCTGGGTCTGACCAGCCACCGCCGGTCCGCTGCCGATGGCAGCGATGCACACCCTCGAGATACGGATGGGAGCGATCCCCCACCCCGCGATCCAGCCGATCCTCCCGAGCCTCCTCGTCGCCCCCCGCTCATGTCTCACGACGATGCGGACGCGCAGGTTCGAACCTCTACCGAGCAGGCCCGCCGAAACTACACGGCCGATCCAAGCCTCTCGAAAGCAGATGTGGGCACCGTGGTGGCGGGGGCCATCGATCGTCGCACCGGCGAGACCTTCCACGCCCACAACGACCGGAACGGTGCCCCCCCCGAGAACATGCACCCAATCATCGAGCGACGGGTCAACGCCGCCAACTCCGACCCACATCACCCTTCCCCCCCAGGATCGCATGCTGAAGTCCACGCCCTCAACGATGCCCTCAACGCTCGTGAAGCCGCTGGCTTCCCAGTCACAGAGGCCGACCTTGGAGAATTTACTATCAACCCGGTGTGGGCCAGCGGCTCGGGCAAGGGTCGGATGACCCCCGGAGACCCCGCGCCACGCTGTGGAAACTGCGCCAAGATCACCGACGGCACGCGCAACTTGAGCGGGGATGCCCCGCCATGGCTCCCCCCCTATGACTGAGAGTCCAATGTCCCTGAGCGAAGCAGCCATCCAGTTCCTCGCCACCCTCGAGCGCCTCCCCCACGTCCCCACGCGCCAGGTCGAGTCCATCCTGCTCGCCGCAGGCCAGCCCTGCTTCGAACCCTGGCTGGCGTTCCACGACCAATTCGCCGGCTATGTCGAGCGCATGGGCCGCGACGTCGCGGTCTGGGGGCTCATGCACGAGCGACCCCAGTGGCTGTCTCCCCTAGAGGCCGACATCGAGCCCGAAAAAGACGGCGTCACCCTCTACATCACCTGCGCCGACGTCCATCCTTCCTACAGCTATCAACTCGACAACAAGGGCGAATTTTTGGGTTTCCCCGCAGAGTGTTTTGCCACCCATGTCGAGCGCGCCGGTGCGGGCTCGGCATTCAAAGGGAGTTCCGAGACCGAGGCGATCACCCAGGCCGAGCTGCGCGACCCCGCGTTCATGGCCCGCCTCGGGCCTGAGAACGTGCTCGCCCCGGCCTCCGATTCGTTTTTCAACTATCACGAAGACGGAGACATCTTGGTGGTTTGGCGGCACGGCGCGCCCACACCTCAACGGGGGTGGCGCCGCCTCTGACCATCGGTCGGGACCATGCCGACAGCTGAACACCCCGAACAAGGGTCCCTCGAGGACCTCATTCCCCGCCTCACCGCCTACGTGTCGACGAGCGATCCCGACTGGGCCGCCACGCTCGAGGGCGTGAGCGAAGAGGAACTCGATAATTACTGTCGCCTGGCTGGGCTCAGCGACGCCGGTCTTCAGTTGCCCGCCACCTACCTGAGTTGGGCGCGGGCCGCCGGTCGAAGAGACGGCGGACTGCTCAGCGACACCCTCAGGGCCTGGGTCGCTGTGCCCAAGATGGTCGATTTCTACAAGGACTGCCACAAGTTCGAACCCCAGTTCATCGAGGCCGACCTGCCCGTCGTCATCAGCTGGAAGATCGGAGACGACATCAGCTTCGACCTCCGCGGCGAAGCGCCCGAGCCGAGCCTGCGCGAGACCGGCAGCGGCGAGGACATGGGCCCCTACGCCGACAGCTGGGAGCAGGTCCTCTTCCAGTGCGCCTTCAAGCGCGGCGAGCCCCGTAGGTGGCCATCCCTGGCCACCTACGGGGCCTCCCAGGACAGCCTCGAACAGAGTCTCGAGCGCAGCCGCGAGCACGGAGGCCCGAACCGGGCAGACCTTCTGCTCTCGGCCCTCCTCGACGAGCTCGGACTTCAAACGCTGTGGATCAGCGACCCACGTCACGTGTTCGCGCTCGGTGACCAGCTCAGTGTAGCGGCCGTCATCGGCCCCACTGGAGGCTTGGTGTCGACCGTGTACGGGGCCGATCCCAAGCGCGTCCAGGCAGTGGGCAGTTCCCTCGCCGGGGGTATCGGCGCGAGCCCGGGTGCCCTCGAGCAATGGCGCTGAGTAAAACAACCGTCTACGACCTCGCCTCCACTTCGAAGACCTCCTGGGCGGCGCCGCTGGCTGCTACTGTCCCGGGATGATCCGCTCGATGGTCGTGGTGCTGACGATGGTCACGGGTTGCATCAGCGCCGACTCTCCAGACCAGCCGGGCTCGGATCGACCCCGGTCCGAGCCCCCGGTCTCTGTCGAGGCCGGGCCGCCCTCGGAGGGGTCTGACACGACAGAGGGTTCGGCCAAACCCGAGCCCGAGCTCGAAGCTCAGGAGTTGGCGGAGTTCGAACCCGCGACCCGAGGCGAGGGCAGCTGCGAGGTTCGGGTCGTCGAGTTGCTCGAGGCGAGCAAATACCGAGGTCCGGGGCCCATCACTCCCGCGCTCGATGCTCAGCTCCGCGCGGACCCTCAGTTCGCCGACCTCTACAACGCCAGGAGTCACGGAGACAGCCACATCCAGTGTCTCTACGAGGTCCAACTCGGGGGCCAGCCAGGTGTGCGCTATCGCTGGCGGGAGGTCTATGGCAACACAGGGAACCGCTACACCCTCGCGATCTGCAACGGCCCGGTGGGTCCGATCGCCGACCACATCATCTCGAGTACGCTCGAGTGCACCGACCTCGACGCCAAGGCCTACTGGGGCGACGAGCTCGAGCGCCTGCCCTGAGCGCGCACAGCTGAGAGCCCACCGGCCGGCCGAAGCGCCCGCTCAGCTGTGCTCGCGGGTCGCCTCGAAGCGCAGCTCCGAGAAGCGCTCCTCGGTCTTGGTCAGGTTCCAGCGGTTCGGCGCCAGGTAGACCAGGTCCTGGTGGCCGTCTACGAAGACGTTCTCCTCGCACTTACGCTTGAAGTTGGCCATGACCTTGTCGAGCGTGACCTTGTCGTGTTCGTCGGTCCTGGCGGTCACCCAACGCGCGGTCGAGTAGTCGACGTGCTCGTAGATGGCGAGCACCGAGTACTCGTCCTCGAGGCGATGCTGCATGACCTCGAGCTGGAGCTGGCCGACCGCGCCCACCACCCAGGTCGCGCCGAGCAGGGGCTTGAAGACCTGGATCGCGCCCTCTTCCGAGAGCTGGCGCAGGCCCTTGGTGAGCGCCTTGGCCTTGAGCGGGGTCTTGAGGATGACGCGGCGAAACAGCTCGGGCGCGAAGCTGGGGATACCGGTGAAACGCAGCTTCCTGCCGGCGCTGAAGGTGTCGCCGATCTTGATGGTGCCGTGGTTGGGCACACCGATGATGTCCCCGGGCCAGGCGACCTCGACCAGCTCTCGGGTGCGGGCGAGGAAGGCGAGCGCGTTGCCCATGGCCAGCTCCCGACCCAGACGCACATGATGGGCCCGCATGCCCCGCTCGAAACGACCCGAGCAGATCCGCATGAACGCCATGCGGTCCCGGTGCTTGGGATCCATATTCGCCTGGATCTTGAACACGAAGCCCGAGAACTCCGGGTCGGCGGCGTCGACCATGGCCGTCTCCACCGGCTCGCCGGGCTTGGGGGGCTCGACGGCCGCCTTTCCGACCACGGCCTCGCGCTGCTGGGGCGCGGGCGCGAGGCTGACGAAGGCCCGCAGGAGCTCGCGGACACCAAAATTGTTCATGGCCGATCCGAACAGGAGCGGGGTCTGGCGCCCGGCCAAGAAGGCCTCGCGATCGAACTCGACCCCCGCACCCTCGAGCAGCTCGATCGATTCACGCAGCTCCTCGACGTCGTCCCCGAGCAGCTCGTCGAGCTTGGGATCGTCGATCCCCGAGACCCTGATGCCCTCCGGCTGATCGCCACTGGCCGACGGCTTGAAGATGTGCAGTTGCTTGTCGACGAGGTGGTAGACCCCCCGAAAGCCCTTGCCCATCCTGATCGGCCAGGTCCAGGGCACACAGGGCATGCCCAGCTTGTCCTCGATCTCGTCGAGGAGATCGAGCGGGGAGATGCACTCCCGGTCGAACTTGTTGACGAAGGTGACCACCGGGGTGTCGCGCATGCGACAGATCTCGATCAGCTTCTGGGTCCGAGACTCGACCCCCTTGGCGCCGTCGATGACCATCAGCGCCGAATCTACGGCCGTGAGCACCCGGTAGGTGTCCTCGCCGAAGTCGGCGTGACCCGGCGTATCGAGCAGGTTGACGTTGGCGAGGCGCTCGATATCCGGGGCGTCCTCGGGCACGCCGGGGAAGGGGTACTCGAAGCTCATGACCGAAGTGGTCACCGAGATCCCCCGCTCCTGCTCCATCTTCATCCAGTCGGAGACCGCGTGGCGCGAGGACTTGCGGGCCCGGATCGCACCGGCCATCTGGATGGCCCCACCAAAGAGGAGCAGCTTCTCGGTGAGTGTGGTCTTGCCGGCGTCCGGGTGGCTGATGATGGCGAAGGTGCGGCGGCGGGCCACCTCCTTCGCCGCTTGGTCGCTGGCGGTGCTCACGATGGCCGTGAGCATGGCAGAGCGGGCCTGGCCTGGCCAGCCCGGGCACGCCGCGTCGGTCGAGACGAAGAGTGTTCGGCGTCCCCGGTTCAGCGTCCTTCGTAGAGCTCGTGGGGCCCGAGCTCGATCTTGGTCTTTCCGATCGAGCGCATCATCTTGCCCCCCGAACCCAGATTTCCTGGCTCGTCGATGGAGAACTCGAGGTAGCGCGCCGAGGTCCCCGTCTCGCCCACGGTCGCGTCGACACCGATCCACTCGCCCAGCCAGATCTCGGCCCACTCGTGGTAGCCGGCGACCCCGCTGCCGTCGCCCTCGGCCGCAATCACGATCCCATCGATGGCCCGGGCCGGAATGCCCGCGGCGCGCATGAGGGCGACCACCAACACGGCGTGCTCCGTACAGTCGCCGCGCCCGTTTCGGAGCACCTCGATGGCGGTCGCGCTGCCGCGCACACCGGCCTCTTTGGAGAGCCCCTGGAACACGGCCTCGATGATCATCTGGGCGGCCACAAACGAGTCCTTCTCGCCCTTGATGATCCCCTGCGCGGTCTGGATCATGAGTGGGTCGTCCGACTGGGCCATGGGCGTGGGCTCGAGGTAGCGGCTCAGCTCGGGGTCGCTCAGGGTCATGGGCAGGCCCGGGGCCTGGAAACCCGCGGGCGGCCGGGTCGACAGGAGGGTCATGGTGTAGCGAGGGCCGTCGCGCTCGACCCGGTGATAGTGGTTGTTCTCCCACATCGGGGGCGCGTCGGGATCGACGTCGCCCTCGACCGAGACCACGACCTCCTGCTTGGCGAGCTCCCACCAGGTCGTGGCGGTCTTCCCCCCCACGGGCAGCTCCGAGTCGATCTTGGCCGGAGCCCCGCCCATCTCCGGCGGCTCGTCGACCAAGGTCGCCGCAAACACGCCACCGACCTCGAGCTTCAGGGGCATGAAATCCAGATCGGTGATGCTCTCGATCACCGTGCCGTCCTCTTCACGCACGCGCCACTCGTAGCCCGGGATATGCAGGTCGCCGTGGGCGTAGTCGACGGTCCCCAGCAAGGTCAGCTCCGAGAGCTCGAAGCGCTCCCGGTCCGCGTTGAAGCTACGAAATTCGAGGGTCGCGGCTTCGCCGGTGTGCTCGAAGGTCTCGAGCAGCTCGAAGTTCACGGCCAGAGAGCTGCGGTACTCCGGGGGCAGGGTGAAACGCTCGACCTTGGGGGTCTCGTGGCCGGGGCCCGTGTACGAGCTGATCAGGGCCGGGCCGTCCATGGTCACCCGGCGCGTGATCGTGATCCCGGCCTCCCGCTCGATGCTCAGATCCGAGACCAGCTCATGGGCAGGGTCGTAGACGGTGACCGACTCCGTGGTGCTCGAGAACTCCGCGTCGGCGCCTCCGCCCTGGCGGGTCATGGAGAAGGTCGAGAACTCGCGCGTGGTCCAGGTCCCGTCGGTCCCCTTCTCGAGTCGAGACTCGACCGTGCCCAGGACCTGCCCAGACAGGGTCAGGGCGAGCAGGCGCTCGACGACCACCGAATCTGCGTGGACAGCGTTGTCCGCGACCTGGCTGGTATCGCCAGCCTCGTCGGTGGGGACCGAGCGACAGCCCAGCGACAAGCTCAGGCCCAGAGCCAGGCTCAAGCCCAAACCCAGACCAGAACCCAGCGAGAACCGGGAGCCCAGACCACGCGCCTGCGTCGACGGGGAGCGTGGGGTCTGGAGGGTCTCGGGCTCGCGCATCCCACAACGGTGACAGCCCGCGCCGCTCAGGTCCAGTCGCGTATCACGTCTCGGCCATGGGCGCGGCCTGAGCGGAGGCCGGCAGGGGTGAGCTGTGTCCGGGCTCTTTGAGCGGGATCCGGCTCATGGCCCGCTCGGCCATGGCGGTGATCGTCAGGCTCGGGTTGACGCCCGGGTTGGCGGAGATCGCAGCCCCGTCGATGACGTAGAGGCCCTCGTGCCCAAACACGCGGTGCGAGGAATCGATCACGCCCTCGCTCGCGTCCGCACCCATACACGCCCCACCCAAGATGTGCGCCGTGGTCGGAATGTTGAGCGCGGTCTCGGTCGCTATGGAGCCCACGAACCCACCGGTCTTGTCGGCGAAAGCCTGGGCCAGCTCGGTGGCCTCGGGGATCGACGCGACCGGTTTGTCGCCCTGCTCCACGTCGCTGCCCATGCGCTTGGCGAGCCAACCCTTGCGACGAAAGCGGAGCGTGCCCTCGGACGAGCGCATGTACAGCAAGATGATCGTGTAGCGGGCCCACTGGGGAACCAGGTAGCTCTTGAGAAAGAGCAGCGGCGATCGAAACGCGCGCCCGACTCCCTGGGCCAGCTTGACCACACCGGGGGCGTCGCCGCCGACATGGGGGGCCATGAGCGTCCGGAAAAAACCGGAGCCGGAGCCGTAGCGGACGACCTCGAGGTGCGAGTTGGCATCGGTCTGATAGATCGAGCCGATCGCCACGCCCTTGCTGAGGTCCTCGTCGCGCCCGCCCACGACCACGCCGGTCAGCGACTCGGAGTTGGTCCGTACCCGCCGCCCGACCTGATCGGAGAGCCCTGGCAAGGAGCCGCCCTCGCGCAGGCGCAACAGCAGGTCCACGCTGCCCAGGACCCCGGCCGAGAAGATCACCTGTTTGGCCGTGTAGCGCCCGCGTTTGCGCAGGGCTCCAAACAGGCCGCGCCCTTCTTTGGTGAGCACCTCGTAGCCCCCACCCTCGAGCGGGCGCACATCGACCACCTCACACTCGGGGCGCAGGCGCAGGCCGTGGGCACGCGCAAAGTAGAGGTAGTTCTTGTCGAGGGTGTTTTTGGCCCCGTGCCGACAGCCGGTCATACACGCCCCACACTTGTTGCAGCCCGTGCGCTCGGGTCCATCGCCCCCGAAGTAGGGATCGGGCACGGTCTGGCCCGGGGTCCCAAAGTAGACGGCGACCTCCGTGGACCCGAAGGCCTCGGGCTCCCCCCGGTCTTCGGCGATCTGTCTGAGCAGACGATCCGGGGTGGTCAAGAACGGGACCTTCTGGACCCCGAGCATGCGCCGGGCGGTCTGATAGTGAGGGCCGAGTTCGCGCTCCCAGGCGCCCAGGTGGGCCCAGGCCGGGGACTCGAAGAACGCCGACTTGGGTATGGGCAAGGTGTTGGCGTAGACCAGGGATCCACCGCCCACCCCCGCACCGGCGAGCACGGTGACGTGTCTGAAAAACCGCATCTGGAACAGGCCCCGAAAGCCCAGCCGCGGCAGCCACAGCCACCGCCGCAGGTTCCAGTTGGTCTTGGGGAAGTCCTCGGCCTGGAGCTCCTGCCCCTTCTCGAGCATGAGCACGTCGTAGCCCTTCTCGACCAAGCGCAGCGCCGACACGCTCCCCCCGAAGCCGGAACCGATGATGAGGTAGTCGACCTGGGGGCTCATGAACTCTGTTCTAACAGGGATGTGCCCGGCGTGGATCGCTGTCGTCTCCGGACCTCGCTGGTCCGTACATAGACGAGACAAGGCCCGACGCCTGCGCGCCGGACCTTGTGCCTCGAGTTTGGATTGAGTTTGAACTGCTCAGCTGCGACGGCGACGCACCAGCCCGGCGAGACCGAGCAGGGCCAGGCCGAAGCCCACGCCGCCCGCGGGCCTGTCGTCGGTGGCGCTGCAGGCACAGCCGGCGTTCTCATCGTCAGCGCCGGGTCCCCCCGACTCGCCCGCCTCGTCGCCCGTTCCGCCGTCGCCGTCGCCGCCCGTCCCACCGTCGCCGCCGACGTCCTCGTCGTTCCACTCCGCGAGCAGGTCGTCGATGACCTCCGTGTTGTCCACGAGGCTGATCAAGGGTGTGTTCACGGCCATGTTCTCGGCGTCCACGTCCTCGGCCCAGGGCATCTCATCTTGGAAGTCGGGCCACACCAGGAGCTCCCCAGCCGGAAAGGTGACCTTGCGGCTATCGGGCAACTCCATGGTCGTCGAACCGTCACAGTGCAGGGTCTGGGTCGACATGCGCAGCGAGGCGACGTCGGGCAGGGTGGCGTTGCTGCGGAAGATCGGGTCGACGTTCATCTCGACGGGCGAGATGGTGGTGTACATCCGGGTCAGGTAGGAGTTCTTGCTGAGCAGGTCGACCGCGTTGAGGCCTGGGCGAACGATCCGCTCGTCCAGACGGTCGGCGAAGGCCTCGGCGTCCCAGGCCTCGAGGTCCACGAGGTCGGCGTAGCACTCCATGCAGTCGTAGAAGGACGCCGCGTCCTCACCCTCGGGCACGGGCACGAACTCGTCGAGCATGGGCTGGAGCAGAGGGTGGAAGGTGGTGCAGACGTTGTCCCACTCCAGGTCACAGAATATCAGGCTCTGCTCCTCGAGCAGCTCGATGACACCGATGGGATCGGCGCCCAGGTCCAGGAATGCGTCGGCATCCCACAGGTCGCTGTAGACCCCCGCCGTGCTGACCACGTTGCTGCCGCCCGCGTACTCCGTGACGAAGGCGTTGCCGTCGGCCTCCTCCGAGTCGACCGCCATGGAGATGACTTCTTTGTAGTTCGAGGCGCTGTTGAACCAGTCGATCTTGAGCGGGTTGACGAGCACGTGGCGGTAGTTCACCGGCACGACCCGTGAATCGCCGAGGAAAAACACACGAATGTCCATGTCCTCTTGAGCGGCGATCCGAGTCAGAGTGATCGGCACACAGGCCGTGACGCCTTCATAACGAAGCACGATCGGGTGGATCTCGCCGACCTCCGCGGCCGTCGAGAGCTTGAGGGCCACAAACATGAAGTCATCCTCGATATACTGGGCCAAGATCGGCTCGGCTGCCGGGTCTTGCTGGTAGCCGTTGTCCCCCAGCCACTGCATGACCCCCTCGACCGTGCCACCTGCGAGCACGGCCACATCGAAGGCGCCGACGCTGCCCTCGAAGGGCACGTTGGGGAGATCGGGTCCACCGCCAGTGTCTCCTTCACTTTCACCAGTGTCGCTGGTGCCCTCGTCTCCAAGGTCGTCATCGCCGCCATCGTCGCCACAAAAGTCACTGGTCGCTACGTTGCCGTAGCTGGGCACCGTGCCATTGAGGATGTTGGTGAAAAATAGGTCGGAGCCGACCTCGAACTCGGGGAGCGCGGACACGGGGATGACCCAGGCGAATTTCTCGGCCTCGGTCTCTGGGTCGTACTGGATCTGGATGTGGGCCTCTACGGTCGTGTCCGTGATCCTGAACAGGATGTTCTCGCCGGTCTGGTCGACGGGCATGGCCGTGGGCCCCGTGTCGCACATGGTCCCGCCACAAGCTTCGGCCTGACTGGGCGACAACAGCAGTGCGCTGAGGGCGAGGGTGGAACAGGCGAGGGTTGTGGCGAGGCGAAACTTAGGCATAGGAGCTCACTCGAAGGGAGACATTGCTGGGTGTGCCACGACGCCGCGGATCCGATCACCCAGGCCCGCGCTTTGGTGGAGTCAGCCCCCCGGACCCGTACAGACATCGAGGGGGACATCGTTCCAGGGTCTTCCGGGTGTTCTGAGCCTCATGCCGTGAGTGAGTTCACTCTTTTGGGACGTCGGCCCGGCCTGTACCGCCGACCAACAACCACCAGCACAGGAGCAGCGGCGCGAGGCTCAGCGGACCCGGCAGGCCCATGAGTCGCCCGAGCGTGGTCGCCGAACCCTGTGGTGCGTCGGTGAACAGCTCGGGGAGGGCGTAGGCCCACAGCGGGTTGCCGTGACTGGGCGCCTCTGGGCCCGCGGCCGTGATCAAGGTGATCTGTGCACACGCCACGATCCCGAGCACGAGCGTCGCCCAGGGCACACGGCGCAGCGCCGGCCCAAAACCCAGGGCCAAGAAGGGGAGCATGGGCACGGCGTGGCGCGGACCCAGGGCGGCCCCCCCATCCCACATGTAGTAGCCGCCGTTGAGGCCCAGATACCAAAGCACGATAGCGAGGGCGAGCAGGAGGTCCCCGCGCCTCAGCGGTCCCGGGCCGGCCGAGTCTGCCGGTTTGGCCGAGTCCCCCTGGACCAGGCGCAGTCCCAGACCCCAGGCCGCCAGCAGCGACACGGGCGAGAGATAAAAAAGGCCGCGGTAGCTGCCGAACAACAGCTGCCCGACCACGCGCGGGTCGGGCCAACCGAGGCCGTAGGCCACCGCCATGCCCTCGGCGAACGCGTCGAGGTAGACGAAGTCGTAGCCCGTCGCCAGCGGACTCCCGAACGCCCAGGTGTGATAGGCAGCCAACAGCAGGGCCCAGGGCGCCCCACCTGCACAGGCCCAGAGCGCGAACTTCAGCCCGCGCCGCCACCCCACCCACACGAGGATCAGGACCACGGGCACGGCCGCCGTGTACTCGCTGAGCACGGCCCAACCCAGCAGGCCGCCGACCAGCAGCGCCAGGCCCCTGATCTCGATCTTGCTCTTGTTCTCGCCCCGGTTCTCGGTCTTGTTCTCGCTTGGGCACAAGATCGGCAGGGTGAAGGCGGCGAGCAGACAGTCGGCCGCCAGTTGGTGGCCGTAGAGACCGCAGCTGTAGCCGAGCGCGGGCGTCGCCAGCAGCCACAGCAACGTCGCTCCCGTCGCCCACCTCCGCGCGTATGCCTCCCCCCCGAACTCGCGCAGCATCAACAGATAAAACAGGGCGCCCGCAAACAGAGTCGGCAGGGACACGGCGAACATGCGGCACAGCCACAGCGCCGTGAGCTGGGCCGGATTGTAGACCAGCACGTCCCCCGGCAGGCGCTGCTCGGGCGTGGGCAGATCGTCGGCGGCGGTCTGCGCCGGGTCGAGGGGGACCACCCGGACCGCCGGGAGATCCCCGCTGGTCAGTCGCCGCTCGAGCACAAAGAGCCCGTAGGGCAGCGTCGACAGCAGCGAGACCCCGGGCGCCTTGTCGCTGTAGAAGTGGCCCTCGCGGAAGCTCTTGTCTCCGGTGGTCACCTCCCAGTCGTCGATCTCGACCGACCCCTGCTCGACGAGCGCCCGGGTCAGCGCCAACCGGGAATTTTGATTCCACGCGGGTGGGCCGATAAAAAAGCCATAGGTGCACAGCAGCGCCAAGCCCAGCGCCCACAGCTTGGGATGTTCGCGCAGTTCGGCGAGCAGGGGCCGCACGCTCGCAGCCAGGCCGGTGTTGGGGGTGGACATCGTGACGTGGGGACCCTCGCCAGGCTGCCCCCGGCTCCGCGCTGATGCAAGCACCTCGCTCGCGGTGGTCGGGCCGACCGTGGTATCGCTGAGCCCTACCTATGGCTTCCCTACGACGAACCCCGCTCTCGCTCTCGCTCCTGATGCTGAGCGCCTGCGCCCTGGCTTGTCAGACCCCGCCCTCCAACGAGGATGAGGGCGAGTCCAACGACGACGACGTCGACGTCGCCGACACAGACGCGAGCTCCGACGACGGGCCGACCGTGATCTGCACCCCCGGCGAGACCCGCTGCCTCGACGTGGACACGCTCGAGACCTGCGCACCCACGGGCTTGAAGTGGGATCCGAGCACCTGCACAAACTACGAGGTCTGCGAGGCCTGCTACGACCAAGACGAGTTCGGGGGCTGTCTCGCGGCCTGTGTGGGCCCCTGCGAGAAGCTCAAGGACACGCCGAGCTCCGAGGGTTGCTCGTTCTACACCACCGGTATGAACCAGGGCGCCTCGCAGCTCGACGAGCCCCCGCCCGACGCCATCGTGGTCGGCAACCCCCAAGACGTGCCGGCCACGGTGTGGCTCAACTTCGTGCCCGAGGGCACCAACATGGAGGGCCTGGTCACCGAGTACAAGGGTGAGCCCATCGAGAACCCGATCGTCCTGCAGCCCAACGAGTCGCACGTATTTCTGCTCCCGGGCGAGCTCACGGTGATCAACCAAGCTGCCTCCGAGCTGCGCTTTGGTGCGGTCCACCACGTCGTCAGCGACCTCCCGGTGATCGCCTACCTGCACTCGCCCTTCCTGGCCTCCTCGACCAACGGGGCCTCCCTGCTCCTGCCCGAGCACATGCTCACCGGCGAGTACGTGGTCGTCGGCCGGGAGGTCTACCAGCCGACCAGCTACTTCGTGGTCATCGCGCTCGAGAACCAAACCACGATCACTTGGCGGCCTCCGGTGGAGACCGCCGGCGACGCCCTCAACCTGCCCTTTGTCGAGGCCGATCAGACCGGCTCGATGGTCCTCAACCGCTTCGACAACATCCGCATCGACACCTCGGAGAAGCTCGAGCGACCGCGCTGCGAGCAGGACCTCTCCGGGACCCTGGTCTCCGCCGACAAGCCCATCTGGCTGGTCTCGGCCACGGTCGGCGTGCGTGTGCCCTACTGCGCCACCAACCCCGCCGAGGGCTGCGCCCCCCCGGCCCCGGTCGACTCGGCCTGCCAGGCGACCTCCGACTTCATCCAGGAGCAGGTCATCCCGCTCGAGTATTGGGGCAAGGAGTACGTCGGCGGCCACTCCCCCGTCCGCGGCGACGAGCGTCACTACTGGCGCGTGTTCGCGGGCGACGACGCCGTGACCGTGACCGTCGATCCGCCTCAGCCGGGCAGCCCCTTCGTGCTCGCCAACCGGGGCGAGTGGGTCGAGTTCGACGTCGACAACGGGGTCAACCTGCACTTCACCTCCACCGGCCCCTTCATGCCTGTCCAGTACGTCGCCGGCGGGTGGACCAGCGACGACATGGGTTCGCCGGCCATGGTCCAGATGGTCCCCACCGCCCAGTTCCTCGACCGCTACTCGTTCGTGACCGGCGAGGGCTACGACGACAACTACATCCAAGTCACGCGCGAGGCCGGCAACGCCGACGTGCTCATCGACGGGGTCGCTATCGGCACGGACCCCTTCCTCGGCGCCTGGGAGCCTATCGACGGCTACGAGGTCGCCAACGTCCGCCTGCCCGGCAAAGACCCGATGAACCCCAAGGCCTACGCCGCCTACCAAATCGAGAGCGAGGACTACTTTGGGATCGTCCAGTTTGGATACAGCGCCCACGTCAGCACGGCCAACCCCTCGGCGGGGTACGCCTATCCAGGGGGCATGAAGAGCGAGGTCTTGTTCATTCCCTGACCCGAACGACCCAGTCCACATCACGCTGGAATCAGCGGGTGTGGCCGCGCCCGGGTGATAGGCTCGGCGCGTGACGACCTCGACGCGTGCGCTGACCTTCCCTCTGGCTTCGCTCTCTTTGGTCTTGCTCTCTTCGACCCTCGGCTGCGCCGGGGGAGAGGTCGACGACCCACCCCTGTTCACCGCCTCGGGTGCGGATGAAGTCGGTACTGCCGAGACCGAGACCGAGACCGCCTCGGAGTCGGGTTCGGACTCCGGTTCGGACGCCGACGCAGACTCGGGGGCCGAGGCGGACTCCGACGCAGACTCGGGGACCGGCACCGACTCGACGACCGAATCCGAATCCGAATCCGACACCACCGACGAAGACAGCTCGGACACGGGCGCCCCCGAGTGTGGGCGCTCCCGCTACACCTACAGCTTGGCCCAAGACAGCTGGACCGCGGTCCCCTTGGACTCCGTCTGGACCGGCCCCAACGCCCCTCCCTGTGATGTCGAGATCCTCGCCACGACCTACATCGAACCCTGGGATCAGCTGTTCGTATTCTCGGCCGACGACAACTTCTACCATCGAGTCTCGGGGACCTGGGAAGCTCCCCAATCGACAGCCGCCACTTTCCCCATGCTCAGCGCTGAGTTCATCGCGTCGCTCCACTCCATTCCCCCTGTCGACGAGGAGACCAGCGAGCTGACCTTCGCGGGAGACGGGGTCGCCTACCTCTTCACCGTCTTTGAAGACGGATCCGTCACCTACAAGCTCGGTGCGGTCCTCAACAACGACTCCGTCCTCAATGGCGGACCCGCCCAGGCCGACGACCTGCGCAGCTGGTCGGCGGTGATCTGCGACCCGGAGATCGTCGGCGTGGCCGGCTGGTGGCGCATATGGGCGCGCTACACCGACAACAAAATTTATCACGTCAACGCCGACTTCTCGATGTGGCAGCAGTGGCCACAAGACGACAGCCCAATGTTCTCCGGCCAGCCCAACCAACCGAGCGCAGCCACGCTGGAGGCAGGCTGGGGAAGCCTCGAGCTCGATCGTATCTACCTCGTCGGACCCTGACTCCCACACCAGGCCCGCCCAATATGGAGGGGCCGCCCGAGTATTGTTTCCGACATTGACTCGATTTGTTCATTCGGACAAGGCTCGATCGACAAGGCTCGATCGACTCGATCACCCCTATGCGATCAACGATCGATCCGCGGCTCTGATGTTAGGCTCGGCCCGTGTCCACCTTCTCGATGTGTGCTCCAGGGATCGTCGTACCCCTCCTGCTGGCGCCCCTTGGGTGCGCCGGTGGGACGGTTGAAGACCCACCTCTGTTCGGCTCGTCGATGAGTACGACCGAGACCGAGACCGAGACCGGCGGGACCTCGACCGAATCCGACAGCGCGACCATGGACTCGGGAACAGAGTCGGACGCAGGCTCCGAATCCGAGTCGGGGATGGACACCGAGACCACAGACGAGGGCAGCTCCGACACCGGCCCACTCGCGTGTGCGCGCAGCCGCTACACCTACAGCGTGGCCCAAGACTCCTGGACCGCGGTCCTGTTGGACGCCGTGTGGCCCGGCCCCAACGCCCCACCTTGCGACTTCGAAGTCCTGGCCGCGACCTACATCGAGCCTTGGGATCAGCTGTTCGTATTCTCGGCCGACGGCAACTACTACCGCCGCGTCGCTGGGGCCTGGGACACCCCCCAATCGGTCGCCGCGACCTTCCCCGTACTCGACGGTGAACTCGTCACGTCGCTCCACTCTGTGCCCCCCCTCAACGGAAGTGCGACCTGCGATCTGAGCTTCTCGGGCATCGGCGTCGCCTACATCTACAACGCCTACGAGGACGGATCCGTCACCTATCTCGACACCGTTGCGCTCACCAACGACCTCGGTGCTGGACCGGCCCAGGCCGACGAGCTGCGCGACTGGGCCGCGGGCATGTCCGAGCCCGCGCTCGTGGGCATGGACGCCGAGTGGTGGTACCTATGGGGGCGCTACACCGACGCCAAGGTCTACCGCCTCAACGGTGGGGAAGAGTGGCAACAGTGGCCACAAAACGACAACATGCTGTTCTCCGGGCAGATCGGCCAGCCCGACCCAGCCACCCTCGAGGCCGGCTGGGGCAGCGAGGCCCTCGACCGTCTCTACCTCGTCGGACCCTGACTGACCCATCCGTCTGACCCATCCGTCTGACCCATCCGTCTGACCCATCCGTCCGACCCTGACTTCGAACCTGAGCTTCCCTACGCCTGCGCATCGTGTCCCCCGAGCCCGCAGCGCGACCCGATCCACTCGCCGAGTTTCACCCGGCTGTGCGGATGTGGTTTCGTGCCACCTTTCCCGAGGGTCCAACCTTGGCCCAGCGCAAGGGCTGGCCGGCCGTGCTCCACGGCGAGTCGACCCTGCTGCTCGCCCCCACCGGCTCGGGCAAGACCCTCGCCGCATTTTTGGTCGCCATCGACCGGCTCATGTTTCCGCGCTCGGCGATCGCTCGAGTCCCCCCTCGGGCCTCTGAGCGCCAGGTTCAGATCCTCTATATCTCGCCTCTCAAGGCCCTCGGCGTCGATGTCGAGCGCAACCTGCGAGCGCCCCTCGCCGGCATCCGAGCGATCGCCGAGCGCGAGGGCTACGACTTTCACCTGCCGAGCGTGGGTGTGCGCTCGGGCGACACCCCCCAGCGCGAGCGGGCACGGATGCTCCGCAGCCCGCCCGACATCCTGATCACCACGCCCGAGTCCCTCTACCTGCTCTTGACCTCGCGCGCGCGAGAGACCCTGCGCGGCGTGGGCACGGTGATCGTCGACGAGATCCATTCGATGGTCGCCAGCAAGCGCGGCGCCCACCTCTTCGTCTCGCTCGAGCGCCTCGAGGCCGAGCGCCGCGAAGCCGATGAGCAGGGGCGGATCCCGGAGCCCGCGGACCTCCAGCGTATCGGCCTGTCCGCGACCCAGCGTCCCCTCGACGAGGTCGCCCGCCTGCTCGGTGGATACGCGCCCGAGCGACCGGACCAGACGCCCGCCGGCGAGGCCCCAGATGCCCGCGCAGCGAGAGCCTCGCCGGAGCCCAGGGGCGGCGAGTTGGGCGACACCGACTCGCCGCCCCTGCGCCCGCGGCCCGTGACCATCATCGATGCGGGTCGCAAGCGGGCCCTCGAGCTCACGGTCGAGGTTCCAGTAGAAGACATGGCCCGGCTGGCCCAGGTCGCGCCGACCCCGGATTCAGATTCGGGCGAGGGCGGAACGGCCCGGGCCCGCGCCCCTGCGGCCCCTGATCCCGACGGCCGAAACTCGATCTGGCCGTCCATCCACCCGCGCCTGATCGAGCTCATCGAGCAACACCGCTCGACCATGTTGTTCGTCAACAATCGCTCGCTGGCCGAGCGCCTCAGCCAGGCCATCAACACCCTCGCCGGCCGGGAGCTGTCCCTCGCCCACCACGGCAGCATCTCCAAGGACGTGCGCGCCGTGGTCGAGGACCGGCTCAAGCGTGGAGAGCTCCCGGCCATCGTCGCGACCAGCTCCCTCGAGCTCGGCATCGACATGGGCGCGGTCGACCTCGTGATCCAGATCGAGGCCCCGCCCTCGGTCGCCTCGGGTCTCCAGCGCATCGGTCGGGCCGGGCACCAAGTCGGCGGGACCTCGCGCGGCGTCATCGTCCCCAAGTACCGCCACGACCTGCTGGCCTGCGCCGCGGTCATCGGCCATATGCGCGAGGGTCGGGTCGAACCGACCTTCTACCCTCGCAACCCGCTGGACGTGCTCGCTCAGCAGATCGTGGCCATGGTCGCGATCGCCTCCCAGACCCGGGGCGACGACCCGGGCACCCCGCTCGCCGTCGAGTCCGTGTGGGCCCAGATCCGAGGCGCCGCCCCCTTCGCCGAGCTCAGCCGCCGGGCCTTCGAGGGCACCTTGGACATGCTCAGCGGGCGCTACCCCAGCACCGACTTCGCCGAGCTGCGCCCGCGCCTGATCTGGGACCGGGTCGCGGGCACGGTCACCGCCCGCCGGGGCGCCCAACGCCTCGCCGTCACCAACCCGGGCACGATCCCCGACCGGGGCCTCTACAGCGTGTTCATGCTCGGCGAGGGCGGCGGCCCGGGCACCCGCGTGGGTGAGCTCGACGAGGAGATGGTGTTCGAGTCGCGCGAGGGCGACGTGTTCATCCTCGGGGCCAGCTCCTGGAAGATCGTCGAGATCACCCGCGACCGGGTGCTCGTGACTCCCGCCCCCGGCGAGGCCGGAAGGATGCCCTTTTGGCATGGGGACGGCCCCGGCCGACCGCTCGAGTTCGGCCGGGCAATCGGTGCCCTCGGCCGCAAGATCGTCGACCTCGCCCAGCGAGACCGGGCCGAAGCCGAGGCCGAGCTGCGCAGCGACCACGCCCTCGATCCGCTTGCGGCCCGCAACCTCGTCGACTATCTGAGCGATCAACGCGAGGCCACGGGGGTCTTGCCCAGCGACAAGACCATCATCTTGGAGCGCTGGATCGACGAGATCGGCGACTGGCGCGTGGCTCTTCTCTCGCCCTTCGGGACCCGGGTCCACGCCCCTTGGGCGACCGCCGTCGCCGGCCGCATCCGCGAGTTCGGCGGGCTGGAGGTCGACCTGTTGTGGACCGACGACGGCATGGCCTTTCGCCTGCCCGAGACCGACACACCTCCGCCCGCGGCTCTATTTTTCCCCAGCCCCGACGAAATCGAAGACCTGGTCATCGACAACCTCGCCGGCTCGGCCCTGTTCGCGGCTCGGTTCCGGGAGAACGCCGCCCGGGCCCTGCTCCTGCCTCGGCGCCGGCCAGGCAAGCGCACCCCGCTGTGGATGCAGCGCAAGCGAGCCGCCGACCTGCTCGAGGTCGCGACCCGGTTTCGCAATTTTCCGATGATCCTCGAGACCTATCGCGAGTGTCTGCGCGATGTGTTCGACCTGCCCGCCCTGCGCGAGATCCTGGGTCAGGTCGCCGATCGCCGGATCCGTGTGCGCGAGGTCGAGAGCCGCAGCCCCTCCCCCTACGCCAGCGCCGTGGTGTTCACCTGGGTCGGCCAGTTCCTCTACGACGACGACCAACCCCGGGCCGAGCGCCGGGCTCAGGCCCTCGCCCTCGACCACGCCCAGCTGCGCGAGCTCCTCGGCGACGCCGAGCTGCGCGAGCTCCTCGACCGCGACGCCATCGACGAGATCGAGCTCCTGCTCCAGCGCCTCGATCCCCGCCGAGCGATCCGCAACCTCGACCAGGTCCACGACGCGCTGCGGGAACTGGGCGAGCTCAGCCGCGACGAGCTGCTTCAACGCTCGAGCCTCGCTGCTTTTGTCGAGCAACCTCTGGATCCAGACTCGGATTCGGACTCGGACTCGGACTCGGATTCAGACTCAGACTCAGACTCAGACCCAGCTGCAGACTCGGACCCGAGCCATCCGGTCGACGAGGGCGAGCTGCGGACCGCGCTCGAGTCCTGGCTGGGCACCCTCATCGAAGCGCGGCGCATCACCGAGGTCAGCGTCGGGGGGCAGCCCCGCCTGATCGCGGCCGAGGATGCCGGCCGCTACCGAGACGCCTTGGGTACGCTCGCCTCCCCGGATCTGCCCGCGGCCTTCCTCGAGCCCGTCGACGCTCCCCTCGAGGACCTGGTCGCCCGCTACGCCCGGACTCACGCCCCATTCACGCCCGCCCAGATCGCCGCTCGCCTGGGTCTGGGCCTGGGGCCGGTCCGCGCGGCCCTCGAGCGTCTGCACGCCAAAGACCGGGTCGTCGAGGGCGAGTTCATGCCGGGTGGCCGCGGGCGCGAGTGGTGCGACGTCGAGGTCTTGCGCCGACTCAAGCGCGCGTCTCTGGCCAAACTCACCGCCGCCGTCGAGGCCGTCGAGCCCCGGGCCTACGCCCGCTTCCTCCCGGGTTGGCACCGGATCGACACGCCCGGCGAGGGCCTCGATGAGCTCGCGGTAGCGATCGAACAGATCGAGGGTCTGCCCCTCCCCTTCTCCGACCTCGAGCGTGCCATTTTGCCGGCGCGGATCCGCGACTACCAGCCAGGTCTGCTCGACCAGCTCTGCGCCATGGGTGAGGTCACCTGGCGCGGGTTCGAGAACCTGGGCAAAGACGACGGCCGCATCGCCCTCTACCTCCCCGAGCACTACGCCGACCTCGCCCCGCCCCCGGATCCAGAGCGCGCCGCCAGTCCCCTCCACGAGCGCCTCCGCGAGCTCCTGGGCTCCCGTGGAGCCATGTTCTTCGCCGACCTCGAGCGCGAACTGCCGGGCTTTCGCAACGACCTGCTCGGTGCCCTGTGGGACCTGGTGTGGTCCGGCGAGGTCAGCAACGACACCCTCAACCCGCTGCGCTCCCGGGCCCGCGGGCGGGGCCGAACAAACACCGGCGCCGCGGGCAGGGGTTGGGGTCGACGGGCCCGGCCCTCCCTACACGGCAGCATGCACCTGCGGCGAGCCGGGCCCCAGGGCAGCGAGGGTCGCTGGTTCTCTCTGGGAAGCGGGAACGCAGACGCCCCCAGCCCCACTGCCCGCGCGACCACGACCGTCATCCAGCTGCTCGAGCGCTACGGTGTCGTCACCCGCGAGGCCGTGCGCAGCGAGGGCCTCGGCGGTGGATTCACGGCCTACTACCCGGTGCTCAAGGCCATGGAGGCCGCCGGAAAAGTCCGCCGTGGATACTTCGTGGCTGGCATGGGTGGGGCCCAGTTCGGCCTCCCCGGCGCCGAAGATCGACTGCGCGAGCGCCCCGACCTCGCGTCCCTGCCGGTCGTCGTCTTGGCTGCCTGCGACCCGGCCAACGCCTGGGGTGCCGCCCTCCCCTGGCCGCGCCGAGAAACCCGAGCCCGGGCCCAGCGAGCCGCCGGCGCACACGTATTCCTGTTCGACGGGCGGCTCTTGGGCTGGCTGTCGCGCACGGAGAAACAGCTCCTGTGTTACGCGGGCGACGATCTCATCGCCGATCCCACCACCCGTGAGCGCTGCGCAGACCACCTCGCCTACGGCCTCGACGCGCTCCTGCATCAACCTCAGGGCCGCCGCAAAGCCATGCTGATCGAGAAGATCGACGACGGCTTCGCCAACGACCACCCCCTGGCCGAGGCCCTCGTCCGCGTGGGCTTTCGCAAGACCCACGACGGGCTCCTGCGTCCCCGCGACCGCAGCTGGCAGCCCAAGACCCAGGGTCGCCCCCCGATCATCGGCGTCGGCACCCGCTCCTGACCGCCCGCTCCTGACCCTGGGTCCTCATTTGGTGACCGCCCGCTCCTGACCCTGGGTCCTCATTTGGGGATATTTAGCCAAGGTGACCGCCCGCTCCTGACCCTGGGTCCTCATTTGGGGATATTTAGCCAACACAAAAAGTACCCACTTGACCAGAATTCGGGCCACCGAAGACCCCGAGCGATGGTGACCGCCCGCTCCTGACCCTGGGTCCTCATTTGGGGATATTTAGCCAACACAAAAAGTACCCACTTGACCAGAATTCGGGCCACGGGTGACCGCCCGCTCCTGACCCAGGTGACCGCCCGCTCCTGACCCTGGGTCCTCATTTGGGGATATTTAAGACCCGCCCGCTCCTGACCCTGGGTCCTCATTGAGGGATATTTAGCCAACACAAACCCCGCCCGCTCCTGAGACCGGACCCGCCCGCTCCCGACCCGCCCGCTCCTGACCCTGGGTCCTCATTTGATGACTCGCCCGCCCCTGACCCTGGGTCCTCATTTGGGGATATTTAGCCAACACAAAAAGTACCCACTTGACCAGAATTCGGGCCACCGAAGACCCCGAGCGAAATCCTCCCTCTCGCGGGCCGACAACCAGCTGTGAAATCCAAACACCACAGCGACCAACGACGTGCCGCCAACCGCGCCCGGTCTGGCCCCAAAACTGCCCGTGTTCGGGCTCGCCCCATTGTTCCCGGCACCCGGTACAAGGTCACTCGACGGTGTTTGGGCCGGCAGTTCCTACTTGTCCCTTCGCAGGCCGTCAACGAAATCGTCGGCTACTGGCTCGCCGTCTGCCTTGAGCGACACGGCTTGGAGTTGCATTCAGCCTGCTTCATGTCGAATCACTACCACCTGGATGTCACTGACCCCCACGGAAACCTCCCAGCGTTCAAGAACCAACTCAATGCGGTCTTGGCTCGGGCGCTCAACGCTCTCCGAGGACGCTTTGATAAATTTTGGAGTGAGGATCGGCCCTGCGATGTTCGCATACTGACGGAGGAGGACATGCTCCCGTCGATGGCCTACACGCTGGCCAACCCCGTGGTGGCCGGACTTGTGAAGTGGGGCTGGCGGTGGC
>Ga0256845_1000410_pt1 | contig 41262 bp, 37 predicted proteins | sample RiftiametaG_FD_189101 | JGI IMG/M metagenome (GOLD analysis project Ga0256845, IMG submission 189101) | Tube worm associated microbial communities from hydrothermal vent at the East Pacific Rise, Pacific Ocean - Riftia | ecosystem: Host-associated > Annelida > Integument > Unclassified ...
AAATTTATATATTAATAAAAGAATTAAAAAAATAATTAAATTGGAAAAAGATGAATATAGTTGAGTAGGATGCAAATGTAATCCTAAAGGCGCAAGGGAATCATGATTTAAAAAAGTCACAGCCCAGGGATAAGAACATTCCTTACCATAACAACACCCTGCTGAAAAGCATCCTAATCTTCCTATTGAATGACCAAGTGCAATACCTGGAGCTATTATATCAGCTGTTTTCCACAGGTTCATTTTTTTATATTTCATAAAAATATAACTGCCTATTACAGCAAAAATAAATCCTCCGTAGAAGACAAGCCCCCCATCCCATATTTTAAACATTGCAATAAGATTATGTTGATAATATTTAAAATTTATAATTATATATAATAGCCTTGCTCCTATAAGTGCAGATACAAGGATAGTAAAAAGCATATCTGAAATTAATTGCTGGTCCATATCATTTTTTTTTGCAAAGATGCGTGCAACAATAAGTGCTGTAAGAAAGCCTAATGCAACAAAAAAACCATAGGTATAAATTGTAAGATTAAAAATTTTAAATAAAACAGGATGCAATCTATTTACTCCTTTAAAAATCAGAAATTTTATTAAACAAAATATGGTAGAGCAGTATTGCCATTCCAATATTTATAGCGGAGTCTGCAACATTAAAGGCAGGCCAATGATAATTTTTTATATAAAAATCCAGAAAATCAACAACTCGTCCATTAAATCTGAATCTATCAATAAGATTACCTAACGCACCTCCAAAAATCATGGCAATACCACAAGATAAAAAATAATAATCTTTACAGATTCTTTTGTAGAATAAGACTATAAATACTGCAATTATAGAAGATAGAAATAAAAAAACAAATTTCCGTATTAAAATAGGCTGATCTGCAAAAAGTCCAAAAGCTCCTCCTGGATTTTCCACAAAAACAATATTAAAAAAACTACTTATAACCGGTATTGAATCATATCTGGCTACAGAAGTTTTAATAATATATTTCGTAGTCTGATCAAGGGTTGTAACAAAACCTGATATAAGGCAAAAACGAATAAAAGATTTTTGATCAAATCCCATCTATAATATTTTTCCCAATGCTCCAACACATCTTGAACAAATTAAAGGATGATCCACACTGTCTCCAATGGTTGTATCATATCTCCAGCATCTTTCACATTTTTCTCCGGTTGCACGTTGGATCAAAATTTTTAAGCCTTCAATTTCCTTGCTTTTATATACTGAATCATCTTCTAAGTCTTCAGACAAAGAAACATTTGATACAATAAAAACATCCCTTAAATCTTCATTAAGGCTTGCAAAAATATCCTTGTATTCCTGATCTGGTAACCCGATTATTATAGAAGCATCCAGAGGATGTCCAATAAGTTTAGCAACCCTTGCTTCTTCAAGAGCCTTGGTTACTTCTGATCGAATTAATAAAATCTTTTCCCATTTTTCTGCAAGTTTTTCCTGTTTAAATTCTTCATCTAAGACTGCCATGGAAGCAAGACAAACACTTTCTTCCTTGCCTTTATAGTCAGGCATAAAGCTCCATATTTCATCAGCAGTAAAAGATAAAATCGGAGCCATAAGTCTTACAATGGAATCTAAAATAATATACATTGTGGTCTGGGCACAACGTCTCTCAATATCATTTTTTGGATTAACATAAAGTCTATCTTTGATAATATCAAGATAAAAAGAAGATAAATCAATGGTGCAAAAATTATATAATGCATGATAAATTTTATGAAATTCAAATTCTTCATATGCTTTTAAAGATGTGCTTACAACAAGATAATATTTATGCAGGATAAATTTATCAAGTTCAGACATGGACTTAATTTGCTGCATATCATTTTCAACATCAAAATCAAATAAATTTCCCAGCATAAATCTACAGGTATTTCTAATTCTCCTGTATGCATCAGACAATTGTTTTAATATATTATCTGAAATGCTGACATCTCCTCTATAATCAGATGCTGCTGTCCACAATCTTAATATATCAGCACCATATTGTTTAATAATCTTCTCAGGGGCTATTACATTACCAACAGATTTAGACATCTTATGCCCCTTGGCATCAACAACAAATCCATGGGTTAAAACAGCTTTGTATGGTGCTTTGCCATTGGATCCCACAGAAGTTAATAAAGATGAATGAAACCATCCCCGATGTTGATCACTCCCTTCAAGGTAAAGATCAGCAGGCCTTGTGAAATTTTCCATATCTTCTAAAACTGCAGCATGGCTGACCCCTGAATCAAACCAGACATCAAGAATATTTGTATCTTTTTCAAAATCTTTATTGCCACATTCAGAGCAGACAGCATTGTCCGGCATAAGGAATTTTGCATCTTTCTCAAACCAGATATCAGAGCTGTGTTCTTTAAAAAGATTAAATATCTTATCAATGGATTCCTCAGTCACATAGGCTTTTTTACATTTTTTACAATGGAATAATGTTATGGGAACCCCCCAGGATCTCTGGCGTGATAAACACCAGTCCGGACGGTTTTCAATCATGGAATATATTCTTTCTTTGCCCCATGAAGGAATCCATTTAACATTATTAATTTCTTCAAGGCTTTTCTTTCTCAAATCATATTTATCCATTGTTAAAAACCATTGAGGAGTAGCTCTATAAATAACAGGTTTTTTACACCGCCAGCAATGGGGGTATGAATGTGATAAATCAGAATTTTTCATAAGCATGCCAAGGTTTGAAAGCTTTTCAACAATGGCTTTATTTGCTTTGAAAATAAATTCGCCTTTAAAAATCTCAACATCATCGGAAAATGTACCATCATTTTCAACAGGAGAATATGTTTTAAGACCATATTTATTGCCCACAATATAATCGTCTGCACCATGACCAGGAGCAGTATGCACACAACCAGTACCAGCTTCCAGGGTTACATGATCACCCAGAACAACCAGCGAGTCCCTATCATATATAGGATGTTTACATTTTTTATTCTCAAAAACCTTGGAATCAAAATCACCCAAAATAGTATAATCCTGGATCATAAATTCCTTCATAACACTATCACATAAGTCTTTTGCAAGGATTAATATTCCGGCATCTCCCGCATCAACCAGGGAATAAGTAAATTCTGGATGAAGACATATCCCGAGATTGGCAGGAATTGTCCATGGAGTTGTTGTCCATATAACAAAAAATACATCCTTTCCTTTAATATCAGGTTGTAAATCAGAAATATCATCTTTTAAAGGAAACTTTACATAAATTGAAGGTGAAGTATGGTCATGATATTCTATTTCAGCTTCTGCAAGAGCTGTCTGGCAGCTGCAACACCAGTAAATCGGTTTTTTCCCAAGGGACATATTACCATTTAAAGCAAATGTAGCGCATTCTTTTGCAATCCTTGCTTCATATTCATAATTCATTGTAAGGTAAGGCTCTTCCCATTCACCTGCAACACCAAATCTCTTGAATTCATCCCTTTGAATTCCGACAAAATTCTTTGCAAAATCTCGACACATTTTTCTTTTATCGACTTCAGTGATTTCTTTCTTTTTTGAACCAAGTTTTAAATCAACTGCATGTTCAATGGGAAGCCCATGACAGTCCCATCCCGGTTTATATCTGGCATAAAACCCTGCCATCTGTTTGGATCTTACTATTATATCTTTTAAAATTTTGTTGATTGCATGACCCATATGCAAATGACCATTGGCATATGGAGGTCCATCATGAAGAATATAATGGGTATTATTTTTATTTTTCTCTAATACTTTATTATATAAATTTGAATCAGCCCATTTTTTAAGCATTCCTGGTTCACGATTGGGCAAATTAGCCTTCATTTTGAATTTGGTTGAAGGCAAATTCAATGTATCTTTGTAATCCATCTTTCCTCCGCATTAAGGATATAAATTGGTCAAGTGCAAAATCATGCCTATGTATAGTGTAAAATGCGACAAAATGTCAACTAAAATCAATGATTGACAGAGATCAACCAGTTCCCAGAAAAGATTATTTAAAGACTACGACAACAGGGCATTTGTGACCGTTTTCAAAAACAATCTCATTTTTAGTTTTATCAGATTTTTTATTATATTTTAAAACGGCTTTAGTATTATTGACAATTTCTTCGCAATTATCTGTTTCAATATAAAGCCCTTTTTTAGTTTTATATAAATTTTCTCCAACTTTCTTTTTTATTATCACATTAGTGGTTTGAGCATTTGCTGAGCTTATTGGTAATATTATCAATAAAGACATCAAAATTAAAATTCGTTTCAATTTATTTCTCCCTGTAAATAAGATTTTTATATCAATAATGTATTATCTAAAATAAATAATAGATAAAACAAGCATTCATAATATTTTGTCTGAAAAGGAATACCCATTTATATCATAAATAATTGTTAATGTACAAGAAATGATTCCTGGTATAACCTTAAAATTGTTTAATTTCTCAACTAATTTGCACAATTGATCTCTTAATATTTTGAAAAGGCAAAGAATATGGATATAATTGAACATACATAGGTGAGTTGTTAAGTACAATTAAATTATTTAGTTCTTTAATCTCTTTTTCAAAATCATGTCCTTTCATGGCAAGAATACAGCCTTTCTTTTTTAAAAAAGGAAGTGATAAACTATAAAATTTGTTAAGATTTGAAAATGCCCTGGAAACAACAAAATCAAATTTATTTTTATACATATCTTGATCTGAAAGATCTTCTGCCCGAATATGTTTTGCCTCGATTTTATCAAATCCTGTTGTTCTTATTAAATCTTTTAAAAAATTCACTTTTTTTTTTGCTGAATCTATCATAACAATATCTAATTGAGGGTTCATAACCTTAAGACAAAACCCGGGAAATCCTCCACCAGATCCCATATCCATAATCTTAAGACCATCTGCTTTCCTTGATTTAAAATAATGTATTAATGCAATTGAATCTACAAAATGTTTAAAAGCAATTTCTTCAGGGTCAGTTATTGCAGTCAGATTTATTGTTTTATTCCACATATAAAGATGGGCGGCATGGATTGCAAACAGGTCAAGTTGATTATTATCCGGAAAAATATTAAATTGTTCACACCCTGATTTAATGGATTTTTTCCATTTATCATTAAAAAATAGCTGTTTATATGTATTCATGTCCAAATTTTAATAAAATTTTGTTGAAAATAATCTTAATTTCTGATACTATTTTCTCTTTAATTAACAAAAAAGAGCATACTAACAAAACCGCAACATTTTTTCAATTAATTATTAAGCACTAACTGAATCAAAATGAATATTGTTAGCAATTTTAGCAATTCTTTTTAAGAATTGCCTGATAATTTTTTAAGGAAAGACGTAATATGGAAAGAAATTTAAAGAGTGTTAGAAATATTGGGATTAGCGCTCATATTGACTCTGGCAAAACAACACTTACTGAAAGAATTTTATTTTACACTGATAGAATCCATAAAATCAATGAAGTAAAGGGCAAAGATGGTGCAGGGGCTATTATGGACTCCATGGAGCTTGAAAAAGAACGCGGAATTACAATTGCTTCTGCTGCTACCCATTGCAGATGGAAAGATCATGATATTAATATTATTGATACTCCAGGGCATGTTGATTTTACGGTTGAAGTTGAAAGATCATTAAGAGTTCTTGATGGTGTAGTCCTCATATTATGTTCTGTTTCCGGAGTTCAATCACAATCCATTACTGTTGACCAGCAGATGAAGAGATATGATGTTCCCTGCATAGCATATATTAATAAATGTGACAGAAGTGGTGCAAACCCTTTTAACGTTATTAAACAACTTAAAGAAAAACTCGGTCACAATGCAGTTGCCATGCAAATACCCATTGGTTTAGAACAAGACCATGAAGGCATTGTTGATCTTGTAAAAATGAAAGCTTATTTCTTTGAAGGTGAAAACGGTGAAAAGATAGTTGAAAAAGACATTCCGGACGACTTGAATGATGAAGCATCTAAGCTGAGAGAAGAAATGCTTGATACAGTATCAGAATTCTCTGATGAGCTGACTGACGCTATATTAGAAGAAAATGAAATAAGTGAAGAACTTATTATGCAAAGTGTCAGGACTGGAACCATTGAAAGAAAATTAACTCCGGTTTTTATGGGTTCTGCCTATAAAAACAAAGCAGTTCAACCGGTAATGGACGCTGTCATTGAATATCTCCCCTCTCCTCTTGATATCAATAATGAAGCAATCGACCTTGATAATAATGAAGAAACAATAATTCTTCAGAGTGATTTTGATTCCCCAACCGTAGCCCTTGCTTTTAAACTTGATGACGGACAATACGGGCAACTTACCTATGTAAGGGTTTATCAAGGCTGCATTACTAAAGGCACTACAATAATTAACACAAGGTCAGGCAAAAAAATTCGACCCGGCAGGCTCATAAGAATGCATTCATCAGAAATGGAAGAAGTAAATGAGATCCCGGCAGGGCATATTGGAGCTATGTTTGGAATTGATTGTGTTTCTGGTGATACATTTACAAGCCCGGAAATCAATTATTCAATGATTGCAATGCATGTTATGGATCCTGTCATCTCCCTCTCTTTAAAACCTGAGGATAATAAGTCTGAAATTGCCATGTCAAAAGCTCTGAATCGTTTTACTAAAGAAGATCCTACATTTAAAACCTATGTTGATAACGAAACCAACGAAACAATTATTCAGGGCATGGGTGAGCTTCATTTAGAAGTTTATGTTGAAAGAATGAAAAGAGAGTATAATGCTCAAGTTGCAGTAGGCAAACCAAGAGTCGCATATCGAGAAACAATTACCAAAAGAGCTGACTTTAATTATACCCATAAGAAACAGACCGGTGGTGCAGGACAATTCGGAAGAATTGCAGGATTTATGGAACCTTGTGATGAGGATTTTATATTTAACAATAAAATTACCGGTGGAAAAATTCCAACTCAATATATACCTTCATGCGAAAAAGGATTTCAAAACTGTATGGCAAAAGGTCCAAAGTTAGAATTCCCGGTTACCGGTATCAAAGTTACCATTGAAGACGGGGCATACCATTCTGTTGATTCATCGGAAATGGCATTTATTGCAGCTGCAAGAGGAGCTTTTCTTGAAGCCTACAATAAAGCAAAACCTGTGATTAAAGAGCCTATCATGAAAGTTGTAATTGAGACACCAAACGAATTTCAGGGTGCCTGTATGGGGCTTATAAACCAACGAAGAGGAATTATCGAAGGTTCCCAGGAAGAAGGCGTAATGTCAGTGATTGAGGCTACTGTGCCATTGTCAGACATGTTTGGATTCTCAACTGTTCTCAGATCAGGTACCCAGGGAAAAGCTCAATTTACAATGGAATTTTCATCATATAAAAAAGTTCCTCAACAAATTGCAGATGATATTTACAAGAAAAAACAAGACGAAACAACTAAGTCATAATCAAAGGCTATACAATATAAAAGAGGTAAAAAATGCTTAAAAAAGATCTTATTAAAAGAAGCCCTGTTTGTAAAATATTAAATCCTGATTCCATAACTCAGGTCAAATTCGGTGCAGTTCTTTCCCGGGCAGGTGTTGGAAAAACACAATTTTTAGTCCAGATTGCCCTCACAAGATTATTAAATTTAGAAAAAACTATTCATATCAGCCTTAATGACCCAATGGAAAAAATCAATTTAAGATATATTGACTGCTATAATAACCTTATAGATTCAATAGGATATGTTGACCCTCAAAAAGCAAAAAGATTATGGGAGGACATTAATCAGCTCAAGGTTGGAATCGCTTATAATGAGTCGTCTTTTGATCCTAAAAAAATTGAAGAGTATTTAAATAGTTTTAAAAAAGGCAATTCTCAATTTCCATCTATTTTAATCATTGATGGATTGAATTTTGATAACGATCTTTCATCTTTACTTGATGAGTTTGAAAACATCTCCAATAATTTTAATATTTCAATATGGTTCTCCATGAAAACCCATAGAGAAGAATCCCTGTGTTCTGATGGATTCCCAAAACAACTTGATAATATACAAAACAGATTTGATAAAGCATTATTTTTAAATCCAAAAAACAATAAAATTGAAGCCAGTGTCCTGAAAGATGGAGAGGATAAAGACAGAAAATATATCCTTGATCCTTCCACCATGATGCCTGAATAGGGAGAACACTAATAAAAAAACCACTTGACGATCAAGATTAAATTGCTCTAATTATACAAATAGATATTTAATATATTTATCTGATATAATTTTACACAGGAGGACAAATTGTATTCTAAAATAATAATATTATACTTTCCACCGGTTATTGCTCAAAAAGCAATTGTATGTTCCCTGACTAAAAAATTTGATTTGAGTTTTAATATCCTTGGTGCAAACATATCCAACAATAAAAACGGTCAGATGGTTCTTGAGCTTTCCGGAACAAAAACAAATTATAAAAAAGGGGTCCAATATCTCAAAGATCAAGGTATTAACATAAGCTTCCCTGATCAAGAAATTTATAAAGACGCTGAAAAATGCACCCATTGCGGTGCATGTACTGCAGTCTGCCCCACTGGCGCGCTTTTTATACGCCGTCCTGAGATGGAAGTAGAATTCAACAATGAACTTTGCAGTGTCTGTGAACTGTGTATTGTAACATGCCCCACGAAAGCCATGGGTCTTTTTGCAAAAAACACTGATGACCTTATTGCTTAAAAACAGATTAGTTCAAAACTGTGAATAAATCTGTCAAGAATAATGCAAAAAAAATTGCAATAGCACTCAGCGGCGGGATTGATTCTCTGGTTGCAGGATACCTCTTAAAACAAACTTATACAGAGGTATTCGGCATCCATTTTTCAACAGGGTACGAGACTAAGCCTTGTGATCTTTCATCCATTGCAGAGCAACTTGATATTAAAATCAAACACATTGATCTTTCCTGCGTGTTCAAAGAACAAGTAGTTGATTATTTTATAAATACCTATATCTCCGGTAAAACTCCCAATCCTTGTATTGTCTGCAATAAAACCATAAAATTCGGTGCCCTTCTGAAGTCTGCAAAATCATTTGGTGCTGATGCAATTGCCACAGGACATTATGTTAAAATTCAAAATATTGATCAAAATTATTTTTTACAAAAAGGCATTGATTCTTTAAAAGATCAATCTTATTTTCTATCTTCTATTTCAAAAAACAAACTTATGGATATTATCTTTCCTTTAGGCAATCTGACAAAAACCAAGGTTAAAGCAATAGCCAAAACACAAAACCTTATTCCCCTTGTAAAAAAGGAGAGCCAGGATATTTGTTTTTTAAAACAAAACTCGATTTTTGAATTTATTAATTCCAAAACAGGTAGAAAATATAACCAAGGTGATATCCTGACAACGGAAAACAAACATATTGGGACGCATAATGGGCTTTACAAATTCACCATTGGACAAAGAAAAGGTATTAACTGCCCTGCTTCCGAGCCATACTATGTTAAGAATATTGATATTAAAAACAATAAGCTTATTGTATGCTTTAAAAACGAATTGTTTGAGAACCGATTTAGAACAGGGTCATTGAACTGGTTTAAAAAAAATCTTAATTTCCCATTAAAAATGGTAACAAAAATACGATATAATCACAAACCAGCCTTATCTATCATAAACAAACCAGATGAACATGGCATTGTTGATGTTGAATTTAAAACAAAACAATTTGCTATTACACCGGGTCAGACAGCTGTATTTTATGATGATAATATTATAGTTGGTTCAGGCATAATCATATGAAAACTTATTATATAAAGACCCTTGGATGCAAGGTGAACAGATACGAATCTGACGGAATTGCAACTGACCTTGAAAAAAACGGATTTAAAAAAGCAAAAGCCATTAAAGATGCCAATGTTTGCATAATTAATACATGTACTGTTACATCAAAGGCAGGAATGCAGTCTCGTCAGGCTATTAGAAAAATTGCCAATGATAACCCCAATGCAAAAATAATTGTTACAGGGTGTCATGCCCAGATTGAACCTGAAAAAATTAAACTTATTAATAATGTTGATTTTATTGTAGATCATAAAAATAAATTCAAGATATCCAATAGCTTAATTTCTAACACTTTTATCAATCAATCCAATGAAGAATCTCAATTCAATAAATGCACAGATTCTATTTTCCGATCATTCAAACATCTAGTAACAGGGGAGATGACCAGGGCATATCTTAAAATACAGGATGGGTGTAATGCATACTGCACCTATTGTATCATCCCTTATGCCCGGGGAAAAAGCCGTAGTATGCCAGAGGATGAAGTAATAGCAAATCTTAAAAGCCTTTATTCAAAAGGTTTTAACGAAGCTGTCCTTACAGGAATCCATATTGGAGCTTGGGGCTTGGACTTTCAAACTAAATCAAATTTTTCAAAGCTGCTTTCCAGAATAATCAAAACAAAAGATCTGCCAAGAATCAGGATAAGCTCTATTGAGCCCAGAGAACTTACTGATAATATAATTGATTTTACAAAGAACACCGCCAAATTGTGTGATCATTTTCATATCCCCTTACAAAGTGGGGATGATGAAATCTTAAAAAAAATGAAAAGACCTTATGATACAAAATATTTTAAACAGCTTATTATAAACATAAACAAAAAAATCCCTGATGCATCCATTGGGATAGATGTTATTGCAGGCTTTCCCGGAGAAACCGATCAAAATTTTGAAAACACATATTCTTTTATTGAAAATTTACAGATTGCCTACCTTCATGTTTTTCCATATTCTCCAAGAAAAGGTACAAAAGCTTATGATTTCCAAAATAAAGTAAATACAAAAAAAATAAAAGATCGATGCGCCATGCTTAGAAAGCTATCACAGATTAAAAAGAAAAATTTTGAGAAATCCATGCTTGATAAAACTTTAAAAGCTGTGATTCAAACAAAAAATGATAAAAGAACAAATATGTTAAAAGGTATCACATCAAATTATCTATCAATTCTTATTAAAAATGATCAAGATATTAAAGGAAAAATTGTTGATATTATTCCAAAAAAATGGGATGAGAACAATGTGCTGCATGGTATAATTAAATCAATATAAATAATTAATGGTGACAAAATGACAGATATTTACAAGAAACTTGCCTTACATCTTAATAAAACCCCTGGTGGTTTTCCTGAAACCGAATCCGGAGTCGAACTTAGAATCTTAAAACAATTATTTACAAAACAAGAAGCAGAGATTGCCTGCTCCCTTGTCATGATACCTGAACAAGTTAAAGACATTGCCAAAAAACTTGATATGGATGAAGAAAAACTGGATACAATTTTAAAAACCATGCTGAAAAAAGGTTTGGTTCTCCATTCTTCCAGAAATGGAATCGAGACATATATGCAGGCACAATTTGTAATCGGAATATGGGAATACCAGGTAAATTCTTTAACAGAACAATTAATAAAAGATTTTAATGAATATGTGCCGTATCTCACAGATGAAATGGATAAACACAAAACCCAACAGCTCAGAGTTGTGCCGGTTAAAGCATCTATTAATGCAGAAATTGGCATCATGGAATATGAAGAAGCAGAAAAAATTATAAGGGCCCAGTCTAAAATAATAGTAGCTCCCTGTATATGCAGGAAAGAACATAATATGCTTGGCAAAGGATGTGATAAACCCGTTGAGACCTGCCTTGTTTTTTCAGGTGGAGCCTATTATTATGAAGAAAGAAATATTGGAAGAAGTATTAGTCAGGATGAAGCCATAGAAATCTTACATAATGCAATTGACAATGGACTTGTTCTCCAGCCAGGCAACTCAAAAAAGCCCCAGAATATTTGCATGTGCTGTTCATGCTGCTGTCAAATACTTAAAAACCTTAAAAAGAATGAACAACCTGCAAAAATTATTAATTCCAGTTATTTTGCCCATGTTAATAAAGATAATTGTACTGCTTGTGAAGCATGTGAAGATATCTGCCCCATGGATGCAATTACCATTACAGAGACCGCTGTAGTAAATACTGACCGCTGTATCGGATGCGGTCTCTGCGTCACAAAATGTGAATTTGAAAGCATGACTCTTCACCCGAAACCAAGTTCTGAAAAATGGGTGCCCCCGGAAAACATAATCGGAACATATATGGACATTGCCAAAGAAAAAGGACTTTTATAAATTACGTTCCTTTTTTATATATTCATAGGCTTCCTGAATTTTTATAAATTTATCATTGGCAAATTTTACAAATTCTTCAGGAAGCCCTTTTGCTTGAATTTTATCAGGATGAAATTCTCTTACAAGTTTACGATATTGTTTTTTTATCTCCTGGTCAGATGCATTTTCATCACAATTTAAAAGTGCATAATATTTATTGGTTTCTTTTATATATCTCTTTTTATAATTTGCATATGCTGTATCTGAGATATTAAATATCCGGGCTGCACTTAAAAGCAGAGCTTCTTCTTCGGGACTGATTATTCCATCTGCTGCAGATACTCTTAGGAGTACATCCATCATTAGTTCGATAATTCTAGGCTGGGTATTGAAAACATTATAAAATTGCATGGCAAAACCTGTAAATTGTTCCTTGGAATTCACAGCCTCTCTAAAAATATTTCTTGCAGTTTTTTTTGATTCTTCATCCAGATTAAGATCTTTCTGCATAAATTCTTCAACTGAAGATATTTCATTTTCAGAAACCCTGCCATCTGCTTTTGCGATCTTTGCCAACATTGAGAACGCAGCTATAAAAAAGGTGAGCTGAGCTTCCTCGTTATTTGAGAGCCTGTTTGGCTCAAAACCTTGCCCACCCATACCTTGTCCAATGGATTTAGAAGACAGATACCTTTCTTCTTTTTTATCTAAACTATGACCAAATGCTGCTCCTGCAATAGCTCCAATAGGTCCACCAATAGCAAATCCGATTGTTCCACCAACAACTTTTCCAAGCCAACCCATAAAAATTCTCCTGAAATAACATCATATTACTTGAATCAATTTGTATTGTAATATATAAACATTAATAGATACTGAGTCAAACATTTTAACATTAACAACACAAACAATATATTTTATAAATTATGGTCCTAATTAATGGTATTGGTATTGTCGTTATATTATTAAATTTAATCGGGCTTCTCTATCTCTTGTTTATTGGATTTCGCAATATTGCAAACAATTATAAAAAAGACTTAAATAAAATCAAAATCCAACCCAAATCAGGAGAAAAAGAAAAATCTGAGAATATTAATATAATCACAGAAAAAATCATCAAAGAAAAAGATGATATGCTTGATGATCTAGATCTTTCAGATTTCGACGATTTAAATTTAGACGATTTTGATTAAATTAATAAAAATCAAAAAGCCCCATACACAATACCAATAGCAAATAAAATATTAGTTACAAGGATCAACACAACATTCTTCCCCATATACGGTATTAAATCCTTAATAGAATCAGCATTTTTTCTTACACCTGAAAATGTATGAATTGCCAGAATTATGCAAATCAATGAAATCAGACTTGCAAAAGGCAAAAGTCCCAAAACAGGTCCAAGGATAATAGAAAAATAAGTTAAAAAAAGAAATATACCATAAATCAGTATACAACGCCTTTTGCCAAGCGTTATAGGTAAATGTTTTCTTCCGACTTCCCTATCTGCATCAATATCAGGAAATTGATTTAATAAAAGAAGATTGCTCACAAGAAAAAACGGAACCATTGAAATCAAAAACGCTGACCATGAATATGTTCCTGTCAGCACAAAACTTGTACCCATGACCATTAAATGACCAAATCCAAGCCCGGGTGCTATAAGACATAAAAAAGGGCTTCTGGTAATCCATTTAGTATAGGAAACAACAATTAAAACCCCAAAAAGACCAAGGGGCAAAAGCATCAGACCTCTGATATATAAAAAATATATTCCAATACCAATGGTAATTAATAAAGTTATAACCCCAACCAATAATGCTTGATATGCTTTTTCAGGGTTATCAGGAATAGTCTTGCTTCCTCCGCTGAATGGAGTTTGAATCGTTTTAAAATCAAGCCCGGTTTTAAAATCATCATACTCATTCAAAGCGTTTACACTGATATGGGCACAAACAGCGCCAATAAAAATCAAGATTAAATAAAAAATATTAATAGAACCACCAGAATAAAATGCATCGGCAACTCCAAGACCAACACAGGTTGGAGGTAATACAAGAAATGGTATTCTCATGGAGCCCAACACAACGCTTGTTTGATTATTTTTCATACAATATTTATTTTCCTTTCTTATGCCATCTTTTTTCTTTTTTGCTTTGTTTAACAGGAGCGCAGGTGGTTTCTATTGAATCTTGACCAAAAATCAAATGAATTTTATCAACAAATTCTTTAGTATTTGAAACCATAAATTCATCAGAAGTTTTAATAATTATATCAGGGTTTTTTTTAGATTTAATTACTATATAAGGAGAGCATTTACCCGGATATGTGGAAAAAATATTTTTTAATTGCTCTAAATTTTCTACGGTTTTTTGATCTGAGTTAATTTTTATTAAAATATTTTGTGTCCATTCTTCATCTGCTTTTTCTATTGGAATAATCTTTTTGGCGATCAGGTTAATAGAACTTTCTTTTTTCTGAATATCACCTTCTAATATCACAGGTTTTTCATCTGTTATTAATTGATGAGTATTAATATAAAGATTTGGAAAAACAACGATTTCAACAACACCCTGACCATCATCAATTGAGGCAAAAGCCATCATATCACCTTTTTTGGTTTTATGAGCTTTTTCAAGTTTTAAAAAACCTCCTATCCTGATAGTTTTCCCATCGGAAAATTCATTAAGGTTTATAGATGAGGCATTGCAATATTTATCAATAACATCAGAATATTTCTTTAAGGGGTGACCTGAAAGATAAAAACCCAATGCTTCTTTCTCATATGCAAGGAGATCATTTTCTTCCCATTCATCTATATCAGGAAGTTCAGGGGCTTTTAATACTATATCTGCATCAACACCTGTATCAGCAAAAAGATCTAATTGGGCATCATTTTTTTCTCTTTGAATTCTTGAAGCATATTCAAGAGCCTCTTCTAACCCAGCCATCATTTGACTTCTTTTACAATCTATAGAATCAAACGCTCCGCTTTTGATCAAAGATTCAACAACTCTTTTATTCACTTTACTCAAATTTACTTTTTCACAAAAATCATGAAGAGAGGAAAAGGGTTTTTCCTTTCCGCGTGTTGCTATAATCTCTTCAACGGCTGCCTGTCCAACATTTTTCACAGCAGCAAGTCCATAGGTGATTGCGTCTTTAGAAACACCAAAAACTATATCACTTGAATTAACATCAGGATTTAAAATTTTTATATCATGGGTTTTACACTCTTCAATAAACTTGATTATATTATCAGTGTTTCTCATCTCACTGGTCATCAAAGCTGCAATAAACTCAAGTGGAAAATGAGCTTTCAAATAAGCTGTCTGATAACTGATTAAAGCATAAGCTGCACTATGAGATTTATTAAATCCATACCCACCAAACTTCTCCATCAAATCAAAAACTTCTTTTGCTCTTTTTAAATTAAGTTTATTTTCCTTTGCACCTTTCATAAAGAGCTCTCGATGGTCTTCCATCATGGATTTTATCTTTTTTCCCATTGCTTTTCTTAAACCATCTGCTTCAGCCATGGAATAATTTGCAAGTACAGAAGCAATTTTCATTACCTGCTCCTGATACAGAATAACACCATAGGTTTCTTTTAAGATGGGTTCAAGCTCGTCAAAGGGATATACGACTTTTTGTCTTCCATGTTTCCTTTCAACATAATTATCTGCCATGCCGCTTTCAAGAGGTCCCGGTCTGTAAAGAGCTACCAGGGCAACAATATCACTGAATGTCTCTGGTTTCAGTCTCTTGATAAGGTCTTTCATGCCTGAGCTTTCAAGCTGAAAAACCCCTGTTGTATCACCTGATTCAAGAAGCTTAAATGTGTCTTTATCATTGGGGTCAAGATGTTGGAGATCAGGAATTTCTTTTGAACTTTTTTGCAATAATTCCAAGGTGTTTTTAATAACAGTAAGATTCCTGAGTCCTAAAAAATCGAATTTTACAAGTCCAATTTTTTCAACATAGGTCATATCAAACTGTGTTAATGTTTCACCCTCTTTCCCCTTATACAAAGGAAGATAATTCACCAAGGGCTTATCACCGATAACCACACCAGCTGCGTGGGTAGAAGCATGCCTTGGTAAGCCTTCAAGAACTAAAGCAACCTCAATCATTTTTTGCTTTAACTCAGATTCAGCAGCTTTTTGTCCTATCTGGGGAACATCATCAAGAGCCTGCTGCAAATTTTTTACATTATCAGGAATAAGCTTTGCAATCTGGTCAACTTCTGACAAAGGGACATCAAGAACTCTACCGACATCTCTTATTACAGCTTTGGCTTTTAATTTTCCAAAAGTTATTATCTGACAGACATTTTCACCACCGCCATAACGCTTTACAACATAATCATATATCTTTCCCCTGCCCTCAATACAAAAATCAACATCTATATCAGGCATACTTAAACGTGAGGGATTTAAAAATCTTTCAAAAATAAGACCATGTTCAATGGGATCAAGGTCAGTAATTCCCATTACATAGGCAACCATACTACCTGCTGCCGAGCCTCTGCCAGGCCCAACAGGGACACCTATTTCCTTGGCATGTCTAATAAAATCAGCAACAATTAAAAAATAACCTGGGAATCCCATGTTTAAAATTGTTTCAATTTCATAATCCAGGCGGTCTTTATACAATTTTTCATCAAGCTCAGGATTTAAAGCTTTAATCTTTTTAATTTTTTCAGCAAAGCCTTCCAATGCCAATCTTTTAAATATATCATCCTCAGATTCTTCAGAACCATTATCATATCGTGGGAAATGATATGTTTTAGCATCGAATTCAACATTACATCTTTGGGCAATTTTTTTTGTAACCTCAACTGCCCCTGGATAGTCATGAAAAGAATCAAACATTTCTTCTGAAGATTTAAAATATAATTGATCTGAATCAAACTTAAAATGAGATGCATCATTTAAAGTTTTACCTGTTTGAATGCATAAAAGGATTTCATGGGCACTTACATCCTTTTTAGAAAGATAATGACAATCATTAGTTGCTACCATTGGCAGCGAAAGTCTCTTGCTCATCTCAAGAAGACCTTGATTAACTTTATGTTGAATGTCCATTCCATTCTGTTGGATCTCAAGAAAAAAATTGTCCTCACCAAATGTTTTAACAAAAAATTCGGCAGCTGCATCAGCCTGTTCAATTTTATCTTGAATAATGAGTTGGGAAAGTTCTCCTTTAAGGCAGGCAGAAAGAGCTATTAATCCATTATTGTATTGAGCTAACAATTCTTTATCAACCCTTGGTTTATAATAAAAACCATCAAATTGAGCTATAGATACAAGTTTGCACAGATTTGCATACCCTTCTCGATTTTCTGCAAGTAAAACCAGATGTGTTAAATTTTTTCTATCCAGATCGGTTCTATCTTTTATAGTTCTTGGAGCAACATAAACTTCACACCCGATAATCGGTTTAATAGAAGCCTGATTCGCTTTTTCATAGAATTCAGCAACACCGTGCATAGTGCCATGATCAGTAATAGCAACAGTGTCCATTTGATATTCATGACATTTATCAAATAGATCCTTTAACCTTATGGCACCGTCTAAAAGAGAATACTCACTATGAAGATGCAGGTGACAAAATTGTGCAGATTTTTGCGATGTTATAATATTATTCATTGATAATATTATTTACTATCAATTCTGTAATTTGGTGATTCTTTTGTAATTATAACATCATGGACATGGCTCTCTTTAAGACCGGCAGCACTGATTCTAACGAATTTCGCCTTATTTCTTAAATCTTCTATTGTTGCAGCGCCAACATATCCCATGCCTGCTTTAAGTCCCCCAAGAAGCTGAACAAGATTTTCTCTAACAGTTCCTCTATAAGGAATTCTGCCGACAATACCTTCCGGTACAAGTTCTTCGTTTTCTCCACTATCTTTTTGATAATACCTGTCAGAAGAACCTTTTTTCATAGCTTCAATTGACCCCATACCCCTGTACGCCTTATAACTTCTTCCTTGATAAATTACTATTTCTCCGGGGCTTTCTTTTGTACCTGCAAGAAGACTTCCAAGCATCACTGAATGTGCACCTGCACCTAAAGCCTTAGCAATATCTCCTGAAAATTTAATACCGCCATCAGCAATTAATGGAACCCCTGTTTTTTCAGAGACTTCTCTACAATTTTGAATAGCTGTAAACTGTGGGACTCCAACCCCTGCAATAATTCTTGTGGTACATATGGAACCAGGACCGATTCCAATCTTCACTGCATCTACACCGGCATCGATAAGAGCTTTAGCACCTTCTGCTGTTGCAACATTACCTGCAATCACTTCACTGTCTGGAAAAGCTGATTTTATCTTTTTGATGGCATTAATAACATTTAAGGAGTGTCCATGTGATGTATCTATCACCAGAACATCAGCCCCGAATTGCATTAATTTTTCTACTCTATCCATCATATCAGAACCAACTCCAATAGCAGCACCTGCTCTAAGTCTGCCATAGGAATCTTTACATGCATTGGGGTATTTAATAATTTTTTCAATATCTTTTATGGTTATCAATCCTTTTAAAAACCCATTGCCATCAACAACCAAAAGTTTTTCTATCCTATGTTTGTGAAGTATTTTTTTTGATTCTTCCAGAGTAAATTTTTCCGGAACAGTGATTAGATTTTCAGAAGTCATGACTTCTTTTACAGGCTTATTAAGTTCAGTTTCAAATCTCAAATCCCTGTTTGTTACAATCCCTGCCAATTTATCGCCATCAACTACAGGCACGCCTGAAATCTTATATTTTGACATTATTTGCATTACTTCACTGATCAGTGTTTCAGGTCCGGCAGTAACAGGATCGACTATCATCCCGCTTTCTGATTTTTTGACTCTATCTACTTCAATTGCCTGTTCTTCAATACTTAAATTCCTATGTATAAAACCCAGCCCCCCCATTCTTGCCATAATAATTGCAGAACGCGCTTCTGTTACAGTGTCCATTGCAGCACTTATAATGGGGATATTAAGGGAAAGATTTTTAGTCAATCTGGTATTTGTCCTGGCATCATCAGGTAAGATATCAGAATACCCGGGTAATATTAAAACATCATCAAAAGAAAGGCCCTGGTCAAAGTTTACATTGGTCATGATTTACTCCTAAAGACAGCTGAATGTCTATTGTTAGTGGTATTAAAAATTAGTTTATTAAGATATCAAAAAATCACCCCTAAATCAATATTCAATGCTTACCTATTTTTTTTGTATATTGACTTTTTATAATTTTAAATTTAAGCTACGCATTTATTTATATTAAATTGTGTAAAATTATGTTTTTAAAAATCAATACAGACAATCCCCAGACAAGGCATATTAACAAGGCAGTGGCAATATTAAAAAAAGGTGGTGTAATTATATACCCCACTGATACATTTTATGGTATTGGCTGTGATATTATGAATAAAAAAGCCATTGAAAAAATATATCAAATAAAGCAAAGGAATAAAAAGCAACCATTTAGTTTTATTTGTCCTGATCTTAAGGATATATCCCAATATGCAAAAGTATCTAATTTTGCATATAGAAATATGAAACGATTGTTACCAGGACCTTATACTTTTATTCTTTCAGGCTCAAAAATGGTTCCTAAAATAATGCTGACTAAAAGAAAAACTGCCGGGATACGTGTACCTGACAACCGAGTCGCAATATCCCTTGCAAGTGAGCTTGGAAATCCAATAATATCTACCAGTGTAACTGATCAAGCAGGTCAACCCATTGAAGACCCCATATTAATTTATGATACTTTTTGCAATAGAGTAGATCTTATAATTGATAGTGGCAAAGTTCCAGGCAAAGCTTCCAGTGTTATCTCGTTAATTGATGATATACCGGAAATTATCAGATATGGTGCTGGTGATATCGATATTTTTAATCAATGATTGTGTGAGCTCTCTGATAAAACTCATTTTATCTTGTTGAGGATATACCGGGATCAGCTTTCCCTTAATTCCTGCCTTAGACCCTGCCAGTTCAACTGCATCTTCAAAATTACCCAGTTTATCAATCAAATTTAATGCCACAGCTCTTTGTCCTGTGTATACACGACCATCGGCAAGTTTTGCAATTATTTTTGGATCCATACCTCTGCCTGCAGCAGCATGTTTAACAAATTGCATATGTAACTCATTAACCAGATTTTGAAGGAATTCTTTTTCTTTATCAGTGATATCCCTTACAGGAGACCCAATATCCTTAAATTCGCCACTCTTAATAACAACAGCAGCAAGTCCTATTTTCTTTAATATTTCCTGAACATTGGCATATTCAACAATGACACCAATACTGCCTGTAATCGTTCCGGGATTTGCAATAATTGTATCTGCTGCCGAGGCAATATAATAACCACCAGATGCTGCAACAGAGCCAAGCGAGGCAATAACAGGCTTTATTCCCCTTGTTCTCATAATCTCAGTATAAATTTCCTGGGACGGTCCTATGCCTCCTCCAGGAGAATTAATTCTAACGATTATAGCTTTTATAGAATCATCTTCTCTGAATTCCTTAATGGTTTTAATGGTTCCCTTTGATGCTGAAATAACACCATCTATTTCTACAATCCCAATATTGCCTTTATTACTGAATTTTCCAGATAATAAATTTTTAGATAAAATTGATGAGCTGAATGAAAAAATGATTGATGTCCCTAAAACAAAAACAACAAAAATAGAAGACATAATTATACTATAATATAAAAACGGATGCCGTCTAGAAAACATTTTAAAACTCCTTCTATTTTATATATTAATAAAAAAAGACCGGATACATTCTGTGCATCCGGTCTATAATTTAAGTTAAAATTTATTATTTAAATCAATTTTGCACATCATCTTCATTTTTTTCTTCTTCTTTTTCTTCTTTTATTTCAGGCGCTTTTTCAACTGGTTCTTCAACTTTTGCATCTTCAACAACAGGGGACTCTTCTGATTTCACTTCTTCTGATTCTTTCACTTCTTCTGATTTCACTTCTTCTTCATCAGATTTTTTTTTGTCAGCATCCAGTTGTTCTTTTAAGTTATCACGAAGCATTTCACCAAATTGCGAAGTTGCAGGTTTCATATTTTTTGCAAAATCTTCAAATGCTTTTTCATCATCATCTTCCAGCCTCTTAATTGAAAGACCGATACGTCTCTCATCGCTGTTGATATTCATTACTTTAGCTGTAATTTTATCATTAATGTTAAAACGTTCTTTTGGGCTATTAACCTTTTCTTTAGAAATTTCAGAAACATGAACAAGACCTTCAATACCTTCTTCAAGTTCAATAAAAACACCAAAGTCTGTTAAATTGGTAATTGTACCTGAGATTTCTTTTCCAACCTCATAACGCTGACCAACAGATTCCCATGGATCAGGCTGAATTTGTTTAATCCCAAGGGAGAAACGTTCATTATCTTTGTCAATATCCAAAACAACTGCTTGAATAGTATCATTTTTCTTATAGACTTCTGAAGGGTGGTTGATTCGTTTTGTCCAGGAAATATCTGAGATATGTACAAGACCGTCAATATCATCATCAATACCAATGAACAATCCAAATTCTGTAATATTTTTAATCTTTCCTTCAATAACTGTTCCAACAGGATATTTCTGGCTGATAACTTCCCAGGGATTCTCAACAGTTTGTTTGATTCCAAGAGAAATCCTGCGGCTTTCAGGTTTAATATCAAGAACAATTGCCTCAATCTCTTCACCAACAGAAACAATCTGGGAAGGATGTCTGATTTTCCTTGTCCATGACATTTCAGAAACATGGATCAAACCTTCAATACCTTCTTCAAGTTCAATAAATGCACCATAATCTGTTAAACTGACAACCTTACCAGGAATCTTTGAACCGACTGGGTATTTTTCTTTGGCAATTGTCCATGGGTCAGGAGTCAATTGTTTCATACCAAGCGAAACACGTTCTTTTTCAAGGTCATAGGATAGAATCTTAACAGTAATTTTTTCACCAACTGAAAAAAGTTCTGAAGGATGTTTTACCCTGCCCCAGGAAATATCTGTGATATGCAGCAGTCCATCAACACCTCCAAGATCCACAAAAACACCATATTCAGTAATATTTTTTATAATCCCTTCCATAATCTTGTCTTTATCAATGGAAGAAAGTGTTTCTGATCTTAATTGAGTCCTTTCTGATTCTAAAATTGCACGTCTTGAAAGAACAATATTATTACGTTTTCTATTATGTTTTAATACTTTGAAATCATATGTTTGACCTACCATTTCATCCATATTTCGAATAGGTCTCAGATCTGCTTGGGAGCCCGGTAAAAATGCCTGTAAACCAACATCAACAGAAAAGCCGCCTTTAACTCTGGCAGTAATCTCACCTTTAATGATTTCATCATTATCATAGACATCTTTAATATTATCCCAGACTTTTACTTTTAAAGCCTTGTCTCTTGAGAGTTTGACGATTTCATCTTCTTCGTCCCAGAACTCAATCATGACTTCTACTTTATCATCAATATCAACTATTATATCACCATTCTCATCAATAAATTCCTGAATAGGAATCCGCCCTTCTGATTTATATCCGACATCAACAAGTATAAAAGCTTTATGAATAGCGATAACAGTGCCTTCAACGACCTGTCCCTCTTCAAACTGCTTCATGCTGCTTTCGTAAATTTGCATTAGTTCTTCCATGGATTCATTACCGGAAATTTCATAATCCTCCGGAATCTCAGGCTCTTGTATCTTGTCTACTATTGTCTCTTCTGGTGTTTCTTCTTCAATTTCGTCTTTGGCAGATTCTAATTCATTATTGTTCATTGTTTTGTTCTCGTTTGCTCTTACATTGTTAATAATTAATAAAATACTTCTCCCTAACCGATATTCCCCGAATTATAAATTTTTATACAGACTTGGAATAAACCCTTTAAATACCAAAAATCAAGAATAAAATCAAGAAATTATTAAATTCTCATAAATTTTTTCAACTACCTGATCAATATTAAGCCCTGTGGAATCAATCAAAATTGCATCCTCGGCTGGTTTAAGCGGTGAATCACAACGATTTGAGTCATCATAATCTCTTTTTTTCATATCTGCTTTAATGTTTTTAAAATCATCTGAATCCCTTGTTTGATCAAGACTCTTTTCCATATAACGACGTTTTGCTCTGACATCCAGATCAGCTGTTAAAAAAAACTTAAATTCAGCATCTGGAAAAACCACAGTGCCCATATCTCTCCCCTCAAAAACAGCATTATATTGTTTAGCAATATTTTTTTGTATGTCAAGGAGTGCTGAACGTACCAGAGGTAAAGCTGAAACAGCAGAAGCAAGCATGGAAATTTCTGAAGTTCTTATTTTTTCTGAAATATCTTTTCCATTACTGATAAGCCTGAAGTCATTCTTTTCGGTTTTACAATCAAACCTAAGTATATTTAATAAGCCTGCAAGGTCTGATTCATTCTTGTAATCAATATTTCTTTTTTTAACCTCATAGGCAACTCCTCTATATAACGCGCCTGTATCCACATAAACATAGCCAAGCTTTGCAGCAAGCTTCTTTGATACAGTTGACTTGCCAGCTCCTGCAGGTCCATCAATTGTAATAGTAATTGTTTCTAATTTTTCATTCATATAATTAAATAACCTTTTTCAAAGCTTTAATAAAACTTTTATTTTCATTCTGTGTTCCGGCATTTACTCGTATCCAATTTTCAAATCCATATGATTTCATGGATTTTACAATAACGCCAAGCCTTAATAAATCATTAAAAACCTTTGTACTGTCTTTTTTAACATTAATCATAAGAAAATTTGAATGGCTTGGCTGGTATTCCAATCCCATCTCATCTAATTGTGTTTTAATAAACCTGAGTCCATCAAGAATAAATGCAACACTCTTTTCCAGGAACTCCACATCATTTAACGCTGCAAGACCTGCTGCCTGGGCAAGGGAATTTACATTAAACGGAGGTCTGATCTTATGTATGATTGATGCAATGGAACTATCCATAATACCGTATCCGAGTCTGAAGCCTGCAAGCCCATAAGCTTTTGAAAATGTACGCAAAGTTACAATCCTGTTATCGGCTAAAGGATGCTTAAGCGAATTAAAACAAGAACTATCTTTAACAAATTCAATATATGCTTCATCCATAATTATTAATATATTTTCCGGTATTTTTTTTGCAAATTCTAAAAAATCATATTCTGTAAAAATATTTCCTGTGGGGTTAAAAGGATTAGTTAAAAAAACCATCCTGGTATTAGTATTAATTTTTTTCAGCATTGTATTAAAATCAATTTGAAAATCTTTAAGAGGGACCATTACAGGAGTTCCCTTTGCAATTTTGACACAAATCTCATACATTAAAAATGAAGGCAGCGGCATCAAGGCTTCTTGTCCATTATCTAAAAAAGCATTGGAAAGAAGCGAAATTATCTCATCAGATCCATTCCCTATGACAATATTTTCTAAACCAACATTATATTTATCTGCCAGTGCCATTATTAGTTCATGACCTCTTGGATCAGGGTAACGGTTCATGAACTTCAAATGTTCTTTCACAGCATCTATTACAAAAAGAGAATGTCCAATCGGATTTTCATTGGAAGCTAACTTAACAGCATCTTTAATACCATAATCTCTTTCAAGTTCAGATATTGGTTTTCCAGGTTCATAGGCTTTAATTGATTTTATTTGCTTACTTGTCTTTAACTCCAATTTAATATATACCTCATGATTTTTTTAAAAATTTTATTGATAAAAAATATTCATTTTTAGTCAGTATTTGATATTTTGTCAATCAATGTGATAATCAATGTGATAATCAATGTGATAATTATTGTAAAAATGGAGACAGGAAAAATATTTATGAGCTCAAAAGTAATAACAGGCATTGAGAATCTGGCTAAGAATCCTCCTGATTATCTATCAAATATAAAATTGGGGCTTCTCTGTAATCCAGCATCAGTTGATTCATATTTTAAACATACATCAACAATAATAAACAAAATTTATCCTGGAAGGTTAAAGGCTTTGTTCTCCCCTCAACATGGATTATACGCTGACAAACAAGATAACATGATAGAATCATCCCATTCAGAGGATAATAAATTTAAAATCCCGATTTTCAGCCTTTATTCCAAGTCACGAATTCCAACAAAAAAAATGTTTGATCTTATTGATTGCTTAATTATTGATATCCAGGATGCTGGTTGCAGGGTTTATACTTTTATTTATACTATTGCCTATTGTCTTGAAAAGGCAGCTCAATATGGTAAAAAAGTTATTATTCTTGACAGACCTAATCCAATCGGAGGGATTGAAGTAGAAGGTAACCTTTTAGAAAACAACTATAAATCTTTTGTAGGAAGATTCCCAATCCCCATGAGACATGGGATGACTGTTGGTGAGATTTCATCTTATTTTAATAAAACATTTAATATCAATTGTGATCTTAAGATTATTAAACTAAAAAAATGGGAAAGGAAAATGTATTATTCTGATACTGGTCTCAACTGGATCCCTCCATCTCCCAACCTGCCTACTGATTCATCTTGTATTGTTTATCCGGGTCAGGTCATCTTAGAAGGAACAAATATTTCAGAAGGCCGTGGAACCACCCTGCCCTTTGAACAATTTGGAGCTCCGTTTATTAATAGTTTTGACCTCATAGACAATTGTATTAATAAAATTCCCGGTGTTTATCTAAGACCTGTCAGATTTGAACCTGTTGCAGGCAAATGGCACAATAAATCATGTAATGGTCTTCATATACATGTAACCAATAAAAAAATTTTTAAGCCCTATAAAACATCACTTATATTTTTACAAAACATTATAAAAATGTATAAAAATGATTTTGCGTTTAAAAAGCCACCCTATGAATACGAATATCATAAACTTCCCATGGATTTAATTCTTGGGAGTAAAAACTTAAGAAAAAATATTGAAAACAATAAGGATATTGACATGCTTGAGCAATCCTGGCAAAAAGATTTAGACAATTTTATTCAAAACTCAAAAAGATTTTACATATATGAATGATTATAAGACACACGAAAATAAATTATGGAAAAGAATGAGCTTTAAAGGCAATAAAGTCTGGGTGGCAATGAATAAGGACAAGTCCTTTTTTACAAAAGAAAATAAACTGCTCATCAAATACGGTCTTGACCAGAATTATGAATATTTGATTAAAAAAGAAAATATCAGACCTGTAGCAGAAGCTATTCCAAAAGGGAAACATAATAAAATCAAGGAAAAAAATAGAAATAATCATGATATTAATACAATTCATATCTATACTGACGGGGCTTGTTCTGGCAACCCGGGTCCTGCAGGTATCGGGGTATACTTAAAATATAATAATAAGGTTAAAAAAATATCGGAATATATTGGTATTGCTACAAATAATATTGCAGAACTTAAAGCTATCAAACGTGCCCTTGAAGAGCTTAAAAAATTTGATATTCCCATATATATTTATACAGATTCAAGTTATGCTCTGGGAGTATTGACAAAAAAGTGGAAAACAAAAGCTAATCTTGAACTTATACAGGATATAAAAAAGCTGTTGGAAAAATTTAAAGAGGTTAACTTTATAAAAGTTAAAGGTCATGTTGGAATCAAAGAGAACGAAATCGCTGACACCCTTGCCACTTCAGCAATCAAATAAAGCATGCAATCATTAAAAAAAAGGGATACAAACTTGTTGGCAACTTGTATCCCTGATATTAAAATAATAAAATTCCAATTATTTTTTTTCTTTATTTAATTTCTCTATTTCTTTTTCCAAATCTTTAATTCGATCTTTATCCTCTGCAGAGTCTGAAGAACCAGGTTCAATACCTTCCTCATTTTTCCATGTGTCTTTTAATTCATCAAATCCAAGATATAAAGCAAGCCCTCCTCCCAACAACAGGACAAACGGTACAACACCTTTTAAAATAGCTACCAGCTGTGGAAACCACACCCCAATACCAATAAGTCCAAGGAGGACCGCAATAGCACCACCAATAATAATTTTCATATAACTTCTCCTTGCAAATTTAAATACAATCTATATTAAAATTAAATAATATTTTTCTTTTTCCAAAAAAAGCAAATCTAATTGCTTAATACCCTTATAAAATTAACATATCAGGTTTTGTAAAACAAGATAAAATGATCAAAATTAAATGCATAGACATTGCCATTCCTTGATTGATTTGCTATTTTATTTCAAATTATTTTGAAAGGTTACTAAATGGGATTGTTTAATAAATTTAAATTAAAAATTAAAAAATTAAGGCTGAATTTACGTAAACTCATCAATTATCTGCTAAATAATACCTATGATTATTATACATGCATATATCCTGGTAATTCAGGAAAAATAATAAAAGCAATTGTTGAACATTATCTTTTAAAAATTAAAATCAGCAATAATAATTTAAAAAAAATTGAAGACCTGCAAGGCAAAGGAATAGTAATTTATGCAAATAAACATAAAAGTTTATTAAATTTTTTATTTTTCCATACTGTTTTAAAAAAAAATAAACTTATATATCCTGAGATTGCCTTTGATTTTAGATTTATTTTTTTGCAACCTGTTACCCGTCTTTTTAAAATCATAATAGCAAAAATTGATTATTTCTTTCACCATTTTTCAAGTAAAAACCCATATTCTTCAGGGTATATCAAAGATCAGCTTTCAATTACTAAATCAGGATCTTTATTTCTAATTGAAAAAAATGCATTTCATAAGCGATTTGTTCAATCTTCCCATGATCCATTAACTTTATTAATTGAAATGCAAAAAAACATTCAAACACCTGTTTTTATACTTCCTCAAGCTATTGTTTTCGGGTCAAATCCAACAAAGAAAAATCAAAATTTATTTGATATAATTTTTGGTACCACTGAAAAGCCAAGAAAACTAAGAAAATTATTTACCATTATAAAAAACCCTCAAAAAATAATTGTTGAAATATCTGATCCTGTGAATTTGAAAAACTTTCTAAAAGACCCTGAAATTGCCGCACTTGCTCTGGAGTTTCAAACTCATATGTTGAGAAGTCATCTATTAAAACTTGTAAACAATCAAATTAGAAGCGTAATAGGACCTATAATCAAAACAAGACAGGAAATCACAGAAGATATTCTTACTGATAGATATTTGCAGGAATATCTTGCTGATTATGCATCACAAAAAAAAATATCATTAAGCAAAACACGAAAAAAAGCCACTGGATATATTAAAGAAATTGCTGCAAATTATAATATTAAAGTTATTCAGGCAGCAGCCTTAATACTAAAATGGGTTTTTAAAAATATATTTGATGGTATAGTTATTGATCAGGAAGGACTTGCAAAAGTCAAAGAGGCTTCAAAAGATGCCCCTTTAATTCTTGTTCCGTGCCATAAAAGCCATTTAGATTATCTTCTTATTCCATATGTCATGTATTTAAACAAAATGCCTCCCCCCCATATTGCAGCAGGAAAAAATCTTTCTTTCTGGCCTCTTGGTCCGATATTAAGAACCGGCGGAGCATTTTTCTTAAGAAGAAGCTTTAAAGGTGCCATCCTATATAAAAAAATATTTAATGCATATATTACCAAACTTTTGAGTGAAGGGTTTAATATTAAAATCTTTATTGAAGGAACAAGAAGTAGAACAGGTAAGCTATTATCACCAACATTTGGTATACTATCCATGGTATTTAATGCATATCTTAAAAAATCTTGTGATGATCTTATCTTTGTACCAATATATGTAGGATATGACAGGGTGCTTGAAGAGCATGCATATCTTAAAGAACTTGAAGGTCAAAAAAAAGACCCTGAAAGCGTTTCACAAATACTAAAGGCTCGCAAATTACTAAAGAAAAAATATGGTAAAGTTTATATTAAATTTGATAATCCGATTTCCCTTAAAGATTATATCAATAAAAAAACTTCTGCCAATATTTATCCTGAAACAGATGAGGCAAGGCAACTTATAAACGATCTAGGTTATAAACTTATCAACTCTATCAATTCTATCTCTGTTGTTACCCCACATGCTATAATTGCAAGTGCTGTGCTGAATAGTAACAAGGGAAAATTCCTGAAAAAGGAAGTGCTATACAGGACTCATACATACATGAATTTTCTCTCATGTTTTGATATTGAACTTGCCGATACATTATTAGTTGACCCTGAAAGCAGTTTTAATTATGTTATTAATCTGTTTATTGAAAGAAATTTTCTGGAACTGGTAGATGAAGACGAGGGAGAAATTACTGAAAATACATATTTTTTAGTTAAAAACAATAAAAGACCGATTTTAAACTATTACAAGAACAATTCCCTGTCCTTTTTTATTCCTGCTGCCTACACTGCTACTGCTATACTTGAAAAAGATAAATTTCAATTCACCATTGAAGAACTTATTACAAAATTTACCTTTCTCCAGGACCTTTTTATGGATGAATTTCCCTATGATGAAAATCTGACCTGTGAAAATTATATTTCAAGCTGCATAAAAGCTTTTGTGAACGATGGAATTATTGTACCTGATAAAAACTTAACCGACTCATATAATATAACATCTGTCGGATTAAAAAAAATAAAATGTTTTGCTGAATTTTTATTACCTTTTCTTGAATCTTATACAACTGTTTTAACTTATTATAAAAAGTATGCTAAGGACGATCATGATCCTAAAGACAGAATAAAAAAGATTCAATCCATGGGCACGAAAATGTACAAACAAAATGTAATACTGCTTAAGGAATCATTATCAAAAGTAAATTATAACAATGCAGTTGAATATTGTATAAGAAAAAATATAGCTGATAAAGCAAACAGGTCTGAATTAAAACAATTAAATGATATAATAGAAAAAATGATTTCTTCACTGACTTCTTAATATAATGAAAGCCCTGATATTAGCCGCAGGCTTTGGCACAAGACTGCTACCATATTCTGTGACTTTACCAAAGCCATTATTTACAATCAATTGTATCCCTGTAATAAGATATACAATTGATTGTCTTATCCAGGCAGGCTGTTCTGAAATATTGATCAATACTCATTATTTACATAATCAAATTTACGATTATATAAGTCACAACTCTTTTCCAATAAAAATAAGAACAATCTTTGAGCCTGAAATTTTAGACACAGGCGGTGCTGTTAAAAATGCTAAATCATATCTTGCCGACTCTGATTTTTTTGTAATTAACAGTGATATAATGTTTGATATTGATCTTGGCACATTATTTAAAGCGCATCAAGACAGCGGTTATTTAGTTAGCCTGGTGCTCCATAAACATAATAAATTCAACAAAATAGAAATTGATCAAAATAATATTATTAAAAATTTTAATTCCTCAAATAACCCCTATGCCTTTACCGGTATACAAATAATGTCTTCTGATATTTTTAATTTCATGCCTTTAAAAGACAAATTTTCCATAATTGATTTTTATAAAAATCAGGGTGAAAATAATTTTAAAATCAATGCTTTATTATTAAAAAAAAAATATTATTGGGAAGATATCGGTACAATAGAAGCATATAAAAATTCATCAATAAGATATTTAACCCGGGCAATTAAAGACCCCCAAAACAAATCAATGCAAATAGACATTAATAAACTTGCAGGCGATGGATCAGATAGAGAATGGTTTCGGGTAACAAGTGAACATAAAACTTATATCGCAGCTGACCATGGGATTAATCCCATGCATAATTCAAACAAAACCGTCCAGCTTGATTCATTTGTTAATATTGGAAAGCATTTATATAAAAAAGGTCTTTTTGTTCCTGAAATATACAATTTTGATCCTTTTTCCGGAATAGCTATTGTTGAAGATCTCGGTGATACCCATCTTGAGCAGATTGTGAACAGCGTAAATAATAAAGAAAAAGTATTAAAATTATATAAAAAGGTATGCGATTCTCTTTATAATTTTTCTTTAAAAGGCTTTAAAAACTTTGATCTAAACTGGACATTTGAAACAAACCAGTATTCAAAGGAACTTATCCTGCAAAAAGAGTGTAAATATTTTATTGAAGCATTTGTTAATACTTTTCTTAAACAAAATATTAATTTTAAAACCTTTTTAAACGAATTTGAATTTATTGCTGAGAACTGCATCGATTCTGCTTTTACAGGACTAATGCACAGAGATATGCAATCAAAAAACATAATGGTAAAAAATAATCAGATATTTTTTATTGATTTTCAATCAGCCAGACAAGGACCAATGGAATATGATCTGGCATCTCTCTTAATAGATCCTTATATAAGACTTGATCATAAGCAGAAGCATGAAATCCTGTCCTATGTTATAAATAAAATATCAATAAATAAAAATCATAGTGGAAATTTTGATGCAAAAAAATTCAAACATTGTTATAAATATTGTTGTATTGCAAGAAATTTTCAAATACTCGGAGCATTCAGTTATCTGGGTATTGTAAAAAAGAAAAAACAATTTATAAAGTATATTCCCTATGCATTGCAGACTTTAAAGGAGAACATCAAATTGATTGATACTAAATCCATACCCAAAATTATAAACCTTATTGAAAATTTGAGACTTTGATTATGAATAAAATTAACTTAATGATTAATGGTGTTCCAGGAAATGTTGCCATCACAATTGCAAGACATGTTATTGATGATAACAGGTTTAATTTATTGCCTTATTCTCTGACTGGTCCTGATATTAATGAAACAATATTTACAATTAATAATTTCAAACTCACACTTATCCAACCAGATAAAAGAGAGCAGCAGATAAAACTCGTTAAAGAACAATACCAGGATATTTATGTTATTGATTTTACACACCCTTCTTCAGTTAATTCCAATGCACTTTTTTATATAAATAATAAATTGCCTTTTGCCATGGGCACTACCGGTGGCGACAGAGAAAAACTTGAGCAGGACATTAACAAAGGTGGAATCCCTGCTGTAATCGCACCAAATATGGCAAAACAAATTGTAGGGTTTCAGGCAATGATGGAGTATGGAGCCAATACTTTTCCTGACCTTTTTAAAGGGTTTTCCCTTGAAATCATGGAAAGTCACCAAAACGGGAAAGCTGATACAAGCGGCACTGCAAAGGCAATGGTAAAATATTTCAATAAAATGGGATTAGAATTTTCAAATAAAGATATTAAAAAAGAAAGAAACCCTGAAATACAAAAAACTATATGGGAAATACCTGAAGAGTATTTATCCGGACACGGGTTTCACACATATACAATAAAATCTAAGGACGGAACCTGTGAATTCCAATTTAAACATAATATCTGTGGCAGAGATATTTATGTAGATGGATCTTTAGATGCCATATTATTTTTAAACAGAATCTGTTCAGAGAAGAATGCCCATGATATTAATTTTTATACTATGATTGATGTGCTCAAAAAAAAGATATAAACAATGAGCTTATTTGTAAAAATAATATTAGTAATATTTGCCCTGGCATATCTTATAAGCCCTATTGATATTATTCCTGACTTTCTCATCCCTTATGTCGGATGGATTGATGATACTTTTGTTATTGGAATTGTTATATATTTGATAAGGTATGGAAAGTTACCTCCCTTTTCCGGTAAAATCGGAAGATTTTTTAATTTTATTTCAAATCTTACCTCTTCTGATAAAGATAAATCTTCTGGTTCAACCAGCACTAATTTTCAAAATCAAAAAACCAATAAAGACCCCTATGAAATATTAGGCATTGGTAAAAATGCAACCAAAGAAGAAATCAAATCAGCATTTAAACAAAAAATCCAACAATATCACCCGGATAAAGTCTCGCACCTTGGAGAAGAACTTCAAAAAATGGCAAATGATAAATTTATTGAGATTAAAAATGCCTATGATCTCTTGATGAAATAATTTGATAAGGCGTATTTATCTTGACAAAGCTTGCTAACTCTGGTTTATAACAAACTATAAATAAGTAAATTTAATTTATAACAAATTAGGATCTTTTTGGCTTCCATAACTGAAATACTTACACTTGTTGTTATCATGGTCGGCATTCTTGTTTTACCAAAAATGTTTAGACCAGAAGAAAAAAAAACATCAAAAAAAAAACTGTCTGCCAGCTCATTGTCAGTTCCAATACGCTTTGGAATTGTCATTTCAATTTTAACTCCAAGCATTACTGCTATTTTTTTTCATCCATGGGATAAAGGGCTTGTTTTATTTATTCTGTATGGGATCATACCATTGATTGTATGGTGGGGATTGTTCTGGATAATTGCCGGACTGAAAAACAAATCCAAAACTGTTAACAAATCCAAATAATTTATTTAATCGATATCTACCCAGTATTGTATCCATTCACATCTTTCTTTATACGGATAATTCATGAGTTCTGTTGTAAGTATTGAAAAATCGTGTTTACGCACTACAAGATATGAGACCTTTTTTTTTTCAAAAATTTCTTTAATACCTATTGCTACAAACAGGTTAATAGATTTATCTACAACAAAACATTTCACAGCACCTGTAGTTATAATTATATCACCCTCTTTTTTAATATCAAAAAAATTTATCATGGTAATAGTAAAAGGCTTGTCATCAAAAAAATTTTTTGCTCCGGTACGTGTCAGTTCACATCTGATGAAATTCTCAAAACATGCCTTTGTTGTATTAAATTCAGCATCACCTGAGAACGCAAAAGTGTTAAGGGATAATATCAGACAAAAAATAATAATAATATTTTTTTTAAATCGATTCCTCATATTAGGCATTCTTTTTTAAAATATTATTTATAACCCTGGTTAAATCTTTTAAAATCACAGGTCTGACTATTACATTTTTCATATTTGCAAAATTTTTAACAAGCTTTTCATTAATCTTTTTATTATTATATGCTCCACCAACTATAATTGGAATTGTTGGAGAAATCCTGGAAAGTTTTTCAACAAATTTGAATTTATTAAAATTTTTAACATCACAATTTGCAATCACCATATTAAAATTTCCCGGCTGAACCTGAAATATTTTTAACGCCTGCTGAAAATTATCTGCAAAGGTAACAGGGTAGCCAATATTTTCAACAACCTGGTCTACAAGCTTTTTTCTTTTGGTATTAGGGTCAACTAATAAAATATGTTTTTTACCTTTAATGACTTTTAAACGTGCCAAGGTGTCTTTTTCATTCCATTTACGCTCATCAATGGGGAAAATCGATGTTACATTAATGTTATATGCCTTGGAAGAAATAAAATTATTATTGTCACTATCTGGTATTTTAATTATCAGTTTTCGGGTTTTTGCCATGTATTCCCTTAACCATGTGCGATAACGATAATTATCACCTTTTATAATTAAAATTTTTTCTCCTGCAATGGAATTGATTTGTATTGCATGATAGATTTGTAAATGATGTTTAAAATCTTCAGTTTCTTCTCTGTAATTTTCAGAAAGATAATCTATAATATAATCACGGCAGAAACCAGGATATGCCACAAATAAAACGGATAATAGAATAAAAATAAATTTTTTCATGTTAATCCCGTTAGAATAATAAAGAAATAAATACTAATTAAAGTTATCGGCAAACCAATACAATTACTTAAAATGAAAATTGTTTAATTCTAATGTTTATGGGCCTGAATTCTAAACCTTCTTGTAATAATTTCAATAATTTCTTCAGAACTTGTTTCAATGGGCTTATTGCTCACTTCAATCATGGAATATCCTTTTGAAATAAAATATTTCCTTGCTGTTTTTATTTCCTCTATAATATCATTTTTTAACGCATATGCGGTTACTTCTGTAATGCCAAGGCTTTCATGCCTCATTTTTCTATGTGCATAAAGTTGCTCAGGATTAATATCAAGGGCAATAATTCTTCTTCTGTCAATCTTGCCTAAAATATCAGGCATGGGTATATTAGGAACAAAAGGGACATTTGCAACCTTCCATCCCAATACAGACATATACATGGAAAGTGGCGTTTTCCCTGCCCGTGACAACCCTACAAGAATAATTTCCGCATTGGGAAGATTTTCAGGATTTACTCCGTCGTCCTGGGCAAGAGCGAATTCTATTGCTGACACCTGGGTTAAATTTACCTGATGTATTTTCCTGTAAAGCCCTGGTTTTTCCAATGGCTTTTTGTTTAGAAAAGCTTCGATTTTTGATATTACAGGACCCATCAAGTCTATGGTTACGATTCCGGCATCAATACCTTTTCTCGTGATATATTGTCGAAGTTTTGAGTTTACAATGGTATGCACTACCATACTTTCAGTATCCATTACTTTTTCAATCAAATCATCAACATGATTTTCGCTTCTTATATGAGGCACTTTTACAACGGATATTGCATTATTGGGAAATTGCACAAGAATACTTTGAATAAGGTGATATGCATTGATTCCTTCCCCACATGAAGCAATGTATATCATGTGGAAATCTTTTTCATCATTATTTTTAAACATAAGAATTCCTTTGAAAGATTGAAAAAAAGTATTATATATCTATAATATATATCTTAACACTCATATTGAGTCAAACAGGAGGATAGCATGACACATGAAGATGCAGGGCATTATGCAAAAAAACATCAAGGTATCAAAATTGATGAAAATATTAAACAGGAACTTTTAAAAAACAGTGAACAGATAAAGGATTCCAAGGAAAAAAAAATTTCCTGTCCAATAGTCCACTCCATTGCAAAAAAACTCTCAATAACACCTATACAAGCAGGCATTCAGAGTGATTTACTTGAACTTCGACTAAGTTATTGCCAGCTTGGGCTTTTTGGCTGGGAGCCATTGGGTAAATTGATTGATAAAAAAAAACCAATTCCAGATACCCTTGAAAAAGAGCTTAAAAAAACAATAAAAGACAATAGAACAACATGTGCTGAATGCTGGGAAATTGCCAGAAAGCTTAAAATTAAAAAACTTGATGTAGCTTCAGCCTGTGAAAAAAAAGGAATAAAAATAAAAAAATGTCAATTGGGAGCGTTTTAGCTTAATTTTTGTTTTGCACGTTTTTTTCTTTTTTGTTTTTGTTTTCTGATTTTATTAATTTTTTCCGATTCTTTGGAACTGATGCCAAATTTGAGTTGTTCAAATTTGGCAACTAATAATTTAAGTGCTTTATAGCGATTTAAATGTTGGGATCTTTCCTTCCCATACTTAATTGTCAATTGGGTTGGAATATGTTTTAAAAAAACAGCACTGGAAGATTTGTTGACTTTCTGCCCTCCTCTGCCGGATGATTTGATAAATTTTTCTTCTATATCATTTTTATCAAGACCAATCTTTTTCATTTTGTTTGCAAGTTCAAGTATTTTTTCTTTTTTAGGTCCCATAATCACTGTGAAATATTATTTCTTATTTTTCAATGCAATCTCAAATAATTTATTAATACTACTGATATAATCTCTGTTTTGACAAGGTTTTGAAACATGGTCTATATAGATATCTTCTTCTTTTAAACGTTTAATGGATTCTAAGAATTCAATATTTCCAGACACAAATAATATGGGAATAGTTTTATTTTTTTTCCGAATATGATTATATATATGCATGCCATTAATTCCACAGGGAAGAATATAATCTAAACTCACAAAATCGTATTCATTCTTATCAAACAAATCAATAGCAGTCCTGCCGTCCCTTGCAACATCAACTTGATGGTTACATGGGTCCTGAGTCAATATTACATATTGAACATCAGAAATAGTTATTTCATCTTCCACAAGAAGAATATATTTATTAAAATGACTTATTTCTTTTTGAATTTGTGTTTTTTCCTGGATCGTCAATTCTTTTTTAATAGCTGGCAGATTAATAATAATTTTTGTACCTGATCCAAGTTTAGATTTAATTGAAATTGTACCGTTATGTTGTTCAATATATTTTTTTACATTAGCCATGCCATAGCCAGTACCTTTGATACTATTATCATAAGCACCTTCAATATCCTTACTTCCTTTCAAAGTAAACGAAGGCTCATAGACTTTCTCAATATACTTTTCAGGGATTCCACAGCCATTATCCTTAATTTCAATACAAATATTATCATTCTCATAATATGTCTGTATTATAATTTCAGGATTATCAACTTTGCTTAAAGCATGAATTGAATTTTGTATGAGATTGACCAGAGCATGCTCAATCATTCCGGGGTCAGCAAGCAAATCAGGAACATTATTTTGATCCTGCTTTGTGATTTTAATCCCAGCAAGATCTTTTTTCATTAAATTTAACACAAGATCGCTTTTTTCATCGAGCCTGAAATATTCCTGTTTTGGTTCCTGACTTTTGGCAAAGGCTACAAGGTTTTTTGTTAAATTTTTGCCCCTTATTGTTTGTTCAAAAATCAATTCAAGGGTGTCTTTTATCGAGGGATCTCCACAATCTAACAATGCAAGTTCTGTATTACCCATTATAATACCCAATACATTGTTAAAGTCATGTGCCATTTTACCTGCAACCTGCCCGATCAATGCCAATTGTTTTTGCTCTCCTGCAATTTTTTGTGCTAATATCTTTTCATTTTCTGTTTGTTTACGTTTGGTTATATCCCTGACTATCACCTGAATATAAGTATCAGAGTCAAGGGATAAAGCACTCATATTTATTTCAGCATTGATCAAACCTTTTTCACTCGTGCCCAAAATCCATTCAAAATATTGTGATTCCTGCAATGTATTAACTATCTTTTCCAGCCATTTTTTTTTGGACTTGGTGCCGTCCGGTTGAATATCAGGAGAGAATTCATACATACAATGATTAATAATTTCCTTATGACTTAAGCCCAGTAATTCACTGGTTTTCCTGTTGCAGTCAATAATACTATTCCCTTTTGCAATAAGAATAGCATCACTTGAAGAATCAAATAATTTGCGATACCGTTTTTCATTTTCTTCCAATATTCGTTCAGCTGTCCTACGTCTATGGATAGCTTTTTCCAATTGTATATTTTTTTCCCTTAATAATTCATGACGTTTTTTTGATTCTTCAAGTCTTGTACTTAATATTAAATGTTTTGTATAAGACCATATAAACAAACCAAGACCAAAAAGAGATAAAAATATCAAAGCTCCTGTGGCAAATAAATATTGCCATTTATTAACATGCCCGAGTATTTCTTTTTTTGAGACATAAACAACAATAAACAAAGGCAATGGTCTGATATGCATGCGCATAACAAGCATTGGTGTTGATCCCGGTAAAATATTATTCATCACAACCAGATCATTATCTTTAAGCACTGCAATTTTTTCCTGGAAAATTTTTAAAGGGATTTTTGATATCTTTGGAATTAAAGGGTTTATTACCTCCCCGTTAACTGTAGTTAGATAAGATACCATGGAAGACAATTCCAAAGAAGACCGCATAAAGTTTTTTTGCAGAGAGCTAAGATCAAGCCATGCGACTATCCAGCCCGAACGTTTTTTTTTAAAAAAACAAGGACTAGCGATTAACACCTCTAATCCATGGTCGGTTTTCTCAAAAATCAATTCAGGTTCCAAGGTAACATTAACTAATCTTTTTTTCCATGAAGAGTCCTTTTTATAATGGGAAGAAGGTTCGATATCGATCAAAATTTGTTTTTTTAAATTCAGAAAAACAAACTTTTTATATATGGGATCTGTCTTAATAATTTTACCCTTAATTGTGTCCCGCATTAATTTATCAATGGAAAAAAGAGAGACCTTTAATCCGTATTGCTCGGACATACCCATATCCCGATTAACAAAATATGTCTCAACCTCCAGAGAATCTGCTATATTGCGAATATCATATTTCCGTTCGAGAAAAAAATAACCAATGGCAGCAACCTGTTTTTCAATATCAAGTTTAAAGCGTTTTAATGAGGACTTTTGAAGTGCTATATTGTTTTGATAATTAAAAATCAAAAGAAAAATTATATAAATAATAGGAATAAGACCACCTATTATAAGATAAAGTGTAGGTTTGTTTTTTAATCTATTAAAAAAAAGCAATTAATTAGTTCTCTATTTATCAAAGAAAATTCGGGTAATATGTAAACACAGACGGGTAATATGTTTCAACCAGTTTGCGATATTCACCGCTTGTTTTAAATTTTTCAAAGAATATATCAAAGGCCTGTTTGAGTTTTGGAGAATTCTTTGAAAATGCGCAAGCCATATCCTGGGGTTGAGATAAAGGACCAATAACTTTGATTTTTCCCGGCCATTTTGCAAGGGCAACCAATGCTACGGGAACATCCATAAGTGTAGCGTCAGCAACCTCTGCAATAACCGAAGGGATCATGCCTGAAAGGTCATGGTCTGCAGAAAAATAAAGAATTTTAGCGCCGGTTTTTTTAATACCATAGGAGTTTGGATCAAGGCAGGAATCTTTTAGCCCCAATACAGAAAAACCATTTAATAATTCTTTTACTTTATCTATATCTTTTGCAATAACACCAGTAGGAGAAATCGGAGTCAATTGGGTATCGCCTCTTGCTATAAGCCATATTTCAGAAGGAAATGTCATTGCTGAAAAATCAACAATCTTTTTCCGCCAGGGCAATACTGTAAATCCTGTGGAAATAATATCTCCTTTGATCCGGGCTTTTCCAAGTATTTGAATATCATTGCCAACAGGTTTTACTTTTTTACCACTAAGATCAGCTATAATTGTCTGCCATGTACTTTCAACAAATTGATACTTAACTCCAAGATCCTTTGCAAATGCCTTCATAAGTGCTATATCCAACCCATCATGGTCATGGGTAACAAAATTAGCATAGGGGATTCCAAGATGTCTGAGTGTGCCTGATTTTTTTACATGATTTAACCCTTCTGCCCTTGCAATATTAAAACTTAATACTCCCATTATAAATATCAAAGTTATATAAACTTTTACGATTATGCGTGCAGATTTGATCATAAATCTTAATTTCATAAGTATAGTTTCCCTTTTATCAAAAAAAATTCTAATCTTTATCAAAGAAATCTTCAAAATATAGAAAAACAGATGGATAATATTTTTCCACCAGAGTGCGATAAGTTCCATTTTGCCAGATTTGTGTAAAGAATTCATTAAATGCTTTTAAAAGCAGAGGTGATGATTTAGGAAAAGCAACACCCATCACCTGGGGTTCTGAGATAGGACCGATAATTTTTATTTCACCGGGCCATGTTTGGAGTGCCACCATGGCATCAGGGATATCAAGCAATGTTGTTTCGGCAATCCCATGAATTATTGCCGGAGCCATATCATTAATAGTATTGGTCTGGCTGAAATATTTAATTTCCGGATGGAATTTTTCAAGACCATAAAGTTTTGCAGAAAGGCAAGTGCCTTCCAAAGTCAAAACCGTACGACCCTCTAAAAGAAATTTGACTTTCTTAATATCCAGATGAATATCACCACTGGGTATAATCGGTTTAAGTCGGGAATTTGCAGGCGCAATCAGCCATACACCTGTAGGGAAAGTAGGACGGGAATAAGCCACAATCTTTTTACGCCAGGGAAGTATAGTCAAACCATTAGCAATGATATCTCCCTTAATCTTTTCTGTCTGCACCAATTCATAGTCTTGTGTTTTTGGGTCAAACCTTCTTCCTGTTAAATCTGTAAAAAGAGTTTCAAAAGTTGTATTAACAAGCTTATATCTGAGCCCTAAATGCTTTGCAAACAATTTCATAACTTCAACATCAAGCCCATCATACCCATTATCAGTCTTACGCACGAAATGGGCATACGTAATTCCAAGATGCCTTAGAATGCCGGTGTTTTTGATCTCAGGCAAATCATTGGCAAAACCAATTCCGGCAGCGCTGATACAAATGATAATAATCGTAATCACTATCATTAAGACACCATTAAATTTAGTATACTTTACCCTCATTTTATTTCTTCCCTCTTAGCTCTATCAATAATAAATTGTTTATTTCTAAGAGTATAGCATAAACGCAGAGACAATGAATCAAAATTCACCAAAAATTATCCCTATTACTATAACTGCACCATACGATATAAAACACCCAATATTTGAAATTACTATAAAAATGGAAGAAGTGAGGCTTGGATATGCTTTTGCATCTTAGGGTTTCACTTGAAACAGATGCGCTGCAAAAGCATATCCAAGCCTCACTTTACCCGATCTTATACCCTGAAAGACAATATGACATTGT